>CWHF01000148.1_pt1 | contig 1959 bp, 3 predicted proteins | sample 674701 | NCBI WGS metagenome assembly CWHF01 (sample SAMEA3735881, study PRJEB9488) | human gut metagenome | biome: ENVO:mammalia-associated habitat; material: ENVO:feces | place: Malawi | collected 2009-02-27 | reverse complement strand
ACCATTTGCAATGGCGGGATCTGTTGTGTCCGAAACGGTGTCGTAGAGTCGCGTTCCCAGAATAGTGAGCCCTGCAACTATTACCGTATAAATTACCAGGGTTATCTTATTTGGGGGCGTCTCAGAAAACGGAAAATAAAGCACGCTAAGCGATTCCCCCCCCCAACTTTTCACGGGCTATGGCCTGGCTCAGGATTAGCTTTAAGCCTTCGCTTTCATCAAGCAACAATTTGGGCGTGCTCAATCATGCAGTCGCCAGAGTGGCCAAGTGATGCTCAAAGTCACCAGCGTCGCTGGCGGCATTCACATGGTCGAAGTAGTCGTACCAGCCGCTGGCCTTGATGCCTGCGAGCAGCGCATCCCGTGCCTGCTGGTCGGGGAAACGCCAGATACCCAGGAATCGGTGCTCGCTCGCTTGATCGATACCACGCTCGGTATTGCTCAAGGCCAAAACTTCGATACCCAGGCTGGACAACCCGCCCATCGCGGTCTGGATACCCCCAAGAAATTGCTGGCGCTGCTCGGCAGTCAGGGTTTCCCACGCGAGATTGGGGGTATAGAGTTCAATGAGATAGTGGGACATTGGGTTTCTCCTTTATTTCAGGTTGCGTAAAGCGCGTTGGCAAATGCGCCGGGTGACATCTGCTGGCTCACCTAACAGCCATTGGGTGCAGAGGTCGCGCACCCAGGTGGGTGAATCCTTGGCGGCGTCGTTGAGCCAATTGGCTATAGAGTTCTGCACGTAGACTGAGGGATCGGTGCGCAGGGGAAACAGAATCGGCATCGCACGCTGCGGCTCTCGCTTGAGGGCGGGGATATGGGCGCACCACACCCCGCGCGGGCGCAGGGCTTCACTGGCGAAGCGGCGCAGACGTTCGGATGGTGCTGCCGTCCAGAGCGCCAGGTGAGCAATGGCCACATCCAATTCCTGCACAAGATGCGGACGCACGGCCATCCATGCCCATTCGCGCACGCCGAAATGCGCGTCGTCAGCGAGTGGGCTGATGGCAACCAGTCGCGCAGGGGTCTCCAGCGCGGGCTGAGCGCCGATCATGAAGCAGGACCAGCCACGCACAGTGTCCGCTGCATGAGTCTGGCATTGCGCAACGCCCGCTTCGCCCAACTCATCCAGCAGCACCGCACCGATGTGGCTCATGCGCTTGAGGATGCCCAGTTCGCAGGCCGCATCAACTGTTTTCAACGCTTGGGACGACAGGCCAGGGAACACCGCGCGAACCAGCTTGGATTGATCGAGCGCCATGCACTCTGCCAGGGTTGCACTCTGCATTTCGCCGCGTGACAGGGCTTGCAGCACGTCGGCGGGAATATCGGCTGCACGAGTCGAGCCTTTGCGAGGTACGGTATCGCTCACGGAGCCTTCTCTTCGAGATTACGCGCTACTTTGCCCAGCAATGTCGCCAGTTGCGTGCGTTCTGGTGAGGAGAGGTTGCCGAACAGGCTGGCGATCCAGCGGCCATGCTGATCGAACACGACCTTTGCGACCCGTTTGCCCTTGCGCGTCAATCGGACGCGTAGTGCGCGGCGGTCAACGGTATCAGCCAAACGCTCGATCAATTCTTCACGCTCTAGACCGTCCAAAAGTCCAGTCACCGTCGCACGGGTGACGCCTGCCTGTTTGGCCAGGATGTTCGGGGCCAGCCCGTCGGGCATGGAATCGAGCAGGAACAACAGCACAAAGCGGCCTTCGGATAGGCCATAGGGTGACAGTTGTGCGGCACAGTCGCGATGGATGGAAGAGGCCAACGAGAGCGTCTGGAAGCAGAGTCGGATACCTTCCACATCGGGAAGTAGCCGCTGCTGGGCTTGGTCAAGTAAAGCCTGATACTTTTGCTCAAGATTCATTATTTAATGGCACCATATGATATGGTGGCTAATTATATGGGGTATACATCAGGCTGTCCATCGTTCATGGTTAGGAAACTGAATCATCGTTTTAAA
>CWHF01000136.1_pt1 | contig 3286 bp, 4 predicted proteins | sample 674701 | NCBI WGS metagenome assembly CWHF01 (sample SAMEA3735881, study PRJEB9488) | human gut metagenome | biome: ENVO:mammalia-associated habitat; material: ENVO:feces | place: Malawi | collected 2009-02-27 | reverse complement strand
CTTCCCCGATCATGGTGGGAAGACTCAGAAGCCCATGTTTAATCTGCCATAATGGAACATTACTGCGATTTTGAAGCGCTCTTTGTTCCTGTATCCTCTTGATTTGATTCTCAGCAACCGTATTTTACTATTCAGTGATTCTGCGTTGCCGTTTGAGACCCGATGTTTCATTGCATTCAGGATCCCGTAGAGCCTTTTGCGTAACGTTTTTACTGCGCTGCTCAGTAGTGGCACTCCCACATCTTTTGCCATGCTCATCCACTCCAGCCACAACCGTCTGCTGTGTTCATCGTACTGTCGGTTCCAGAGTTCCCGCGCCAGCTCTTTCATCACCCAACAACGACTGGTATCCGGCAGGACCAGTTGCGCAGCCTCCAGCCTTTCCGCTATACGGCCATGACGCTTATGACGACCGTATAACCACAGGTAACGAGAGCGATGCGCACTTTTCCTTGCCTGCAACGGGATGGTTTTCATCTCAGACTGCCGTGTTTTATCCACGACGGCACAGAGCATTTTGGCCACATGGAAGTGGTCGAAGGCGATTTTATCCACCGCGCAGGGAAGATGGATCCGGGCTGCGCTGATATAGGCCGGGCTCATATCCATCGACAGGGTTTTGATTGACTCGACCTGACGGTCGCCAAGGTTGCGGAGATAACCGGCGAGACTCTCAACTCCACGGTCATCCCTGAGTTCAAGCGCTTGTCCCTGCGTGTCTGAGATAACAGCGACATACTGATAGCCCTTTTTAAAGCTCACCTCATCCACGCAGAGATGGCATGCAGACTGGGGCAACCTTCTGCGGGCTAATCCTCGTTTCACTGCACGCTGCATGATGTTATCGACGGCATTCCAGCTGAGCTTCAGTTGTTTCCTGACCGCATCAACAGTACTGATTTTTAGCCAGGAGATGACGAAGGATTCGAACAGAAGCGTATACCGGCTACCGGGGCCCGCCCACGGAACTGGCAGTGTCAGGCAGCCATGTTCCGGGCACATAATGCGGGGGACATCAGCTTCGACTATTGTTGAAAACTGGCAGGTATCGAGATGACGCCATTTGCGATGCCGGTGATCGTGGGCTGGACAGGGGTTACCGCAGGTCGGACAGACTAACCGGGTGTTTTCAGCGATCCCGACAGTGACAGTAACAGAACCGGCATTTTCATCGAGAGAAAGGGACGTCACCTGCCACGGAGCGGACAGATTGAGAATATGGGCATAGAGGAATTTTTCGTCCATGGCGGTGACCTCTGGCGAATTAATACACCATTATCATGCCTTCAGCCACCACAACAAGGGAAGACCCATATAAACACAGTTAATGAAATGGAAAATCGTGAAGTTTATCCCTGCAGTATCCGACCCTGAAATCCTGTCGTTGCCCCTTTTCACGGAGCGGTGCGCCGCCGGTTTTCCTTCACCGGCGGCAGATTACACGGAAGCGGAGCTGGATCTGAACGAGTACTGCATCCGGCACCGGGCCTCCACCTATTTTGTCCGGGCTATCGGCAACTCGATGACCGATATTGGCCTGAACTCAGGTGACCTGATGGTCGTCGACAGGGCAGAAAAGCCGGTACACGGTGACATTGTCATCGCTGAAATGGAGGGGGAATTTACCGTGAAACGGCTTCTGCTGACGCCCCGTCCTGTACTGCAACCCATGAACCCGGCCTACCCTGCCCTGCACCCTGACCCAGAGACGCTACAAATTTTTGGTGTGGTGATCGCGTTTATTCATAAAACGCGCGGAGCGGACTGATGTTTGCCCTGGCCGACGTCAATTCATTCTATGCCAGCTGCGAGAAGGTGTTTCGCCCTGACCTGCGGGCTAAACCGGTTGTCGTGCTTAGTAACAACGATGGTTGTGTTATCGCCCGCTCAAAAGAAGCAAAACTGCTGGGAATTAAAATGGGTGCCCCCTGGTTCCAGCTTAAGAGTGCGCAGTTTCCGGAAAAACTGAATGTGTTCTCCAGTAATTACGAACTCTACGCCTCGATGTCAGACAGAGTCATGACCCATCTTGAGGAGCTAGCGCCCCGAGTTGAGCAGTACTCAATTGATGAGATGTTCCTCGATATCCGAGGCATCGACAGCTGCATTAACTTTGAAGCGTTCGGGCAGCAGCTGCGTGAGCATGTTGGTAACGGGACCGGCCTGACGATGGGCGTCGGCATGGGACCCACGAAGACGCTGGCAAAATCAGCGCAGTGGGCCTCGAAAGAATGGCCTCAGTTCAGAGGCGTTCTGGCACTGACGCCGGACAATCCACGGCGAACGGCAAAACTTTTATCCCTTCAGCCGGTAGAAGAAATCTGGGGCGTGGGGAATCGGATAGCGAAGAAACTGAAGCTCATGGGGATCACCACAGCCCTGCAGCTGTCACTGACCAGTCCGACCTTTATCCGGAAGAACTTTAACGTAGTTCTGGAACGTACGGTGAGAGAGCTGAACGGAGAGCTCTGTATATCGCAGGAAGAAGCGCCCCCGCCGAAACAGCAGATTGTCTGCAGTCGCAGCTTCGGTCAACGTATCACTGATTACGATGAGCTCCGTCAGGCAATCTGTCAGTGCGCGGAGCGCGCGGCCGAGAAGCTGCGGGGTGAACGTCAGTACTGCCAGCACATATCGGCGTTCATCAAACCCCCCCCGTTCGCCGTCAACGAGCCATATTACGGCAACGTGGCCACAGAAAAAATGCACACGCCAACACGCGACACCCGGGATATTATCGCTGCTGCAGTTAAAGCGCTGGACAGGATCTGGATACCTGGCCACAGGTACGCTAAAGCAGGCATTATGCTGAATTATTTCTCTCCGAACGGGGTATCACAGCTGAACCTGTTCGATGAGATCCAGCCCCGCCCACAGAGTGATGAGTTGATGAAAGTTCTCGACGGTATAAACCATTCCGGTCTGGGGAAAGTATGGTTCGCTGGCCGTGGCATTGCGCCAGACTGGCAAATGAAGCGGGAGATGTTATCGCCAGCTTACACCACCCGCTGGAAGGAATTGCCGGTTGCCAGGTTTTAATGTTAGAGGCCGAGTTGGTCTACAGAAATATACTTACGTTTCCTGCGCTATCAGCCGTAAACGGACGAAACAACTCAACAAGTCCGATAAACACTTTCAGAACAGAGATAGCTTTCTCAAGCATAAGCTACATTCCATACTCCATAAATTGAGCGAGAACACGACTGTTCACTCTTATCTTGCCCATTACAGTAGGTATCCAAAGCATATGGGACCATGGTCCCAGGTGACTATCAGACGATAACAG
>CWHF01000085.1_pt1 | contig 3523 bp, 5 predicted proteins | sample 674701 | NCBI WGS metagenome assembly CWHF01 (sample SAMEA3735881, study PRJEB9488) | human gut metagenome | biome: ENVO:mammalia-associated habitat; material: ENVO:feces | place: Malawi | collected 2009-02-27 | reverse complement strand
GGCATCTCCGGCATCTCCGGCATCTCCGGCCATTATGACATAGTGTAATAAAATATTCATCTCTGTCGCTACTGCCGCGAAGCGCACGGGTAGTGTTCAATCTTTTTACCCCTGCCATCTTGTCTGCCCAGCGTGCAAGGGCGCCCCCCGAACAAAACCTGGTCCGGAGATATTTAAATCGGCCAGAGATAATACCCGCATTGTGGTGGCCAAGTGCCAGATCTCATTGAGGGTGTTGCCCGCGGCATAAGCAGCGCCGATGATGCTCCCTATTGATGTCCCGACAACGATGTCTGACCTGATCCCCGCTTTTTCCATGGCCTGTAAAACCCCGATATGTGCATAGCCTCTCAGCCCCCCGCCTACCAGAACCAGTGCGACTTATGGTCGAGAAATCCCCGGGGCGAAGGGAGCAGCTACGGGATTTTGCAGATAATCGCCTTCCAGCAGACTACCTGAAAGATGGCACCGGGAAGGGCGTTCAGCGCCACAGCAGACGACGAGTAAACTGTCTACCAGCAGCACGGCCGGATATCGATAAGGTTTGCGGAGTGTCATTTCACGTTGACCTGCTTCCCGATTTGATCAACTGTTCAGAAGACAGAACAACAACACCCTCACTGACGGGAACCTTTTGTGTCAGTGCCCGTGCAACAGCCAGAGCCCTTACCGGTTTGTAAGCTCCCGGAAGAACGGGAGATAACAGCCTGGCTATGGGTATTGATATTATTTCCCCGAGGCGCACAGGCTGCCCCAGCCCTGAACGGTAGTCGAGCAATAAAGAAGGTCGCGCAATAACCAGCGTGGTTAACGGCAGCGCCCTGAGCGCGTCTTCCAGCTCACCTTTCACCCGGGTATAAAACATTGACGACCTGACGCTTGCACCGCCGGCGCTGACCAGTCCTGTACGGCTGACCCCGGCCCGTATCGCGGCCTGTGCGACAGCCAGATTCGCGTCAAAATCCACGGCCCGGAACGCCTCTTTACTGCCTGCCACTTTTATTGTTGTACCCAGTGCAAGGTAGGCTTCATCCGCACGAGGAAGCTGCGGCAGTGAGGTAAAGTCAACAATATGGATCTGCAACTTCGGATGGCTGACTCTGAGAGGCTTACGACTCAGGGCGTGTATGCAGGACACTCCCGGATCGTTTAGCAGGAGCTGTAATATATGTCCACCGACCAGGCCTGTGGCGCCTGCCAGCAATACAACACGATGATTGTCGGAGCTTGTCATAATAGTCTCTTTTAAGTAAAACACATGGCTTCCCTGACGGTTTCAGGGGTCTGGCCTGTCCAGGCCATAAAAGCACGGTAGAATGAATTGGGATCTTCAAAGCCCAGCAGAAATGCGATTTCGTAGCCAGGCAGGCTGGTATTGCGCAGATAGTGGCGGGCCAGATTTTCGCGGCAGTTATTGATGAGGGCGCGGAAATTTTCCCCCTCTTCCTCAAGTCTGCGCTGCAGCGTGCGCTTACTCATCCCCAGCCGCGCGGCGGTTTTCTCAATGGTGGCTTCGTTGCCCGGCAACAGCTCCAGAAGTGCCGCACGTACACGTTCAGCGGTTGAAGCCTCTACATCCAGCTCACTGAGACGGCGGCGCAGTTCAGGCTCGAATACCTGCCACATCCCTTCATTTAGCGTTAAAAAAGGCCTCAGGGCATCAGTGGCGGAAAAGCTGATAGCAGGCTTCTCTCCATGCGAGATGTCGGTACCGAAGAACCGGGTAAAGTGGCCAGCCTGTGCTCCGATGGGAGGCTGCGGAAGCAGGACTTTCATTGCTTTGATCGGTTCCCGTGTTGCAAGTCGTGCCAGTTTCAGTAAGAAAGCCAGTTCAGCTACCTGCAGGGATGTGGGGATATTTAGGGCTGACAACCAGCGCGGTGAAACGGTCAGAATGCTGTTTTGATCGACTGTCGTCTCCAGTACCATTGGGGCAATGAGCCGCTTATATCTTGCCAGCCGCTGTACGGCCTGCATCATATTCGTGCTGCACAGTGCGGCGAAAAGCGGTGGGTCGAAAACTTCAGCTGAAACCTTTTCGACAAGAGGCAGGGGGAAATCAGGACGATTCATTCCTGTCTCGATCGCATGCCACAATCGGATGTATTCTTCTGTATCAAGGCCGCTATTGGCCCTGGAGAAAGTGTCGTCTGGCAGGTGTGCTTTTCGCAGTATGTCTGGTGGTGTAAGCCCGGCGTCTTTGAGCAACGTTCTCCAGCCGATGTTGAGAGAAAAAGTACGGTTACGTGCCATTTTCTGGTTCCTGACGTAAATAATCTACCGGGAAAGAACGGGTATCATATTCTTTAAAACCTGAAATTAGCATTCAAAATGCGCCATCGTCATAGCAAGTCGCGCCATCTCTGCGCTGTATGCAGGAAGGCAGATTAGGGTAATGTGATAAATAGCGCATCTGGCGCAAAGCACTCGATAAATTCTGATATCAAATCAAGTCTCACGACATTGATAGGCAGTCTTAATGCCGCGTCAGCGGCATGGAGGAGCCAGATGAAGCTGCATGTATCTGTGGAGTCAAATGGCGCAGCCGGCTGCCGTTTTGACAGGTTCTGCCTCTCCCACCCCCTTCACTTAAGGTCAGAAAAGCCAGCACCGCTGAACCTTGATTTGCAGCATATGGCCCTCCGCTTCACCTTTCACGCCAGCACATCAGGTTGAACGGTTACCGGGAGCTCGACTCCGTATGTACAAGGCGAACAGGCGTGACGGTTTATGTGAGAGGAGTTTGACCATGTTTCCAGTCGGCATTGACGTAAGTAAAAAAACCTGGATCTTTGCATACTGTATGATGGTATCAAAGGACGCATAAAAACCCGTAACATCCAAAATAACAGACGTTCAGTTGAAAATATTTTTCGCTCGCTCAAGCTCCAGCACTGCGGTCCTGAGGATGTTCATGTTGTGATGGAAGCTACCGGTGTTTATCACGAACGGCTGGCCACTGAGTTACATGATGCCGGTTTCCGGGTTTCTCTGGCCAACCCTCACCGCAGTCGGGAGTTTGCACGCGGCATGGGAATACGCATTCCTTAAGAAGCCACACCACTGGGAGCCGCCGGCACCCGAAATCAGATATCTCGGTGCACTCCTGCGACGGCGGGATGTTCTGCTGGGTGATGCCCTTCCTGAGGAGAACAGGCAGGAAAAACCTGTCGACAGACACACATGTAGATATTTTCAGTTCCTGCAGGCGTATGGCGCAGCTTCTGCGCGAGGAGGTAAGTAATATAGTGCGGCAGATTAAAGCACATATCAAAGCCAGCCCTGCACTGAGGCGTGATTATACACTGCTGACCTGAATTAAATCGGTTGGTCCCCAGCTGGGGATGCATATGCTGGTTGTGCTTCGCAGCAATAACTTTGCATCAGCTGAGCAGGCTGCCGCCTTTCTGGGCGTGGTGCCGATCGAGAAACGCTCAGTCACATCGGTCCGGAGCCGACCGCGGATGTCGAAAATCGGCCCCCCTCAGTTGAGAGCGAAGCTTTACATGTCCGCCCTGTGCGG
>CWHF01000106.1_pt1 | contig 3641 bp, 4 predicted proteins | sample 674701 | NCBI WGS metagenome assembly CWHF01 (sample SAMEA3735881, study PRJEB9488) | human gut metagenome | biome: ENVO:mammalia-associated habitat; material: ENVO:feces | place: Malawi | collected 2009-02-27 | reverse complement strand
AGGCATAGACAGTCAGCAATTGCTGACCGAGGTGCTGGTAGAAATCGTAGGGCATCACAATCGCCTGCTAAACAGCTCGTCCGCTTCGTGCCAAAAGCGGACACCCCTGATTATTGGTCTGCCACTGCTGAGCAGCACCATGACATTCGTTATATGTCTGCTAATATTCGGACGTTTACTGTGACTTCTAAGTGATGCTGACATGACTCAATTAACCATTCATATTCTGAATGCTCAGAAAAAACTTACCGCTCACTCTGAATGGCTTCAGACCACCCTAGCCAGTACCTACGTAAAAGCCAAAAGGTTAATGCCGCTTCCTTCACTGGATGTGGTGGTTAAAGCCGGAAAGTTTGTTATCCCTGAAAAAGGGCATGCCGGTTTTTGTCCTGAAGCTGGCGTTGTCTATATAACTGTCGATCCTGAAAATAAGGCATTCTGCAAAAACTATGCGTACTCTATTGAGCGCATGTTTTCTCATGAACTGCACCATGCTGCGAGGTGGCAAGGACCTGGATATGGCTCAACGTTAGGTGAGGCTTTAGTCTCTGAGGGACTGGCCGGGCATTTTACTCTTGAGCTTTTTGGAGGTAAACCTGAACTTTGGGAAAGGCTCAGCTCAGATATAGTCCAGCCTTACATTTCAAAATTGCACGACAGCTGGCAGCGCACTGATTATGATCATAATGCTTGGTTTTTCGGAACCGGAGATTTGCCGAGGTGGCTGGGATATACCGCAGGGTTCAACCTGATATCCAGATATCTTGCAGTATCCCCACATTTGAAAGCCTCAATGCTGGCGAACATAAGTGCTGAGGAATTAAAGCAATTTATATAGAGTTCAGATTCATCATTTTTTAAAGCCATTTTTCTACTTGAAGAGAATGTACTCTGTACCTAATGCAAGAAACGAGAGGAAGATCCGAAATCCTAACGTATTGATTTATCAGTTAGTGGGAGTGTCTTGTGAACTTATTTGTCACTGTAGGTTATTTAACCTTAAGCGCATTAAGCGTGTAACCGCAAGTTTGGATATAGAGAATTATCGTACGATAATTTTCCGACCCCTTATAGAATTGATCTCTTTGTTCCGGCGATAGTTTTCGATTATCGCGTGTGCTGGTGCAATATTTGCCGCTACCAGCGGCTGCGATCAGGAAAATATTTTTTATTGGGTTTGTTCTTTTATGTGAATTGTTCGCACATCACTCCCAGCATACACTTTGCAGGTATGACGGTTTGGCCGTAGTTCCGATTCAGCAATGCCGCCGTTGGCTAAATTAAAATCCATATGCCCGGATACGGCCATGTTTAGCGTAGCGGGGGAGCCGTCAACCGAGCGGATAATGCAATCCGCATCCATTTCTATGATGTGCGCGCCAACTTTGTATAGTCGACCAGCGGGCTGGCCATCGTCGGCCATTGCGATCGTAATACCTGCCGCTACAATGGCGGCTATCAGTAAAGTCTTTTTCATAATCTTGCCATTAGCACTAAGGAAATTGTTAATGATGGTCAATTATTGACCTTGACGTACAACAATTTTCGATATCCAAACTAACCCCTTGATCCTGCGACCGTTGGCCAGAGCGTCCATAACGAAACCCATCGACCAAGTAAGGTTCGGCGCATCTGGGCGCAGAAGCGGAGATCTTAAGCGACGCGGAGCTTGCGAAATCGGTCGCATAAGCGCCGGGCTCGATGAGCGTCACCTCGATGCCGAAGCCGGCGACCTCCTGAGACGGGCTGTCGTGCAGGTCCTCCACCGCCCATTAGGAGGCGTTATAGAAACCGGAGATGGGTCCGGCCACAAGGCCCGCCACGCTGGAAACGCCCAGGATGTGCCCGCTCTTCTGCGTACGCAGAATGGGCAGGACAGCCTGGATGACGCGCAGCGTGCCGAAAACGTTGGTCTCGAACTCGGCCTTCACGTTATCAATTCCAGCTTCCTCAATGGCGCCGGCCAGCGCGTAGCCCGCATTGTTCAGGACCACGCCCAGCTGGCCGAAATGTCCATGGAACTGTGCGACCACGTCCGCGACCTGCTGCGCATCGGTCACGTCCAGAGCGAGCGCAGGCACGCGGTCGCCATAGCGCTCTACCAGGTCGTCCAGCGCGCCCGTGTTGCGGGTCGTGGCAGCCACCTTGTCACCGCGCTCAAGAGCGGCTTCCGCCAGATGCGCCCGAACCCACGTGCAGCACCAGTGATGAACCAAATTTTCGGTGCCATGTCGATTAACTCATTGTTGCGAAAAGGACTGCGGGCGAGTCAGCGGGTCTGGCTCAGGATGATGCGGTCGAACATGCGGTCGCCCAGCCAGACGCGCATGCGAATGAGCATTTTGGCGAACTTACCGGCCGCATACCGCGTACGCGGGTTACTGCTGTGAACTGCACGAGAGACCACATCCGCAATGACCTCCGGAGCGCTGCCTGTACCCCGTCCGTACGTTTTTTTTATCGACATGGCTACCATTTTCACCAGGTGACCATACGGTCCGCTGGCCGAACGTCTGACAATACTGTCACTGGCGGCATCGCCAAAGCCTGTCTCTATCACGCCCGGCTCAACAATGACGACCTTGATCCCGAACTGCGCGACTTCCAGCCTCAGACAGTCTGACCAGCCCTCCAGTGCATGTTTGGTTGCGTGGTACCAGGCACCCAGAAGGCTGTACATTTTGCCACCCATCGAGGTGATATTGATAATGTGCCCCGAGCGTCTGCTCCGCATTGCAGGCAGCAGCAACTGCGTCAGACGCGCAGCACCGAACAGGTTGACCTCAAACTGATAGCGTGCTTCATCGATATCGATCTCTTCCACGGGCCCATAAAGTCCAAACCCGGCATTGTTGACCAGGACATCAACACCGCCGGTCTCGGCAATAATGGTGTCCACACCCTGGACAATCTCCTCATCAACAGAAATATCCATCCGCAGCGGATGGGCCCCCAGACTGACCAGGTCCGTCATTTTTTCGACCTTGCGGGCGGCCACATAGACCTGATAGCCATCCTGAATCAGACGACGGGCAATGGCCTTCCCCATGCCCGATGATGCGCCGGTGACCAGCGCGGTTTTCTTATCCGGAGAAAACATAGACACCTCAATGAATGAACTTAGACCACTTTATCTTAGCAGATTCATTTTTTGTCTCGCGCCATGCGCCAGACTACTTGCTGAAGGCGCCATGCGGAGCAGGAAGTGTATCTTTTGCTGAGCTACGGACATGCTGTAACACCAACCTGATAAGTGGCAGTTTTTCGAGGAGAGCCCGATAAACCTGCAGCCGTGCGGTTTCACGCCCTTCGCTATCGTTAATTCCCGCAGGTTTTACCGCCGGGGTGAAGAGAACATTTGCAGAGTCAGCTTGCTGTCTGGCAAGCTGGCAGGTCTGCGCCTGCGACACACGTAACATTACTGAATGCGCTGAAGTCATCGGATACTGCTGACCATGGCAATATCTATCGACGGCGATCACGACATCAGCGCCCAGCGCGCACCGGAACCAGAGCCCCACTCCTCCATCGACAAGCGTCAGATCTCCGGTCTCCACCGGCAGGAAAACACCCGCTAACGCTGCAGAGGCCCAGAGTCCCTGTCCGCCCTGTCCGGCATCTCCGGCATCTCCGGCATCTCC
>CWHF01000142.1_pt1 | contig 3658 bp, 1 predicted proteins | sample 674701 | NCBI WGS metagenome assembly CWHF01 (sample SAMEA3735881, study PRJEB9488) | human gut metagenome | biome: ENVO:mammalia-associated habitat; material: ENVO:feces | place: Malawi | collected 2009-02-27 | reverse complement strand
GAACAGGCGGAACTGTTCGGCGGTCCAGCGGCGGCGCAGGCACATCGCTGATACAAGCCGCATGATCTGCTGGCTGGCTACCGTGCGGACGTCTTTTTTCAACTGCCTGTAACGACTGACGGCCTCCGCTGCCCGCGGTTCATTGTCGCTTTTGCCGGGCTTCGGCAAATCTTTCAGGCGGTGACCGCTTTCATCGCGCACAAAGGGTTTCAGGGCTTCATCGAAGCCGAGGGTAAAGCGGCGGGGGCCGAAGTCGAGGGTGAGGGTACCGCTGTCATCCAGACCTAAATCCGGGGCGAGACGGTCTTCCAGTTCGGCAATGGTGAGTTCGCGCTTGTCGGCAATCTGTTTGATTTTTTCCCGCGCGGCTTCCTGAAGCGCCTTAAATTTTATCTTCAGTGCAATGCCATTCAGCTGCATCAGGGCGATATCGCTGCCGATGGCGGCAAGAATGTCCAGCCCGACGGTGGCACGTTTATGCTGAGATTCCCCCGGCCAGGCGCGGATGAGCGGCGTAAGGCGGCGTACGGTGTCATCGTTGCCGAAAATACCCAGCGCGGTAAAACCCCAGTTATCTTTGGCGGAACCGCTGACGATTTCCCAGCTCTGAAACAGATCCCAGGCAAAATCGGCCAACGACCGTGGCGTACAGGCTTCCTGCACCTGAACGATGCCGGGGTAGAGCGTCTCCTCACGCGGGAAGGCAAGCATAGTGCAGAGATGGCGGATGGCATCATCGCTAAGCGCTTTTCCGTTGTGCAGTATCGGGCGATGCCAGACCTCTGGCGTACACCATTCGGGGAGTTTAGCAATTTTCAGCGGATAGTTATCGAGCGGGTCGGCGGCCAGCATTTCGCCCAGTGCTGTCATCACTTCTGGTTGGTCATAGCGTCGCGCGACCTGTTCCATCAGCGGCAGATGGCCGGAACTGACAAGAAAGCGTAGCGTCATCCGCGCATCGCCCTGCTCTTTACTCGATTTGCCCAGCGCCGCGGGTAGCAGGCCGGTAATAGCGTGCTCCGGGTAAGTGAGCAGCCAGCGTTCGGCGATATCGCGTAGGGATTTGAGCTGGCAGAAAGCGCGGGCCATCAGCGGAGCCGCTTCGCTAGCGGCGAACATTGCCGCCAGAGGAACGGCCTCTTTTGGGGCTATGCGGGCGTAACGCAGCAGGCCTGGCAGCGTCGGCAGGCCAAAGCGGTGAACCACTTCATCAATCCCGGTAAGATGCAGGTGCGTCATCGCGTTCCAGATAGAGAGCGCTTTCTCTTCTGGTAGTCTGGCCAGGATTGACATATGTAGCGTAATGTAGCTTTCGTAATCGTACTTTTGCCGGGTGTTAAGTAACGATTCGTAATCCTCTTTTTCCAGCAGAGAGATGGCCGTTTTGCTGACGCCCCATTTGCAGTCAAATCTTTCCGGAGCGGGGTTATCCCGGTCAAAATAGAAACTCTCGAAACCAAGATAGCGTAGGACTTCCGCCGTTGTAGGGACTTCCTCTTCCTGCAGCGGCTCAGGCTCAGGCCCCATTGATTCGAGCGGCAGCACTTGAAGCGTCAACGCCACAGCGGCAGTTTTTTTCTTTTTCGCCAGCCACGGTGGGGAGCGCAGAACCGGGGGCTGGTCGTCCGGGGAGGCGATTTCCTCCGTGGCGACCAGCTGCGGAAAGTGGTTGAACAGGAGCTGTTGTTGCTCCGCCGTCAGCCAGGGCCCCGCGCTTTCCAGCGCCTGCGGGTTGCCCAGAACGATCTGTTCCAGCAGGCGTAAATGTATCGCGTTTTTACCATTGACCAGCCCCTGAGTCAGCGCGTAAAGGGCGGCTTCCGGGTGTTTCTTTGCAAAAGAGTCCAGATGATCAGCGTCGCTGGCATTTTTATCCATCATAAGCAGCGTCATGGCCTGTGGGTGATTAACTTCAACTAACGCGCGCTTAATCCGGTATTCATGTATCAGAGGCGTTAGTCGTGATAGCCCCGCAAGGCTCTGTTCCCGCAGCAACGTCTCAATGCAACGCTCGCTCGTACGGTAGTGGGTGAATAGATTCAGTTGCCGGAATCTTGCCAGTTGTTGCACCGCCTGCGGATCGGTGGCGACGATATTCAACCACTCCAGCTCGGGGAAGTCGTTATCAGGCGCCAGTTCGAGCGCCAGCCGATTGGCGATTTCTGGCTTTTCCGGCAGCAGAAAGGCGACAAGCGGGCGGCGACGTGGGGCAATCGATGGCAGGGCGGCGATCAGTTTATCGGCACAGCGCTGCCAGGTGGTCGCATCGGCCTGCGACAGGTGTTTACGCAAATGCAAGTCGATTTTGCTAAAACCATGCTCAAAACGCAGGTCGGTAATATTGTGACTCAGGGTAATAGCAAATAACGGCGACGTTTGCGCTGACTGGCCATTTCGCAGAATCATTAAGAGTCGCTCATAACCATCCTCAATCGCCTTGTTTGTGACGGGATCGCTGTTTGTTTGATCGGTCATCTGAACTTGCTGTAAGGCAATGACTAAGTCGACTGCGTATTCCACCCCCCGTTGTTGAACGATACCGTCCAGCCAGACATCAATACGGATAGGATAATGGAGGACAAATCTTGCGAGAGTCAGAATGGTATCGGAGAGTAGCGATCCTTCTGACTGCTGCTGTTTGATTCGTCGCATTGCTTCCTGTAGTGCCTGCTGCCATTCCCGACGGCAAGCGTTCGCATCGAAATGTTGCAGACAGGTGAGAAAGAAAGGGGTCCAGTGCTCACTTTCTTTAAGCATTTCCCACAGCGTGCAGTCTTCATTAACCGGTTTGAGCGGTTCATCAGTAAAACGGCGATTACTGTAGGCATTGGTCTCGTAATCTGGATCGAGAATAATCGGTTCGTCATCCTTTAGCCACGGCGGGCTGCCAGCGCTGGCAGCAGTTTGCTGCGGAGCCGGCATGCTGGCCTCCGCCGCGCTATTTTCGACGTAACCTTTTTTAGCCTTCTCATTAATCAGCTTCTGCCTGGCCTTACTGGCCGCTGCCGCGTCGGCGAAGGTTTTAATCTGCTTCTGGCCGCTGGTACCCACCTTCCCCCAGCTCAGATGCAGTTCGTTATCCTGCTGCTCAACCGCCCAGAACTTATGTGATTTTTCATCCTGATAAATAAACGTTTTCATGACTAAGTCCTTTTAATCGAATAGCGATTCGATATCGTTGATAAGTTCGCTGGCGGCGATAGCGTCGAGCGTTGCGAAAGCAAAGGTCGGTTTGCCGTAGTCAATATCCCCTTTGGTAACGATTTTCACTGTCTCGAACGGGATGAGTTCGTCGTAGGTGGTTTCTCCATACAGCAGCGAAAAAGGTTCCACTTCCAGCACAATATCGCCGCTGGTGGCGGGTTTGAACATGCCGCAGATGCTGCCGCCATCTTCTATTCGCTGCCAGCCTTTGCGCTCCAGTCCGACGATGCGCCCGGCCTGGCACTGGCGTCCGCGCCAGCGCGTTAATTCTGTGGCCCGGTTTTCGCTTTCCGTCAGGCGATAGTGGTTGCGATCGAGCTGGCGGAACGGCGGCAGTAGTTCATAGTCGGCATACAGCTGGCCGAAGGCGGCGGCGTCTTCCGCGGAGATTTCCAGCACGTGCGGAAGGCCGATTTGCCCCTCATGCAGGTTGATTGGGTTATCTTGCGCGTCA
>CWHF01000113.1_pt1 | contig 4253 bp, 4 predicted proteins | sample 674701 | NCBI WGS metagenome assembly CWHF01 (sample SAMEA3735881, study PRJEB9488) | human gut metagenome | biome: ENVO:mammalia-associated habitat; material: ENVO:feces | place: Malawi | collected 2009-02-27 | reverse complement strand
ATCAGTACAGCTATAGCGGCACAGCCTCACACTACAACAATGGTACTGGCAGCAGCGGCAACCTGAATGGACAGTACCGCTCACAGTTCACGAATCTTAGCACGTCAGTCAGTAAAGGTAAAAACTACTATAGCGTATCTGCAGGTGCGAGCGGAACATTGCTTGCTTACTCTGGCGGTGTACTGGCAACACCGTATACCAGTGATACTTTCGCCATTGTGGAAGCAAAAGGCGCGACGGGGGCGTCAGTAGGTAACTACACTGGTGTGAAAGTTGACCGTTTCGGTCATGCCGCAGTGCCGTACCTGAACCCGTATGAAATGAATGAAGTTGCGCTGGATCCGAAAGGAACTTCACAGACAGTCGAACTGGAAAATACTAGTCAGCGTGTGGCTCCCCATGCTGGCTCCGTTGTTCGTCTGAAATACGAGACCCGTACAGGCTACCCGTTACTAATGCGACTAAATAAAGGAGCGACGGGTATCCCATTTGGTGCTGAAGTGACTGATACCAAAGGTAACAGCGTGGGTGTGGTCGGACAGGGGGGGGAGGTGTATGCCCGTGTGGAAGCGCAAAGTGACATCCTGCATGTACAGTGGGGTATTTCAGCCAGCGAGCAGTGTAATATTCGCTACAACCTGACAGATGCTCAAATGAAAAGCGAAACGCTGACCCAATTCTCGGCAATCTGTACAAATTAACTTGGCTGTAACTTTATGTTACTTAGCATGGGAATCAGACATGATGAGCAAAAATTTTAAGTACTTATTATCGGCCCTAATATTATTAAATAGTCTATTTTTATGCACGAATGCTATGGCAGTGATTAACTGCCAATCATCAAAATATTATCCTCCAGCAAACAATACAATTACACTCGCTGGAGAGTTTTATGCTGGGGGCGAATTGCCTGTGGGAAGCGTGATTTATAAAACAAGAATAGACTCGCAAATTACTGGGATATCTTGCAATGCTGCCTTTAATGTTCCTCGATATTTTTCTGTAACTAATGAGCCTGCCGGGCCGTCATTCAATGATGGCAGTTCTTCCTATAAAGGTGAAATATACCCAACTAATGTGAAAGGTATTGGTGTTGCTTTATTGTACGGTAATGCTACCTTTACTAAAAATTCCCCTCTTGAAAGAACAAGCCTGCCATATAAAAGTGACAAAGCTCAAGATTTTGGAATTGCTGGCACCTTTTATATGTCACTTATCAAGACTGGGCCGATAGATACAGGGAGTGTAGTGAATGGAGTATCAATCCCAACGGTAATCATGTACGCCGGAACTAAGGCTGGATATTCTGGCCTGCCTATTACAACGATGACAGTTAATTTTAGCGGAAGCATAAGATTCATGTCGCAAACTTGCCAGACACCTGATGTTAATGTCTCAATGGGCAGTTATGAAGTCAGTGAGTATTTTAGAAAGGTGGGTTCAACAACTCCGTGGATTGATTCATCCATTAAACTCGAAAACTGCCCGACATTTACGGGATATTATAATGATGCAAACATGCAAATCATAGGGGGGGGCTCAGGTACGCCTTCAGGTGACTCTAGTAAGAGCAACATCATCCAGGTTTCTCTGCAACCACTTTCAGACTTTATTGATAATGTTAACGGTGTGTTTGCCGTGAGTTCGGCTAGTGGTGGCAAAGAAGCAACAGGTATCGGTTTGCAGTTGGGTTATACTCCTGATATTAATGCCAGTCCTACCACACCAACAAAAATCTGGAAAAACGGAGTTTCCTGGAGTGTAACTCCACCAAATAATGGAACAGCTAACTTCCGCATTCCTTTAGCTGCTCGTTATTACCAGACAAGCCAGGTGGTAACGCCAGGCCCTGCTGACGGGAAAGTTGTTTTCACTATTAATTATAAGTAGTCACCATTAACTGACACTTAATAATTTAGGTGGTGACGCAGATTTAGTGGTAGTGGTGGATTGTCAGATACCAGCCGATGATCTTGTCGTGCATAACCTCTGACTTTGAGAAGCAGATGGTCCTGCGGGCAAGGCGCTTAAGATGGGTTCTCAGGTTAAGATTATGCAGCTCTATCCGCTGGGTGTATTATTTGCTGATAACATGGCTGGTTGAAGCCAGCAAAGTCCGGTACACCGGCCACGCATCCGTCATGTAAAACGCGATGTTAAACTGGCTCAGTAAAGCCAGAAGTCGCCGTAAAGTCAGGGCATTGCGTGGACCGAAGACATGGGCGAGGACACGCTTGCAGATGCGGTCATAAGCGTAGAATAACCAGCGTGGATTACCCTTAGACTTCACGTAAGACCATTGTTCATCGGCTTCACAGCAGATGACGACCTCCGCTTCGGAACCGATAGCCTCCGTTACCTGTTCTGGCGAAATTTTTTTAAATGCCGCAGAACGGTATTGAGGCTTATTTTCAGCACTCTTGCCGTATCACGGCATCCGGAGCCGTTCATCGCCATATCAACAATGGTCTGGTGGGTTTCGGGTTTAGCGCCGTTGTAGCGATAGCTGAGCTGGAAGGTTTTCAGGCAGTGTTTACAGCGATAAAGTTGCGCACCTGAGCCAGAATGACCGTTTTGGATAACCCCATTCGTTTCAGAGCAACGGGGACAAACCACATCAATCTTTGCCATCAGTAGACTCAAAAGACGAAAGAATACATCAACACGAAATCAGCGTCACGACCCCCCGTTCAGTTTGAACTGACTAAGGGAACCAGAGAGACTGTGGCCGCGTGGATCAAAAGGGCTCATCTACGTAGTAGCGACTATCTGTTCCAGTCCGGCGTCGATTCTTCACGACATATCTCAACCAGGCAATATAACCGTATTTTTCATGGATGGATTGATAAGGTGGGTCTCGACGAGACTCTGTACGATACGCATTCTATGCGAAGAACCAAGCCATATCTGATCTATAAAAAAACGAAGAATCTTCGAGTTATCCAGCGACTGTTAGGTCACAAAAAACTCGAAAGTACAGTCCGTTATCTCGGTATTGAAGTGGATGATGCCCTGGAGATATCTGAGTCTATTGAAGTTTAATTTGTGTGGGCTGCAACAGCAGCCCTGTGCCAGAAACTGTAGTAGGATGAAGATAAATTAGCATTGCTGTTAGTCGTGGGTTCTGCAGATTGGTAGAAATTGATAACTTAGGATGCAAGTTCGTCCCGCTCTTTCTGCAGTTTTCATCGAGGGGATATTCTCCGGAATAATTGTGCCCATATACAAAGATAGTTCCGAATCGGAATGAGTTAATAAACGGTACAGCAGGTGTTGCGCTCGGGCTGACAATGATCGACCGCGAAAAGCAGGAAGTATTATTTTTTCAGTAATACGATATCCTCTCAGAAAAGCGATGTTTCCTTTCTGGCATATTAGCAACCCGGCGCGAGCATCGTTTTCATAGATAATATATACTTCTCTCTCGGAAATATGGTCACACAACTCTTCGTCGTCAACTGCTACCAAATTGCTTGCAGTCAGTTCGCGAACTGACCGCCATGTATGCTTATAGGCCTCACTCAGGGCCTGACTACACCAGTCAAAATCTTCGTACGTCGCCACTTGCAAAGTAAGAGATTTATCATTGAATTCAGGGGGATCAGAAAAAGAGGTGGCATATATATACTGATCGGGAATACCCTGCGGGAAGTACTGGCCTGGCACAAGAATGCGAACATACTGAGCTCTGAGTTGTGACCATTCCTTACTAATGAGTTCTAATGCAGTATGACTTAGGTCAGAATCCATACCTACAATATCAATAAAAGGTTTGCTAATATTTCCGCCCTGATAACGGGGGCCAGTAAGAAATTGCTTTCCATCAATTTTGAGTTTTCGTTGTAAAAAATATTCCTGACATAATCCAGTTTCTCTCCAGGGAAATCGCGCCGAGAAACTTCTGTCTGTACACCTCGATTCCTGCTCTGACAACCATTGTTTTAGCCATGAAAGTAGGGTAACTTCAGGCACAGGTAGCTTGGCATATTGAGATAGCATGTAAGATAGCATAAAAAATATTTCGCCCTTGGATGTAAAAATGTTCTTTATAAACAAATCAGAATAGTTCTACTCTCATTTTATTGCCAATTATAGCTGGCACGTCCGCTCCTCGCTCATAGCGGACTGCGCTCACTTACTGCTGTGAGCGTTACCTTGAGTTTAATGCCAGCCTGGTACAGTCAGGTTCACAGTACTTGTTTCAGACCTTCGTCATTAAAAAGGGTTCCGGTCTTCAGGACGCCATAACACCA
>CWHF01000039.1_pt1 | contig 5084 bp, 6 predicted proteins | sample 674701 | NCBI WGS metagenome assembly CWHF01 (sample SAMEA3735881, study PRJEB9488) | human gut metagenome | biome: ENVO:mammalia-associated habitat; material: ENVO:feces | place: Malawi | collected 2009-02-27 | reverse complement strand
GGTCCCCGCAAAACGTCAAAACCGCGGCCCCGGCAACTCAACGGGTGATGGTTTTTAAAGGCAAAACAACAGAGTAAGGAGATTCATCATGGCAGCACGTGGCGTTAACAAAGTCATTCTGGTCGGACATCTGGGACAGGACCCGGACGTGCGTTACATGCCCAACGGGGGCGCAGTGGCAAACCTGACGCTGGCCACGTCCGAAACATGGCGTGACAAGCAGACGGGAGAGATGCGCGAAAACACCGAATGGCACCGTGTCGTCATGTTCGGCAAGCTCGCGGAAGTGGCCGGTGAGTACCTGCGTAAAGGCGCGCAGGTCTACATCGAGGGCCAGATGCGCACCCGTAGCTGGCAGGACGATACCGGAGCCACGCGCTATGTCACCGAGGTGCTGGTCGGGCAGAACGGCACCATGCAGATGCTCGGCGGTCGTCGTGGAACTGGTGAGCCTGAGAGCGCCGTGCCGCAGCAGCCCGCGCAGCCGCAGAATCCTGCTGCCCCGGCTCAACCTGCTCAGGCCCCGGCTAAATCCCCTAAAGCGAAGGGCGGTAAAAAAGGCCGTCAGAGCGCCACCTCGTCTCAGCTTCCTCCCCAGACTTTCCCGGACGATTACCCGCTGACCGATGAGGATGTGCCCTTTTAAACCATGATGAACACGCCCCGCTCAGGCGGGGCAGTTAAAGGAGAAACACATGGACCACAACATTTTGTCCCCCCTTGAATCCCTGCCGGATGGCACCTTCACCCGTAGTCAGGCGCAGGTGGTCGCGGCGCAGTATCAGAATGTGGCGATTGAGGATGATCAGGGAACCCATTTTCGCCTTGTCGTCCGTCATCAGGATGACGGCAGCATGGTCTGGCGTGTCTGGAATTTTGAACCGGGCGGTGAGTTCCTGATGAACCGTTATATCCGGGACTACGGAGTACGTAAAACGCAATAAGCCGTAAGAGGTGCCGGGCAGGGTTGGGTCTGCCCGGCAGACAGTCATCAATAATCTGAAGGAGTATTAACTATGTCAGTGACCGAGTCTAAAACAAAAACCCCCGCGAAAACCAGCAAAAAAGCGGTGAAACCAGCCGAATCCGCCGCCCTGAAAGCCGCGCTTGAGGCCGCGCAGATTGAGATGCTGCCGCTGTCGGCGCTGGTCAAATCCCCGCTGAACGTCCGCACCATCCCGTATCCGCCGGAGAGTGTCCGGGAAATGGCTGACTCCATTCTCGCGGTCGGCCTCATTCAGAATCTGGTGGTTCATACCCTGCCGGACGGCCTGTCGGGCGTCGCAGCGGGCGGTCGTCGTCTGGCTGCCCTGCAGCTTTTACAGAGCGAACAGCGCATCGATGCCGGGTATCTCGTTGTCGCAAAGCGCGTCAGCGACGAACTGGCGGTGGTGGCCTCGATGGTCGAGAACAACAACCGGGTGGCGATGCACCCGGCAGAGCAAATCACCGGGTTCCGCACGTTGTCTGAGCAGGGGAAGACCCCGGCGCAAATCGGGGACCAGCTGGGCTACAGCTCGCGCCATGTCCAGCGCATGCTGAAGCTGGCAAATCTTGCCCCGGAACTGATTGCCCTGCTGGCAGAGAACACGCTCGATGTGGAGCAGTGTCAGGCGCTCAGTCTGGAAAGTGACCCGGCGCGTCAGGTGGAGATTTACCAGCGCGTGAAGGCGCAGCACAGCTACGCTCCGGCTCACATGCTGAAACGCGCCATCACGGACACCGAAATATCGGTTCGCGACGCCCGCTTTATGTTTGTTGGTCGCGAAGCGTATGAGGCCGCAGGGGGCGAAGTGCGCGAGGACCTGTTCAGCGCTCAGGAGGGCGACGGAACGGCAGACGGGGTGCTGGTCGGGCGTCTGGTGCAGGAAAAAATGGAGTCCGCCGCGCTGGCTGTTGAAATGCAGGAGGGCTGGTCATGGTCACTGGCACGGGAAGGGGCGGTGCGGAATTACGGTGACGACCGGGAGCATTATCTGGTCCTGCCGGAGCCGGAAGGCGAACTCAGCGCTGACGAACAGCAGCGTCTCGATGAACTCTACGCCACGCAGGACGCCACGGAAACATTTGAGGACGAAGCCGCGATTCAGGTGCTGATTGACGAGATTGAAGATGCAGCATCGATCCGGGCGTGGACGCCGGAGCAGAAAGCGGCCTGTGGCGTGGTGGTCAGCCTGAGTGACGGCGAGCTTCGTATCCAGCGCGGTGTGCAGAAGAAGGTGCAGGAGGCCGTCGACGGACAGGAGAGTACGGGCGGTCAGGCCTCCCTGCATGTGGTGAGCAGCAGTACCCCGGATGTGGCAGAGGGTATCAGCGTACCGCTCCTGAAAAAAATGTCGTCCGAAAGAACGCTGGCGGTACAGGCGGAACTGGTCAGGCAGCCACAGAAAGCCGTGGCCCTGATGGTCTGGCGGCTGTGCAGTTGCGTGTTCCACTACTGTATCACCACCCGGCACCCGTTCGTGATGCGTCTTGAGGTCCACCACAGCGGCCTCACCAGCGAAGCCCCGACCGGAGAAAACGGTCAGGCATGGCAGTCTCTGATGCAGGAGAAAGCCCGTCTGGAGGCGCTGCTGCCGGAGGGCTGGAAGAACGATTTCACCACCTTTTTTGCCCTCGACGGACAGACCCTGATGTCGTTGATGGCTTTCTGTACCGCCTGTTCGGTGGACGGCGTCCAGACCCGCGAACACGGGCATACCCGCCGCAGTGACCTTGACGGTGTCGAGGCGGCACTCGGGTTCCACCTGCGCGACTGGTGGCAGCCAACGGCGGATAACTTCCTCGGGTTACTCAGCAAAAATCAGATTGTGGCGGCGCTGAACGACGCCGGACTGACCGGGGCCGCCTCGGATGCTGAAAAAATGAAGAAAGGCGATGCCGCCAGTCACGCCGAACAGTGGCTCTCCGGGACCCGATGGGTGCCGGGATGGATGCAGTCCCCGGATGCTGCAACGCCGGAAGAAGCAGCCTCCACGCCTGACACTGACGAACCCACCTCTCACGCTGCCTGATAACGGAGACGCCGCCCTGCGGGGCGGCGATAAGGAGACGATGATGCGCAATATTATTACCCCCGATGTCCTGAAAACCATGATCCCACAGGAATACGAAGACTGGCGCGAAGGGGGAGAGGATTTGCGCCGCGAACTGACCCATGCCGTGATGCGTGACCTGAACTGCCCGGATGACTGGGACATGAACGGGGAGTACCGCAGCGAGTTCGGGGGCTTTTTCCCGGTACAGATCCGTTTCACGCCTTCACACGGTAACTATCATCTCGCCGTGTGCAGTCCCGGCGATATCTCTCCGGCCTGGATGGTGGTGTTTGTCCCGGCCAGCGGTCGTCCGTTCTCGGTTATCAGCACGCTGTCGGACTGGTCGCCGGAAGCCATCAGCCACACGCTGAGTCTGGTTGCCCGGCTCGATACCGATGGCTACAGTCAGTCCAGCATCATCAGCATGCTGGTCATGGAGGGCGCACAGTGAACGCATCAACAACGTCTCTGGTGACCCTGAAGCCAGCCCGGCAGGCAGCGCTGCAGGCGGTCCTGTCGGTGGAGGAATCCCGCCGTCTCGGTGCGCGTCTGCCCGCCATGCCACACGTGCGCACCTTCCTGCGTCTGCTGACCGGGAACAGCCGCATGAACACGACCGTGGCACAGCGCATTCCCGGCCTCAACTGGGACCCGAAGCATCGCCTGAGCAGCCTCAAACAGGTGGAGGAGGCGCTTGATGAACTGATTGCCAGCCACGGGGAGTGCTGCCCGCTGCCGCTGCCGGTGGATGTGCAGGCTGAACTGTTCCCGGAGGTGCTGCACACCCGGACTGAACGCCGGTTGCAGCGAAGAAACATCGCGTTCACCCGCAGGATGCGCCGGGAAGAACGGACGCTGGCGCATCACTGGCGGCTGCGGCAGAACCTGCTGGGGCAGGCCGTCACGGAGCTGAACTTTCAGTCCCCGGAGACGGTCAGCAGCTGGTACCGCCGGTGGGCCGAGGAGTTTGACGCGCGTGAGCTGGAGCCGGCTTTCTGGCACTGGCGGTCGCGGTTTGCCTCGCTGGCCTCCCTGGACTGGCTGCGTGACGCGAAGGAACCGCTGTACGGTGTCATTCATGAAATCGGCTTCATTGTGCGTGACACCCCGGAGGCTGTCCGTCAGGCAGAGCGCTGGCAGGTGCCGAACAAGCTGACGGACCGGAGGCGGGGATGAGGTGGCGTTACTCCCTGCGCTGGAAATTACCATCACCGTGTCCCGGTCCGCATGAACTGGCATCCGAAGTGGTGGAGGCCGGACAGCCTGCGCCCGAATCCATTATGTCGCTCTGGGTGGCGGGCGCCGGGTATGCGGTGTGCGTGGATTTTCCCGATGAGCGGCAGATCAGGCGCTGGAGTGATGAGCGTAAAGCCGCTGCGCGTCGAAGGAATCTTGAGCGTCGGGTCAACAGGATGGCGCCCTTGTTTGCTGAGGAACTGATTGCGCGGGAGCTTGAGAGCAGACCCGATTATTTTCGCGGGAAATCAGTCAGCTGAGAGCAGGATACCTGGTCAGTCTTACAGGGAGTAAGGTACAATGGCGGTGGCGCTTGAGGCTTTTTGCCTCATGATGTTTGAGTGGTTTGGATGTTGTGCGGCAGAAAGCAGAAAGCCCCGTAGTTAATTTTCATTAACCCACGAGGCCACCTGTATGCCTAGTCAACATCAGTATGGCCTCTTACCGTGCGTAACGCAAGGAGGAGTAACCCATGAAACTGCCGCGAAGTACCCTGTTGTGGTGCGTACTGATAGTGTGTCTCACACTGCTGATATTCACTTACCTGACGCGGAAATCGCTTTGTGAAATCCGCCTGAAGGACGGACAACGGGAGGTCGCTGCAATTCTGGCTTACGAATCCAACGGTAAGTAGCAACCTGGAGGCGGGGGAAACCCCGCCTTTTCAGGGCTGCGTTGGTCTGACATGCCTGAAGCGCCTTTATGAAGGGACTGCCGGTGCGCCGGGAGTCCCTTTTTCCTTGCTGACAGGCCGCCAAACCCGCCTGCGGCGCGTGGCATGGCTGCGCTGACGCGCCGCCACGGCCACTC
>CWHF01000115.1_pt1 | contig 5095 bp, 9 predicted proteins | sample 674701 | NCBI WGS metagenome assembly CWHF01 (sample SAMEA3735881, study PRJEB9488) | human gut metagenome | biome: ENVO:mammalia-associated habitat; material: ENVO:feces | place: Malawi | collected 2009-02-27 | reverse complement strand
TGGTGTTATGGCGTACTGAAGACCGGAACCGTTTTTAATGAAGAAGGCCTGAAACAAGTACTGTCAACCTGACTGTACCAGGCTGGCATTAAAACCAGGACAACGCTCACGCCAGTAAGTGAGCGCAATACACTATGAGCGAAAAACGGAAGCTGATAAAAAACAGACGATATCGTGGTGGGGAGTTTAACTGCAGGAAATCATCATCGCCGCCGGTGCCGCCAGCAGGGCGCTGGCGGATTTCACCATTTCCGTAGTGAACGCTGGCGTCTCCTGAATACCTGCTTTGCCAAACAGGTATTTACGGTTTTCCTCGGCTTTGCCCGCCGCATCTATTCTGTTCCTGATATCTGTTTCAGCCAGTTGACGCTGATGTAGAGACTCAGGATTTAATACCTCTACAGAGGATATATACAGCGGGCTGGCTCCACTCCCTGCCGGGAATCTCACAATGACATCGTCATTTCTGGCGGAGGAGGTATAGCCGGCTGGACCATAAACCCCCTGTCCGCTAATGATTCCTCTGGCGTTTGGAACAAAATTCTTGGGAAACAACTTGGAGTCATTAATATCGTTAGTAGTGAAAATAAGAGGTGGAAGCCCGGGCGCAATGGTTGCCTGATAAGTTTTCTTCAGGAATCGGTCTGTTTGTGGTGTCTTGTCCTTCACGAGACCGGCATCCACCACACGAACAGACATGGATTTTCCTCCTGTCACCACCAGGTACTGATTCCCCCCGGATACCAGATCGGTCAGACGCCGCTGAACGTTCACTGTTCCTCCTGGTGCGGGTAACGCATTTACCGGCACATCTGTGACGGCATTTAAGGGCTGGATTGTCATTACGCGGGAAATTTTTTCCGGGTGTGGGGATTCTGGCTCCAGCCGGGCATAAGGCACAACGGCAGGCCTGGAGGGGTCAGGTAACCCCGAAACCAGTCCCCGGTCGAGAGTGGCCATGGCGGCAGGCACGGGCTCCTGTTCCCGATAAGCTTCATAGAGACTGATGGTCCAACCGGGCCAGTCACCATCTTCTGTCAGTATATCCAGAACAACCCTTACCGGAACACCATATACAAGGTAGCCCTGGTTAGAAGCCACGCCTGCCATATCGTAATCAGCCCAGCCCGGCCCTAAGGTTGATGGCGGCAGATAAGAAGTATCAGGGGGAGTATATCAGTTTGACGGCCATACAGTCAGAATATCACCAGCCTGACTTCCCGTGGTGGGCGCCACCCAGTGCCCCGGACCGTCTTCATCAGCAGAAAGCCATACATTACCCGGCAATGGTGGTACCCCACCGTTGAAATTATACTCATCCATGAATCAGACCTCCCGACCCACACGTTCTTCCAGCGCTGCCAGACGTTGCTCAAGAGAAAGTCTGGCTTCCTTCTCCAGGATCCGGGCCTGATGTTCTTCCTTCAGTGCTTCAACCAGCAGGGCGACCACGCCATTGATGTTGATACTACGCGCATCCGGCAGCACGCTGCCATCATTGAGCGTCAGCGTTGTCTGCGTCACCGCCTGCGGCAGCACTGCCTCCACTTCCTGGGCAATCACCCCGGCTTCTGGTTTCCCCTGTTTGAGATAGGTGTAACCGCCGATGCGGTCGAGTCTGTCCAGCGCATTATCGATTTTTTTCGATGTCCGTTTTCATGCGGGCATCAGAGCTGCTGTTCCAGACACCGTTGGTGTAGGCCTGCCCGTCGTTACGGAATTCGTACCAGCCCTGTGCGCCGCCATTGGCCACATGCAGTCCCAGAAAGTGATGCTGTCCGATACGCTCCTGATGATAGAAGTCGGCGGCTAAATCGCTCGCACCCTGTAAATGAACACCGTTGGTTATTCTCTCAGTACTGCTGATATTTTTGTTTCCACCTGCCCAGAACCAGCCATCCGGATTACGTTTGATAAATTGTCCGGCAGCCCCACAGCGTAGCGAGGACGAAGAAGCATTACGGCTTTAGCCGTAATAATCCCCTTAGTGTGGTTTTCTACATCACTGGACTTCAAATCCCTGAACAGGTTTAGATCCTATTAAATATTAAAAGTAATGTCGGGTCGGTGGTATAACGTTAAACCTGAGCCGGGCAGAATGCACCGCAGCAGCGCCAGCCCCACAACGCGTCTCGATCCGGTAAAATGGAAGGACACCGTCCGCTAGCGTCACGACACGACAAATACATCAACTCATAATTAATGATGTAATTGATTGATATTAAAAATAAAACGCATTGTCGGCGCTTTGAGGTGTATAGCATTTGCTATACGTTGGTGTTGTGTTATTCTTGTATAGCAATTGCTATACAAGAGAGGTGTGTATGAAATCAGATGTTCAACTCAACCTAAGAGCTAAGGAGTCTCAGAGGGCACTCATCGATGCCGCTGCAGCAATCCTTCATAAATCGCGAACCGACTTCATTCTGGAGATGGCCTGCAAGGCTGCGGAGAATGTGATCCTTGATCGCCGTGTTTTCAATTTTAATGACGAACAATATGCAGAGTTCATCGATATGCTCGATGCACCAGTCGAGGATGAGCCCGCCATTAATAAACTACTGGCAAGGAAACCTCAGTGGGATGTGTAACTGCACCCGAGCCGTTATCCAGCGCCCATCAACTGGCAGAGTTCGTCAGTGGAGAAACGGTACTCGATGAATGGCTAAAACAGAGAGGTTTAAAAAATCAAGCTCTTGGCGCTGCCCGAACGTTCGTTGTTTGCAAGACGGGTACGAAGCAAGTAGCTGGTTTTTACTCTCTGGCCACCGGTAGCGTTAACCATACGGAAGCGACTGGTAGTCTTCGGCGTAATATGCCAGATCCTATACCGGTGATTATACTCGCTCGCTTGGCGGTAGATGTCTCATTGCACGGAAAAGGAGTTGGCGCCGATTTACTTCACGATGCGGTTCTACGCTGTTATCGCGTAGCTGAGAATATTGGCGTTCGTGCAATAATAGTTCACGCACTTACTGAGGAAGCCAAAGGTTTCTATACTCACCATGGATTTAAGGTATCGCAAACTCATGAGCGGACTCTGTTCCTTAAGCTTCCATGACTGCTTACTGGAGTGGAGTATTTCTCGGGATTATTTCACCCAGTCTTCCAGATCAGGTCCGACACCTGCTCAAATTCCCGCACATTATTCGTCACCAACTCGGCGTCGGTCACCCTCGCAGTCAGACAGTCCGGCCCGGACTATTTTTCAGAAAGCCGCGTAATGCCGCCCTGTACAAATGGCTGACATCTGGCTGAGGCTTTCTTCAGTTCGTTAGATCTGTTCTGGTCATAAACCCGATCCAAAGGAATAAACTGAAGCATATTTCTGTATGGTTCCCTGACGGATTCAGGGCACAGCAGTCTGACGTTGTTAAGGGAATAAACCATAATACCCTGCACCGTGTAACTTTTACCAGGGATCTTATCGGCAACATGCCAGTCCTGATTGCTGAAATGTGAGACCGGAAACTTACTTTCTTCCACCTGAAAACGCCGTGTCTGCCAATCCGAAATACCCGCAAATGCCATCGTTTTGTCGATGATGACAGGATAAAACGATGACACAAACATACTGGTTATGAAGAGCCAGAGGCTCACTGAGACAAGTGTAAACCTGATATGCCATGACTCATTCTGTGCAGCTTTATCAGTATTTACATACACCGCACCGGGCAACATTAACAATACGCCTAACCCCGAAATCAAGGTGGCAAGTTTCAGTATTGTGAGAATGCTGTCCCCCGCTACCTGCTTATCTACCCATCTGATAATGGTAAGGACGCAAAACGTGAAGCAAAGGATAATGGCGAAAATGAGAAGCGGACTGCCGATGAAAAGCCAGCAAGCTGTTTTCCGTCGAGCTTTAGCACGCTGAAACTCCTGAGCAGTTTTTGCCGCCTGTCTGAGAAAAAGGTAGTTGATCAGAACGACCGATGAGCTCCCTGCTAGTGAAAAAAGCCATCCCAGTGCAGGCTCATAATTAGGGTAGCCGGCGGAAAGATAAGCCCATAGAAAAAACGTAAAAACAGTCAGAGGAAAAGACAGCAGGGCAGCCAGAGATATCCTTCCTTTTATGTCACGATAATTGTGAATTGTTATCACATTTTTCGGTAAGGACAGGCAAAAAATTAGTGAAGGCAGGAAAAAAATCAACCCGGCCCCTGTTGTTGTCAGTATCATAAAAATAAAGACGTAATTGAATATCCCCGTTGCTGACAGGTTCTCTGTAAATAACGAGCCGTTATTAAAATAACCAAGGTATGTTCTTATAATAATAAGAGACAGTACAGCAGACATTAAGCTGATAAGCCAGGCGGTCTTTTTCATTGTCATTCCTGTGATCTGGAGGCCAGAAGGGGCGAAGAACTTTCCTCTGAAAAGAGGGGGAGTAAGGCATTTCTGATTTTCTGCTAGGTCTTTTTATTCGGAGCCGATGGGCTTTTTGCGCAGGACATGGTTGAAAGAAAGGCTTGGCAAAATTTAGGATCACTTTTATCAGTCGCTGCACTCAACAGCATGCCATCTGGCTGTATGGAAATTCCTACAGTACTTTTTTTTCCCCTGTATGACTGAATGTCAGAAAACTGATCATACAACGCATGGGATATCTGTTCCGCATAGAGCTGGTTCTTATGCAGCAGAGTCCGGCTCGTTACGAAAGGTTCCAGGGCCGGGTTGCGTTGTTCTCTGTCGCCGGTACAGGCGATCAGCAGAAAAGAGAGAAATAAAAGAATCCGCCTGATATATTCTATTGCCATTGTGGACGTCACAGTACTGTTTTGAAAATTAGATATTAATACTGTTTTTTAACAGACGTAAACGCCCAGTAATAATGGTCTTCCGGTAGCCTTTTGCACAGTGAAGAACCAAATGGGGCATCGGCTCTAACTTTCGCTGAGATCAGAAAATGATGTTCTCGGAACTCCCCCAAAAAGAGAGCAAGTGTATGTAAGCGCTGTATTCCATCCGCTGGCTGGATGAATTTTACGATCCGCTGCAGGCAGGCAAACTCGAAGTTGCCCGTACCATGCTGCAGAACGGCATTGACCGCAATACCGTCATTAAAATGACCGGTCTGACGGAAGACGACCTG
>CWHF01000049.1_pt1 | contig 5304 bp, 7 predicted proteins | sample 674701 | NCBI WGS metagenome assembly CWHF01 (sample SAMEA3735881, study PRJEB9488) | human gut metagenome | biome: ENVO:mammalia-associated habitat; material: ENVO:feces | place: Malawi | collected 2009-02-27 | reverse complement strand
ATTGAGGGCAGATATAATTAAAACTGGAAAGAACCTCAGGCGCTGTATTACTTTAGATAGATTAATAATGATGATGAGCCTGCCCTGACGATAACGACAGGCTCCTGAAAAGGAGTGCTTTTTTCCATGTCCAGGTCGCTTTTAACCAACGAGACCAGCGAGCTTGATTTGCTGGATCAACGTCCTTTTGACCAGACCGACTTCGATATCCTTAAATCCTATGAAGCGGTAGTGGACGGGTTAGCGATGCTCATCGGTTCCCACTGTGAAATCGTACTGCACTCATTGCAGGACTTAAAATGTTCCGCTATTCGTATCGCCAACGGTGAACATACCGGCCGTCAGATCGGCTCGCCAATTACCGACCTTGCGTTGCGCATGTTGCACGATATGACTGGGGCCGATAGCAGCGTTTCCAAATGCTATTTTACTCGCGCCAAAAGCGGCGTACTGATGAAATCAGTGACCATTGCTATCCGCAACCGTGACCATCGGGTTATTGGCCTGCTGTGCATCAACATGAACCTTGACGTGCCGTTCTCGCAAATAATGAGCACCTTTATTCCGCCAGAAACGACAGAAGTGAATTCACAGGTCAACTTTGCTTCATCGGTTGACGACCTGGTTGCACAGACGCTTGAGTTCACTATTGAAGAGGTGAATGCCGACCGCAACGTTTCTAACAACGCCAAAAATCGTCAGATCGTTCTGAACCTCTATGAGAAAGGGATCTTTGATATCAAAGACGCCATTAATCAGGTAGCGGATCGGCTGAACATCTCTAAGCACACGGTATATCTCTATATTCGTCAGTTCAAAAGCGGAGATTTCCAGGGGCTGGATAAATAATGCGTTTTGCCATTACGGTGACGGGGCCGGCTTATGGTACGCAGCAGGCCAGCAGCGCACTGCAGTTTGCCCGAGCCGTGTTGCAGGAAGGCCACGAATTGCTCAGTATCTTTTTCTATCGTGAAGGCGTCTACAATGCGAATCAGCTAACTGCCCCCGCCAGCGATGAGTTTGATCTGGTTCGGGCCTGGCAGGCATTACATGACGACCACGGCGTCTCCTTACATATCTGTGTAGCCGCAGCTTTACGCCGTGGCATAACCGATGCACAGGAGGCGCAGCAGCTGAGTTTGCCAGCGCATAATTTGCAGCCGGGCTTTACGCTGAGTGGATTAGGTGCGTTGGCGGAAGCTGCCTTAACCTGCGACCGGATGGTGCAGTTCTGATGAAACGCATAGCCTTTATTTTTTCGTCCGCACCCCATGGCTCAGCATCGGGCAGGGAAGGGCTGGATGCCCTGCTGGCGACATCCGCACTGACGGAAGAGATTGGCGTCTTCTTCGTCGGAGATGGCGTATTTCAGCTCCTTCCGGATCAGCGGCCAGCCGCAGTACTGGCGCGCGATTATATCTCTACCTTTAAACTCCTGTCGCTATACGATATTGAACAGTGCTGGATTTGCGCGGCTTCAGCGCGCGAGCGCGGCCTGACTTCCGCCACGCCGTGGGTCGTGGACGGTGAATGGCTGGAGCCAGAGGCTCTGCGCGCCCGGCTGGACGATTTTAACGTGATACTGCGTTTCTGAGGTCTGAATGCTCCACACATTAAGCACATCCCCCTGGCACGCCGATATTGCGGCTATGCTCCGTTTGATAAAAGAAGGTGACGATCTGCTGCTGCTGTCGGACGGCGTTATCGCCGCTGTCGCGCAAGGCCGCTTCCTTGAAATCCTGCAATCTGCCCCCATATCCCTCTACGCTCTGCAAGACGATATCGAAGCCCGCGGGCTGGCTGGTCAAATTGCGGACAGTGTCGTCAGGGTTAGCTATACTGATTTCGTCAGACTTTCAGTCAAACATGCCGGTCAGTTGTCCTGGTAATGGCGGGATTGTTGTATATTTCTTGACACCTTTTCGGCACCGCCCTAAAATTCTGCGTCCTCATATTATATGAGGCGATTTATTACGTGTTTACGAAGCAAAAGCTAAAACCAGGAGCTATTTAATGGCAACAATTAACCAGCTGGTACGCAAACCACGCGCGCGCAAAGTTGCAAAGAGCAACGTGCCGGCGCTGGAAGCCTGCCCGCAGAAACGTGGCGTATGTACTCGTGTATATACCACCACTCCTAAGAAACCGAACTCCGCACTGCGTAAAGTTTGCCGTGTGCGTCTGACTAATGGTTTCGAAGTCACCTCCTACATCGGTGGTGAAGGTCACAACCTGCAGGAGCACTCCGTGATCCTGATCCGTGGCGGTCGTGTTAAAGACCTTCCGGGTGTTCGTTACCACACCGTTCGTGGTGCGCTTGACTGCTCCGGCGTTAAAGACCGTAAGCAAGCTCGCTCCAAGTATGGCGTGAAGCGTCCTAAGGCTTAATGGTTCTCCGTTAAGTAAGGCCAAACGTTTTATATTAATGTCAAACTAAACTCTTAGAGTTTTGGACAATCCTGAATTAACAACGGAGTATTTCCATGCCACGTCGTCGCGTCATTGGTCAGCGTAAAATCCTGCCGGATCCTAAGTTCGGATCAGAACTGCTGGCTAAATTTGTAAATATCCTGATGGTAGATGGTAAAAAATCTACTGCAGAAGCAATCGTATACAGCGCGCTGGAGACCCTGGCTCAGCGCTCTGGTAAAAATGAACTGGAAGCATTCGAAGTCGCTCTCGACAACGTTCGCCCGACTGTCGAAGTTAAGTCCCGCCGCGTTGGTGGTTCTACTTATCAGGTTCCAGTTGAAGTCCGTCCGGTTCGTCGTAATGCTCTGGCAATGCGTTGGATCGTTGAAGCTGCTCGTAAACGTGGTGATAAATCCATGGCTCTGCGTCTGGCGAACGAACTTTCTGATGCTGCAGACAACAAAGGTACTGCAGTTAAGAAACGTGAAGACGTTCACCGTATGGCAGAAGCCAACAAGGCGTTCGCACACTACCGTTGGTAATCCCTTCGGAGTCTTAGTCACCAGGCGGGCGCTTCAGGTAAGTCGCCCGTTTTGGATAACTTAACTGAACGCCTAAAGAAATAAACGAGGAATCAAATGGCTCGTACAACACCCATCGCACGCTACCGTAACATCGGTATCAGTGCGCACATCGACGCCGGTAAAACTACTACTACCGAACGTATTCTGTTCTACACCGGTGTAAACCACAAAATCGGTGAAGTTCATGACGGCGCTGCCACCATGGACTGGATGGAGCAGGAGCAAGAGCGTGGTATTACTATCACCTCCGCAGCGACTACTGCATTCTGGTCAGGTATGGCTAAGCAGTATGAACCGCATCGCGTAAACATCATCGACACCCCGGGGCACGTTGACTTCACTATCGAAGTAGAACGTTCCATGCGTGTGCTTGATGGTGCAGTAATGGTTTACTGCGCAGTTGGTGGTGTTCAGCCTCAGTCTGAAACCGTATGGCGTCAGGCAAACAAATATAAAGTTCCGCGCATTGCGTTCGTTAACAAAATGGACCGTATGGGTGCGAACTTCCTGAAAGTTGTTGGTCAGATCAAAACCCGTCTGGGCGCGAACCCTGTTCCGCTGCAGCTGGCGATTGGCGCTGAAGAAGCGTTCACCGGTGTTGTTGACCTGGTGAAAATGAAAGCCATCAACTGGAACGAAGAAGATGCAGGCGTAACCTTCACCTACGAAGATATTCCGGCAGACATGCAGGAACTGGCCGAAGAATGGCACCAGAACCTGATCGAGTCCGCTGCTGAAGCTTCTGAAGAGCTGATGGAAAAATACCTGGGTGGCGAAGAACTGACTGAAGAAGAGATTAAAACTGCTCTGCGTCAGCGCGTTCTGAACAACGAAATCATCCTGGTAACCTGTGGTTCTGCGTTCAAGAACAAAGGCGTACAGGCGATGCTGGATGCGGTAGTTGACTACCTGCCATCCCCGGTCGACGTTCCTGCGATCAACGGTATCCTGGACGATGGTAAAGATACTCCTGCTGAGCGTCACGCTAGCGATGATGAGCCGTTTGCTGCTCTGGCATTCAAAATCGCTACCGACCCGTTCGTGGGTAACCTGACCTTCTTCCGCGTGTACTCTGGTGTGGTTAACTCTGGTGATACCATCCTGAACTCCGTGAAAGCTGCTCGTGAGCGTTTCGGTCGTATCGTACAGATGCACGCTAACAAACGTGAAGAGATCAAAGAAGTTCGCGCGGGCGATATCGCTGCTGCTATCGGTCTGAAAGACGTTACTACGGGTGATACTCTGTGTGATCCTAACGCGCCGATCATTCTGGAGCGTATGGAATTCCCTGAGCCGGTAATCTCTATCGCCGTTGAACCGAAAACCAAAGCTGACCAGGAAAAAATGGGTCTGGCTCTGGGCCGTCTGGCTAAAGAAGACCCGTCTTTCCGCGTATGGACTGATGAAGAATCTAACCAGACTATCATCGCCGGTATGGGTGAGCTGCACCTCGACATCATCGTTGACCGTATGAAACGTGAATTCAACGTTGAAGCGAACGTCGGTAAACCTCAGGTTGCTTACCGTGAAGCGATTCGCGCGAAAGTTACCGATATCGAAGGTAAACACGCTAAACAGTCTGGTGGTCGCGGTCAGTATGGTCACGTCGTTATCGACATGTACCCGCTGGAGCCGGGCTCTAACCCGAAAGGTTACGAGTTCATCAACGACATTAAAGGTGGTGTAATTCCTGGTGAATACATCCCGGCCGTTGATAAAGGCATCCAGGAGCAGCTGAAAGCTGGCCCTCTGGCTGGTTATCCGGTAGTTGATCTGGGCGTGCGTCTGCACTTCGGTTCTTACCACGACGTTGACTCCTCTGAACTGGCGTTTAAACTGGCCGCTTCTATTGCCTTCAAAGATGGCTTTAAGAAAGCGAAACCAGTTCTGCTTGAGCCGATCATGAAGGTTGAAGTAGAAACTCCGGAAGAGAACACTGGTGACGTTATCGGTGACCTTAGCCGTCGTCGCGGTATGCTGCGCGGTCAGGAATCCAACGTGACTGGCGTTGTGATCCACGCTGAAGTTCCGCTGTCTGAAATGTTCGGATATGCAACTCAGCTGCGTTCTCTGACCAAAGGTCGTGCTTCTTACTCCATGGAGTTCCTGAAGTATGATGATGCGCCGAACAACGTTGCTCAGGCCGTAATCGAAGCCCGTGGTAAATAAGCCGCAGGGTTAAAACCAAAGTCCCGTGCTCTCTCCTGAAGGGGAGAGCACTATAGTAAGGAATATAGCCGTGTCTAAAGAAAAATTTGAACGTACAAAACCGCACGTCAACGTCGGTACTATCGGCCACGTTGACCAT
>CWHF01000040.1_pt1 | contig 5760 bp, 8 predicted proteins | sample 674701 | NCBI WGS metagenome assembly CWHF01 (sample SAMEA3735881, study PRJEB9488) | human gut metagenome | biome: ENVO:mammalia-associated habitat; material: ENVO:feces | place: Malawi | collected 2009-02-27 | reverse complement strand
TGCCAGCCACAGCGATTAAACAGCTTCATCGCTCCCGCCACATTAACTGCCAGACGCACTGTTAGCGGATTTATCTGTCGCCATTGCAGTTAGGACGTGTGCGCGACAGGTAGGTAACATGGTTTGAAATATACCTCGAAAACCTATCGCTTTTATCAGTGGTTTTATCTTCGATATTCATGCTAGTCAAAGGTATGAATAAAGCGGTTTTGATGTATTCAACAAGGTCCTATCAGAGACCATTAAGCCTGTACTTCCTCCCCAAGGAGGTCTTTTTTCTTGATTGAGATCATTTTTTTTACATTAAACGCAGGACTATACTCGTATAGTAACAACATTTATATTATATAAATATGAGAATGGATATCATATTTTAGATAATAATGAAAAGGAGAAGGGGGTGAACGATAACTTTTTCTACCTCAGCATTGGCAGCTTACTTCTGTTTATTATTGCTATACCTCTTGCACGACAAAAAGTTAAACCGAATCGATGGTATGGTGTTCGTACCTCATTAACTTTAAATAATCCTAAGATCTGGTTTCAGGCCAACCGTATTTATGGGCTGTCGATGATCGTTTCTGTTTTTGTCTTTTTCTTAGTGTCAGTGTTGTCAGGCATCTGGCGCAATGGTGACAGCAACGCTGACCTCATTCTTGTGTTGTTTATCATTGAAGTTTCAGTGCCTGTAGTCGTTACATTTTTGAAACTCATTGTAATGAAAAAGGAATGATACAGCATGAACGAAACAATTGATTTTCTTAATTCCATAGGGAAAATTCGAGCTAGCGTTGCCTGTAATAAAATCTTAATCGATGATTTTTTGGCTCAGCCGATATTAGCGATAAAACAGAACAATATCGATTTTTTTATCCGCAAGGGTGGGGAAGAGATCCTTTTTTCTGACTACCTAAGTTATTGATTGTTATTGTCTTATTTTCTTTATTTAACATAATCTTTGTTATACGCACTAATAATGTAGTAGCTAAATTGAGATGTCCGTCTCTGACCAAATAGACATGTCCGCGCTACAGTCTCACCACAGCGATAATTGCTTTCAAAGGATGAGACTCATGACGGCATACGGAACGGAGTTTTTTACATTGGATGAAGTTAACCGACTCAAAATCATTCAGGATGTTGTTGATCGCCGTCTGACAACTCAAATGGCAGCTCAGCGACTGGGCATCTCGGATCGCCAGTGCAGACGGCTTCTGTCGCGTTACCGTGAATCTGGCCCACTTGGCATGGCTAATCGTCGTCGTGGGAAACCCAGCAATAATCAGTTACCTGATGGCCTTGCGCGGTATGCACTCAGTATTATACATGAGCGCTATGCAGACTTTGGGCCGACGCTGGCGTGTGAAAAGCTTGCAGAACTGCACGATGTCCACCTGTCCAAAGAAACTGTCCGGTCGCTCATGGTTAAAGCCGGTTTCTGGGTCCCCCGTAAGCAACGTGCGCCAAAAATTCAGCAACCACGCTATCGCCGGGCCTGTTGTGGCGAACTGATACAGATAGATGGCTGTGACCACCACTGGTTCGAGAATCGTGCTCCAGTCTGTACCGCGCTTGTTTACGTTGATGATGCAACGAGCAGACTGATGCAGCTCCGCTTTGTAAAATCGGAATCAACATTCACCTATTTTGAGGCCACACGAGGCTACCTGGAAAAACATGGTAAACCGCTGGCGTTATACAGTGACAAAGCCAGTGTATTCAGAATAAACAACAAAAATGCCACTGGTGGCGATGGCTATACCCAGTTTGGGCGTGCGATGCATGAACTGAATATCCAGACTATCTGCGCGAATACCAGCTCTGCCAAAGGCCGCGTGGAACGCGCTCATCTGACGCTTCAGGACCGACTGGTAAAAGAACTCCGGCTCAGGGGAATTTCTTCTGTTGACGCAGCCAATGAGTATGCTGATGAATTTATGGACGATTATAACCGACGCTTTGCCAAAGCTCCGCGACATAACTTTGATGTGCATCGGCCACTTGAACATGATGATGATCTGGCTGCTTTTTTCACATGGCGGGAACCGCGCCGCGTTTCGAAATCTCTGACGGTTCAGTATGATAAAGTGCTCTATCTTATTGAAGACACTGAAATCAGTCGCAAAGCCATCGGGAAGTACATCGAGGTCTGGCATTATCCGGATGGACGAAAAGAACTCAGGCTTAACGCCGTTGCTCCACTTATGATCGCCTGTCGGAAATCGACCAGGGAGCTATCGTGGACAACAAGCGGCTCGGACGTACACTATAATATATTAAACTGGTTCAGGATAAATGCGACAATAACCGTTCTCAGGCAATACCTGCTGGCGATGGGCCTTCACGACGGCGCAGGAAACCAACTAATAAGAAATCCCAGCGATCACTGAACGGCGATGATATGCTGGAAGCTTTGAAACTTTTACAGAGACGTTCCGGTGAAATATTCGGTTCTAATACTCAAAAAACATAGGGCACAATATAGAAAAGACATAGGCTGTAGTTTATTTAAGGGTCAGTTCTGATGCCCCGCATCAATAAGCGCCATACGAAGATGTTTTTCAATGAAATCTGCTTTATAAATGCTGTATCGGTGGGTATCGTTTTCACATAAAAGCATCGCGTTTTTTTTCATTAAAGCGTACTGAGTTGCTATGTCATTGTTTTTAATAAGATAATCGCGAAATGCCAGATGTTTTATTATTTGAATATCCCCCGTGGTGAAAGCATGGATGTGATGACTGCGCTGGGTTCCACCTTTTGTGAAGTACCTACGATTGGAAATTCCATTTTCACCACGCACAGTATATCCGGCACGCTCCATTGCCTGATTCAGGCTGTCTAGTTCATCAAGATTAGTAACTTCAATTAATATATCTATCACTGGTTTAGCTGATAATCCAGGCACCGAGGTGCTACCAATATGGTGAATCTGGGATATCACATGACCAAGTGTTATCTGCAACAGAGAACGTTCGTTCTCAAATAACGTAGGCCACATGTCATCATAATCAACAACAGTCAATATTCGCATATTCAACAATCTCACATTTTTAACGAATTTTGTTCATTCACAATAAGGGGGAATCCCATTCGCTCTTTGATTTTTTCTACGTTAGCTCTGGACGTCAGCTTTTCTATTAAAGTAAATGCGACATTAATAGCTGTTGCAGGACTTTGCGATGTAATGATATTACCATCCACTACAATTGGGCGTTCAATGACATTGACACCCATTTCTGATAACTGCGTTTGACGTTTACTGCTCAGATGATACGTCGTACCCATTCTACCTTGAAGAACACCGCTTTTTGCTACTGGTAAAGCGCCAACACAGACAGAAGCGATAATTTTGTTTTGGTTGTTAAATTTTCGAATAAGACTGACCAGCCGCTCATCAAATGCATCCTCGTAAAAACCAGCCCGGCTCATTCCCCCGGGAATGGCAATGGCATCAAAGCTATCACCATCAATTTCATCCAGTTGATATTCTGGTTCGATGGTGAAATTCCAGGCACATTTAACTTTTTTTCGCAGACCAACTGTTACCAATTCTACGGGTTCTAATCCGTATGTTGTTGTCCAGCCAAAAGCATCAGTAAATGCACTGGCTTCATACTCTTCTAATCCCTGACAAAGGAATAAAATAACCTTCTTCATTTCATAATATCCATAACAAGGGAAACTCCATAAATATACAGTATTAATAACACAGGTCGTGTGTATGTTTCTCTTCTTGCCATTACCGTTTTGAGCGGCCATGTGTACGGCTACGAACTGGGCTTCCATCCTTTGTAATCAAAGGACATTTCTACTTTGCTGGCAGGCGGACATCTGAACTTAGCCTTGACATGATATGTGGTAGCTAAATTGAGATGTCCGTCTAGGGGCTAAGTTAAAATGTCCGTCACGTAGATTCACCATCGAGGGATTCTGATGACAGCTCAGACTTTTAACCCCGCAAAGGGATAAAGCCAACGATATCCCCAGAATACGACAAACCATGTCTACCATTAGTAGGTGTTCATATCTACACGTGAAGACTGTATCTTGATTAAGTTGATTATCATTCACAATATTGGAGATGTCATGAAAAAAGGATTTATCGGTACGATCTTCCTGTGCGGTATGTTACTGGGGTGTTCCAGCCCCGCTAAAAACCCGCATCCAAAGCTGCTATATTCGCTACCCCCTGCATATCCGTATTACGCACAGGCTAACAGGATTGAAGGATATGTGACCGTTAGATATAACGTAGATGTTGATGGGAAGATATCAAAGGTTTGGATCCTAAAATCAGAACCTCAACACCTCTTCGACTCTGCAGTCATTGCGGCAATGGCCCAATGGCGTTATGAAACCAATAAACAGAGTCAAGGCTTAACAAAAACAATATATTTTAAACTCCAGGCTCCGTCCGAGTAAATTAGAGAATGTGGACTGACCCCGCCCCGGTAGACGATCCTGCCCTATAGTTGGAGTGCCCCCGAGCCCGTAGACAAATCTGCCCTATAGTTTGAGCATAGGAGGAGTCTATGGGCACACCACGTTTTACCCCTGAATTTAAGGAAGAGGCTGTCCGCCAGATCACCGAGCGGGGCTATTCCATCGCTGAAGTATCTGAACGGCTCGGCATGTCGGCGCACAGCCTTTATAAATGGCTCCGGGCTGTTAAGCCTGACAACAGGCACAGGATTTACTTGATGCCAGAACAGAAATTCTCAGGCTGAAAGCACAGCTTAAACGCACTGAGGAAGAGCGGGATATTCTGAAAAAGGCAGCGCGGTACTTTGCAAGGGAGCCCGACTGAAGTATCGCTTTATCAACGATCACCGTGAAATCTGGTCGATTGTTACGATGTGTCGGGTCCTTAAGGTTGCCCGTGCCGGATTTTATGTCTGGCTCCATAACCCTGTATCCGCCGGAGAAAAGGATAACCAGCGACTGCTGGAACTCATCCGCGACTCCTATACGCTGAGTGGTGGAGTTTACGGTTATCGCAGGGTTCATGGCGACCTTCGCGAAATTGGCGAAGTGTGCAGCAGAAACCGGGTTGCCAAAATCATGAGGAAAAACAGGAACCAGGCTATACATGGTTATAAAGTGCCACGCGGAACCCGAGGACGACCGTCACTGATAGCACCCAATCGCGTGCGGCGTGAATTTACGGTAGTGAAGCCCAATCAGGTGTGGGTCACCGACATCACCTACATCCGCACCTGGCAGGGCTGGCTGTACCTGGCAGTGGTTATCGATCTTTTTGCCCGTAATGTGATCGGCTGGTCGATGAAGCCAATACTGTCACGCGAGCTGGCACTGGATGCGCTGCTGATGGCGGTCTGGCGACGTAAACCTGACGGCGAGGTCATCGTACACTCGGACCAGGGCAGCCAGTACGGCAGTGACGACTGGCAACGGTTCTGCCGGGCCAATAACCTGGCACCGAGCATGAGCCGGCGTGGCAACTGCCGGGATAATGCGGTGGCCGAATCGTTCTTCAGTTCGCTGAAAAAAGAACGGATCAGAAAACGTATCTATAAAACCCGGGATCTGGCCCGGGCCGATATCTTCGATTACATTGAAGTGTTCTACAACCGGGCCCGGCGCCACAGTCATCTCGGTGGCGTCAGTCCGGAGGCCTTCGAACAGGCCTCGTCGTGAGGACAGAAACTGTCTACCGGAGCGGGGTCACTCCACTGCCGTATTCTGCGGGGCTTGCCGTGGTAGGGTTGCTTGAGTCGATGATGACCGCCACTATTG
>CWHF01000038.1_pt1 | contig 6753 bp, 6 predicted proteins | sample 674701 | NCBI WGS metagenome assembly CWHF01 (sample SAMEA3735881, study PRJEB9488) | human gut metagenome | biome: ENVO:mammalia-associated habitat; material: ENVO:feces | place: Malawi | collected 2009-02-27 | reverse complement strand
CGGCTCATATTTGACTTTTCCGCACTGCTCGGCGGCTTCGGCAACCACATCGCGGTACATCCCATCCACTTTATGGAAGCCGGTGACGCCGACGAAGCCGACGATGATTTTATCGTAAGCCGTAGGGGAGACGTTAGTCAGATCGTAGCCGCGACCGCGGTTATCTTTCGCATCGCCGCCCTGCAGACGTCCGTCATACTGAGACCAGTCGGTGTAGTAACCAAAGACTTTCGGTTTGCTGGTTGAGGCTTTGTATTTGTTATAGACCGGTTTGGCGACGCGAGCGGAGGTATAGCTGTAGTTGCTCACTTCGGTTGCCGGGTTAAAGCCGTCTGCGGCGTTGCTGGTTTCGGTCAGCGTATCGCCCTTAATCAATTTGCTTGTTGCCACGTTAATTTCCTTCTGTGTTGAATGCCCACCTCAAGCGGTGTGGGGCAGATAATCGGGCAACGCGGCGGCCAGGGCTAATCACAAAACAACACCGGCGACGATGATATTTTGGCTGAGGCGGCGATGAGACTGATGAGGTTCAGTGAGGGAAAATAAGCTTTTATAACAAAGAGATGATGTGAGGAGTGATGCGCGATGAGATCCCGGCGACCCGCGCCGGGAGAAGAGCTTTAAGCAAAGAGCGCGGCTAAGCGCTGCAGCACCAGTACGGCGCTGTAATAATCCAGGCGAAAGGTTTCCGTTCCCAGCGGATAAACGCGTTTACCTTCGACTGCGGGCAGATGCGACAGCAGCGGGTTGGCGTAAATCGCATCGGCGTCTTTTTGGTCGCCAGCGAACAGGAACAGGCTCTGACCGTTAAGTCCGGCGGCTAAATTTTCACCGCCCAGCTGCACGATATCATGACGTTTCCCCTGACTCTGGCTGGCATGCAGACCGGCGGGCAGATCGGCAAGGGTAAAGCCCAGCTGTTGAAGCATCTGCCCCTGAGCGGACTCTTTCGTCCAGATATTGGCGCTATGGGCCGCGGCGGTGTAGACCAGCGCGGTGACCGGCTGCGGCGGCAGCTTCATCTTCTCTTTCAGCGCCGCCAGCTTAGTATCAAATTCCGCAATTCGCTCTGCCGCCTGTTTTTCATGGCCGGTGATCGTCCCCAGTTGGGTCAGCAGGGCCTGCCAGCTTTTGTCATCGTAGTTAATGACAAGCGTTGGGGCGATGGTGGAAAGCTGGTCGTAGAGCGTCAACGCCGAATCGCCGCCGGTGGCGCTAATCAGAATCAGATCCGGCATTTGCGCAGCGACGGCCTCAGCGCTCGGTTCGCCAATGTAGAGGCGCGACAGCTTCCGCGCTTTCGCCACATCGCTCCACTGACGTAAAAATCCCTGACCGTCGGCGACGCGGTTGTTCGGCGTCGTGGCGCCGCTGGCGACTACCGGCGCGTCAATCGCCAGTAGTGAGCCGGTCAGCGTCACGCTGGTGGAAACAATTCGCAGGGGCTGGCTTTCCAGCGTGTGCGTTCCCCGGCTGTCGGTTATCTGCCGCGGCCAGTCTGCCGCCAGCGCTGAGCTAATTCCTAAAATCGCCAGACCGCTGGCGAGGAGGGTACGGCGGCAAAAGGTGGAGAAATTCACGTATTCGCATCCTGATTAAGTGGTGATAAATGAGCTGAAAACAGATCTTTGCCAGCGACGATGCCCGCCTTTCTGCCGGGAGGAGGCTTGCGCCTTACCCGGCCTGTAAACGTCATAACATCATCAGGCGAAGCGCTCCCGGAAAAACGCACGTGACCGGCAATCTGTGATGAATGCTTCTCATTTTCAGCTTTGCGCCGCGTGGATGCAAGCCTAAGTCGCACAACATGCTACCTGTACGGTTGACATAGCGCGCAATACCTTTTAGGTTACCCAACCAAAATATAAATGATAATTATTCGTAATATCTTTATCGTTTTTTTGGAGGATGATATGGAAACGTCTTTGGCTGAGGAAGTACGGGAGAAAAAAATGACTCTGCCGCCGGAAAGCTTCTTCTTTATGTCGCCGTACCGCAGTTTCACCACCGCTGGCTGCTTTAGTCGGTTTTCTCATCCTGCCGCCGATGGCGAAAATCTGGATGGGGAATTCCAGCACAAAATGGCCGCCGCCTTTACAGCGGCGCGGGCTGCCGGGATCGCTAAGCCGATAATGGTCGGCGCCATTCCGTTTGATACCAGCGAGCCGTCCGAGCTGTTTATACCCACAAGCTGGGAAACCTTCTCCCGACCAGAAAAGCAGCACTCCGCGCGCTATGCGTCGGGGCTGCAGCCCATGGACGTGATTCAGCGCCGGGAGATCCCCGAACAGGACACCTTCATGGCGATGGTGACGCGCGCGGCGGCCCTGACCGCGACGCCGGAAGTGGACAAAGTGGTCCTGTCGCGCCTGATTGATATCACCACCCGTGAGCGGGTTGATAGCGGTGCGCTGCTGGAGCGCCTGATTGCCCAGAACCCCGCCAGCTATAACTTCCACGTGCCGCTTTCGGACGGCGGCGTGCTGCTGGGCGCTAGCCCGGAGCTACTGTTACGTAAAGAAGGGGCGCATTTTTACTCTCTGCCGTTGGCCGGTTCGGCCCGCCGTCAGCCGGACGATGTGCTGGACCGCGAAGCGGGGCACAAGCTGCTGGCGTCGGAAAAAGACCGCCATGAACATGAGCTGGTGACCCAGGCGATGAAGGCCGTACTGGCACCGCGCAGCAGCGAGCTAAGCCTGCCGGATTCTCCGCAGCTGATCACCACGCCGACCCTGTGGCATCTGGCGACGCAGATTCAGGGCGCCGCGCTGGCAAACGAGAATGCCATGTCGCTGGCCTGTCTGCTGCATCCCACCCCGGCGCTGAGCGGCTTCCCGCATCAGGCGGCAAAACGCCTGATTAACGAACTGGAGCCGTTCGATCGCCAGCTGTTCGGCGGTATCGTCGGCTGGTGCGATGATGAAGGCAACGGCGAGTGGGTGGTCACCATCCGCTGCGCGCGCCTGCATCAACGCACGCTGCGGCTGTTTGCAGGCGCAGGGATCGTCCCGGCCTCTTCGCCGCTAGGCGAGTGGCGCGAAACCGGCGTCAAACTGACCACCATGCTGAACGTATTCGGCTTGCAATAAGGGACTATGATGATCGAATTTACCCGCTGGCCGGAAGCGTTCGCGGCCCGCTATCGGCAAAAAGGTTACTGGCAGGATCTGCCGCTGACTAACCTGATTACCCGTCATGCCGAAAACGATGCTCCCGCCATTATCGACGGCGACAAACGCTACAGTTATCGTGAGTTCAACCGCCTGGTTGATAATCTCGCCTCCTCGCTGCAGCGTCAGGGCCTGAAGCGCGGCGAAACGGCGCTGGTGCAGCTGGGCAACGTCGCGGAATTTTATCTGACGTTTTTCGCGCTGCTGCGGATCGGCGTGGCGCCGGTGAATGCGCTGTTCAGCCATCAGCGTAGCGAGCTCAACGCCTACGCCGCCCAGATTGAACCCGCCTTGCTGATTGCCGATCGCGAACACGCGCTGTTTGCCGATGACGAATTTCTGAATGATTTTGTCAGCCAGCATCCGTCGATACGCGTGGCTCTGCTGCTCAACGACAGCGGCGAACGGAGCCTGACGGCAGCCATTGAGCGGCCTGGCGATAATTTCATTGCCGGACCAACGCCTGCCGACGAAGTGGCCTTTTTCCAGCTTTCCGGCGGCAGCACCGGTACGCCGAAGCTCATCCCGCGTACCCATAACGACTACGACTACAGCATTCGCCGCAGCAACGAGCTGTGCGGCGTGAGCGCCGAAACGCGCTACCTGAACGCGCTTCCCGCCGCCCATAACTACGCGATGAGTTCGCCTGGTTCATTAGGCGTCTTCCTCGCCGGCGGCGTGGTGGTACTGGCGCACGATCCGAGCGCCACACTCTGCTTCCCGCTGATTGAAAAACACCAGATTAACCTGACCTCGCTGGTTCCGCCTGCGGTCAGCCTGTGGCTGCAGGAGATCCATGATTCCGGCAGCAACGCCCGCCTGCAATCGCTGCGGCTGCTGCAGGTTGGCGGGGCGCGCCTGTCCGCGACGCTCGCGGCGCGTATTCCGGCGGAAATCGGCTGTCAGCTTCAGCAGGTCTTCGGCATGGCGGAGGGGCTGGTGAACTATACCCGCCTCAACGATAGCCCCGAGCGCATTATCAATACTCAGGGTTGCCCAATGTGTCCGGACGATGAAGTGTGGGTGGCCGATGCGCAGGGCAATCCGCTGCCGCGGGGCGAAGTCGGACGGCTGATGACCCGTGGTCCTTACACCTTCCGCGGCTATTACAAGAGTCCGCAGCATAATGCCGAAGCCTTTGATGCCGACGGTTTCTACTGTTCTGGCGATCTGATCTCGATCGATGAAGACGGCTATATCACCGTGCAGGGACGGGAAAAAGATCAGATCAACCGCGGCGGGGAGAAGATCGCGGCGGAAGAGATCGAAAACCTGCTGCTGCGCCATCCGGCGGTGATCCACGTCGCGCTGGTCAGCATGGAAGATAGCCTGCTGGGAGAAAAGAGCTGCGCATATCTGGTGGTAAAAGAACCTCTGCGCGCGGTGGCGGTACGCCGCTTCCTGCGGGAACAAGGGGTCGCAGAATTTAAACTGCCGGACCGCGTGGAGTGCGTTGATGCGCTGCCGCTGACGCCGGTGGGCAAAGTCGATAAAAAACAATTACGTCAGTGGCTGGCTGAACGCAAGCTGGGCTGAAGGAGAAGACAGAATGGCAATCCCTGAATTACAGGCTTACGCGCTGCCGGAAGCCAGCGATATCCCGGCGAACAAAGTGAACTGGGCATTTGAGCCGTCCCGTGCCGCGCTGCTGATCCACGATATGCAGGAGTATTTCCTTAATTTCTGGGGCGAAAACAGCGCGATGATGGAGAAAGTGGTGGCCAACATCGCCGCTCTGCGCGAGTTCTGCAAACAGAATAATATTCCGGTTTTTTACACCGCTCAGCCGAAAGAGCAGAGCGATGAAGACCGCGCGCTGCTGAACGACATGTGGGGGCCGGGTCTGACCCGGTCTCCGGAACAGCAGCAGGTTATTGCCGCGCTTGCGCCGGACGACAACGATACCGTACTGGTGAAGTGGCGCTACAGCGCGTTTCACCGCTCGCCGCTGGAGGAGATACTGAAAGAGGCGGGGCGCGATCAGCTGATTATCACCGGCGTGTACGCCCATATCGGCTGCATGACCACCGCGACTGACGCGTTTATGCGCGATATTAAGCCATTTTTCGTTGCCGATGCGCTGGCTGATTTCAGCCGCGAGGAGCATCTGATGGCGCTCAACTACGTGGCGGGTCGCTCCGGTCGCGTGGTGATGACGGAAGAGCTGCTGCCGCTGCCTGCATCGAAAGCGGCGCTGCGCGCGCTGGTGCTGCCGCTGCTCGATGAATCCGATGAGCCGATGGATGACGAAAATCTGATCGACTACGGCCTGGATTCGGTACGCATGATGGCGCTCGCCGCGCGCTGGCGTAAAGTGCACGGCGATATTGACTTCGTGGTGCTGGCGAAAAAACCGACCATCGATGCCTGGTGGGCGCTGCTTTCTCGCGAGGTGAAATAATGAACGGGCTCGATTTTCACGGCCAGACCGTGTGGATCACCGGCGCGGGTAAGGGGATCGGCTACGCTACCGCGCTGGCGTTCGTTGAGGCCGGCGCGCAGGTAACCGGTTTTGATCTGGCGTTCGACGGTGAAAGCTATCCGTTTGCCACCGAGACGCTGAACGTCGCCGACGCGCAGCAGGTGGCGCGGGTATGCGGCCGCCTGCTGGCAGGGATCGATCGGCTGGATGTGTTGATTAATGCGGCCGGTATTTTGCGGATGGGGGCGACCGATGCGCTGAGCCTTGAAGACTGGCAGCAGACCTTTGCCGTCAACGTTGGCGGGGCGTTTAACCTGTTCCAGCAGACGATGGCGCAGTTCCGCCGCCAGAAAGGCGGGGCGATTGTGACCGTGGCGTCCGACGCTGCGCATACCCCGCGCATCGGCATGAGCGCCTACGGCGCATCAAAGGCGGCGCTAAAGAGCCTGGCGCTGACCGTCGGCCTGGAGCTGGCGGGCAGCGGCGTACGCTGTAATCTGGTTTCTCCTGGTTCTACCGACACCGATATGCAGCGGACGCTGTGGGTGAGCGATGATGCAGAGCAGCAGCGCATTCGCGGCTTCGGCGAGCAGTTTAAGCTGGGGATTCCGCTGGGTAAAATCGCCCGCCCGCAGGAGATTGCCAATACCATTCTGTTCCTCGCCTCCGCTCACGCCAGCCATATCACGCTGCAGGATATCGTGGTGGACGGCGGCTCGACGCTGGGGGCATAAATGGCCTGGAAACGTCAGCTGACGCTGGATGAGCTTAACGCCACCAGCAGCAATACGATGGTGGCCCATCTGGGCATCGTCTATACCCGCCTTGAGGAGGGCGTGCTGGAGGCGGAAATGCCGGTCGACGCGCGAACGCATCAGCCGTTTGGCCTGCTGCACGGCGGGGCCTCCGCGGCGCTGGCGGAAACCCTCGGCTCGATGGCCGGATGGTTGATGACCGCAGAGGGACAGTGCGTGGTGGGGACCGAGCTCAACGCCACCCATCACCGGGCGGTCTCCAGCGGTAAAGTCCGCGGCGAATGCCGGGCGCTGCATCTCGGACGTCAGGGCCAGAGCTGGGAAATTGCGATATTCGACGAGCGAGGACGGCGCTGCTGCACCTGCCGTCTGGGCACGGCGGTCCTCGGCTGAGGCATAGCCTGTT
>CWHF01000057.1_pt1 | contig 7010 bp, 10 predicted proteins | sample 674701 | NCBI WGS metagenome assembly CWHF01 (sample SAMEA3735881, study PRJEB9488) | human gut metagenome | biome: ENVO:mammalia-associated habitat; material: ENVO:feces | place: Malawi | collected 2009-02-27 | reverse complement strand
TGCTTACAGCGAGTTGGCTGCTCTGCCGCGCACAGCATGCGACGGAACGGCTGAGTTATGGTGCGCTGTGGGCCATCATGGTGTTACTGATGAATATCAATGATGTCAGTGAGTCGGTGGCCGGGCTGGCCATCGCGCTGCTCGTATTAATGGTGTGCTCATCGGTCGGAGGGGAGATTAAACGGTTCTGGCCACGGCATTTCTTTGTGCTGTTCTATGCGCTGCACCTGGCGGTGTTGGGGATAGTGGCGACGATGTAAAAAAAAGGACAATACCGAATGATATTGTCCTGTAAAACCTGGCTTTGGTAGACAGTAAAGTGTCTGGATTCTTATAATCATAAACAGGATGGAAGTGAGGTGGTACTGACTTCCATCCGTGAAAATAACTCACCGAAACTAAATGAAGGTGAAACAAACCCGGCATCAATGACATGGTCTATGGAGATGGCATTGAAGCAGAGCCGGCTGTCCAGTCAGTCTGTATCGTGACCCTTCGGGTTATGCGACGACAGGTCTGCTGTCCCGGCATGACAGGTTGCTGGCTACAGGGTGTCGAAAAAAGCCCGGAGGTTATCCGGGCAAAAAACACAGTGTCTAAACGCGTTACAAACGGAACCACCGCCCTTATTTCTCAGGAACAGGAAAGGGCGATGCCGTTCAGGTATAGTACTCTTTATTATCTGAACTGAACTATAGGCAATTGTTATGGCAGAAGAAAAACGCCCTGTACTGAGCCTCAAACGAAAGCCTGCGGCGGAAAGCACAGGAACGGATGTCACAAGCACACCGGGCGTCGTTCGCCGCAAAAAAGTCGTGGTGGTCTCGACGCCGCCCGCCTGGAAGGTCAAGAAAGAGAAGCTGGAGCAGGCGAAAAAAGCTGCCGAAGCCGCTGCACTTCAGGCAGCAGAAGAAGCGGTGAAAGCAGCAAAGACTCCGCCTCCTGTGCGTTATCTTCAGCTGCTGCCGCCGGAGCAGGCTATCATGACCCTGAAGGCGTTCTGGCCGCAGCTGTTTGAGGGTAACGCCCCGCGCCTGCTGGCAACCGGGATGCGTGAACAGCTGTTTGCCGATATCGCGGAGCGCGACCTGCCGCTGTCGCATAAGCAGGTGATTAAGTGCCTGAAAAGCCAGACCCGGTCGGCGGGTTATCTGTCCCGGATGCGGGAGGGTGCCTCCCGTTATGACCTGCAGGGAAATATTGTGGCCACCGTCACTGCTGAAGAGGCGCGCTACGCCAGTGAGCGCATGATGAAGGAGCTGCTGCGTACTGAGCGGATGCGGAGCCAGTCGTCTGGCTGAGCAGAGACAGAGGAAAGAAATGGATTTTGAAGTACGTAAACAAAAGGCGCTGGCGATAATGGTCAGGCGTAATATGTTTAAATGTAATTACGCACCGCCTCTGATACGTTTTCTGTGGTGGCTGGGTGTAAACATTCCCCCGCTGCCGTTTGCTTCGTTCTGGCAGGTTTTCGGGTTGATGGCAGGCAGTTTCTCCATAATGTACGGGCTGTTGATGTACCTTATGGTCTGGCGTCCACAGGGGATGAGTCCTCTGTTCGCTTGTGCGGTCAGTCTTATCACGAGCGTGTTATTTGGCTTGACGATGGCGCTTTTTTACCTGTGGCTGCGAAGAGTGCATAAATTACCTGACTGGCAAGACCTGTAACGGAATGAAAATATACTGTCAGGGGCGATTGCGCCTGTGTTAACAAGTTTTATATCCTTTCGGCAAGTGAATTATTAATGTTTACTGTGCGGTCATTATATATGGCCGTGCAGTGATGGTTATTATTCCTTTCTGAAAGATATGTTCTGTGTCTTCTTATTCTTTTTCCTCCGGGAAATCATATTTTAAACGAGAAGGGTAAGTAATGGTTAAAGATGAAATGACAGATGAGTCTGCTTTACCTGAGTCTGAACAGGCACGGAGAATGATAAGGCGTGCGGTACTGCGGATGGTGGGTTTGAGCCAGCTTCACTCCAGGGACGATGTGATTCGCTACCTGATAAAGGAAGGTGGCTTTGACATTCTGAGTGTGACCGACACCAGTGTGACGCTGTGTGCGCCGGATGAGCCGGAAGAGACGCTGACGCTGACGGGGTGGGTATTTTCATCATCATTCAGACTGGCTGACTGCGTTTATGATAATACCTGTCCGGTTATTCACAAATGAAATCAGTACCCGGATATATTTTTAAATATATATCTAAGTACACTATTTAATTGATTTGAATCCCTTGCGTATATAGCTGGAAACAGTCTGTGGAATGTCATGAGTAAAACTGGCGTGGGTTGGTTTTAATATTTAAAAGGAATGTGAATATGTTTCGGTATTTTATTCTGCGCACCGAGCAGCAGCTATTCTGTTATTTATACGGTATCGCGCTGGCGCTGGTCCTGATGGTTTTATTTTCTCCTGCATCCCGGGCAGGCGGATTTTATCTGGTTGCGTTATCTGTCGCGCTGTTGTGGGCCGGCCTGGCCCTGTACACCCGGCACACCGACCGGATGAGAAAACCGGAGGTCTCACCGCTGGTCAGTATCCTCGACGGTATTCAGGTGGTGGCCATACTGCCGCGCCATGAAAAGGCACGTCTGGAATGGGAAATTCTGCAGGATGCTGACGTGTATCGCCGTCAGATGGTTGCCCTTCTGGACCTGGCTCAACGGGGCGTCAGCCGGGGTCTGATATACGCGCCGGCGGTGATGCTGGCAGGTCTGTGCTTTCTTGTCTGGGGATTTCCGCAGGACGCCGTCCGGCTAGTCACCGCTCTGCGGGAGATGCCCGCCACAGACCTTGTGCATCAGACCGGATTTGTCCTGCGTTACGTCCTGCTGATTTCCGTCATGTCGGCTCTGATTGCCGATGTTCTGGCCGGGAGAGGATTGCCGAATGCCTTTCGTCGCGCATTGCTCGACAGGCTGCCGGCAGAAGCCTGGCGCATCAGAAGAGGGACGGAACGATGAAATTAACCGGGATTCAGTTGTGTACCGCAGAACGTTTTGTATACGCACAGGACAGGGAATGTATAAAAACTGAAGAGGGTCCGGTATGGCACAAATATTAATGATGGCAGGCAGTACCGTTGTTGCACTGAGTCTGCTGGGATTTCTGGTTCTGCTTCTGAAAGGACGGGCAGTAACGAAGACTTCTCCGGTGTTGATGTCACTGAAAACCCTGGGGATTCGCCCCTCAGAAGCGGAGCAGCGATTGTGTAGCCAGCGGGTCTGGGTGGGAAATGACACGCTTATGACACCACGGGAACAACACTTTTACCGGGCACTGCTGAGGCATACCAGCCGTAAGCGCTGGCTGTTATGCCCGCAGGTCCGGGTGGCGGATATTGCCACACTCGCACCCCACATCCGGCCACGTTCCCGGACCTGGTGGCAACTCTTCCGCATGGCGTCTCAGTGGCACTGCGACGTGGTCATCGTTGATATCCGCACCTTTGCTATCGTTGGCGCGATTGAACTTGATGACGCCTCACATCTGAAAAAACAGCGTATCCGGCGCGACATCCTGCTGGAAGAGGTTCTGAGGCAGGCGGGTATCCCGCTGCTGCGTGACCGGGACTCAGAGAAACTGGTCAGGAGAGTCAGTGAGTTTCTGAAATACCGTGAAGCTGAAACCGACGAAATATCTGCATCCGGCACAGCTTTACCGACAGCGCATACTGAACGCAGGGAGGACGAAAAATGATTGTGCCCGTAGAGGTTGATCGCGATGCGCGGGGCTACTGGACACACCCGGCGTTAATCCGGAGTTGCTGCCAGACCACGCCACAGCTGATGTGGTGGCTGCGCGTCCAGAAGCTGGAGTGCTTCGTGATGAGTATGCGTGACGAGGCTACAGAAGCATTCTGTGCCGGATGGGATGATGGCCCGCCAGACGCTTCTGCATGGGAGCTGGTTCCTCCGCCCGGAAAGGGCTGGTTTCTCGGTTCAGTACATCCACGGGAGGAGGGGCCGGAGTGCTACTGGTTCCGTCATACCACAAAAGCCTGACGCCTCCGCAGAGCGTCGTTGCCCAACCCCGGAGGCGGGGAAAAACCAGTTTCCCCCGCCCCCGGCGTTTCTCAAAAACAGTGAAGGAAATACTGTGAAAATAAACCGTACTCTCCGCAGATGGTGTCTGCCCGGGCTGGTCAGCCTGAGCCTGTACGCCCCCTTACCGGCCGTGTATGCCGCAAGCATCGAGACCGGGTTTTCCCCGGAAGGAACGGGCCTGCAGTTGGTTCTGAAAACCATTACGACCGCACAACAGGAAATCCGGCTGATGGGCTATTCCTTCACGTCTCCGGATGTGGCCGGCGCGCTGGTCAGAGCCAGACAGCGGGGCGTTGATGTGAAGGTCGTTCTGGACCACAGAGCCAATACCGGCGAGCGCAACAAGGCCAGCCGGGCCGCCATGAATCTGTTGGTCAGCGCAGGTATACCGGTCCGGACGGTGGATACCTATAAGATCCTCCACGACAAAGTGATCATCGCTGACGGGCGTAATACGGAGGTCGGTTCGTTCAATTTTTCCCGCGCCGCCGATCGCGCCAATTCAGAGAACGTGCTTGTCGTGTGGGATGACCCTGTTGTTGCCCAACGTTATCTGCAGCACTGGTCATCCCGCTGGTTGAAGGGAACGGACTGGAAACAGACCTACTGATACCGCCTTAAACGATCCCCGAACGTAAACCGTGCGCCAACGCGGGTTACGTTCATAAAGTAAGTCGCTGATTTCAGGAATTTGTAGTATTCTCTGCAAACGATCCAGGTTTGATCCTTGAGGAGGCAGAGATGTCGCAGCCCGGAAATGCAGGAACTTCCTCATCGAAAATTAAGCGTCCCTATCGAAAAGGGTCTCCTGTACCCGCGAGAGAGCGCCAGCAAGCCTCTTTGGCTCGCAGAAGTTCAACGCATAAAGCATTTCATGCAGTGATACAAAGTTCCTTAAAGGACAAGCTTGTACAGTTTGCAGATGAAGAAGGTATCACTCAGGCTCAGATGTTAGAAAAGCTCATTGAGCTTGAAGATGAGCGAAGGAAATTAGAATTGTAAATATTTACATTCTTGAACCTTCGGCGAGTGAGTGCTAGATTACTGATCGTTTAACGAATTCTGAAGGCTGGCCACGCCGTAAGGTGGCAGGGAACTGGTTCTGATGAGGTGTCTACCCGGGACCAGAAAAAACAAAACCCCGATAATCTTCGATAAGTTTGGCGACTCTGGAAGATTAACGGGGCCTTTCAAAACTGCATAGAAGCTGTTGCTCTATGCAGGGAGTATAGTTTTATGCTCAGAAAACTGCAATACCTGTTTCTGTGCTATTTACTCCTTCCGTGCAACATAAGCGCGGGAAGGTGTGACTGAACAGCACAATCCGCAACACTGGAGTCAGCTGGATACGGAAGAACAGATCCGTTTCTGGCAGGGCATTGATGATGGTCACGTCGGGTCTTTTCTGGTTTCTCCGGAGAAGAAGCGTACCCGTCGCCGTCGCGGTGAACACTCCACTAAACCCAAATGCGAAAACCCGTCTTGGTTCCGGCCGTCTCACTATAAGGCGCTGGGTGGCCAGCTGGGGCACGCCTATAACCGTCTGGTGGAAAAAGATCCGGCCACGGGTCAGTGCAGGCTTCGCATGCACATGTCACTGCATCCTTTCTACGTCCAGGAACGGCAGTGCGCGGGGCGCAGATATGCTTTCCGCCCGGAAAAAAGAGGGGCTGTTAGGCGAGCATGAGGAGATTTCTGTTCTGAGGGCGCGTAAACGCTGGTATGAGCAGCGCAGTCGTGAAGCCCTGCAGTATCGCCGTGCAAAAGGGGCCGCACGTAAGCGTGCAAACCGTCTGGCCAGAATGCCCCGGGACCGTCAGGTCTACGAAATGACCTGCTGGCTGAAGAAAACGCTGCCGGCAGATGAGCTCTATGGTTATTCTAAAGATAAACTTGAGCAGCTGGCTGTCCGGCATCTGTACCAGCTGGAGTTGTCACTGAACCCTTCTCCGCCTCATTAGTCAGGCAAATCACAATTTGCGTTAAAAACGGCCCCTCCGGGGCTTTTCGTGCTGGTTTTTTTCAGTCACTGTTGTCAATTCAGTCTGTCTCCGACCTGATTTCACGCTTTTTCTTATGATTTTGCTGCCGTCATGGCCACAGCGCGCATGTGCCTGAATACTTATCCACATAAATCCGCAAACAGATAACATACAGATTCCGGAAACGTATAACGGGAAATCTGCAAAACAGTCTTAACCAAGTTATTGATCCCCTGCATAACAAGCAGCAGGGAGATCCTTTATCTGTGTTACTTCCGTGAACAATCACATTAATGCCTTCGCTCGCAGCGACCGCAAGCGTTCGCGCCGCTCAGAAATTAGGTACCTCCCGCCGCTATACGGCGGGCGAGTCAGCAACCCCTTACTATTTAGTTACATCATTCGGTTAAATCCTCACAAAACCGCACCCGTGCTGTCCTCCACATTGCATCAGATACTACAAAACAGCAGAAACCTCGCCTCTCACCACCGGAGAACGCTCACGCTTCAATTACACCTGTGTCCGCCTGTCCGCCACTGAAAAGCGCCGCCCCACCCCGGCCAGCGGCCGGGGTAATGCATCGCTTCAACATGGCGGATGTTGTAACTAGGTTTTGGCGTCGCTGTGGGTGGTGCTGCTTCAGGTTATGGCGTACACGCTCGTAAGCGGCCCTCACGGCCCGCTAACGCGGAGATACGCCCCGACTGCGGCTCACGCCTTGTCGTGACCACTCCGACCGCGCACAGCAGCGTCTGAATCGCTTTAAGCCCGCTATGGCTTTGCAGGGAGGGGGGGTCTACCGTACCTGACCCGTTCCGGTAAGTTCACATACGGGATTAACTCACCTTCTCAGCCGAAAAGAAAAACCCCGCGCAATACTGCGCGGTCGTATCGCTTCGCTCCCATGCGCTGCGCGCATCTGACTGGCTGCAATGCTGTATGTGGGGTTCGCTTGGAAAACGGAAAATATCCTA
>CWHF01000126.1_pt1 | contig 7932 bp, 8 predicted proteins | sample 674701 | NCBI WGS metagenome assembly CWHF01 (sample SAMEA3735881, study PRJEB9488) | human gut metagenome | biome: ENVO:mammalia-associated habitat; material: ENVO:feces | place: Malawi | collected 2009-02-27 | reverse complement strand
GCCAGAAACGGGTATAGCGGCGGCGGAGATGGGTGGCTATTTCTTTCGATAGCATCGGGCGTTTCAACGCCAGCGTCTTTGCTGATGTACTCTGTCCAGCCGCTGATGAACGCCTGGCTCGACTGATGATCCAAAGATGTATCGCCAGAAACACAAGAGATACGACACATACCAGCACAATCCAGAGAAGACCGCACACCAGCAGAATCGGATAGATAACCGACCATTTTGCAGCATGGTCACCTATGAAAAACCAGTACGCCAGTCCCCCCAGTAAAATAAGGAACGTGATCGCCACGGCTGTAAGTACCACCGTGAACGCAGCAGAAATAGTTTCTTTCTGATTTTTATCTGTTTTCATGAGGTTTAACAATTCCAAGCGCCAGGGGGTGTAAAGGATCAGTGGCTATCCAGCCGCAGGGTTGCGACTGGCTTTGTGCAAAAATAGCAGCAAGTGATATCACGACAAGCGCCTCAAGTTTTCCCGTATTACCCCAAAAATTGTCCTGCAAATGATGAGTAACGTTCCAGCCGTTGCCTGCCAGTTCTGATTGTTGCGGGTGAGAAAAAAGAATGCAGGCGTCAGGAGCTGAGTCAAGTTCGCTTTGCTTCTGTGCTCGTTCACAAACATCCTTCAAACGTTCCGTTGCCGATGGGGAAAAATATTCCCCCCGTGAAAGCAATACAGACCCTTCAGTACCCACAAGCCACAGGGCAGCAGCTTCTCCGGCAGGCAGCAAATCCTCTGCCGAGGGGACTTCAGACTGGCACCCAGCCACCAGAATTTGCGTGCCATCGCCCTCTGAATCCAGAAAGGCTGCAATATCTGACAGTGAACGTTCTCCCTTCCACATAATCGGTAATTCAGGCAGCACAATGCCTGGAAAAGAGTCCTTTATCTGTGCAACAAACGCCTGCCATACGCTCTCCCTCCCCTGCCAGTAAAAGCGCTGCGGCGAGAGCAATTTTTTGCCTTCGCGCTGCCGTTTCCACTGTAGTACCAGCATACGAGCCAGTTGATTTTCACGTTCCGTCGCATCGGAAGAAAAAGAACGCGCCACACGCAGCGCTTTACCGTTTGCCTCCTGACGTTCTGCTGGCGCTTTTAGCTCACGCTTAAGCAAACGCAACCAGTCCATCATCTCCGCCCCGGCTGGGCCAATCAGCACCACATCCTCCAGGGAAAACTGCCGACGATGCTGATACCACCAGTGACTTTGTACCTGTGCCACCTCCGCTTTCCAGGTGGACGAGTGGTGAATTGAAAACCGGTAATACAGCAGAGAAAGAAGCCAGAAAAGCCCCATGACGGTTAACGTGAAAAGCATCGCGGCAAAAACGATCCCAGAGCTTGCATCTGTTCCCCGTAATAACGCACTCGCAGCGCCGACAGTCGGGACCAGTAATGCTCCGGCCCCCAGCCAGCGTTTTGCCGCAGGCGGTTTAGCTGTGCGATAATCAGGAAAATCAGGTAGCGGTCTCACTGTGCAATACCGCAGTCGGGAAAAGAACTCACCAGCGTACAGCCACAGGCGCAGCGGTGTCCGTGAAGAGCGACGGGCTGACCATCCACTTTTGACAGCGAACTGCCTTCAATAATCGTGGTCATACCATGCTTATTGCATTTTACCGGATCGCCTTTAGTGGCAATGCCTTTTCCAAAACACAGATAATGTCCGGCCAGAACTTTACCGCCATACTCCCGCAGGGTATCGCCTTCGCGTATTACCTGTTTCATATTTATTCCTTGTATTATTTACACAGGCATCCGTATATCAGAACGCCATTTCGTTATGGCCACAGTGAGGCTATCGCCGCTTTCGTACTGGCCAGTTTTTCCGCTTCCCGCGATTGTTGCTGCCAGGCGATTAATTCCGCTGGCTCGTTTGTCAGCGCAGGTTGAAGGGGAAGATCGGATAACATGGTAAGGGGAATATCCGCAGAGCTGTTTACCACGGTTATTTTTTGTTTTATTTCAGGCGGGGAGTTTTCACCCACAATGGCCCTTCTTTTCTCAGCTCGCTCGATAATAAAATCAACGCCAGGAACCATATCTTTAAATCTCCCCTCAATAAAGCGCCCGTATTTCACAAGAGGTGTAATATTTTTACTCATCAGCTCACCGAAATAGATCATCCGGTATAAAAAGTAACTTCCCCACGGTTCCCTGGCATCAAGCGTCGCCTGCATAAACCAGGCCCTGGAATCATGAACCTGATCGTCAAATAATGCTCTGACCAGCCCTCCGGGTTGTTGCTCGTTGCTACTTTCCCCCTGAGGAGGAAAAAGCATTGAATGTTTTTCATTGGCCTCTTTTTTTATCTTTATATATTCGCCACTTACATCATCATCGCTGAAGGTATAAACAAGGTTACTCAGTTTATCCATAAACTTATATCCCCAGTTTCCGGTTACGGCACGCTGTTTTAGCTGATAGTCCTCGCGAAATTCTTCCGCAGCCTGGCGCAGCTGCGTCTGCCCTAGCGCGGGATCAAAATCCTTCGGCCCCGGCGGATAGGGGATATAGGTATCTTTTTCAGCAGACTCCTGCATTTTACGCCGTGTTTTCTCTACTTCCCGCAGTTTTTTATCGCGCGCCTGTTCGGAAGCCTCTCTTATTTTGGGGTCGCTGTCTTTATCCATGCCGTTTGCGGCTGCATCAATATAAAACCGCTGTTTTGTATAGTTGCCACTCGCATAGCGACCGATACGCCAGGCGGTTATCCAGGTGATTTGATCTTCCAATGCGGTAATAACGTTGACTGATGCACGTACAGGTTCGTATCTGGCAGCATTCTCATCATTTATTTTTTCCGAAGATAAGGGAAGGTTTAATGTTAATTCACGCCAGGCGTTGAAACTATTTATCAATGTATCAGCAACCATAAATTCTGAAATTAAGTTACCTGGCATAACACGCCAATTATCTGAAGATATTGTTGAGGGAAGTGAATCTTCAGGAACTTTCAGAGGAGCACCAGCATCAAATGCTGTAGCATATAAATCATGCAAGGCAATCTGCGATAATAAATAGCCGTCGTCATCCGCCGTTGCTTTCCCCTGTTCACCGGGCATATAACCACCACCAATATCCGAATGCATACCGGGATACACCATCTCTCTGGCATAGGACGGATAGATTCCGTCATGGCGGCAAATCGAATCCAGAGGAAAACAGAGCCGCTGCTCGTGGGCAGAAACCAGATGCACGCAATTTTTAATCAGGCCGTTATCGGGCAGCTCCATTGCATTATCGGCCCAGCCCATATGTCCTTCCGCAAGAGGGGCGATATGCGCCACGCCAACAGAGGCCACCGTATCCAGCAGTCCCAGAAATTCGACGCTCAGCGGCACCTTCCAGTTAGCGCCTTCCAGCGTCAGACAGAGATCCGGCTTCGTTCCTTTTCTGAAAGAATTGGGCTGCAGTTCAACCAGCCAGTTGACAAAAGCCCTTGCCGCCGCCGCTCCGCGTGAAAAACCGTATACATACAGCTTAATCCCCAGCAGTTTCGGTTTACCGGGTTCAGGCTGATTCAGCGCCAGCTTCAGGTCGGGTTCCAGATCTTTTAAAAGCCGCCGGAATACTATTGGACGTCGGTATTGACCTGAAGCCCCGAAATCTTCTGTACGAGAGGTCATGTCTTTCACCGCTTTCCAGCTTTCATTATCGGATAAAGCAGGTTTGCCCAGCGTGCGTCTTAAGGCATCGATAATGCGAATAAGCGCCCAGTTAATTCGTTCTTCGCCATAGGTGGCAAAGGCCATGCCGGGCGTGCTGTAATTCAGATCCGACACTTCCGGAAAGGGGGTGCCGACGCCAGGGATGTAGTACTTGTAATATTTATTCCCCGACGTCCCTTCCATATCCACCAGTTCCCCGGCATGTCCCTGGACGCCACCGGCGTAACCCTGGCCAATGGTTGCGCGAAAAAGACGGGCAATATTGGTGGGATGTTTAGGAACGTCGATATAAAGATCGTTGTTCAGATTATTACCGGTCCCGTCGAAAAACAGGCTGATATGCAGCGTCTTACAGCACGGCGGTTCCACCAGTCGACCCGCCGCCTGGCAAAGTTCATTGCGGTAAGCCAGTTCATGGCTGTCCTGCTGCTTACAGTTTTGTCCGACTAGCGCCGCTTGTGTGGGTAATCGTCCGTTACCTGGAAACTGCGGAGGATACCAGACTGCACCAGGCTTCATTGTGGACATACTTTGGGTTCCTCCATTTTGATCGGATCTTTAATCGGATAATTTGGATTGCCGTAGTCGTAGCAACTGGTGGTGACTTTTATTTGATCGCAGGGTAAAAAGTGAACCTTTATTCCGCAGGTTTTTTGCCCGGTATAATCGGGAACAGGGACTATTCGGCTATGCTCCCGATGACTTTCTTTTATTTTTTTTTCCCATTCCAGATATTTATCCCAATGTTCATATCCTGGAAAATCATCTGTGGAAGCTTCTCCGGTTTGCCATTCCACTTTCACCGTCATTCCCGGTTTCCATTTCGTTGGCACACCGTAACAGCAGCCACCGCCGCCGCCCTGCCAGGGGCCGATAATATCCAGCCCTGACTGCCCGTCTACGCTGAAATGATTTATCGCCCAGTGTGTATGGTTAATCGCTTCTATGGTACCGCCGCCGCTAACACTCTCTTCTCTGGCGGGTCTGTCACAGCCTGCCAACAATATCGCCACAGCGATAAAAACAAGGCGTGTGAACCATCGTCCCTGCTTCGGAAACTGCGGAGGATACCAGACTGCATCAGGCTTCATTGTGGACATACTTTGGGTTCCTCCATTTTGATCGGATCTTTAATCGGATAATTTGGATTGCCGTAGTCGTAGCAACTGGTGGTGACTTTTATTTGATCGCAGGGTAAAAAGTGAACCTTTATTCCGCAGGTTTTTTGCCCGGTATAATCGGGAACAGATACTGTCTGGCTATGTTTCCGGTTTTGAGCTTTGATTTTTTTTTCCCATTCTAAGTACTTATCTGTATTAGCAAATCCAGGAAAACCTTTAGACCCTCCCACACCGGTTTCCCACTCAACTTTCACCGTCATTCCCGGTTTCCATTTCGTTGGCACACCGTAACAGCAGCCACCGCCGCCGCCCTGCCAGGGGCCGATAATATCCAGCCCTGACTGCCCGTCTACGCTGAAATGGTTTATCGCCCAGTGGGTATGGTTAACCGCTTCTATGGTGCCGCTGCCGCCGCTGACACTCTCTTCTCTGGCAGACCTGTCACAACCAGCCAGCAATATCGCCACAGCGATAAAAACAAGGCGCGTCAACCATCGTACCTGCTTCGGAAACTGCGGAGGATACCAGACTGCATCAGGCTTCATTGTGGACATACTTTGGGTTCCTCCATTTTGATCGGATCTTTAATCGGATAATTTGGATTGCCGTAGTCGTAGCAACTGGTGGTGACTTTTATTTGATCGCAGGGTAAAAAGTGAACCTTTATTCCGCAGGTTTTTTGCCCGGTATAATCGGGAACTGGGACTATCCGGCTATGTTCCTGGTTCTGAGCTTTTATTTTTTTTTCCCATTCTAAATATTTAGCGTCATCTCCATATCCTGGAAAATCCATTGAATAACCGACACCCGTTTCCCATTCCACTTTCACCGTCATTCCCGGTTTCCATTTCGTTGGCACACCGTAACAGCAGCCACCGCCGCCGCCCTGCCAGGGGCCGATAATATCCAGCCCTGACTGCCCGTCTACGCTGAAATGGTTTATCGCCCAGTGGGTATGGTTAACCGCTTCTATGGTACCGCTGCCGCCGCTAACATTCTTTTCTCTGGCAGGCCTGTCACAACCAGCCAGCAATATCGCCGCAGCGATAAAAACAAAGCGTGTCAGCCATCGTCCCTGCGGTGGATACCAGCCTAAATCAGACTTTATTATAGACATATCTCAGGTTCCCTTATTTTAGCCGGATAAACAGGGTTATCATTAGATTCAACCGTCATCTCATAGCCGCTTATTGTTTGGTCTTTTTTTTCCAAATATTTTTTGGATCCATGTCAGAGCCACAATGAGGACATTTATCGATTTTATAGTTAACAAAATTCATGCATGATGAACATCTGTATATGTGTCCGGTATGTTTTGGCCAACGCTTATCAGGAAAAAACACAGCGATAAAAACACTAATAACAGGAAATATAAAATAAAAAGAATTTGCCGGCTCTCCCCAGGATAATAGAATAACTATCGCTAAAAACATCATAGACGCTTTGATAAACAAAACACAAAACACCAGAGCAATAAAAAAGCTTTGTTTTTTCCAGACAATGATTCCAACCAGTAATATTACCGCTCCAGAGATAATAACTTTTGTATCACTATCCAAATACATAACCACTCCGATGTAAATAGCTATTATCCCTATTGAAAATACCACTCCTGATGACTTTATAGATTATTAACACCAGAACCGCATTCATCAGAATAAATTTTATTTTTAAGAATATACTCAGCCACCCACTCATTACGTTTATCTTCGAAAAGCACACCTTCTTTTGTTGCAGCCAGCATAGCCTTAAAGCAAGCAGAAAATTCATTTTCTCTGTTCATAAAAAGGTTCTTCGGTAATGGCTGATAAACCAATAATTGTTTTGCATCACACAGACACATCAGACTTTCAAACTGATTATCAGTAAATATGATTTGCTCACTCAATTCCTCTTCACCTAATGCTGCCCCGTTTCCTTCCAGCAAAACAGGTGCTTCGTCGCGATCCAGCCAGCTCCAGAATAATGTCGGTCTGTGGATCTGACTTTGCTGTTCATCACTAAGAACATGGGTAAAAAGATACGAAAATATACGCGTATCCCAGAAGCGAAATATCCCTGCACGCCCCTCATGCTGCGCATCAATGCAACGGATCAACCATTCAGCCAAAACTTCGAACCGCCAGGATGACCCCAGCACCAGTAAAGGCGCTGTTGCCACAGCTTCACGAGCCAATGCATATAACCACTGCACTTGCTGAGTATCTTCCAGCTCAATGCGTACCAGCAAAGGCGCATCGTCCGGGTAAATATTCTCCGGCAATCCCTGGTAGAGGGACTGCCATTTTATTGCCGGAGAAAACCCGGAAAGAGCCGGAATGACGGAGAAATTCACGCCGCACTGATCGATAATCATATCGACATAATTGTGACCAATCTGCTGACACGTCAGCTGGATTTTATCCAGCCAGATCTTTATGTTGTCCATTTACGCATCCCTCGGCACAAAACCCTGAGCCAGTTCCTGAGCCCGTTTGAGGCATTCTTTACATACTGATGAAGGCAGATCGGGCAACTGGAAATCTTCGCTGGCTGGCCCCTGCAAATTATGTTGTCCTTTCAGACTTAACAGGCCAGGTCCATGAATTTCAATTTCTCCCTGCGGAGTCAAGCGAATGTAAGCGCCGCCACACCCAATAGTGATACCATTCTTCGCCGTAAGCTGAAGATGTCCCTGTGTGGACTGTACGGTAACATCCTGAAGAGACGTTAATGAGAGAATATCGCTATGAGATTCGATATTCAGCGGGCCTTTTGCAGATACCAGACGAACACCTTCCTGGCGGGAAAGTAACGATATCGCCTGGCTGGCATTCACTGCAAGCCTCTGCTCGCTGGCAATACTGACTTCTCCAATACTCTGCATATACAAACCGTTGCCACTGTGCAGAAGAATGCTTTCTGGCGTAACGCTCCCTATCCCCTCCGGTGCTTCCATCAACAATACCGATTTCTTTATCTGGTCCGCCTTTTCAACAAACTGCTTTAACGTATCCATATCTGGTGAGAAATTACGGTGCGTTTGCGTCACACTCTCCCAACCGGCAATAAGGTTTTGCGCCCCCCTCAACAGGCTGGTTGCAGGCTCCATCGCCAGCTGCTGCCCCTGCGCTTTCATCTGCGCATCAGC
>CWHF01000147.1_pt1 | contig 9306 bp, 10 predicted proteins | sample 674701 | NCBI WGS metagenome assembly CWHF01 (sample SAMEA3735881, study PRJEB9488) | human gut metagenome | biome: ENVO:mammalia-associated habitat; material: ENVO:feces | place: Malawi | collected 2009-02-27 | reverse complement strand
CAGGCGCGTCAAGCGCCGCCTCCGGGAAAATGCCGGGTAACAAATCGCACTTTTTAATTGATCTGATCCCGGCGCAGCCCGACATCTTTTAGCTGTTCGTCGCTCATACGCTGCAATGTTCTGCGCGTTTGTTCGCGAAGCCACCATTTTTTGATTATCCGCGCCAGAAATACGAAGCCGATAAACGGCTGTCTTGCCCGATTTTCGTGAAATTCCATCCTCTACCTCCTCACCTTGCCAGAGGCTTTATCTTCACGGATCCGCGGCCAAACAATACAGATTCACAAAATACTTTTCTTTAACATACAGATTCGCTAAAACGTACAACAGACCTCACTTTTACCGCCAATCTGTACTGGTTTATTGATCTGTATGGCGACGATCAAGGATACAGCATGACCCGCTATCAACATCTGGCCAGCCTGCTGGCAGAACGCATCGAACAGGGGCTGTATCGCCCCGGCGAAAAGCTGCCGTCGGTGCGCAGCCTGAGCCAGGAGCACGGCGTCAGCATCAGCACCGTTCAGCAAGCCTACCAGACGCTGGAACAGCAGCAGCTGATCGTACCGCAGCCGCGTTCCGGCTATTTTGTAGCCCCGCGTAAAGCTCAGCCGCCGGTGCCGCCGATGTCGCGGCCGGTCCAGCGCCCGGTAGAGATCACTCAGTGGGATCAGGTGCTGACCATGCTCGACGCCCGCCACGATAAATCGATTATCCCCTTCGGCGGCGGCTCGCCGGACGTCACCCAGCCAAGCCTGAAGCCTATCTGGCGCGAGCTGAGCCGGGCAATTCAGCACAACCTTAGCGAAGTGCTGAACTACGACGAGCTGGCCGGGCGTCGCGAGCTGCGCGAACAGATCGCCCGCCTGATGCTCGACGGCGGATCGGTGGTCACCGCCAACGATCTGGTACTTACCAGCGGCTGCCACAGCGCGCTGTCGCTGGCGCTGCTGTCGGTGTGTCAGCCTGGCGATATCGTCGCCGTCGAATCCCCTTGCTACTACGGCACCATGCAGATGCTGCGCGGATTAGGGCTAAAAACCATCGAGATCCCCACCGATCCGGAAACCGGGATCAGCATCGAGGCGTTAGAGCTGGCGCTGGAGCAGTGGCCGATCAAAGGGGTGATCCTGGTCCCCAACTGCAATAATCCGCTGGGATTTATCATGCCGGATGCCCGCAAGCGGGCGGCGCTATGCCTCGCCCAGCGCCACGATATCGTTATCTTTGAGGATGATATCTACGGCGAACTGGCGACCGAATACCCGCGCCCGCGCACGATCCATTCCTGGGATATCGACGGCCGGGTGATGCTCTGCAGTTCGTTTACCAAAACCATCGCTCCCGGCCTGCGCATCGGCTGGATTGCCCCCGGCCGTTATTACGATCGCCTGCTGCAGATGAAATATGCCGCCAGCGGCACCAACGTTCCCTCCACCCAACTGGCGGCCTGTAACTTTATTCGCGAAGGCCACTATCACCGCCACGTGCGAAGAATGCGGCAGATCTACCAGCGCAATATGGAGATCTACACCTGCTGGCTGCGGGAGTTTTTCCCCTGCGGGATCTGCGTTACCCGCCCGAAAGGCGGCTTTATGCTGTGGGTCGAGCTGCCGGAGCAGGTGGACATGGTCTGCGTCGCGAAGCAGCTGTGCCGGCTGAAAATCCAGGTCGCGCCGGGATCGCTGTTTTCCGCATCCGGGAAATACCGCAACTGCTTAAGGATCAACTGCGCTCTGCCGCCGATAGATAAACATAAAGAGGTGATGGTGCAGCTGGGCATGGCGGTGAAGGTGGCGATGGAGTGGGCGCCGGAGTGAGGTTATAGGGTGGTCCCGGTGGCGCTGCGTATGACCGGGCTACAGGTTCACCGCCGCCTGCGGGCCTGTAGCCCGCTCGGGTGCGCCAGCACCGCCTCCGGTTTTCCCTCTTTGAGAGCCCAAATCCCTTGGTATTATCATCAATGCTCCCCCGGCATATTGCGCTAAATGACCAGCACGTAAATTTTCGCAGAGTAATCTGCTATATAAACGATTAATATCAGTAAATAATGAAAAAATGACAACCAGTAATAAAACATTGAACAGCCAAACAACTTAATAACCAGCATATAAAAATATTAGAATAAAATATTTAACCGCATGATTCATCAGCAAATATATATCATTTATTTTTGGAAAACCTGACCTGATTGCCTTCCTGTAATAATCCCGATAAATTCACTCCTTCCCCCTGCGGGAAACTCTAAATATAAAAAACGCAACAATATAACCGGGATGAATGTCATGAAAATAACCAAAGACCAGGTGGTCTACGCCATGTCGCGCGATAACGCACCTGTCGCTACCGTCAGCAGCGGAAGCGAAGTGCTGTTTGAAACCTGCGACTGCTTCTCCGACCAAATCACCTCCGCCGATGCCGTGTTCAACGAACTGGACTGGCAGCGTATCAACCCGGCGACCGGGCCGGTCTACGTCGAGGGCGCCGAGCCGGGCGATGCGCTCAAGGTCACCATCAAGCGCATTACCCTGACGAGCAATCAGGCGGTGATGGTCACCGCGCCGCAGCTCGGAGTGATTGGCGATGAGCTTGATGCCCCGAAGGTCACTATCGTCCCGATTGAAAACGACCATGCCGTGCTGCCCGGCAACGTGCGCGTCCCGCTCAACCCGATGGTCGGCGTGATCGGCGTCGCGCCTGCCGGGGAAGCCATCTCCTGCGGCACGCCGGATAGCCACGGCGGCAATATGGACTGCAAAATGATTACCGCCGGCAGCACCCTGTGGCTGCCGGTCAACGTTCCCGGCGCGCTGTTCGGGCTGGGCGATTTACACGCCGCGATGGGCGATGGTGAAGTTTCGGTTTGCGGTCTGGAAATCCCCGGCGAAGTGCTGGTCGAACTGACGGTGGTTAAAAACCGCCGCCTGCCGCTGCCGATGCTCGAAAACAGCGAGACCCTGTTTACCCTCGCTTCGGCACAGACGCTTGATGATGCCGCCGCCCTGGCCACCCGTAATATGGCGCATTTTATCGCCGACAATACCTCCCTGACGCTGGCTGAAGCGATCAGTATTCTGAGCATCGCCGGCGACCTGCAAATCTGTCAGGTAGTCGACCCGCTGAAAACCTGCCGCTATGCGTTACCCAAATCGGTGGCGCAGCAGCTCTCCCTGAGCATCGAAGGGGAGCAGGCATGAGCGTTGAACAATTTGGCTATAAGCAGGAGCTGCATCGGGCGCTGACCTTCCGCGATCTGCTGGTCTACGGCATGATATTTATGGTACCCATCGCGCCGTTTGGCGTCTTTGGCTACGTCTGGGACGGCGCGCAGGGCATGGTGGCGCTGGCCTATCTCATCGGCATGGTGGCGATGTTCTTTACCGCCATGAGCTACTGGTCGATGTCGCGCGCGTTCCCGGTCTCCGGATCGGTATACGCGTATGCCCAGCGCGGCATTCACCCCATTGTCGGCTTTTTTGCCGGCTGGCTAATCCTGCTGGACTATATTCTGGTGCCCTCGCTGCTCTACATCGTCAGCGCGGCGGCGCTGGCGCCTATGCTGCCTGGCGTGCCGGGCTGGCTGTGGATTGTCGGCTTTATTGCGATTAACAGCCTGATTAACCTGCGCGGCATTACCTTTACCGCGCGCGCCAATAACACGATTCTGATCGCGGAGATCGTGGTGCTATCGGTGTTCATCGTTCTCGGGCTGATTGCGCTCTACTCCGGCGCCGGGGCGGGCCATCTGACCCTCGACCCGCTCTATAACGCCGATAAGTTCAGCCTGCCGCTGGTGATGGGCGCGGTCTCCATCGCCGTGCTCTCTTTCCTCGGCTTCGACGGGATCTCCACGCTGTCGGAGGAAACGAAAGGCGGCGTAGATACCGTGGGTAAGGCGTCGCTGGGCGCGCTGATGCTGGTCGGTTCGCTGTTTATCCTGCAGACGTGGATTGCCGCCGATCTGGCGCAGGGCATGACGTTTAGCAGCCTCGATACCGCCTTCTACGATACCGCGAATCTGGCGGGCGGCGGCTGGCTGAAGTATGTCACCATGTGGTCGACGGTGATCTCCTGGGGGATTGCCAACGCCCTGGTGGCGCAGGCCGCCGTGTCGCGCATTCTGTTTGCGATGGCGCGCGACAAGCAGCTGCCGCAGCTGCTGGCAAAAGTGCACCCGCGGCTGAAAACGCCTTACGTTAGCACCCTGTTTGTGGCGCTGATTTCGCTAGCTTCCGGCCTCTGGTTCTATGGTGATATTGATAACCTCAGCCGTCTGGTGAACTTCGGCGCGCTGATGGGCTTCCTGGTGCTGCATATTGCGGTCATCAACCACTATCTGATCCGCAATAAGTCACGCAATCTGTTGATGCACCTGCTGTTCCCGGTGATTGGCCTGTGCATTATCGGCTTTGTGATTTATGAGATGGACGTGCAGGCCAAGGTGCTTGGGCTGAGCTGGCTGGCGGTTGGCGTGGTCTATTACCTGCTGATGCGCCTGGTGCTCAAGCGCAATGTGGAACTGAAGCTGGAAGGCTAGCGCGATTTATCTCCCCGGCTCGCGCTGCGCTTAGCCGGGCTACGGGTTCCCGGCCGCCTGTTCGTCCTTGCCAAAAAACACCATACCTTTATAGGGCTTCGCCCGGCACGCCGCCAGGCGCTGGGCGAGGTTGCCAACATGCAGCTCCAGCTTGTGGCCGTCCGGGTCGAGAAAATAGTGCGACGCGCCTTCGCTTTTGTTGGTTTTCCAAACCGGCACGCCAGCCGCATTCAGCCGCCCGACAAAAAGCGCGAAATCCTCTTCCGCAATGCTGAACGCGTAGTGGGTGTAGTCGCTCTCCTCCGGCGGGGTAACGCGCCGCTGCGGGTCCAGCGACAGGCACAGCCAGAGGTCGCCGCAGGAAAAATACGCGCCGTTATCCCAGCGGGCGTGCAGCGTCATCCCCGGCAGCTGCTGATAAAACGCCACGCTCGGTACCAACTGGCTGACCGCCAGGGTCAGGTGATTTAATCCGCTTAACATGGTTTATCCTCTAATGACGTTACGATTTGCTGGCGCAGCCACCGGTGCGCCGGATCGCGGTGCCAGCGCTCGTGCCACAGCATCAACATCTCAAACCCGGCGACCGCCAGCGGCGGTTCGACCACCGTCAGCCCCTCTGCTCCGCGCACCAGCCGCTCCGGCAGCACCGCCACCAGCTCGCTATTGCGCAGCGTCTCCAGCATAAACAGGAAATGTGGCACGGAAAGGACAACTCGCCGCGCCAGACCGAGATTCGCCAGCGCGCTATCGGTTGCGGCGCTGAATCCTCCGCCGTCCGGCGAGACAATCACCTGTTCCAGCTGGCAGAACTGCGCCAGAGTTAACGCCGACTGCAGCGCCGGGTGCCCGGCCCGCCCGGCAAGCACGTAGCGTTCGTGGAACAACAAACGCTGATGCAGCGCGGGCGGTGCACCATCGCGCGTGTGAAAAAACAGATCCACTTCGTCGCGATCCGCCTGCTGAACCAGCCGCGAGGGCTGCAGCTCAAACAGCGCCAGACGGCTGGCCGGAGAGGCGATGCGCAGCGCGTTGAGCGCTGGCAGCAAAATCGCCGACGCCATATAGTCGGTCGCCGCCACCCGCCAGGTCTGCGCCGCCGTGGCCGGGTCAAAAGGCTGAACCGGCGCCACCGCCAGCTCCAGCGCCAGCAGCGCATCGCGCAGCGGCCCGCGCAGCTCATCGGCGCGGGCGGTGGGCTGCATTCCGCGCGGCCCCGGCAGCAGCAGCGGGTCGGCGAAAATTTCCCGCAGTCTCGCCAGTTGGACGCTAACCGACGGCTGCGACAGGTTGAGGCGCTGCGCCGCCCGGGTGACGTTATTTTCGCTAAGCAGGACGTGAAGCGTGCGTAGCAGATTGAGATCCAGACGCTGGAGATTAACCATGACTATACCTGTCATTAAAGTAATTCATTTCTACTATAGCGCCGCCAACTCTACTCTGCAGCTCTCCCTTATGCTGAGATGATTTCAATGAAAATATTACTGGTTTACGCCCATCCTGAACCGCGTTCGCTTAACGGCGCGCTGAAAGATTTTACCGTGCAACATCTACAAAACGCCGGTCACGACGTGCAGGTGTCCGATCTCTACGCCATGCGCTGGAAGGCGGGATTTGATGCCGACGACAGCAGCGCCCCGCCGGTGGGTGCAAGCTGGCGGGCGACGCGAGATTCGCAATATGCCTTCGCTCACGGCACGCAGAGCGCGGATATCGTGGGCGAACAGGAGAAGCTGCTGTGGGCCGATACGGTGATTTTCCAGTTCCCGCTGTGGTGGTTTTCACTGCCCGCCATCATGAAAGGCTGGATTGATCGGGTTTACGCTTACGGGTTTGCCTACGGCGTCGGCGAGCATAGCGATACGCACTGGGGCGATCGCTACGGCGAAGGCACGTTCGCGGGTAAACGGGCGATGCTGGTCGTTACCGCCGGCGGATGGGCGGAGCACTATGCTCCGCGTGGAATTAACGGGTCTATCGACGACATTCTGTTCCCCATTCAGCACGGGATGCTGTTCTATCCCGGATTTGAGGTGCTGCCGCCGGTGGTGTTCTACCGCACCGACAAACTCGATGAACAGCGCTTCGCCATCCTGCGCGAGGAGCTGGCCCGGCGGCTGGATACCCTCTCTGAAACGCCGCCCATTCCTTTCCGCCGTCAGAATCACGGCGACTATTTGATCCCCTCTCTGAACCTGCGTCCGGAGCTGGCGCCTGGAGAAAATGGCCTCGCTATCCACGTGAAGCCTATGTGAATCTCGGTGGGTGATATTCGCGGCGCGGCGAATATCACCACAATTCATAAGGTGAACTGTGAGCCTCCACGCAATAACGGCATCACGCCCCGCTACGCCCCTTCGCATATTGATAGCGATCAAGAATAATCATACCGTCTGGTCGGTATGATTCGGGCCATGAATATGGAAGCCCAACATCGTAAAAAAGATCCTGTCCGCCTGCATAAGCAGCTGCTGGAATCCGCAGCCACTATCGCCGGTCGGGACGGTATCGCCTCGCTGTCGCTGAACGCCGTCGCGCGCGAAGCGGGCGTCAGCAAAGGCGGCTTACTGCACCATTTCCCCAACAAGCAGGCGCTGATTTTCGCCCTCTTTGCCCGCCTGCTGGCGATTATGGAAGAGGCGATTGCAGAGCTTATGGCCGCGGATAACGTCTCTTATGGCCGCTTTACCCGCGCCTATCTGCGCTATCTATCGGCGCCGGAACTCACGGATACCCAGGAGAGCCGCCAGCTGATGGTGCTGTCGCTGGCCATGCCGGATGAACCGGTGCTGCGAAAATGCTGGCGCGACTGGATGCTGGACCATCTGGCGAAAGGGGATGAACTGGACAATAGCCATACCGGCACGCTGGTGCGCTATGCAGCGGACGGCATCTGGCTATCGGAATTAACCGAGGGGCGCACCATGAGCCCCAGGCACCGGCAGTCGCTGGTCAGCGATTTGACGAAGATGACGCTTCCTGCGTGAAGCATGTTGAGGCCACGATGCGCTATAACATCCATGGCCGTCTTATTTATGATGCAATGGACGGCACGCTAACGTTACCGGGAAGCGATGAGGCGGACAGCCAGCTGTCCATCACCGCCAACGCGCTGCTGTGGTTCTTCCTGCGCCACACCGAGGTGGTCAACCGCGACGAAGTGCTTAAAAAAGTCTGGGATGACAATGGGTTAACCTCATCCAACAGCAATCTCAATCAATATCTGAGCATGCTGCGCAAAACCTTTCGCCACTACGATATCGACAACATTATCGTCACCGTATCGCGCGGATTGCTGCAGCTCAATCCGGACCTCGCTATCGAGATGCTCGACGCCAGCCCGGAGCCGGAACCGGCGCCTGCGGCAGAAGCTGAGCCAGATCTGGCCACCGCCCCGGCAGAACAGAAGACCGTTTCCAGTCGCCACGCGCGCGGCACCTGCTGGTATCTGGCCGGCGGCTGCCTGCTCACCATCGCCCTGCTGCTGGTGGTATGCAGTTTTCTCGGCGGCAGCACAGCGCACCCCATTACCCTGACGCAAATACGCCACAGCCAGTGCGAACTGCTGGCCAGCGATGAGATGCTGCGATCCGTTGCCGAAAGCGCCTACGGCAAGAATTTTGATGCTGTACGCCAGCGCCTGAAGCTGGAGTGCAAGCCCGGCGAACGCTTCGTCTTCTTCTATGGCGACCGGCTGGAAACCAACGGTCTGGGCCGGGTGTTCCTCGCCCACTGCGCGATGCATGAAGATAACCCGTTCAGCTACTGCGATAACTATTTTTATTATTCATGGAAGCCGCAATGAGAATCGCCCCGCGCCCCTTTTTCGCCCTCTCCAGCCTGGTGTTTATTGCCGCCGCCGGGTTCTGCGCCTGGAAGCTGCTGCCGGTCGAAAACGGCGGGGTAATGAGCTGTTCGACAAAAGCGATTATGCGCTTTGAGAACATGGAGAAGGAGAACGTTAACGGCAATATCCATTTCAACTTTGCCGCCAACGGCAAAGGGTCAATGGTCGTTGAAGGCTACACCGATTCCGCCGCCGGCTGGCTTTACCTCCAGCGCTACGTCAAATTCAGCTACACCAGCAAGCGCATCTCCACCACCGAGCGCCACTATCGCATCAGCAAGTGGGAATCCAGCGCCTCGTCCATCGATGAGTCGCCGGACGTGATCTTCGACTACTTTATGCGCGAGATGTCCGACAGCCACGATGGCCTGTTCCTGAACGCACAGAAGCTCAATGAGAAAGCCATTCTTCTCAGCTCTATCAACTCCCCACTCTACGTCTGCACGCTGAAGTCCGGCAGCAAGCTTGACTAAGCTCACACCCGCTTTTTCTTCCTCGCTTTCCCGTTAGTAAAACCGCACGTTTTGCATTTAGCCTGCCGAAGAAAACACGATCCTCCCCACACTTAGCATGGGAATAAATTACCCCCGATCTGCAATAAATTAGCAACTTATTAACATCAATCCGCCTCAGGCTAAATGGTGAAAAAAGCGCCACAAATCGTCACTCAATCCGCCCTGCCATCACAGCACAAATGCATAAATAAGCGCCTTAACCAATCTAAATCACAGAGTAAAAGACTAAAAATACCACGTCAGCAGATTTAAATTTCACTTCATTCGCCATTCCCTATAGTGAACCCCGAACGCCGCATCCGCGTCCTGACGCCGTTACGCGGTCGGTTTTCCGAATCACAAAACCTGTTCTGGAGGAGAAACCATGGGTGATGCATTAGGGCTTATCGAAACCAAAGGTCTGGTGG
>CWHF01000032.1_pt1 | contig 12023 bp, 13 predicted proteins | sample 674701 | NCBI WGS metagenome assembly CWHF01 (sample SAMEA3735881, study PRJEB9488) | human gut metagenome | biome: ENVO:mammalia-associated habitat; material: ENVO:feces | place: Malawi | collected 2009-02-27 | reverse complement strand
CTGATGTTCCTGTCCCGCCGTACCGGAAACGCCAACCTGCTGACCGTAATTACCACTGCCATCACGGCTCAGGGCTGCCGTCAGGTTTGGGGTATTCGACGCACCGCTACTGCCAAGCGGCATACTCATATTGAACATTAAGGTCGTCTCCATATTTCCCGAACCATTACGGGTACGACCGGCATTAATACCGTACGCCACTGAGTTGAAATTGTTGTTGTAACCGAGTTGGTACTGGAGGTCTGATCCAGTACCTTTGTTCCAGTAATCCTGGTTATAGCCGGTGACATAAAACTGCCCGTACCCATCCGGTAACCCCTGATTCAGGGTGGTAGTGAAACGGTTTTTCGGACGATAAATATTCTCCGGACTGCGACCGTTTTCCACTTCATCAATCATCAGCATGGCGGTGCGGTAGTCCATATATCCTGACGTAGAATAACGGTATGCCGCCACGGAAAAGTTAGACTTCGTTTCCGGAACAAACTTGCTGTAACTCACACGGTAACTCTGCCCGTCTAACGTATTAACTTTCGACGTATTGCCGTTGAAGTGTGTACGCGCCTGGCTGGCATCAAACGCCAGTGCTCCAATCGGGGTATTTACTGCCGTACCAAGTTGTAGGGAGTAGTAATCATCATTCCTCCTCTGCATCCCGCCGTAACCTGTGAACGTGTTGGTCAGGCCGCGCTGATAAGTGGCCTGATATAGTGGACGAAGTTTGGACGCACGGGTGTCGTTGAACTCGCCAATAACCACATCGTAATGGTGATTTCCCGGGCGTAACAGTTGGCTCACTGCGGCGTAAGCCACGTTGAAACGCTGAACCGAGCCGTCCGCTTCAGTAACCGTCACTTCCAGATCTCCGCCATAACCGTTCGGGTAAAGGTCGTCGATGTTAAATGCACCTGGCGCGACCGTAGTTTCACGGATAATCTGGCCGTTCTGGCGCACGGTGACTTTGGCATTGGTTCGCGCAATCCCGCGGACCTCAGGCGCGTATCCACGTTCAGACTGCGGACGCATACGCTCTTCATCTTTCAGCTCTACACCGCGATATGACAATGTATCGAACACATTCCCGCTGGTGCTGTTTTCCCCAGCGATGAAACGCCCACTGATAGACGGAATGTCTCGCTCAACGTAAGTGTTGAGACGCTGATAAGATCCTCCAGTATCCTGCATCCAGTTGTAGTTACCGTTATGACGCAGTTTCCACGCCCCGACATTCAGTCCGGCATTCAATCCAAGATAGGCAGAGTCATAACGCTTGCCGTTTGATGACATGGAGTAATAGTTACTCTGATAGCCAAGCATCATCGCATTGACGCCTTCATCCCAGTATTCCGGGCTGACATAACCGTTGTTAACGTTGTGCAGATACGCTTGTGGAATAATCAGGTTCAGACGTTGCGCCCCCGAGTCATAATCAATGGTAACGTCAGGTAGCAGTGATTTCACCAACAGGCATTCGTCGCTATCTCTCTGGATCTTTCTGACGTTCTCCGGTGGCAGTTCTTTATAGTTAAAATTCATTTTGCGAAGCGTGGAAGGCAGCATACAGAGATTGACGTTACCGTACTCATCTTCATTAAAAGTCACACTTTCATTCCCCAACCCTATATTATTAATAAATATGGCCGCATTATATGTACCTGGCATCGCCGCTGCACCTTTTTCGAAACGCTTAAGATCTGCTTTCTTAGCTGAACCTGGACTCAAAAAAATGGGGTCAAATATCACGCTGTCTGCTGTGCTGTCTGAATCATCCGCTCTGGACATTGTCGGAGTGGCAACAAAAGCAGAGATGATAAAAGCCGTCAGCATATTCATCCGGAATGATTGTTCATTTTTCATTGTTATAGGTCCGTAGTTCAGATTCGTCTATTACAGCAATAACAGTAGTTACAGCGTCGTTTCTGCTTTTTTGATTGCGCCCCAGTCATTGATATACTGCCAGGAAATTTTCTGGCCGAGCGAAAATCTACCGCTTTTGTTTTTGATAACGAGGCGTCCAAAAGGAGAAACCATATCGCCGGAGCCCTCTGCTTTACCGTTCTCGGCACGAACGCCCAGTAAGGTAATATAATAAGGCGAATTATTAACGGCGGTAAGTTGGCCACCGTTAATTTCCCATTTCACTGATTCCGCAGCCTTAGTGCTGTCTTCTTTTAACGCAGTGGGACGATAGAAGAGCTTAATACGGGAACGGAAGGCTACCTGTAGCTTGTTAATATCAGCTTCTTTCATATTGCTTGGCGGTATTTCCAAAACATTCAGCCAGAAGACACTTTCACGATCGGATGGCAATGTTTTCCCGCCACTATATGAAATACGCAACGTCTGCCCTTTCGCTGCATCAACACGGTTCATGGGGGGGGTGATAATAAAAGGAACACGAATGGTATCCGGGCTGGCATTGGTATCACCATCATCAATCCAGGATTGAATAAGTACAGGTCCTTTACCTTTATTATTGACCTTAACAGAGATTTCCTTATCACCTGCCGGATAAATTACGCGTGTTCCGGTAATCACAATATTTGCCAGCGCATGAGAGGCAAACATAAAGCCGAGCGACAGAAACGCCACTTTACGGACAACTGACATAACAGATTTCATATTTTTTCTCGCAAAACATATCCGGTAGCATACCGAATTTTTAATGATGAGCAGTATTAATTATTGACACTGCAGATTATACACAACGTTGGAGGTGACAACACCCGATGCTGAAGCAAATTCATCATAGTATTTTACGGCGCAAGTGTATTTACATCCTGGACATTGTTACCAGGAGTATCAGCAAACCCGAAGTTGTAGTAAAAATATTATCTGCACCAGAAGCTGTCGTTTGTTTTAGTGGACCAGTATTATTGCCAACCGTAGCGCAAGCCTGGAGAAAACAAAAACATAAGACTCACGCCAACATCCCTCTTCCTAAGCCATATGCGGCGTAATATGTAGAGAACAATCAGTCAGCTTCATAACAAACTGGTACACCTGGTCGTGTCTTGGCAGTTGCCTGTTCTGTTGCTGGCACTATCGGTAGTATCCACGTCCTGACTATCAATATTAACGTTACAGTTACTACCGGTAACACGATCTTTAAATTAATTGTTACCGTAGATGCCGCATTAGCTGTCAATACAGAGGTCGAGAGTATTACTGCAGTAGTTAGCAAAGTCAGCTGATTGATTCTAATTTTTTGGTCTGAAAATACCTGGCGCGAAGCACCAGGTATTTTCATCTCAAAAGTGCCGACTTACTTATACTGGAGATTGTAAACAACGCTGGAGGTGACTACACCAGATTTAGCCACACCTTCTGCATAATATTCAACGGTGTATGGCAGCGTGATTTCTTCGCCATCTTTGATTGTGACAAATGCGTTAGAAGTCATCTGGTTCTGGTTGCCTGCGAAAATAACGGCGTTGTTGGTGCCATCACGCAACTGCAGGGAAACATTTTCAGCACCCGTAGCAGTTGTCTGTTTCAGACGGCCAGTGTTGTTATCAACAGTCGCACCGGTCTGGAAGAATGCAGCTACAGTATTCTCACCTTCAGAACCGACAGCACAGTCACTCAGTGACATGTTGAAGCTAGTGCGCCCCGTGGTCTGCCCTGCAACAGATAGATCGGTAGCGGCCACGGTTGGCAGGGTTACAGTCGCATCTGCACCCTGGCCGTCAACGCCCACATTACAGGTAGTATCAGTAACCATTCCGTTAAAAGTAATAGTACCTGTTGATGCTGCATTAGCAGCGAAAGCGGAACCCATCACTACGGCAATAACGGTCAGTGAAGCAATCTTTTTCATTTAATCCTCTACTACAAAATGTAAGTCAGTTTTAAAGTTTTCAGCACTAATCCCCTGAGTTTCTGATGTTTTAAAGCCACTTGTTCAATCGTGCTGTTCAGGAGATGAGCACATAATACCCAAAAGCTTGACATTTAGTTATTAGTATTGTGAAATTGTGTTTATAAGGTTTTTTATTCTGATTTACTTGTTTTTTAATCTGAATTTCAGAGCCAAACAACCGAAATAACAACTTATTATCAACATCAACTACACTTTAGTAGTCCTCAGTCTGTACAAGGAATTTTCGTAAACTTGATTTCTGTCAAAAAATCTACAAAAACCCCACAAAAAACACGTGCTTTCATTAAGGAGTTTATCATCATGCGTTATGTTATTAACCGAACGATCTATTTCAGAAACACGGATGGTGCCTTATGGAAAGAAGATGAAGATGATTCTTCGTCAATTACGTTAACTGTAACTACCAGCCGCTTACTAACATATTTACTTGAACGCCACGGAGAAGTTGCATCCAGGGATGACATTCTTGAATCTGTCTGGACAGACTATGGACTTCGCTCTTCTAATAATAGCCTTAATAAATACATTGCCGATTTAAGAAAAATTTTCAGTCAAATGGAACTGACTGAGGACGTCATTGTTACGGTCCCTACAATAGGTTTTATGTTTTCAAGAGGGATTGAGGTAGAAAAAGAGTATACCGTTGTTGGAGATAAAGCTGATAACCAGCTTGTATATGAATCGCATCACCTGGATGTAGCTATTGAAAATGAAGGTATGACTAAAAAAACAAACAGAAAAAGATATGTTTTATTGGCATGTCTAATCTTATTAGTGGGAGTCACACCAGCAATACTTTCAACAACTGACATTGGTGTTGAACTATCCGAAATTGGAAAACTCCCGCAAAGTAATGTATATCTATTAGCTCATATTGATGGATGTGAGATCTACACACTTCAGCAGAATTTACTTAACACTACCAGCGTTGAAATTAACATTGCTAAGAAGCTTATAAAAGAAACTGGTCTGAAGTGCTTAGAAACTACCAGATTCTTTTTTCAACCCTCAGAACCTGTTATTTATGGATATCAAGGAAGGGTTTTTTTTTCTCGTTGCACATACAATAAAGATAAGCCTGATGAATTTTCTGCCTGTAACAATTACTATGGGACAAGTTATAAAAATGAAGAGTAAGTTTGGAAAAATTAATTTATTATTATTATTACTTGTGCTTATGGTAATAGTATTCAATTTTTTTTACTTCACATTTAATCGTGGAGAGGTACTTAACGATTCTTGTGTATCTGTATTCAGAATCGAAGATCATACAAATGAACTCCACTCAATAGAAACAGCAAAATTAGTATTTAATCCCGATAAGAGTGGCTATATAGCACTTTCTGGTAACGTAAGTGAATATGGCAAGGTGATGACTCTATCCAGAGACTTAAATTTTAAATATGAAAAAGAAAATAAAAGTACATATAAAATGACAAATATTGAAACCGTTAAACACTCAAAAGACAACGTTCCTGATGCTCTTTTTAATAGCATGTTTTTAAGCACCCAGCATGAGAAAGCGCGTTACATGACTGTAGATAAAATTATGAATTCATATGTAATAGGTAATCTGCATTCACCTGTATTTATCTGTGTCGTTAAATGAAAATTAAAATCATCTGGATTATCCTGCTACTGTGGTCTATATCCTGAATGGAAAAAATTGATTGAATAATTTATAGTTTCTTTAGATGGTATAGTTCTTCAACCTACGAACTATACCGCTTCACGATGTACGGCTACCCAGCCCTGAAGCGCTACTGCCTACGTATCTCACTGATTTCAGAATTAGCGATGCCGCCGCCTGATGAGGACATCAATCGACTCCTAACGACCGGGCGACCGGAAAAGAGGGCATTTACGATATTCCATAATCTTGAATGCAGCATCGATATAACCAGTGCTCACTTCATCATAGGTATAACTGGCAGCATTACTCAGGAATTTAATGGCCATCAATATATTCTTGTCTGGGGTATATTGCCAATTGAGCAGTTCTATACGTTGATGAAGATTAATGTGTTTATGTTTATCGTTTCGCCGTCAGACCGCTATTCTGATTAAGTTGGCCGCAGATTCTGGCTGGCTTACATACCTGATTAACTTGAAGTTGCATTTTTCAGCAACTGGAAGTTTTCATTAATACGGCCAACCAGAGTCCCGACGATAGTCGGTAATTTAACGCTGAAGAAGCGATGTATTTCCTCCTGGAACACCTTTGGTGAGGTAAATTAACGGTTGTACCTTACCTGTTCATTCATCACTTTCCACAGCCTTTCTATCGGATTCAGATTGGGGCTGTATGGCGGCAGGTAATTAAGTTCTATATTCAGCAGATAAGCCCATGTTTTTACCTGCTCCCTCCGGTGATATCCGGCACCATCAAGGATGATATGAACCTTCTGTTTTATCGGGTACCTTTCACGGACAGCAATAAAGAACCGGGCGATATTTTGGCTGTTGATTTTATCATATTCCCGGATGACCGTCCGACTGATATCGTTCAGGTTCAGGGCTCCCATGATGTTCAGGCGGGTGCGACTACCGGTGGTTTCTACCACATGGGCTTTTTTTCCGGCAGGCATCCAGCCATAAGCCAGTTTTGTTCCCTGCATCAGATGCACGCCATCAATGAACAGAATGGGTTCATCGTCTCCGGCTTCCTGTTTCAGTTTTTCGTAGACTTCCACAAACGCCTGCTGTGCTTCCGCGCTGTATTTATGCGGTACGCCAGCCGGTTTTCTGTAACTGAAGCCGTTGCGGTGCAGCCACTTATTCATGCCCGGAATGGTATAGCGGATGCCCCACCATTCTTCAACCAGCTCAGTGATGCTCTGTGTGGTTGGAAAAAAATGACTGGTAAGATGAACCCGCAGTTTTTGGATCTGTTCTTCGCTGAGATGGCTCTGAGAACCGCCATTTTCTGGCATCAGTTTTTGCTCATTCAGCCAGTCATTGAGATGACGACGCACCGTTGTTTCATGGATAGGTTGAGACTGCGCGATCATGGCCGTTGACCATCCTTCAGAAGAAAGCAACACACAGCGCACTCTGTCGCGGACATGGTGGTCACGGCTCTGGCGCTGGAGTTCTTCAAGGGCTATTTTCTGTTCTGTCGTCAGTTCAACGTTCATGCAGGTCAGCATGATCTTCATTATCCGTAAAATCAAGCATCTTCAATGATCACGGGTATATAGCCTGAAAAAGTTGCAGTTAGAGAACCGGTAATCTTCTTGGGACATTTTTCGGGTAGTGTAAATAGATGCAACGTCGGGACAAAGCTCATTGGTTCATACCTGGTAATATAGTCACGATTTCGCATTTCATCGTCCCAATCCTCCTCCCAGCCTCCTTTACCAATGCAGACAACCACACACTTCATCTCAGCCTGCCCGCGGACAGTGCGCCATACAGCTGAATACCGTCTCATCCCTTTAAGGTTCAAATCACTCATCATTCTGAGCTCGCCTTCTTTCCAGTAGTGACTTCACATAGAAACTCTCTTTATCAATGAGCAGCGTTTTCTGGCCACATGCCGGGCATGGCCATTCCACGTTACGGCTCCCGAAAAATCTAGCCGAAACTTCATGAACAGACATTTATCTTGACTTTGTAGGTCATGTCGTGGGATCTGAATCAGCGTCTTAAATTTATTAAAAGCAGGGTGTCAAGATAAGCCATTAGCTTTTTTGAAAAGGAGCCGCGACTCTCGATAACCGACACGTTGGATACACTGGTTTTCTAACTCTTCTTAATTTCTCGCCCTTTCCGTTTTCCGCTATTTCGGGAAAAGCCCCCTCCCGCGGGCTGCCCGGCCCTCAGACACATCATATGGTGGTTTTTACGGCCTCACACACCTGTATCCAGGTAAAAAGGATCTTTAAAGGATCCTTTTTCGATCCAGCTGCAGAATTCTTTTTTTCCGTTTTATGGTATATTCACAGAAAGCGGAAATTCATCGTATCCCGCTCTGCGGGTTTTTCCGGTGGCACTGCGGGTGTGTTACGGTCAGAATAACAGCATAATTTCACCAGATTGCGCTGCGTGAAAAATGGCAGGGTTGCAGGAGGGTACCCCGCCAGATTTCACGTAGCGCATCCTTTACCCACAAGGTTTAGTCAGGTAATGAGTTTGCCCGGATTTATCCATTATTCCCCTGCCCTGCAGGACTCCCGTCAGCCGGCGCCCTTTGACTACGGCCGTGCACTCTCGCTGCGTGAGATGGCCCGGCACTATACGGAGCTGCCGAAGTACCTGCTCGCGCCGGAAGTCTCCGCGCTTCTCCACTACCTGCCTGACTGGGAGCAGCATGCACTCATCAACACCCTGTGGAATACCGGTTCCCGGCTGAATGAAGCTCTGTCGCTGAGAAGACGGGATTTTCATCTCAGCGAGGCCATTCCCCACGTGGTGATCCGCACGGCAAAACAACGCCGCACCGCCGGCGGCCGCCCGAAAAAAGGCAAAAGTGCGAACCGGGTGGTTCCGCTGTCGGATCCGGCGTATGTGGATGAGATGCGCAGATTATTTGCGAGTACCCGAGAGCGGTTTGAAGAAGATGCGGTCACGGGAGAACGGCGTGCCATGCCGGTCTGGGGGGTTACTGACCGGACGGTGCGGAACTGGATCGAGCGGGCCGTGAGTGCTGCAGAGCGAGACGGGGTCAGATTCAGCATTGCGGTCAGTCCGCACACCTTCCGGCACAGTTTTGCGATGCATCTCCTGTATGGTCATGTTCATCCTAAGGTCCTGCGGGGGCTGATGCGACATGAGAAGTCTGAAAGCACGGGAGTGTACATGAAGATTTTTGCGCTCGATGTAGCGGCCAGTCTACAGATCCGTTTCAGCCTTGATACTCTGGATGCACTGCAGCTGTTACACCTCCGGGAATGAACCCGGTACCATGACTGAGAGATTATCGTGCGGCGAAACTATAGCCAGGCGTTACCTGTATTAGTCGTGACTTGATCTGACACAGGACCTTGGATGGTTGAGAGTTACCGATTTTGATATGGGAGTCGAATACTTATACAAAATACGAGATAACTCTCATGCTGCATACTACAATTGTGGTGGCACAGTAAATTTGGCCACCTGATTAAAGGTGATTTTCTCACCTCAACACAAAACAGGTGACTTAATGAACAAGAAGACTAAACGTACGTTCACCCCTGAGTCTAGGCTCGAATGTGCACAGCTGATTGTCGATAAGGGTTACTCAGATCGACAGGCCAGTGAGGCGATTAATGTCGGTTCAACCACGCTTGAGAGCTGGGTCCGCCAGCTCAGGCGAGAGCTCCAGGGGATTACGCCTACTGCCCCCCATTACTCCAAGACCAGCAACGTATCCGCGAACTGGAAACGCAGGTTCGCCGTCTGGAGGAACAAAATACGATATTAAAAAAGGCTACCTCGCTCTTGATGTCCAACTCGCTGAACGGTTCACGATAGTTGCCAGACTGAGTGACAGCCACACTGTGGTCAGCCTGTGTTCCGCGCTGGAAATATACCGTAGCAGTTATCGGTACTGGCGAAAACGACGCGATACGGTTAATCCGGCACACGTCAGGTTGTAAACGAGATACGCCGGGCATGGAACCAGAGCCGGGCTCTGCAGGCGCGCGCACTCTGGCTGAAATTCTGACCCAGAACGGTGTCCCGGTGAGCCGTTACCATGCCGGGCGCCTGATGAAATATCTGAACCTGAGCAGTTGTCCGCCCGGAAAACATCAGTATAAAAATGCCCTTCAGGCGAATACCAGCCTGCCGAATCTGCTCGAGCGTCAGTTCGCTGTACCGGAACCAGACCGGGTATGGTGTGGATATATTACGTATCTCTGGGCTGGAAATCGCTGGTGCTATCTTGCGGTTGTTATGGATCTTTTTGCCCGCAGGGTTATGGAGTCTGTCAGCGCATGTCGATACCGCGCTGATAAGCAGCGCTCTGCGGATGGCCTGTAAGACGCGTGGTTCCCCACGAGATGTCATGTTCCATAGCGATCAGCGAAGTCAGTATACAGGCCGGAAATATTAACCACTTCTCTGGCGTTACAGAATAAAGCAAAGTGTTAGCCGGAGGGGAAACCGCTGGGATAACAGCCCTATGGAACTCTTCTTCTGCTGTCTGAAAAGAGAAGGGGTGCTAGTGAATGGTTACGCAGGTAAGAACGAGGCCCGGCAGCAAATTAATGGTTACATATTGAACTACTACAATAGCGTCAGACCTCATCATTCTAACGGCAGGCTAACGCCAGAAGAATTAGAGAACAGATACCGTTTTTACTGTAAAACTGTGGCCAATATTACTTTACCACCACATTTAAAGGCTTTTTTGATCAGGGGTGTGGTCAGGAAATCTGCAGAAAAACTGTATGTTACCAGGCCACTGCTTAATGCGACAGTACCCTAAAAAGCCCCGCGATTGCGAGGCAGTGCTCGACTGAGCTACCTTCATGCGAAACTTCTGAAAAGTTGGATTGCTTATAATTAAACAATACCCTGCGGGTGGTTATTTGTTATGTTGATTGCTCTGTTATCATTGTTTGCAATTTGCCCCATGTTTCGCTCCTGGGGCTTTTTTTCGCAAAAACAACTTTATACACTACTTACGGATTTATTCCTGCAGATGGCTCAATTGCCTGGTGATGGTGATGATTCTGTCTTTGAGACGCCAAGAATCCCGCAAAGTATCAGCTGCAAGTAGCTGGACAGGTCACCTTCAATCACCCAGCGCCCCCGTGTTTCCCCACAGTCGGTGAGCTGTAATTTCACCGTGCGGATCGCGTGATAGACACTGCGCTCAGGCCGGAAGCCATACGAGAGCGTATGAAAATCACTCTCCCATATAGGCTCCATTGCCATCAGCATGGCCCGCTGAACAATACGATCCCGCAACGCGGGGATACCCAGTGGCCGCAGTTTGCCGTTGCTTTTCGGGATATAAACCCGTCTGGTAGGCAGGGGCCGATAGTGGCCTGAGAGAAGTTCACCCCTGAGGGTTTGCAGCTCAACAGCCAGTCTGGCCTCCAGCTTTGCTTTGTTCACACCATCAACACCGGGGGTATGAGCCCCTTTTGATGAGAGCGTGATCCGTGCAGCTTCCGCCAGCCATTCAGGTTGTGTTATCAGACGGAGCAGCCGTTCAATCCGGCGAGACGGATCAGTTGCTGCCCATGTGGCAAGTTTGCGTTGCATTTCGCTGATTATCAAAGGTCTTCACCCCATTAGGTCAGTTAGTTCTCATCGCAAATACATTTAAACTGCTTCCCTTCCCCATGTGATGGGCTTTCCCCATCGCGGACTACTACGGAAGCGCCGCCAGCCAGCGCGTCATCGGAGTCATGCTTCCTTAACATCCGTTACTGGCCTTCCCCGGTTTACCTGTCTAGACTCAGACATACTGAGGAGGCTGCCCGTCGCACTCTCTATCCTTGCTTGCCGCAAGTTGGCAGAAGTCAGCAGTCCGAATGTGATGGACACTGCTGCCCCGGTGTTTTGCATACATTTCAACGCACCTTTGACTGACAGCACATACGTATCGCTGCCAGTTCCTTCTGCACGGCCTGTCAGATCACGTAGACCGTGGTGACATTTTCAACCCACAGAGGCGGATTAACAGGTTCATGTTCTTCAGCCTTTCAGCACTTAACCTTGAGGATCATCCCGGCTTAGTGATCTCGCCTCAATCCCCGTTGTCAGCGGGTTACATCACCCTGCGGGCATGCCGCAGGTCACTGCCGCTCAGGTTCTCCACCGTCACACCCGGTGGGATTGTTGGGTTCTCATAGTGAGTTACCGGTTCAATATTCCAGACAGACTCGTGGTTCATTTGAGCATCCATGCTTGCCCTGAACTCCGGGCACACTATAAGTAATATCGGTGACCCTGACCTGATTGGCCCGGACAACGGTAAACTGCCGCTGCACACGATTAGGCGCAACCACTGAAGGTCTGCCAGCGATACGACGCTGAGCTTTATAGCCGCGCACGGCTTTAATCCGGTTCAGTTGCATAATAGGGGTCAGTTTGGATATAGAGAATTATTGTACGGTAAGCCTATTTTTTGAACACTCTTACCTGTAGCAATAGGGTGTACCCCCACGCTATAGGGGTCCGCTTGGAAAACGGAAAATATCCT
>CWHF01000128.1_pt2 | contig 16456 bp, 15 predicted proteins | sample 674701 | NCBI WGS metagenome assembly CWHF01 (sample SAMEA3735881, study PRJEB9488) | human gut metagenome | biome: ENVO:mammalia-associated habitat; material: ENVO:feces | place: Malawi | collected 2009-02-27 | reverse complement strand
CCAGGAACCGGCCTGCGTGAAAACCTGCCCAACCGGCGCGATTCACTTCGGCAGCAAGCAAGAGATGCTGGAAGTGGCCAACGAGCGTGTGGAAAAACTGAAGAAACGCGGCTATTCCCATGCCGGGGTGTATAACCCGCCTGGCGTCGGCGGCACTCACGTGATGTACGTGCTGCATCATGCGGACCAGCCGGAGCTGTACCATAACCTGCCGAAGGAGCCGCAGATAGATACCTCGATAAATCTGTGGAAAGGCGCGCTGAAGCCGCTCTCCGCCGTTGGCTTTATCGCCACCTTTGCCGGGCTGATCTATCACTACATCGGGATTGGGCCGAACAAGGAAGCGGATGACGATGAGGAGGAGCATGATGAGTAAATCGAAAATGATTGTGCGCACGAAGTTTATTGACCGCGCCTGTCACTGGACGGTGGTCATCTGCTTTTTCCTGGTGGCGCTGTCGGGGATCTCGTTTTTCTTCCCGACGCTGCAGTGGCTGACCGAAACCTTCGGTACCCCGCAGATGGGGCGTATTCTGCATCCGTTCTTCGGGGTTCTGATTTTCGTGGCCCTGATGTTTATGTTCGTGCGATTTGTCCACCATAATATTCCCGACAAACAGGATATTCACTGGCTGAAAGGGATTGTCGAGGTGCTTAAGGGCAATGAGCATAAAGTGGCGCGGGTAGGGAAATACAACGCTGGCCAGAAAATGATGTTCTGGACGATCATGAGCATGATATTTGTGCTGCTGGTCACCGGGGTGATTATCTGGCGGCCTTATTTTGCCCACTATTTCCCGATTCAGGTTATTCGCTATAGTCTGCTGATTCACGCAACGTCGGCCATTATTCTTATCCATGCGATTCTGATCCATATGTATATGGCATTCTGGGTTAAAGGATCGATTAAAGGCATGATTGAAGGTAAGGTGAGCCGACGCTGGGCGAAGAAGCATCATCCGCGCTGGTATCGCGACGTGGAGCGCCTGGAAGCGAAAAGGGAAAATCGCGAAGGGCTGAAGTAAGCCTTAACGTATTACCCGTTCCGGTTAATGCCGGAACGGGGGTTAATATCCTCAGGGGCATCAATTAGCTCACCTCTGACAGCGTTGAAAATATTGTCTCATTTATTTATGCCCGGGCGCGCACTCTGACGGGCTCTCTTTTTCTGACGACAGATATTTCCCTTTTTCCCATTAAGCCAGTTGGGTCGCTATTTCAACGTAGCGCTATTAACGTCATTATCCGTTGTCTCTATAAAAACGCTATCATTCAGGCGGATCCTTGCGTATTTTGCGCGGCGGCTTCCACAGAAAAGAAAATCACTGAAATTAATGTTGTGGGTTGTCTTTACGCAGTGATAAAGAGTAAGCTGTATACGGTTCAAGGAAGTCCGGGTTATATTTGAGTAAAAAATGGAAGATACTAAATTAATAAAAATCATGCATGAAAGTGGCTTTACAGATAAGCAGATCGATAAGTTAACGGCGAGATATAAGACGCTTTTATACTGTGCCGTTGACGAAGCGGCATCGCGCTTGCCCAGGGCAATATTTGTCCATGTATTCGTTCTTTTAATTATCGGGATCGGCATCCTGAAAGCGGTACATGAAGGGACCTGGCATCCTGCGCAACTCATTATTTTCGCGCTACCGCTGGTCGTCGCCTGTGGGGTATCGCATCACTTCGCTCCGCTAAGAGAGGTATACAAAGCAGCAAAGGTGATGAAAAAGATCAAACATCAGCAGGTTCACTAATTCACTCGCGGATGAAGCGTTAACGGCGACTGACTGCCCGAGGCAATAAAATCATGAAAGCAATGCTTCGCTATTTTTTAAAGGATATTTATGACGGCATTCGCACTCACGTAATATTAATCTGCGCAATAGTACTTACAGGGCTTATTTACCGGGCTTTCGATTTTGACGTTTGGTTCACGCCTGTCGTTGTCATTGTTATATTGGTTGGCCATTGGGTATTAAGCCAATTCAGGATTTAATGATTGCTGTTTTTATGAACGTTCGATATGAAGTAATCACGCTGTTTTATGGATAAACAGGTTACGGAAGGTTTTAAACTGGTTTACCGCCAGAGAATGCATAATAATGCGACCGGTAAAATCCATAACAAGTGATTAGATGTATGAAAAAGACTATTTTTTCGTTAGCGCTTGGCACTTTTGGTCTCGGAATGGCGGAATTTGGCATCATGGGGGTATTACCTGAAATTGCCCGTGATGTCGGCATATCCATTCCTGCCGCAGGCAACATGATTTCATATTATGCGTCCGGCGTCGTGATCGGCGCGCCGGTGATGGCGATATTCTCCAGCCGCTTTTCACTAAAATCAGTGATGCTGTTTCTCGTAGCGCTATGCATTATCGGCAACGCCATCTTCACGTTCTCCTCCAGCTACTCGATGCTGGCGCTGGGGCGCCTCATCTCCGGGTTTCCGCACGGCGCATTCTTTGGCGTGGGCGCGATCATTCTGTCGAAAATTGCGCCGCCAGGCAAGGTTACCGCAGCGGTGGCGGGGATGATCGCCGGGATGACCTTCGCCAACCTGCTGGGGGTACCGGGAGGAACCTGGCTTGGCCATCAGTTCAGCTGGCGCTATACCTTCCTGGCGATTGCGGTCTTTGACGTCGCGGTGCTGGTGTCCATCGCCTGGTGGGTGCCGACGTTATTTGATAAATCAACCACGCGCTTGCGCTCGCAATTTCATTTTTTAACCTCGCCTGCGCCGTGGTTAATTTTTGCCGCCACCCTGTTCGGCAATGCCGGTGTCTTCGCGTGGTTTAGCTATATTAAGCCGTTTATGATCAACGTCTCCGGCTTCGGTGAAAGCGCCATCATAATGATTATGATGCTGGTGGGTCTGGGGATGGTTCTGGGGAATTTATTTAGCGGTAAAGTTTCCGCACGCTACAGTCCGTTACGTATTGCCGCCGTGACGGATGGCGTTATCGTTTTGACCTTATTACTCCTGTTCCTGCTGGGTGAGAATAAAACCGCCTCACTAACCCTGGCGTTTATCTGCTGCGCGGCGCTGTTTGCCCTGTCGGCGCCGCTGCAAATCATGCTGCTGCAAAATGCCAAAGGCGGCGAGATGCTGGGCGCGGCGGGCGGCCAGATCGCCTTTAATCTTGGAAGCGCCATCGGGGCGCTGTTCGGCGGGATGATGATTACGGCCGGCCTTGGCTGGCGTTCTGTTGCCTTACCGGCCGCGCTGCTTTCGTTTCTTGCGCTCAGTTCACTGCTGATTTATGCCCGCTATCAGCAGCGTTCTGTCTGACGAAATCCGCAGGCGGCTAATCCTGCCACGGCTCCCCGAGGGTCAGCATTAACCGGTTGGCCCAGGCGAAGAAGGCTGCCGATTGCAGCAGATCCAGTTGGGCGAGGGTATTCAGCTGTTGCTGTTCGACGGCCGCAAGGTGGCTAGCGGCCAGGGCGGGAGGGGTAACGGAAATCGCTGCGGCAAAATCAATGAGCGCCTGCCAGCGCGGCGTCTGCCCATCGCTCAGCTTCTCTCGCGGGGTCACCGCCAGCAGGGTCTCTACCGCCGTTTCATCTTTCGCTAACTGCGCGGCCTTGCGAGCATGCACCGAGGCGCAATAAATACAACCGTTGATTTTACTCGCTACCGTCGCCGCCAGCTCGCGTTCGGCGCGCGGCAGGCCGCCGGGAGTATAAAAAATCCCTTTATCGGTTAACGTACGCTGCTCAAGCACCGGCTGATTGCGCGCCAGCAGGCGGAAGTAGGGCGAGTCGCTGTGGCCGAATTTCGCCAGCAGCGCCTGCTCATCCGGGGTAAATTCCGCCAGCGGTTTAGCCGCCAGCCAGGGTTCCCAGTGCAGTTCATCGCGGGTGAAGCGCACCGGCGCGCGTTTACCGCTGAGGGTTTGCGGTGAGGTATGCCAGAATCCGGCTACGACCGGGGTCCCGGCAACCGGGGCGCTTTTACCGTTGAGCAGGCGTAGACCGTTCAACAGACGACTCTGGAAGCTGACAAACGCAATCAACTGGGCCAGCGTCACGATAGCGCGCGGGCTCCATCCGGCGCGGGTTAATGCCTCCAGAGCCGAAGGCGTGGCTTCTACCGGCGCGAAGGTCAACAGCCGGGCAAAGGCCTGCGCCGGAACCAGCCGCGGCGAGGTCGGATCGGCAATCCCAAACCCGGCATAGTGGGCGGCCAGCGCATCGCTCTCATGCAGCTTCGCTACCCTGGCGGCAACGGCAAAACGTTCGTCGAGCGGAAAGTCGTTATCCTGCTGACCGAACAGCGCTTCATAGCTTCCCTGAGCATGATGGGTGGCCGCCTCGCGCACGGCTCTCGCCGCCGCTAAGGCGGAATCGGGGGCAATTTCTGCCAGTTCGGCCAATATATCCTGACTGAGCGTCATGGTGACTCCTTATCGTATCTGCGGGGCAATATGTTGAGCGATCAGCTCAATGGAACGAAGCGTGTCGCGGTGCGAGGGTTCAACGGAGTGCACCTGGAACAAAATATCGGTTCCCCGCCGCAGGACGCTATCGCGCCCCAGAGAAGCGGCGACGTGCTGCGGGTCGCCAACGTGCGCGTCAAGCTGCGGCAAAAAATCAGTGACAGTGTCACCAGTAATATCATGACCTGCGGCGCGATGCTGGGCTGCCTGCTGGCGCAGACCGGGTTCAGCGACCTGTAGCGCATACTGCTGGCTATCGGCGACAAAGGCCGTCCGCGAGGCGAGGATCCGTGGCTCGACGCCCGGCGGCAGCGCGGCGAGATAGGCGTCAATAATCGGATTCTGGATAGCGTCCAGCGGCAGCGTGGGCTGCCCTGAAGGACGCGGCTGGGTACGCGAAAGCATCAGGCCGTGTCCGGCCTGAGCCGCGCGCACCGCGCCCTCAACGGAAAAGGTGGCAATCCAGATACGCTCCGCCAACTGCGGTGCCTGGGGATAAAGATGATTATCCGGATGCGAAAGTGAATCTCCGCGCCAGGCGCTTTGAATCAGATGCAGGTGTTCGGCAAAGACTGCGCTGCGCTGGTCGATGGTCAATCCAAAGGGTAAAAACGAGGTCGGCGTGCCGCCAGACCCGAAGCCCACCTCCAGTCGTCCATCGGCGAGCAGATCCAGCACCGCCGCATCCTCGGCAACCCGCAGCGGGTTTTCCATCGGCAGGGTGATAATGGCGGTTCCCAGGCGAATGCGCTCCGTATGCGCTGCCGCGTGGGCGAGAAAGACCAGCGGCGACGGCAGGCCGCCTTCGTGCTCATGAAAATGGTGCTGAGCGACCCAGGCGCTGTCAAAACCCAGTCGTTCGGCGTGGCGAATTTGTTCGGTAGCCAGCCGATAGCGCTCACCTGGCGCGACGTGGTCCAGCAGGCGAGTGAAAAAACCCAGTCGTTTACGCGTCATGCGACCTCCTTGTTCGAGGGGGAAAAGTGGGGAATAGCGGCAATAAGCTCGCGGGTATACTCATGCTGCGGAGCGCTGAACAGTCGGCCCACATCGCCATGTTCAATAACCTGGCCCGCCCGCAGTACCGTCACGCTGTGGGCGATACGGCGAACCGTCGCCAAATCGTGGGTGATAAACAGATAGGTCAATCCCAGCTGTTGCTGCAGCTGCTGCAGCAAGGCGAGAATTTGCGCCTGGACGGTAACGTCCAGCGCCGAAGTCGCTTCATCGAGGACAAGGATCGTCGGTTCAAGGATTAGGGCGCGGGCGATAGCCACCCGCTGCCGCTGTCCGCCGGATAGCTCACGGGCGGTTCGCGACAGCAGCTCCGGAGCGAGCGCCACGCGAGCGGCGACCGTTTCGACGCGCTGGCGTCGTATTCCGGCGCTGAAGCGGTCGAAGTTCTTTAACGGCTCTTCAATGATTTCAAACAGCGTTTGCCGTGGATCAAGAGAGGCAAAGGGGTTCTGATAGACAAACTGAATTTTACGCCGTAGCTGGCGGAGCGCCTCCCGACTGAGATGCCCGGCATCAATACCATCGATGGCAATCTGGCCGCTATCCGCCTTTTCGAATCCCAGCAGGATCCGCGCAAGTGTCGTTTTGCCAGAACCGGACTCACCAACCAGCGCGTGCGTGCAGCCGCGCTTAACCTCAAAACTCACGGCGTCCAGCGCCTGCAAATGCGCCCGGCCTAATGAGAAGCGCTTGCTGATGTCGTCGACGCGAATCGCGGACGTAGCCAGTACGCGACCGCCGGCGGGAGCCATGGTCAGCGCCGGGCCGTGAAGATCGCTGAGCAGCTGGCGAGTATAGGCATGCTGCGGCGTCCGTACCACATCGCGGGTCGCGCCTTGCTCCTGAATTTCGCCATGACGAAAGACCAGCAGGCGGTCGGCACGCTCGGCTGCCAGCGCCAGATCGTGAGTGACGAACAGCACCGCGGTGCCGGACTCCCGGCGCAGGGTATCCAGCAGATCGAGGATCCGCTTCTGTACCGTCACGTCAAGGGCGCTGGTTGGCTCATCAGCAATGATTAAATCCGGTTTCAGAGCGATGGCGATGGCAATCAGCACTCGCTGCTTCATGCCGCCTGAAAGCTGGTACGGATATTGATCGAAGCGCTGCTCCGGGTAGCTCAGTCCAACCTTCGCCAGCAGCGCCAGTACCTGCGTTTTACGTTCCGCGGCGCTGCGTTTCTGATGGAGGCGCAGAATTTCACCTACCTGCGCGCCGATGGTTTTCACCGGATTGAGGGAGTTGCCTGGATCCTGGGGTACCAGGCTAATTCGCGCGCCGCGCAGACCGTCGAGGCGTTTACCTGACCAGCCGCTAATATCTTCGCCGTTAATACTGATGCGCCCGCTGTCGCGCCGGGCATTCTCCGCCAGCAGACCCATTATCGCCTGGGCGGTAGTGGTTTTGCCCGAGCCGGATTCGCCGACGAACGCCAGCATTTCGCCGCGTTTTACCTGAAAACTGACGTTATGCACGACTTCACGCCATTCACTCTGCGAACGATAGCTGATGCGTAGGTTTTCTACGGTTAAAACATTCATCGGCGTTCTCCGCTAAATTGACGGCTAATACGGTTGGCGGCAAGCACGACCGCAATCACCGCCATACCGGGAAGGGTCGTTAGCCACCAGGCAGTGGAGAGGTAGTTACGGCCTTCGGCGATCAGTAATCCCCACTCTGGTACCGGCGGCGGCGTGCCGTAGCCGAGAAAACTCAGGGTTGAGAGCGCCAGAACGGCCTGGCCGAACTGGAGCGTGGCGAAGGCCAGCACCGCGGTGAGCGAGTTGGGTAAAATATGCCGCCAGAAGACGGCAAAAAAGGTGCCGCCGCTGCCGTAGGCCGCTTCGACGTAATCGCTGCGCCGTACGCGTACGACTTCCGCGCGCGCCAGGCGGGCAAAGCTGGCTATTGCCGCCACCCCGACCGCGACGGCGGCGTTGAGGGTGCCGAAGCCGAGCAGAATAATGACCGTCAGGGACAGCAACAGGGATGGAATCGCCAGCAGTACGTCGACCAGCCGCATGACGATCGACTCCACGCGTCCCGCCAGCGCGCCGGCCAGCGTACCCAGCGCGGTTCCGATGATCAGGCCAATCGCCACTGCCGCCAGCGCAGCGGAGAGCGAATGGGCAGCGCCGTAGACGATTCGACTCCACAGATCGCGACCAAGCTGGTCGGTGCCCAGCCAGTGACCCGCCTGGGGGGCCAGGCGCTGGGCGCCGGGGAAACCTTCCAACGGGTTATAAGCGGTAAACAGCTGCGGGACAACGGCCATCAGCGCAGCAACGATCATAATCGCCCAGGCCAGCAGCAGGCCGGGCTGGAAGCGTAGCGTGCGCCAGTCTGGCGAGCGGCGGCGGGCGGCGATTGCGTAATCAACCAGACTCATAGCGTACCTCCCTCAGCGGTTTTCAGGCGCGGGTCGAGCAGCGGCATCAGCAGGTCGACCAGCAGATTAATCAGGACAAAACCAAGGGCTGAGATCATCACCACCGCCTGCAGTACCGCGATATCCTGATTATTGACCGCCTGCTGCGTCAGCAGACCCAGCCCGCCGCGGCCAAACACGGTTTCGGTAATCAGGGCTCCGGCGATCAGTTCCCCGAGCAGCAGCCCGGCCATATTGAGCACCGGTAGCAGGGCATTGCCGGTAACGTGCCGCCACAGCACGCCGGTCTCGCTCATGCCTTTAGCACGAGCAACGGCCACAAACGGCAGCGCGGCGACCTGATCCAGACTGCGCATCAGAATCTGCGCCAGCGGAGCGGAAATCGGTACCGCGACGGCGACGACGGGCAGAATGAGTCCCTCAATCGGTCCCGGATTGATCACCGGTATCCAGCGCAGCTGTAAGGAGAAAAGCTGTATCAGGGCGATAGCGAGCCAGAACGTCGGCAGGGAGATAAACAGCACCGGCAGCGATTGCAGCGTATTGCTTAGCCAGCGCAGACCCGGCAGCCGTGAGGCGAAGGCGAGGGTAAAAGCCAGCGCCACCGCCAGCGCAAAGGCGGGGAGCGCGAGGCTTAGTGTCTGCGGCAGATTGCTGGCGATCAGCGCGCTCACCGGCAGTCCGGCCTGCAGCGAATAACCAAAATCCCCGCGCAGCATGGCGAAGAGGGTGTGGAGATACTGCTTCCACACCGGGCTATCGGCCCCCCAGGCGAGGCGCATTTCGGCGATCTGCTCAGGGCTGAGCCCCAGATCCGGATTCTGAAACTTGATCAGTACCGCATCGCCGGGCAGCACCTGTAACAGGATGAAAGAGAGGGTAAATGCCGCCCATAGCACCAGTAAACCCTGGCCGGTTCGCCGCAGAAGATAATGGCTCATCGCAGGCTCCTCAGTGCTTTTCCAGCCACGCGCCATAGAACGACGGGCGGCCTACCGCTTCAAAACTGACGCCTTTCACCCACGGGGCGCCGGCGAAGACCTGCGGTTCTTCAAATATCGGGATCACGTAGGCATTATCCAGCAGATAGCGTTGGGCATCGCCGGTGAGCTGGAGCCGTTTTTGCGGTTCAACTTCGGCTGAAATCGCGCTCAGCAATGCGTTGAGCTTATCGTCGCGGAAGCCCTGTACTTTGTCGCTGGAGCCGCCTTTTTGCAGTAGCGCGTCGCGGTTAGTGGGGAAAAACATGCTTTTCACCACGTCGGGGTCGGCGCGGCCCACTTCCGACACGGTGAGCGGCGTTTTCAGCGGATCGAGGTTATCCAGCGTACGGCTGCCGGCATCGCCGGCTTTGACCGCCAGCGCGACGCCGACCTGACGCCACTGCTGAGCGACAAGCTGCAAAACTTCTTTATTTTGCGGTTGCGGCAGAGATTCATAGACGGTTAAGGCCAGCCGCTGGCCATCTTTGACCCTAATACCATCGGCAGCCGGTTTCCAGCCCGCATCATCAAGCAGTTGTTTCGCTTTGGCCGGATCGAAAGCCAGCTTGTCGCTGAGGTTAACGTACCCGGCGGCGGTACTGGCGACGACGGAGGTCGCCTGCGGATAGTTGGCGGAGAACAGCGTTTCGACTATCTGCCTGGCGTCGGTGGCGTGCAGCAGCGCCTGACGAACGCGCAGGTCGGCAACCAGCGGATTATCCGGCCGGAAGCTCAGGCTATCGTTAACGCCGCGCGTGGGGGCAGCATAAATTTTAAAGCCCTGCCCGGTGGCCTGCTTTTCATCGTAGGCCTGTACCTGACGGATAAAGTCAGCCTGGCCCGCCAGCAGAGCGCCAATGCGCACGCCATCTTCAGGGGTAACGATGTAAGTGATGCCATCGAGATTAGCTGGCCCCTGCTGGGCGAGATTTTTCGGTCCCCATTGATAATCTTTGCGCGCGACCAGAGTGAGTTCGCGCCCCGGCTTTTCATCTTTTACCGTAAAAGGTCCGGAGCCAATAATATGGCGGGCATCGCCCAGCTCTTCAAAATTACGCGCCAGGGTACTGAGGGATACCAGACCGGAGCCGATGGTGGCGGTGCCCTGCAGAAATCCCGGCGAGGGCTTTTTAAAGTAGAACTTTACCGTCAGCGGATCGATGACTTCGCTGCGATCGTAGTTATTAATGACCTCAGACACCGGCAGGCGGTGCGCTTTATCACCGAGGCCGTAGGTATCAAAGTTTTTGGCGACCGCCCTGGCGTCAAGCGGGGTGCCATCTGAGAAGGTCACCCCGGGGCGAAGCTTAAAGGTATATTCGGTTTTATCCGCGTTGGCGCTCCAGCTTTCGGCGATCCACGGCTCCACCTGCAGCGTTTTCGGGTTCTGCCAGGTGAGCTTATCGGTTATTTGATTAAGAATGCCGCCGTTGGGGTAGAAGCCACCGGCCGGTGGGTAAAGATTAGTATGCGGCTGCTGCTCCAGATAGATTAACGTACCGCCTTTAACCGGGGCGTCGGCGGCCCAGGCGGAAAACGCGCCGGTTAAAAATAGCGCCGCCAGCGCGGGCAGGCGAAAACGGATGTGCATGGTGAATTCCTTTGTTATCTCTTGTTTAGTCATCATCGGGCGCGCGTTTTAACAAAGGAAGTAAGGATTTGCGCTAAGCATTTGCGTAAAAAGCATTTATATCCTGCATACCACAGGCTGCGCATAGCGGGGAGAGCGTTGTTAATGAAGGTGGTAGCCGGTTCGATATTTATCGGCTGAACGATGATGAGCGTAAGAAAGGATTTCTGCCGGGCATCATGTAAATATGCGCAGCAGAGCTACGTGCATAAGGGGATAAATGAAACCTCTCCCGTAGCGAGAGAGGCGAGAAAATTAACGGCGGAAATCAATCACCATACGACCGCGAATTTGTCCCTGTTCCATCTCCTTAAAGATGGCGTTGATATCACCCAGCGGGCGCAGGGTGACCTTCGGTACCACCTTACCCTCGGCGGCAAACTGGAAGGCTTCGGCCAGATCCTGGCGCGTACCCACCAGAGAACCAACCACCTCGATACCGTCCAGTACCAGGCGCGGAATATCCAGGCTCATGGCTTCCGGAGGCAGGCCGACGGCCACCACGCGTCCGCCGGCGCGAACCGCATCCACCGCAGAGTTAAACGCCGCTTTGGCGACCGCCGTCACGACTGCGGCATGGGCGCCGCCGGTTTTCTCGTGGATAATTTTGGCCGCGTCTTCGCTGCGGGAATTGATGGTCAGATCTGCGCCCATTTCTGCGGCCAGTTTCAGCTGTTCATCATTAACGTCAAGGGCGATGACCTTGGCGTTAAAAACGTTTTTCGCATATTGCAGGGCCAGGTTACCCAACCCGCCGAGGCCATAAATGGCGATCCACTGGCCGGGTTTGATATGGGAAACTTTTACCGCTTTATAGGTGGTGACCCCTGCGCAGGTGATGCTGCTGGCTGCCGCAGAATCAAGACCATCCGGCACTTTGACCGCGTAATCGGCAATGACGATACACTCTTCGGCCATCCCGCCATCAACGGTGTAGCCCGCATTTTTTACCGAACGGCACAGCGTTTCGTTACCGCTGTTACAATATTCACAGTGACCGCAGCCTTCGAAGAACCATGCGACGCTGGCGCGATCGCCCGGCTTGAGCGAGTGCACGCCAGGGCCGACCTGCTGCACCACGCCCACGCCTTCATGGCCCAGAATGACGCCGGTTTTATCGCCGAAATCGCCGTTCTTAACGTGCAGGTCGGTATGGCAGACGCCGCAGCAGTCCATTTTTAAAAGGGCTTCGCCGTGCTGTAATGGGCGAAGTGTTTTTTCCGTAACATTGACCTGATGATCTTGCGTGACGACGGCAGCTTTCATTCTGTTCTCCTTATTAAACATAAGCGTATTAACACAATATTTGTTTTTACGCATGTTAACCAATAGCTTAAATTGCCAATAAATCAAGGTAATAATAGATTTTTATGCTGGTTAAAGGTTCCTTTTGTTTGTTTTTCGAACAGTTTTTCTTATGTTTCTGCGCGTCATATTTATGTCACTTGCATGTCATGAAATTTTCATCCGCGATCTCTATCGTTCTGTTTTTCAATTTCTTATTAACGTAGAGCGATATGACAATGCATCTGGCGAAAACCCTCCTGGCCGCAGGCCTTCTGCTTTCTACCGCCGTTGAGGCGCAAAACGTGCTGGATTTTCCGCAGCCGAACAACAACCCTGAAGAGTTTTACGCCGTAACCGAAATCCCGGCAGGCGGCATTATCAAATACGAAACGGACGCCAAAACCGGCTTTCTGATCGCCGATCGTTTCCAGTCGATGCCGGTGGCCTATCCGGCTAACTACGGCTCGCTCACTCAATCGCTGGCAGGGGATGGCGATCCGCTGGACGTGGTGTTTTATACCCGCGCGCCGATGGCCCCGGGAACGCTGATTAAGCTGCGCGCGATTGGCGTGCTGAAGATGATTGATGGCGGCGAGAAGGACGACAAAATCATTGCCGTTCCGGCAAGTAAAATCGACCCAACCTACGATGACGTGATTAACATCAGCGATCTGCCGAAAATTGAGCAGGAGCGTCTGCAGGCTTTCTTCCGGGTTTACAAACAGCTGCCGGACGGACGCAAAAAAGTCGAGCTGGACGGCTTTAACGATGCCGCCGCCGCGAAACAGGAAATCAAAGCGGCATGGGAAGCGTGGAAAGAGAAAAATCCGCAATAAGTACAAAAGCGGGTAAAGCCGGCAGGCCTCTTTTTTCCCCGTAAGATGGGTATCGGCATGGTTTCACGCGCGAGTAAAGTGCAAGTATTCACCCCGTTCAGCTGAGGCCAGTTCAGGGAGGAGGCAACACGGCGGCTTGACAGCACGCAGCAGAAAATGGTTGTATCATGCAACTATTTCTGACAGAGCTGACCTCAGATGAACTCACCCGCGCTTGTTGATGAAATTCGTACCGCTTCCCGCCTGATGGTGCGTGAACTGGGCTTTATGAGCACCACGCTGGCCGCTACGGCGTACTCACCTTCGGCGGTACATACGCTTGTGGAAATTTCTCTACGCGGCGCGATGACGGCCGCTCAGCTGGTGCAGATCCTGGGGCTGGAAAAGTCTAGCGTCAGCAGGATGCTTTCCCGTCTGCTTGCCGCCGGGGAACTCCGGGAAAAAACGTCCTCCCGCGACGGGCGGATTAAGCAGCTTGCGTTAACGGCGCAAGGTGCGGCGACGGTCAAAAAAATTAACGCCTACGGCGCTATGCGGGTAGTGGATGCGCTGGAACACCTGAGCGATGCGCAAAGACAGTGCGTCGCTCAGGGCCTCACAACCTGGGCCTGGGCGTTGGAAAAATGCCGCGACGTCGAGGCTACAGGCTCGAAAAAGACGATTGATATCGCTACCGGCTATCGGCCTGGAATGATTGGCCGCATAGCGCAAATGCACGGCGAGTATTATGCAAAACATTATCAGTTTGGTGCTTTTTTCGAGAGTAAAGTCGCCAGCGGGCTGGCGGAATTTTCAGCTCGTCTCGATAAACCGTGCAACCGTGTTTGGCTGGCCGTTCAGGGCGAGCAAATTGTCGGATCGGTAGCGATTGACGGCGAGGATCTGGGGAATAACCAGGCGCATCTGCGCTGGTTTATTCTCGACGATAGCTGCCGGGGTAGCGGCATTGGTCGGCGCCTGCTGAGCGAAGCCATGGCTTTTTGCGATAGCCGGGACTTTGCATCAGTACAGCTATGGACCTTCAGCGGCCTGCACGCCGCCCGCAGGCTGTATGAATCCTTTAGTTTCACGCTGGATAAAGAGTGGCAGGGCGAACAGTGGGGCAGGACGATGACCGAGCAGCAGTTTAGTCGAATCAAACCGCGACCGGCGACTCATACTAAGTAAAACCCCGGCGTAGCGGGCTGCGCCGGGGAACAACATTTAGCTTAGCAAAGCGTTGAGGGTGGCTATCTCCTTACGCCACTGCGCCTGCAGCTGCGGTTTTTGATGTTTTGGTTTACGGGCCAGATCGTCGGCCAGCAGTTGCTCAAGCGACACTAACCGTTCCAGCAGCGTATCATGGTCTTCCTCCGCTTCGCGGCGGTTCTCCGTCACGACCTCCGGGGCCGGACAACGAACGGCAGTGCGTAAAACCTCATACACCTCTTCGGCGCTGTGCCATTCGCTCAGCCCGCGCTCGTCAATAAGCCAGAAGCGATTGCAGCTATGGTTAATGAGTTCGCGGTCGTGGCTCACCAGCAGCAGTCCGCCTGGGTAGTCGCACAACGTTCTCGCCAGCGCTGTTTTGCCGTCCATATCCAGATGGTTGGTTGGCTCATCCAGAAGCAGCAGGCTATAGCAGGCCAGAGACAGGCCGACAAATAGCAGACGCGAACGCTCGCCGCCGCTTAAGGTGGCGACCTTTTGCCCGTGACGAGCCCAGCTAAATCCGGCTGAGATCAGCGCCCGCTTGCGCGCGTCCGCCGCCGGCTCAAAAGGCTCCAGCGCGTCGAGAAGCGTGTTGTCATCCGCAAGCTGATGCAGGGTCTGATCGTAATAACCCGGTTTCAGCCGCGGGTGCAGGCGTAAGCCGTCCTCCGCTGATTCCTGCTGCATATGTCGCCACAGTAGACGCAGCAGGGAGGATTTCCCGCCGCCGTTACGGCCCATTACCGCGACCCGATCGCCGCTTTTCAGACGAGCCAGACCCGCAGTAAACAGGACCGGCAGACCCGGCGCGGGCGGGACGGGAAGCTGATCCATCTCCAGCAGCCTGTCTGCCCGCAGCATGTCGCCGCGCAGCGTTAGCCGCCAGGGTGTTCCGGCGGTGAGATCGGTTTGGCTCTCCTTCAGGCGCTGAACCTGCTTTTCCATCTGCTTAGCTTTACGCGAGAGATCTTCGTTGTCATAGGTGCGCCCCCAGATAGCCAGTCGTTTGGCGCTGGCGGCGACCCGGTCAATCTCTTTTTGCTCGGCTTTATGGCGCAGCGCATCGCTGGCATCTCGCTCATCCAGCGCCTGACGGGCAGCGCTGCAGGGCAGGGAGAAGGCATGCAGGGTTTTGTCGCGCAGGATCCAACTCGCATTAGTTACAGCATCCAGTAAGATGTTGTCATGAGACACCAGAACGAAACTCCCCTGCCAGGTTTGCAAGAAGCTTTCCAGCCACAGGAGGGTCGGCAGGTCGAGGTGGTTTCCCGGTTCGTCCAACAGCAGGAGATCCGGTTGCTGAATCAGCGCCCTGGCAAGCAGCAGCCGGGTATGCTGACCGCCGCTCAGGGTTGACGCCCGCAGCCGGGCTTCATCGGACGTAAAGCCCATCTCCGCCAGCAGCCGTTCCGCTTGCCAGCGCTGGTTCTCTCGCTCAAGGGCGGGAAGTTTTTCCAGGACCACCTGTAGCAGAGGTTGCGCTAACAGCGTATCGGGTAGATGCTGTTCCACCCGCGCCATCAGGCAGTGGCTGGCCAGCGCCACGCTGCCCCCATTCGGAATCATCGTGCCGTCCAGCACTCTAAGCAGGGTACTTTTTCCGCAGCCGTTATAGCCAATCAGGCCAATGCGGTCGCCTTTTTTGAGGGTAAAGGAGAGGTTTGTGAACAGCGGGCCAAACGCCGTATCAACATGGAGAGATTGTGCAGTTAGTAATGTACTCATGGTGAACTTACTCAAGAGTTACAGGCATGTTTATGCCTCGTCAAACATCGCTGACGATAACCCGGTAAGCCCGAGGGAAGGGATTCAGTCTTTGGTTTCTTCGCTCAAGCTGAAGTTATCGCAGCACGATACCGATAACGCTTGAGCAGGTGCGATCGCCAAATGCACGTGAAAAAAACATTTCACGGTACGACATGGGATCCTCCTTTTTTTATTCAGTAAGTTGATAGGTGCAGGCAGTGTAATGGGTGAAATCCGTTTTGGCTAGCGATCCGTTTACGCCGGGCACGCTTTTGCCACTAACATCCTGGGCGCTTGAACCCTATCAGGCTTAGCAGCGCTGCTTTGGCGCAACGCAAAAGCGATAACGCAGAAGAATTATTCATGAAATCAATATAACTTACGTAATCTCGCTCATTTCATAATCGATTCGACAGAAAAGAAGAATATTTCCGCTACCAATTGATATATATCATTATTTTTCTGCAAACTGTAATGGTTCAAAATCAATTATTTGTCATACTTATAGCTATTTATGCTTCAGATAAAATGATTATCGGTTTTATATACTTTAAAAACCGGGCTCACTGTTTTCATGCTGCTAAATAAATCTGTTTGCTTAGATTTTGATCATCAATAGCTAACGTTGAATAAGCCACGGCATGTGGTTTAATATTTGTTTCGTCTGTATAAGCCTGGCGAGATAATCTGACAGCAGGACTGATTATCCTCAATAAACGTTAGCCAGGCCGTTTCCTGAGATAACTATATCAATTGTCTGGTGCTTTATATCCTTATAAAGCGCTTTGGATTTTTATTCGCCGTGAGCCGGGTTTATGAAAAATTTAATTATCACCGCTAAAAACTATTTATTAGCGTTTTTAATGCCGCATGCTACTTAACGTACAGCAACAGCCGCACAATATAGTTATTAAAAAATAAAAAGGTCACGCC
>CWHF01000016.1_pt1 | contig 18254 bp, 24 predicted proteins | sample 674701 | NCBI WGS metagenome assembly CWHF01 (sample SAMEA3735881, study PRJEB9488) | human gut metagenome | biome: ENVO:mammalia-associated habitat; material: ENVO:feces | place: Malawi | collected 2009-02-27 | reverse complement strand
CCCCCCCCCCCATAGCGCCAGCCGTAATACCAGGAATGCAGGGATAATCAGCAGAATGGACACTATAGTCGATGCACGCGAAGCCTCCCATCCCCGGTAAATCCAGCATGCTTTCAGCACACCGCTGACCTGCCCGAGCAAAGCATTCAGCCGACCAAGCTCATGTGCCGTCGCTGATGACTGCCCATGAATCTCGGCCTCTCGCATTCTTGCAAGCCACAATATGGCATTCAGACGGTTGATCCACCCCGGTCGGGGAATGATGCCATAACGCAGCCCTGCAGAGATTTTATCACATGCCTGAGAGGCGACGGATATACCCGGTATCGATGCCAGAGGTGCAGACTTCAGGGTCATACCGACTGTATGTATCGACGTTTTCACAAACGCATAGTTCTTCAACATGTTGCCTCCAGTCGTACTTATTCAGCGTGTCGACTCATATCCTTTCTGAGACGGGCGGCAATCTGTTCCCACTCTCTGTATTGCTCCACCGTGAGTGTCTTTTCCCCACTGAAAGCGGCCCGGGATGTACGTGAAGAAGTCTCCTGAAACTGAGCCGGTTGGGTGTCACATTGTTTCTGTTGCTCTTTCATGATTTATCCTTTTGTTTCAGACTTATAAAAACACGCAGTTGCGTTTACGCCACATCAGGTAGCCGTAGTTCTTTCGTGAGTTGGGGGGATTTCGTCCCGCTTCCCAGCGCATCACGCTGCGCCCCACGGGATGGCACTGACCGCTGTCGGGGTACATGTTCACCATCTGATAGCGCCAGCGCTCTTTGGGAATAATCGGGGACGGATACTCATAGCAGACCGCCTTGTCCTTGCCGATGCTCTCCATGATTTGTCCCTGCCGGTGAAGTTTGTACGCCATGCGCTCGCTGACCAGTAACGAGGACTGGAGCGGACTGGACTCATTGCTGACCCAGCCGCTGAAGGGATACATCGAGCCCTGGGAGCCGGCACACCAGAACAGAACATCCAGCGGCATATGGAATGCGCTGGCCATCGCGTCAGCCGCGCACGCCCCCTGTGCGATGGGGTTGGCAAACAGGATTGCTTCCGGATTCAGGATGGTGGTCAGACTGCTGTCCACCCAGGTCGGGTCAATCTCGGAGAGATACGCGATATCCATATCCCCCCCTTCCAGGCAACCTGCTGACGTGATGATGTTCAGCCAGTAGGTCAGCGGGTACTTGTACCAGTGAACGTGATAGAAGGCCCCGTTCACCTGCTTGTCGTCTTTTTTCGCCGTTCCCATGCCGGTCTTGCCGAGGTTGATGCTGAATCCCCCCAGATTGACCATACAGCCCGGCGAACGGCTGACGTCCGTCATGGCCATTGGCTCCCAGTACCCGATGGCCAGACCGGGGCGAACAAACAGCGGTGGCGGAGCCGGGCAGAGCTGCAGGGGACTGCCGGGATTGCTGGTATCCGGCAGGTCGCCTTTGCCGACCTGCACGCTGCCGAGCGACAGGGGGAAGATACAGCGCCAGCATACATCGGTGATCGGGTTAACAAATCGTCCCTCACAGGAAGGGTCTGCAGCGGCGCGGCCCGAGAATACCGAAAAAGTCATGCAGATGAGAAAGAACACAGCAGCTTTCATTTCTGATCTGTCTCCCTGAGCCGGTTATCGGGAAGGGTGACGCTTCCCGCGTCACCTGCCACTTTGACAAATACATGGCGAGGGAAACGGGGAAAGCACCCCAGAAGCCAGGCCAGTCCTGCATATACCAGCGCCATTACGATCCAAAGCTCTTTCCAGGTTCCGCGCCACAATTCGTCAATACTCTCTTTTATATAATCGGCATAACCCGCAGCATCCGTGCTACGACAGTGCTCTCCGAATAAAGGACCGCCTAAGTTCGGACCACACCCTCCCGGTGTCCTGAATTCCCCATAATTTACATATCGCGTTGAAGCCGCTATTTCGTCTGCCGCTACCTGGCCCGGCGTGGTGTCACGCAGCCAGAAAATTAAGATTACAAACAGCATTACCGTTGCAGCAGGCCACATAACCAGGTAATGGACTGCCCAGACCAGCCAGCGCAGGCAATATAAAATGAGTGCCAGAGCCTTATTTATCATGATGCCCCCCATGCTTCAGCGGTCAGACTCTCGCAGCAGACCGTACTATCATTGCGGTGAAGGGTGTTGCCCGGATTGATACGACTGTTGGATGTCATGTTCTTCGTCCTCTGAGTTGTGCCGTCTTCTCGGCTTGCTGTGTGACGACCTGCCGGCCAGTCTCGTCGGTTCATGGCTGCGGGGCCGGCGGGAAGGTCTCAATATTCAGCCGTTCACCAGACGGAGCCGGCGTGATACGCGCCGGCACCGTGGTCAGGCCAAAGCGCTGGCTCAACACGCCGTTCTGGTCGAAATAAATCCGGCTGTCCAGTGCGGCGGACGTGTCCGGCACGCTGCCACGCACCAGGATTATCTTGCTCATCAGGGTTTCCGGGACCTGGCGCTTCATCCACGCTATCTGGTCGGCATCATCCCCGTTGATAAAGTACAGGGTCTGCATAAACGGAACGGTTTTCAGCGGATTCACTACATCTCCCTTGCGGGCAAACACCCGGCCCTTATTGTCCTTCAGGTCTTCGGTCAGGCGGATACTGGGGTCAAACCAGCGCTGCCCGTACTTCTCAGCACGCTTTATCCCTTCCACCGGGGCCGGACGCTGGCTGTTTTCAATGACGCGCTGTTTAAACTCATCCATCGTCTGGTCCCACTTTCCTGTGGTCTGCAGCGTCTGCAGACGTTGCGTGATGAGCTGCAACATGTCCTGTTCACGGACGGGCCATAAATCCCCCCAGGTCCCGAGGTCGGCCGCCTGCGTCAGCGGTGACAGCAGACAGCCGGCGAGCAGAAAAGCACGAAGTGTTGTCATTCACGATCCCCCTTCATCCGGCGGGCAATATCGTGCTGAATGGTGCGGGTCACATCGGATGCGCCCTGAACCACGGCGGGTGAGACCAGAATGAGCACATGATGCTGCTGCTGGTAATCCGCCAGGCTCTTCTCCAGCGCGTCGTTAAACCGGTCCGAGAGCGCTTTTGACTGCGCCTCTGTCAGTGGCTTCTGGCTGACGCTGTCCATAAAGCTGTCGAGCGTCTTTTTCATATCGAAGGCCACCACCCGTGGCGTGGTGTACGCCAGCATCACCCGCGTGAGCATGACGTTGCAGGCCAGGGTAAAAACGACGAGGGCGGTGATGATCAGCACCCGCCGGAAAGTGCACGATGTCGCTTTGTTTTGCTGCTGTTCCGGCCTCTGCTGCTGTTTCATCTGCTCCGGTTGTTGCTCTGCATTCTCTTCCATCAGCGGTTTTCCTCTGTGTCGTTTTCAGATATCCGGGATTCAAGCTCAGCCATCTCCCTGTCAAAGTTCCGGCAGGCCAGACCGTACACCGCATCGTGAATATCGACACCTTCTGCCCGGCGCGCTTTCATGTACTCAAAATCCGGGCCTTTGGAGGAGTACATCGCCCGGCTGAGCGGGTCGACAAACAGGCGGTGCCAGGAGCAGTTCGCCTCCACCTGCAGCATAAAAGAGGAGAACCACTGCTCTTTGGCCGAACCGAAACCGTTAATCATGTCTTTCTCAAGCTTGCTGAACTGGTCGGGGTACAGCTGGTTGTATTTGGCAAATTCCTTGGCCGACTGTTTCAGAATGGCCTTGTACGACGAGTTACCCCAGGCGGCCCGTGCAGCGCTCGATGCGGTCGGGGAGTCGAAGTCGACGATGTTCTGGGTGATGGTGATATAGGCCCCGGTGTGCCGGCGCGCCGTCCGGTAACCCTTCTCAATGAAGGTCCCGACCTTCTCGTTTTTGAAGTCCAGCAGTCGCCAGCCTTCATCGATAACGTTAAGTTTTTTCAGGCTGCGCGGGGACTGGTACATCCGGTTCTCGATATAGATAATGAGCGAGAACATCACCGCGACCAGCAGGGACTGCCGGGACTCCAGCCCGCCCAGTTCAAGAACCACCATCCGGGCATCGTCGTGCAGGGACGGCTCATCGGAGTTGAAATACTCCCCGTACAGCCCGTTCACCGTGTACTGGTCGAGCAGGATAATCATGTCATCAAGTCGGCTGCGCACCCCCGGTGAGTCGGCGTATTCGTCACTGTCTTTCTCGCTCTGGAGAAAGGCCACCACATCATCGATACGCGCCTTGTTGCGCTTACTCAGCCAGGCCGCCCGGACCGCCTGCAGGAGCAGACCTTCGTGCACTTCATCCAGGTTGCCGTTGGGACTGGCCATCACCGACATCTGGTCGCGGATACGCTCGGCGGACAGGTCAAAGTTCGCGTCGTCGAGAATATTGGCGAACGGATTAAACTTCAGCGAGTCGCCGTCGAGATACACGCCACCCATGTTTTCACACAGGGACTTGTAGCCGTCGCCCATGTCGAACACCCAGGCAAAACCGCCGGAGTCGAGCACGCTGCGAATGAGGGGCTGGATCAGACCGGTTTTCCCCGCCCCGGAGGTGCCGCAGACCGCCATGTTGAAATTGGTATTGTTCATTCCCTCGTAGAACAGATCGATGAACGCCAGCTGGTTGCGGTAGGTGGGGGCCAGGAGTCCTGCCGGCGCCAGCGGGCTGTCAGCGACAACCGGCAGAAGGTTGGCCACCTGGAACGTCTCAGCCCGCTTCACCACACCTGCCGCCTGCAGCTCTTTAAACAGGCCTTCGCCGCACTTGAACGGCATCATGGCCAGAAAATTACGCAGGTGATGGTAGCGGGCCGGGATAAGCTGGAAGCCGCCCTTACGATAGCTGTTGAGCACCTGCTGTTCGGTAGCGAGAGAGGCCTCTGCGTTGTCGGCGGTATACGTGGTGATGTTAAAGAAGTAGGACACCAGAGAGGTCTGGTTGGTCGCCAGACGCTGGCGGATATCGCCCCACTCCTGCACCTCCTTTATCACGTTCGGAAAATACTTCGCGTAGGAGGTTTTGCTTTTCTTCTCCACGTCCATGAATTTCAGGTTGGCTTCGTTCTGGGTCTTCACCTGGTCCTCGACCATCAGTGTCAGCGTGATGACAAAGGGGCAGGAGATGGAGAGCTCCGGGTTCAGCAGGTTGGCGTAGTTATCCGCCGCGGTCCAGAGAAAGGCGATTTCCGGGTCACACTCCAGGTGGTAGTTCGTCACCCGGGTCACGCACTCTTTCCCGTCGCGCCCCAGGCGGCCGATTTTCAGGTGACCGGCCGTGACCTGCATGTCAAAGCTGTCATCCACGCACTGGTAGTTCAGGTCCTGATACGGGTCCAGCTTGTACGGCACCCGGTACATCTCATGCGGGTCCGGGTTAATCAGCTCCCGCATCAGCTCGACCAGCCCGGCTGCATCGAGGACACGCGTCGGGATGTAAGCCCCGCCGAGCGATGCCCGTAACACTTTAATCTGGTTCTCCAGCTCCACAATTTGCGTGGTGGAGTTCTTCTTGCGGGGCACGCAGCAGGAGATGTAGACGCGGTAGTTACGCAGCGTCAGGGGCAAATCCAGATTGTCCGGCAGGGGAAACTGTGTTTCGGCTGCCCGGAGGTAGTAGGCGCGGGTGATGGCATTAAACTTTTTAGCCTGTGTACCGCTCCAGCGGAATTCACGCAGACCGTAGTCGATATCATTCCCGACCAGCTTACTGGATACCAGATGAAAACTGACCGGCACCCCCCGGGGAAGTTTACTGCGCAGTAAATGCTCCAGCGTGGAGACGATATCTTTATCCGCACCGGGAAGCGGGCGCGCTTCAAACATATAGCCGACGGTTTTGTTATTAATAAACAGCCCGGTCGCAGAGTCGTAATCCCTGTAAGGCAGGATACGGCTGAACTGGGGGAAGTTCATGCTGCCCAGCGTGTCATTGGCTTTGGCAGATTCGTCGGGCAGCTTCAGCGCAGAGACCAGCGAGTTCACGGCCTGCGCGACGGTATCCATGATGTTATTACTCATGCGAGCATTCCTTAGTACATTTTAGAAAATCAGAGAAATATCAGGCTGCGGGTCGTGGATATATCACGCAAAGTCATTTTTAAATCGCAGACGCAAATAAGCACCGATAGTCCCTCAGGCAAAGAAATAACTATTTACCTGCACGCTTATATAACTCCCACTGGCGGATATACTCATCATACTGAACCTTCGGTATGTTAATGATGACGCCGGCACAATCCAGTTTATTAACCGGTTCGGTAAATGTGCCCGTCGGAATGTTGACCTCCAGGAGTTTACAGTCGTTCTTCCAGTGTTTCCCGGCCTCCAGTTCGTCCATCGTGAATGACTGACTGGTAAAGACGATAAGTATGACAAACGCCACCACTGCCATAAGCGCACTAAAGAAAAATACATTAGCCCTGCAGACTCGCAGATTAATCTTTTCAGGGATAACAAACATGGCCAGCGCACCGACAACACCGATAACAAAAAGAATCAGGCATACGCCAATAAGCCACTCAATATTATCCCCCTCAAGGTAATAAGCTCTCATTGACTGCCTCCGTTCAGTGTTTCCATCGCATTGTTCATGGGCTCACGGGTTTTAACCTCAATGCACTCACCTGTATTACTTCCGAACCTTCTGTTGCCTCCACGCGCTTCGACTGCCCGCAGCATTTTGAGGCACACATCCGTATTGGGCATAGGTGTAATACTCCAGATACCACCGGCACTGGCCGGTGTCATCAGCACCAGAAAAATGAAGGTATGCATACCTTATTGTCTCCGTCTATAAATTAACGACCGAACAGTTCTTCGAGTAATGCTTTGATAGTTGTTATTTTCTTACCGCCATTTACCGCGCTGTCATAATCAGCCTTGCTGACATTTTCAATAACATCACCACACTGAAGCCGGTTTTGTGCGGGAGATAAAAAACCTCTGTTAATATTTGATTCCAGCAACCGGCAGTCATTTATCCAGTGACGGGTGAGTGTTTCCGGTACCGTGTCATGGCCGGGATAAAACACCAGGGCGTATACTGTAAACGTAAATACCAGCGCGAGACCCCATTTGAATGGCTCACTCATAACCTGTCTTTCCTTTCGGTTAATAACATTAATGGACTTTATTTACAGATGAACTTCCCTCTGGCCTGTACTTAACAGGAAGGTAGCGGGTTATCCCATCAGGGCAGTACCAGGCATCTTTTGTTGCCCCGAATAACCCTGCCTGTTGTGCTTCAAATGCGGAGACCTTGCAGTTCTCAAGAATAAAAGTGATTTCGTTCTTTTTTTCCTGGATTTTTACATATGTAACCTCTGGTTCAACTGCAATAACACTTACCATTACAGACATTAAGAATGCAGCTATCATCCAGATTATCCTGCTCTTTTGGGTTCTGAATATATTCTTTAAAAAATAAGCAAAAATAACCCCGGTACCCGTAATCATGAAAATCAGTGCTATGTATACCGGCTCTTCTTTCAGAAGAAGCCAGATATATTTAAAAGCGTCAGTCATTTTCCCGTCCTCCGGACACGCTACCGCCCTTCCCTTTCAACGCGCAGGGTACTCGTTATAAAGCCAGTGATAAGAAAGCGCGCACCGCGCCGTTAATAACGCTGGTGTTGGGTTATCAGTTAATCCGGGGCTGGCCCCATGCCGATGGCGTCACCACAAATAACACCGTGGTGGGCTGGTGATAGACGTCTTCAGCATCGATATACGGCGCTATCCACAGGGAGGCCGTCTGTTCTCCCTTCCTGAGTGGGCGGGGATAATTGCCCGGCAGCGTTACAGGTGAACGAAATGTCTGACTGACCGGCGTGGCAGTGAGCGGCGCGGTCCGATTGCTGGCGTTTTGCACCGGGTGTACTGGCGGCGCGCTCAGCATGCCTGCCGGTTTCACTGCCGCCGTTGACACTGGAGTTGTGCCGGTTGCAGAGAGGGTCGGTTGCGGCGGCAGCGGGTACGATACCTGCGACAGCGTGCGGAAGTTGCCGTCAGCCAGTCGAGGCAACCCGGCCGCAGCCGGCTTTGCGGCGCTTTCCTCCCGGGCCTTCGCTTTCTCATTCGCCTGCTCCATCGTCATACAGGTATCCGATGTCGTGGCATTACATTCGAATTCCGTCTCTGTGCCCGCGCACCCGGTTAAGAGCAAAGCGCTGCCCAGAGGAATTAACAGCATTAATTCCTTCATGATATTTCTCGCTATTTATCAGTTATTTTTTCAGGTTCATCCTGAACAGAGTGTTTGCCTTAATCGTCCGGACAAATTTATCCCGCTCTCCCGGACTCATCGCTTCGTCAACACGCTTAAGCTGAGTGACATCCGATCGGGCGAAAATCAGTTCTGATGAAAACGCTGTTTTTCCTGCACCAGGCTCCCCGACCGGAACCGCATTACCGGTTTCATCGGGGTATGGATTATTTCTCTTTGTTTTCATTTTTATCTTCCTCGCTAAATCTGGCGGAAGGGTCATAAATCACGATGGTCTCACCGCGTTTCTGATATCCGGCCAGTAACGGTGATATCGCGCCTTTGCCGGGTCTGCATCCGGGAAAAACATTCCCCCGCGCATCCCTCACCCACGTGATACCTGTTCTGCTGGCAGGGGTACGGCCGAAAACCACCGCGACACCCGTAAACACCACCGCCATCAGAAACCAGAGCCAGAGGATGTGTTTCGTGTAGCCCTGGTCGATATGTGCTGCATACCCTGCCGCATCCGTACTGAAAGAAGAGCAATCCTCCTGTAAAACAGGAGGCAGTAATGGCTTCACCGCATCACCATTGAGTGCTTCGCGCGAAACGGGTCCCGTGCAGTCGTGAATGACATATCCTTCCCGCTGCACCGATTCGATGGTATTCACCAGCATCTGACAGGGCGTGATATGACCACGCCACAGCACTGTTACAATCAGCAGCATCATGGTGGCCATCGGATACACCACCGCATGCTGAATCAGCCAGCGGAACCAGCGCAGCGAGGACAGAACGAGAGCGGCGCGGGACTTAACCATGATTTTCTCCCTGCACTTCTCCGCCTGGTGAGAACTGGCGAGGGTCCAGCTTGCCCAGCTTTTTCAGCATTTCGTCAGTGTTAAACCCGTTCAGGTTGCTGCCTGACTGTTGCGCTTCAGGCTGCGAGACCGGCTCCTGATTCTGCGCCTGTTGTTGACCGTTCTTTTCCGCTTCCAGCTCCTCAATAGTTTTCAGCTGGAAACCATCCTGGAAGACCACCGTCACCTCATTGCCGGCACCAATCGGGATAACCGGGTGATACTGCTCCGCGCGTTTGATGTAGTACTCGCTCAGCGTCTGCGCCGCTTTCGATGCACCGCCACCAATCCCCATTTTCAGAACGTCGCCAGCACCGACCGTCGCCGTGGCCCCGAGACCCACGGACGGCTGTGACGCCCGCTCCATCCCCTGACCAATTCCGTCAACAAAGCCAGCGCCCCAGGCCCAGCCGAGGATTTTGCCGTTACGCATCACGACTTCCCCTTTCACCCCGTTCTTGCCCATGAAAGAGACGTGCCCGGCAATTGGCTGGTCGATGGTTTTATCGCCTTTGATACAGCTGATGTTCCGGGTACGAACGATGGCGCGCTCACTGGAAACATCCCCCCAGGCTTCAAGACCGACAAAGCAGCCGGTCAGGTCATACGTTTTGCTGTTCGGCATCTCGACACGCCCCACCACACGCAGCTGCATCGGCACCGTGGATTCGTTACCCGTGACTGAAGCATTCGCATCGGCCCCTTCAATCAGGATGCTCTTCGCAAAGCTGCCGGATGGAATGTAAGGCAGCTCCCGGCCTTTTTTACCCCTGTCGTAGCTGAAGGTCTTGCGCTGTATCTGGTTCGGGACCGGTACAGACTGGTAGCTGACCTGTGGCGGTGGTGTGGTGCCGTTGCCCGGATAAAATGCCGTCGGAGGCGGTACCGCGCCGCCGGACTGCGGCGGATAGCTGGCAGGCTGCGGCTCGCCTTCCGGGCCAGGAGGCGGAGACGGCGGTGTTGGCGCAGGTTCGCCGCCAGAGACAGCCGGCTTAACGCCCAGCGCCTTCAGCTGTTCCTGCATGGCCGCATTCTCATTGCTGAGTTTGTCGATACGGACCTGGTCTGCATTCCGCGCTTTACTGAGCAGGTCCACTTCCCCCTGCAGGGAGGCAAATCGCTTGTTCAGGTCTGCCGCCGTGGCCTGCATCTCGGTGGTGGCATGCTGCTCCACTTTGCTGTTGAAGCTGCTGTCGACCACCCCGGTCATGTCCGGTGCGGGTTCGCCCTGAGCAGGGGCCTCTTCATCAGAGCTCAGGTTCAGCTCTGACAGATAAAGACCGCCACCAACGGCAGCTGCACCGCCGACAAGAATGAGACCCAGCCAGACGTACTGTTTACGCTTAATCAGCGTGTTGAAGTTCGCCATCAGTAGCGCCCTCCCGCATCCGACGTCGTGACCCAGACCTGCATCCGGCCACCGGCGGTCAGCAAACCTGCAGGCGTACTGAGCATGACGGCGCGCGTGCCGGGCTGCCAGAAATCGCTCTCACGCACCATACGAGGCGACAGCGAGACATTATCCAGACTGTAACGGACGACCTTCAGGTGATGCCCTGTCCAGACTTTCTCTGCCGTGGCACGCAGACCGGCTGGCACCGCCAGCGTTTCTGACGTGACCGGGACAGCCTGATAGTCACCGGGAACGCTGCCCTGGCGCACGGCGCGGTTCAGAGAGACCAGCACAGACTCATACGGATTCGACTCTTCCCAGGCTTTCGCCGGCCCGGGAGTGCCGGTCAGCTCACTGACCAGTTGAATGGTTCTCCCGACGCCTGCGCGCGGCACAGCACGTATGGAGAAGTTCAGGCCGCGCTCGGTTTCCACGATAAAGGTGAACGGCTTTTTACTGACGGTCGCGAGAATGGCGCCACCGCTGTCGGTCTGCTCCTGGTTGGTCAGGCCGCCATCCAGGCTGTTAATCGCGGTGATACGGTCCCCGGGTACAGTAAAAAGGTTCGGGTCGGTGTTACTCACCGCGATATTAGCCTGCCCGCCGTTCGTCAGAGGCACTACGGTCGGGGCCAGCGTCCCGCTGAGGGTGGCGGACATGGCCGGCGCCATAAATAACAGGTAGCCTGAAATAAATAACGGGTTAATTTTTTTCATTATTTACTTCTCCAAACCGAGCCAGCCAGCTGACACCATCAACACGGTAAAACTGCAGGACATAAGTTTTTATTTCGCTGTAGGGCTTGGAGTCGCCAATCCACGTTTTCAGCTCTCCACGGAAATCAACGCGGTTCTCAGCCGGATACGCACGGGCAGAGGTCATATAAAAAGTGGAGTTCACATTATTGTCTTTTATCCGCTTTGCATCTTCAGCCAGCTGGACCTTAAGACTGTTCTGTGAGGCGGGTAATATATACCGGAGCAGCTGCTGATGCTGGGCATCAACCGTTTCCGGTGTGACGTTAAGGCGAAGCGCAATAAAACTCAGCCCCAGCTGTTCAATATAAGAGGCGTCGGCCTGATTCTGTGAAACCGCAAACGGCGCACTGAATAACATCGGCGTCACCGCCACCTTCTGTTCTGTCTGAAGGCGGTAGTTATTAATGCCCTGAATGATATTTGTCGCTAGACTGAGGGTAAAAAGCGTCCCCAGACAGATAAATCCCACGGCGATAACACGCGTGGTACTTTGCCTGGCACCATGTTCCATATGTTATTTCCCCGTTGATTTATTTAATCCACTGCCGGAAACAGGAGTCCGGAACATCATGAAAGAAACCTTTAAGAAGGGACGTTGGCAGATACCAGTAAATCAGGTCGCGTAGCCAGGAGCTGCCCCGCCCTTTTTTCAGTTTCTTGATACCCCAGAAAACCAGTGCCGCTGCAGCCATACCAAATAGGAACTTGCTGGTCCAGAAACCCCAGCCGAGACAAATCACGGCCGGGATAAGTTCATCGAGATATAAGCCAAACCAGCGGCTCTGGTTAGTCAGTGTTTCCGGGAAACGGTATTTCTTTAATTCGTCTCCCATCATCACGTATTCCCTGTCAGTAACCGGCGACCGACATACCGATGGTGATAAAGGTGGAAATAATGGCGAAGCCGAACAGGAATTTCACGTTCTTGGTCATCATGTACATGATGCCACCTGCGATAACTTCTGCCAGTACCACCCACTTGACCACGCTGGAAGACTTACCGAAGGTACCCTTGACCGTGGTATCACCGGACTTCATCAGGTCAGTCGTCGTGGTGGTGGCCATTGCAACGTCCGGGAAAAACGCCGCCACGGCAGCAACCGGCAGCGCAACTTTAGCGACTTTCAGGGCTTTCTTTTTGTTGAAAACGCGGGTCAGAAAAGACGGCTTAGTTTCTTCAGAGACAGCAGTGTCCTGAACACTTAATACAGCATTCATGTTTATTTCCTTTAAATAAGAATGGTAGATATATAAAGCAGATTTATGACTATATTGCTAAATCACTCCTCCTGTTCACCTCCTGGTACGGTAAGTTCTGAGTTATAAAAGTCCGGAAACCTCTCAAGATGATCTTTCAGTCTCAAATAAGCTTCGGATGTTTTACTTCTTCTGCTTCTGTCTTTTGCTTTGATAAGTCGACGATTAGTCTCTTCATCCAGTTTCAGAAGAACATTTTTCCCTGGCGCAGGTCGTGCGTTACTCCTAATCGCTCTTTCCAATCGACCTCCAAAATAAGATTACCAACTCTTAAAAAAGTTTACATTTGCGGAGTTAAAAGTAAACAAATTAAGGAGGGATTTTGAGTAAATTATTTTCACAATCACGCGCACTAAAAGTGCGCGTGATTTACATAAAATTAACATTTAGCAGATAGGATTTTGATTACATTAAAAGCAAGCCGACTATAATTAAGTGTATTCAAAATCAACACCCCCAAGCAGTCCCTGTTACTTACTAAACAATCACTTTTAATTTTTCTTATTAGTTTCTTCACCTGGTCCTCAGTTAAACTTGTTGAACCTGAAATTTTTGCAATCGAAAATCCATAAGCATATAAGTTAAAAACCTTCCAGAAGTTTAAATCCACTTTCCTTCTCAAACAAAAGATATCATCAATATTTATAGAAGCCCGACTACTTTCGTTCTTCAGAGGTAAGAAAACCGTGGGTTCAGAGAAGAAAACCCATCTCACTAATTTATTGTTATTTATAGAAACGCATTCAATAAATATATTTAGCAAACAGTTCATTGATTTAACGCCCTTGAAAAAATACGGCCCCAACCCTGAAAGAGAATTAATTTCAGCGTTAAACAAATCTAGCCGAGTGTCAATTGGAATAGATGAGAACCAGAATTTTAGCTCATAGTTATTAAGAATATTTTTTTTCAAAGAGAGGGCTTAGATAAAATAACTCGCCATGAGCATCACGCATAAAGCAGAGACTTGATGAGATTGAAAATAAATCGTCAAGATGATTGATGATTTCCGATTGACTGTACACTATGATTTGACTACGATCCATCGCACACATAGGTGCCTCCTTAGAAGGTTTCTATGGATAGTTGGTGTAGAGAGCTAGACCCTCTCTACACCAATGCTACTTTAATTGTAAACTACCCTTTAATTATATAACCCACATTAAATAAAGTCACCCAATAAGACCAGATCTTTATTCTGAATTATCACACATCATTAGAAGAATCAATTAATCTCTGAATCGCCCCCCCATAAACTAACACTATCAATTTCTTTGCCCTGAAAATCCTATCTTATTCCCCATCATTACCTTCATCATCAGGAAAAAATATTTGCATGACTTCCTGAACATCCTCCTGGATATTCTGAACCATACCCTTCCATTGCCATCGTGGATCATCTTTGACATGAGGGCTCAGGCACTCAATGCCCAGAACTTTATTCACTGAAAATTGTGTTTTCACAACACTTTCAAGTAAGGCTCTGTTGAACGCCATCTGATTAAATCCGGATTCTTTACGTTCCATCTGAGCTTCATAAACCCGAAGGCCTAACTCAAGTAACATTGTAGATATACTTGAAAAGCTGACATCCTTATCTTTAGCCCCCTCCATTCTGCGTTTTTCCACAATCGCATTAATTTTCTCACACACCTCATCACTGGGGTAGGCCTGCACTTTACCCATCTCGATCTCCTTATAAAAATTAAAACCTGTATCTATTTCCCAGATTCAAAACCATGCGAAGGACTCGCAATTTGATTCGTGAATTGAATCATGTTTCAGGCCTTTCTTTTGCAATTCACTATGCGAATCACATCATGAATTGAATTACAAGTCAATTCATCTTAACTCTCTGATTCCAATAAAGTGAATCGTAAACGATTCATTATCGAATTACCCATGAATCGTCAGTGAATCGTTTTTGATTCATTAACACATTAGCTTATATTAAATAAAATAATATAAGCCAAATTAACTCACTGTTTCCAAATAGCAATCTGCAAAATTTTAATTTTGCGTGGGGTGTGGTGATTTTGTGGTGAGGAGTGCATATTTGTTGAGTCTGGTTCTGGTCTGAGTTAACGTATTTACAGGAATCGGCCCGGAGGGAGTCTTTTGAGAAAAAAAATGGCGTTTGCTGCCCTGTTATTAATATCCACGCCTGCATGGGCCACGGATTGTTTTGATCTGGCGGGACGGGATTACCGGATCGATCCGGATCTGCTCCGGGCTATTTCGTGGCATGAATCGAAGTGGGTGGTGAATGCCATCGGTAAAAATCCGGGAACAGGATACGGAGCCGGACTGATGCAGATCGATTCGCAGCACCATGCCCGGTTATCGGAGTTCGGTATTAAACCGGAACATCTTCTGACGGATGCCTGCCTGAATATTTATACCGGTGCGTATTATCTGGCGCTGGCGTTTAAGAAGTGGGGCGTCAGCTGGGAAGCGGTCGGTGCCTACAACGCGGGATTCCGCAGAACGGACAGACAGGCGATGCGGCGACTGGCCTATGCGAGAAAGATTGAGGCTGTATACCGGGCTATCAAGGCAAATAAAAACGCCGGACAACACCGGGCTGTTAAAAATGAAAGACCTCATGAATGAGGTCTTTTTTTCAGGTATATGATTAATCAATCGCCGCCAGATTAAATGCCGCTCGGGATGATGAATAATGCTGATATAATCTTTCAGCGCATCCTGACGGGAAACCAGATGTTTACAGACGCGGGCATATTCCGGCCCCATATCCGCCACCTGCCATGACAGCCAGTTCATTATCGTCAGCGTGGCAATAATCCCTGCCGCATCGGCGCTGACGTCACCGTCAAAATAATTGCCGGGGATGCGCATCCTGTAAGATTTTTTTCCTTCCGGCGCAATGTACCCGGTCTGCGTGGTGATAAACTGAATGCGGCCCGGGGTAATATTCCCGCCAACACCCTGCGGAATGATCCAGTAAGACCAGAATCCGCCATCGTAATCCGAATGCTGGCGTAACCAGCTTGCCGCAATATTATCGGCTGACGGCGTAAAAAAGAGAGCCGGGATAAAATCCGGACGCTCACCGCCATCGGTAACGGCATAACGCAGATATTTGTCTGTTTTAAATTGTTCGTCTGATTCACGAGTGGCGGTGTTGACGTTGGTGTTGACGTTCATTGTGTGCATGCTGAATTTCTCCTTCGCGGTTTATTAAATCGTTCGACTTCATCACTGAGCGGCAAAGGGCAATTTGCAGCCGACGGGGAGGAAATAAAGGGGCGCGGAGCGTTCATATACCCCTTTATTTTCGCCACGGCGGATGCTAAAAGCCGCCCTCCGCGAAAAGATGATGTCGGGCGATATAGCGCGGGGCTGAGCATGCACACAACCCGGAACGTCAATTCGGTCTTTATCGAATTCACGTTCCGGCCTGAAGAGTGGCGGGTATTTATCGCCACGGTGAAAGTGGCGCATCCTGATAAGGATGCTGCAAGCGCGAGGTTGAATTTGCGTCAGGATGGACGCCCGACAGGGCAGAGACAGCTTGCTGACTCTGTTCACGACAGCCGTGTCCCGTCAGGGACGACGCCCGGACCGGTTTTTATTATTTTCAGTACAAAGGATAAATACCAGAAGGGATAAACAGCAGGATGCCGGATGAAATATCAAAGTGACAAATAAATAATAATGAAGAGAGAAACCCGCGACGGACTGATACTGGCGGCGCGTAGCGCAGCCGGTATTATCCGGCACCGCAGGTGCGCGGCCTTTTTTCCGCAGTCGGGCAGGTTATCCCCTGCCCTTCAGGTTATTTACGCAGCTTCCTGTATCCCGCGTATAAAGTCCCGCATCGCCCTGAACCGGTTCAGGTCAGCCAGCCGTTTTTCAAAGTCATTGAGATAGTACACGGGAGTGTATCTTACCTGCCGGAACTGCATCGTCAGGGTGTTGCCCGTGACCACTTCGGCGGCAATACCCAGCAGAGACAGCTGGATGAAGGCCATATCCGCCGCCACCGGATCGATATCGATGCAGCTGCCGAACATGTGCATGGAAGGGTTGATATCGGCCTCAAGCAGGCACTCTGCATACGCAATCAGCATCCCGGCGGCACCACAGGCCGGGTCGCTGACCGTGGCTATTCCTTCCCGCCGGACAGTATCCCTGACGCCCGGCATCAGCATCCGCGCCATCAGGCACTGGACCGAATACGGTGTAAAATACTGCCCGCGAAAGTTATCTCCGAGTTCAAGCTCCATGAAAATGGCGCCGAGAAAATCGTGAAATTTCGCCTCCAGTGCGCATACCATCATGCAGAACATCTCCTGCATGTTCGCGATATCTGACGCCTCATAACGCGCGCAGATTTTCCGGCAGTGCTCAATGCTTTCCGGCGTTCTGATGCGGGCCATATCCAGCTCACTGGCGGCCAGTGACAGAAAATCACTGAACACCTCCCAGCGCCCCAGATGGCGGCCCGTGTCTTTAAACACGCGGATAAAGCGGCTCCGGCTGTGCTGCTCACTCATCATTCGCTGAACAGAAGGCACCACTTCCGCGACCTGCGCCCTGACCTGAATCAACGGGGGATTGTCTGCGGTTTCTCTGGCCATGTTGAACACATCGGCAAAACTCAGCTGTGACATACAATTATCTCCGCTGTTGCCGCTCCCGAAGGAGCGGCTCACCTTATCAGTTACATGCGCGTTTGAGTTCAAGCGTGCGGAGTACCTGCCCGAAGGCGGTGTTGTTCATCGCCGGGATATGGACGCCGCGCCCCTTGCGTATACTGCGGGCAATATGCCGTCCGAAGGCTTTCAGCGCCGGGTCAATCTCCTGCGCGGCGATGTCATCGCGCAGAATGCGCTGGTGACGGCGGGGCTTTACAGCCTCAGAGGAAGGTGCAAGAATAGTCAGGTTCATATGTACCTCGTAAGTTAATTTGAATAGTCGAAAAAATCGTTACAGCGACTTTTACGGCGTGGATGAAGCAGGGTTTTCCCTGCTTTTTTCATTTCTGGAACAAGTTAAATCCCTCCTTAATGCGCGTTTTAATCTGCGCATGGCTCAGGTTGCACACATCCCGCAGCCGGAAATATCTGGCTCCGCAGCGGGCATAAATCTCTGTCACGTCACCGCAGACCATCTCCTGCAGCAAGAACGTCTCCCAGACACCGCTCTCACTCGTTGACCAGTTGAGCGGGTACATCAGGCCCAGCGCGTCGTGGAAGGCGTGAACGTCGATTTCAGCGGGCGCTTTCACCGCCGCTTTCTGGCGACTCAGCCAGTATTCCCGCTCGGCTTCGGCGGTGGCCTGCATTCCCGCACGGGCTGAGGATTCAGTCAGGTGTAAGTGCATGGTTTTCTCCTTCGGGTTAAGGGATGGCAGCAACATGCCGCCACCCGTTTTTTGTCTATTCGTTTTCCGCCAGTTCACTCATCAGCACGTCACAGGCTTCCTGCGCGTACCCTTCTTCAGCCAGCGTCAGGATGTAACCGCGTTTTGCCGCCGCGCCCATGAGCGCCGGGCGGTCTTTCAGCGGCAGCGCATCCAGATAATCCAGCGCATCGCCCAGCACGCGCGCCTGATACAGCTCGTAGTGCATCCCGCAGCAGCGCCCTGCTTCTTTCTCGATGCGCGCAAGCACCACATCGGCGCGGATAACATCGAACGGGTTGCTGGCATGGATGTTGCGCACAAAGCCATCAGTACGCAGAACGGACGTTATGGAATGGACGATGCGGGTATTCATAATTTTTTCCTTTTTCTGACTTTAAGGTTTTTAAAACCCTCACCCGTTGAGTTGCCGGGCCGCGGTTTTGACGTTTTGCGGGGACC
>CWHF01000100.1_pt1 | contig 19848 bp, 14 predicted proteins | sample 674701 | NCBI WGS metagenome assembly CWHF01 (sample SAMEA3735881, study PRJEB9488) | human gut metagenome | biome: ENVO:mammalia-associated habitat; material: ENVO:feces | place: Malawi | collected 2009-02-27 | reverse complement strand
GGGGGGGGGGGCCGATTCTGGTGTGTTCTGTCATTATGGCGTTGTTTCTTGGTGTTGGCGTCGTGGTTAACTTATGGATCAAAGATCCTGTGGGGCTTTTCTGGTCGCTGTACAGCTATATACCTTTATATGCCATCATTTATATGTGATTGCGTGATGATGAAATTATCAAAGGGTTTTATGGTTATAAATTTTAAATGCGCCACCTTTGCGATGCACTTTGAATCCGTTGGGGTGCTTGCAGTAGGTAAAAAGACGATAGCGTGTTTTACCACCGTATCTCAGATTGAGAACCATCGCTTCAGGAAGATGAGTTATTCTTTCTTTAACGGTGAATGATATTCCTCTTTCACTCATGTTGTTACATAAGACTTTGCGTAGTCCCTGTCTTAATAGGTGCGATTCGAATGTGATGGTCTTACAGGGAATGTTACTCAAAAGGTAGCTGATATCTGCTGCGGTTTTCTCGGCAATGTCTTCATAAGATCCTTGTTGAGACATGGCCTCTGTATATCCACGGTTAATATCTATACGGAGGTTCGACAGGCAGGGGGTCAGCACCATATCGGTAATCGGGGTTTTTAATATTGATGACGAGAAAAGATAAGAAACAAACCAGACGGCTACAACTGACATGAATGTCATAGAATAAAAAAGATAAACATTCTCTCTGAATAAACAGAAAGTTTCCTGTGCTGTAAAGCACAACGCTGAAGACAGTATTAATAAAGTAAGTTCGGCAGGAAATGGTCTTCTCAATTTTATGAAAAGAGAATGATTATCTTTGAAGCGAAAGCGAAGGGCTGCAGTTAACAAAACTAAAAAGATAAGCAACCCAGTCATTCTGCACTCTCCCCAATACGACACTGCCAGTGAGCGATCTGATAAGGAAATGATACATGTATGATTGTGATCCTGTAAACGAATTCGCTTATGTTCGTGAGAGGTTAAATGGCATTTTACTTCGCCTGTCGGAAGAACCATTTATCCGACTGAGTAAAACAAGAGTTATGCAACGCCACCTCTCGGACATACAGTGGATGTTGAACCACAACCATTACCCTACGCCGGGACAGGTGGATTTTTTTATCAGCCTGTTGCGGGATGAAAAATTCAGTGTGGTTAGAGAGGAAGGACGACACACAAAAAGTACAGCAGAGATTCAGTTGATGATCGATGCTCTAAAGGATATCCGGGATTGTTTAAAGCTGATTACCCGGTATGAACGGGAAGGGGATATTTTTACACTTCATTCCGGTTCTGAATGGAAAAATACTGCGTTGAGTCTCTGTCTTACTGTTATGTTTATTTTGTGCGTTGCTCAGTTTTTTATTTTTTCAGGGCATTCACCGTTGGGAGTGTATTTTTGTGGGGTTGTATTGTTCTTCACGGTGTCACTGGTGCTTGAAAATAAAGAACAGGTATTTTCTTTCATTGGCCTGATTGTTTTTACACTATGCAGCTTGTTCTCGTGGGCGTGGTATTAGTCAGGGAAACAGAACCCGTCAGTAATATTGTTATTTGAACGAGGTAAACATGAATAAAGTCATCACCGGGCTGGGCTGGGGGCTGAGTATGTTCTGCGCAACAGTGTCAGCGGCTGACAATAGTAATATATTTGAGAACAGAGCCTGGCTGAAACAGCAGGAGGACTTAAGCGAGCGGCTGCGCCAGCATCCGGACAGACAGCTGCAGCAGGAGCTGGAAGCGCAGATTAAGCGCAATCCCCTCAACCGCTCAGACAGCCAGTTTATCGATAATCTTCTGAGCCAGCAGAAAACAGCGAATCAGGAAAAGCCGGCAGAAGGGGCGCTGTATTTTGTCTCCTTCTCGATACCGGAAGAGGGGCTGAAGCGCATGCTGCATGAAACCCGCCAGTACGGTATTCCGGCGACGCTGCGGGGACTCATCAACAACGATATGAAGACCACCACTGACGCAGTGCTGCAGCTGGTAAAGGACGGCGTCACCGATGGCGTCCAGATCGATCCGACGCTTTACTCACAGTACAACATCCGGAGTGTCCCGGCCCTGGTGGTCCGGTGTCAGACGGGGTTCGACGTGGTGCGCGGCAATATTCGTGTGAAACAGGCGCTGGAGAAAGTGGCGGAAACAGGTGACTGCGCACAGACGGCCAGAGCAGTGCTTGGAGGTGTCCGGTGAAAGCACTCCCGCTCATTCTGACACTACACGCCTCTGTCCTCAGTGCCTTCATCTGGCTGGCATCACCGGCCTGTGCTGACAGCGGTACCGATTATAAAGCCGGGTCGGATTTTGCAAAGCAGGTGCAGGGCAGCGGGATTGACTCGCTGAAAAACTTCAGCGGCGAGCAAAACCTGCCCGGGTATACCGACAGCCCGGACCAGACAAAATACTACGGCGGCGTTACCGCCAGTGGTGACAGTTCTCTGAAGGGCGATTCGGCCTCTGAGTTCAGCAAGGGCGATACCGGTAAGACCATTACGGAATCATTCCTGAACCGCCCGCCGGACCTTGTTTCGCCAGATGCGCCGTTTATTCAGGCAGCAAAGGATACCGAATCGAAAGCGGACACTATCGTCGGTGACACCGGGCAGGCCTGCACGGCCCAGGTGGTTAACCGCAGCGAATTCACGAACCACACCTGCGAGCGTGACCTGCAGGTCGAGGAATTCTGTACGCGTGAGGCGACACTTCAGGACAATGCGACCACAGTGACAGAGCAGGTCACCACGAAGCAGGTGGTCACCCTGAGTCACAGCGCCGGCACCACGCAGTGGAAGGGAACCGTCAGAATGCCGGAAGGCGGGCGTCTGAAAAGCGTCTCGCTGGACAGCGACAATATGGTTATCGCCTTTATCAGCCAGTGTGACAACGAAGGAGCAGTGCGGGACAGTTGTAAACAGGCCATTAACGACCGACTGACCTTTATGGATAAGTCGTTCCCGGTCAGCGTGGTCGAGTGGCCCCGCTCGGTGACCCTCTGCTCAGGTGGTCAGAATACCCACTGCAGAACCACCCGTTACGATGGTACCGGCAAAATTCATGAATCGTTTTCCGTCGACAAAACGGTCACCTCCGGGCAGACCTTCACTCTGATGAAATCCTCTAAAACGGTGCCCACCATCAGCGTCAAATCGGTTCAGGTCACCGTGACACTGGTCATGGACGTCACCCGGACAACATATGCCCCGGCGGTGGTCTGGGTTGAGAGCTGCCCGTTCAGTAAGGATGAGGGAACCCGGGTCAGTGAAGAGTGCATCAGTCCGGGCGGAACGAAGAATATCGTGGTTGACGGCAAAACCTGGTCATTCACGGAAGCGTGCTGGAAATACCGGGATACCTGGATGACGCAGCCGGCGGATAACGGCTCCTGTGAAAGCCTGATGAACAACGCCGCCTGCACGCTGTCATCCCGCCAGTGCGCGTTCGCCAGTGAGGGCGGAACCTGTCTTCATGAATACGCCACGTTCTCCTGTGAGACGCGTACCAGCGGGAAGCAGATGATTTGCGGCGGGGACGTGTTCTGCCTTGATGGCGAATGCGATAAGGCGGCCTCCGGGAAGAACAATGATTTTGGTCAGGCGGTCTCCGAACTGGCGGCACTCGCGGCAGCCGGTAAGGACGTGGCTGAAATGGACGGCGTGAATGTCAGGGCCTTCACCGGCAATGCGAAATACTGCAAAAAGTTCGCCGCCGGATTCAGTAACTGCTGCAAGGACAGCGGCTGGGGCCAGGATGTGGGGCTGGCGCGTTGCAGCGGCGAAGATAAGGCGCTCGCGAAAGCCAAAGCCAACAAGCTGACCATCAGCATCGGGGAGTTCTGTTCAAAGAAAGTGCTGGGTATCTGTCTGGAGAAAAAGCGCAGCTACTGTCAGTTTGATTCAAAACTGGCGCAGATTGTTCAGCAGCAGGGACGTAACGGTCAGCTGCATATCGGGTTTGGCGGGGCGAAAAGCCCGGACTGCCGGGGTATCAGCGTGGATGAACTGCAGCGTATCAACTTTGACCAGCTGGATTTCACGAACTTCATGGAGGATTTAATGAAGAACCAGTCTATTCCTGAGAACTCAGCGCTGACAGAAAAAACGAAAGAACGCATCAAAGAGCTTCTCACACAGTCTTCAGCAAAATAACTCTCCATTAATAACATATCAAAGGTGACTAAATGGCTGCGTCCCTGATGGTCGTTGTTCTGCTTGTGGTCTTTCTTTTCATTCCGGCCTGTATTGCCCTGTTCATGTCAGGCCGCAGTCTGCTCCTGATATTCCTGGGTGCCCTGACGTGCCAGACGGCTGTTGCCGTTGCGTTTGCCGGCCTGTCTGCACGGGGCTGGTCTGAGTCGATGGGGATGGGGGCGGCATCACTCATCTTCTGTGTTATCGGGCTGCACAAGGCTGACGGTGTAAAACAGAATACTCATAACGGGAGAGAAAAGAATGAAAGTTAATTTTCACAAACATCCTGCCGTCGATTTTTCTCTGAGACTGACGCTGACGGTAATTATCATTTCCCCGGTGGTGTATTTCTCATGGGATGCGGTCACCGGGACATCAGGCAGTGATTATATCCTGAGCGTTATCTTTATTCTCTGCATGGGCGGTGTCGGGCTTATGAATTATCTGTTTTTTTCGGCGCTGACCAGGCTTTTACAGAAGGGAAAATAAAGGAGCAGGGATGGAAGAGAGAAAATCGTATGGAATGGTGATGCTGTTTGTCGGCGTGTTTGTTGTTTTTCTGGTGAGCATCATGTCTTACAGCCTGTGGCGGGACAAACAGATTAGTGCGTTTATGACAACCAACCGTGCCTGGGGTATCCAGTGTGACAGGGAGTCTCAGGTCGCGTGGGTGGTCCGGGGCGGGGAGCGGGTGAATTTAACGATAAACGATTTCCCCCTTTACTGCAGCGGCTACCGCTTTGAACTGCGCAATGGTCAGGGTGAAGTCATTCACCTGCTCGATAAACACGCTGCCTACCGGCAACTTTCCCGCCAGCCACACTGATTAAAACAGGTATTTATCATGCGAAAAACACACACCGCCCTTCTGGCGGGGTGCCTTTGCTGCACCCTGTTGCCGGCTTTCGCCAAAGACGCAGGCTGGCAGTGGTACAACGAGAAACTGAAGTCCCGGGAAGCTGAAAAGCCGCCAGTACCGGCGGCCCCGCCACCGCAGATGGATATTCTCCAGAAGCAGGCTCTCCTGCAGCAGGCGACGAAGAAAGCCCTGGCAGAAGCCATTATGTACCCCTCAGTACCGGCCTTTGTGAAGTACTTCCGTCTGCAGAACTACTGGACACAGCAGGCCGGCCTGTTCTCGATGAGCGCGAAGAAAGCCATGCTGGCGCACCCGGAACTCGATTACAACCTGCAGTACAGCCACTACAACGGCACGGTAAAAAACCAGCTGGCCGCTGATTATGCCGAACAGCGCCGGGCCATCTCCACCCTCGCGCAGCATTTTGGCGTGATGTTCTTTTACCGGGGCCGCGAAGCCATCGATGGCCAGCTGGTCCAGGTGATTCAGAACTTCCGCGAAACCTATGGCCTGAGCGTGATACCGGTGTCGGTCGACGGCGTCATTAACCCCATGCTGCCCGACAGCCGGACGGACCAGGGACAGGCCGCACAACTCGGCGTGAAGTACTTCCCTGCGATGATGCTGGTCGACCCGAAAAGCGGGCAGGTGAAGCCGCTGAGTTATGGATTCATCAGCCAGGACGACCTGGCGAAACAGTTCCTCTATGTCTCCAGCGACTTTAAACCCAATTTTTAAGGAATGAGTGATGCGAAAGATTCGTTTTCCCGATTTAGACATTACCGGGATGTGGGTGCTGGCCGTGGGCGTATTTTTCCACCTCATCGCCCGGCTCGTCAGAAAGCAGCCTGAGCTGGCCGTGCAGGCCGGAGAAATCTTCGGGCTGGGCATGGTGGTGTTCGGCGGGTACCGCATTCTCAACGCCCTCATCGCTGAAGCTGAAAAGGAGGAGAAGGTCCGTGAAAAACAGCCTGAAGAACACAACTAAAACAGCCGCAACGGTGACCCTGCTCCTGGCCCTTTCCGGCATGGCGCAGGCGGGCACACTCGACGAGGTGAAGTCGCTCTGGGACCCGCAGGGTATCTCCAGAATGGCGTCTTCTCCCTCACAGAATGAAGCCTCCCGTGCAGTGACTACATCCTCTCAGCCCCGCTGGTTTCGTCTGAGCAACGGCAGGCAGGTGGACCTGCGGGACTGGAAAGTCGTGCTGTTCATGCAGGGGAAATGCCCGTACTGCCATAAGTTTGACCCGGTTCTGAAGCAGCTGGCCGGGCAGTACGGTTTCTCTGTCTTCCCTTACACCATTGACGGGCAGGGCGATGAGGCCTTTCCCGAGGCGCTGCCGGTGCCGCCTGAGGTGATGCAGACCTTTTTCCCCAATATCCCGGTGGCCACGCCGACCACGTTTCTGGTCAACGTGAATACGCTGGCGGCATATCCGCTTCTGCAGGGCGCCACGGATGCGCAGGGTTTTATGGCACGAGTCGATACGGTATTTCAGATGATGGGGGAGGCAGGGAATGGGCGACATTAAGAGGGCCGCGCTGGCGGGTTTTTTTTTGCTGGGGCTGTCTCTCCCGGCCGCTGCCGATGTGAACGGCGATATGAACAACTTCTTTAATAAGCTCGGGTTCGCGTCCAATACCAGCCAGCCGCAGGTCTGGCAGGGGCAGGCGGCGGGCTATGCCTCCGGCGGTTCGCTGTATGCCAGAACGCAGGTAAAAACCATCCAGCTGGTCAGCATGACCCTGCCGGATATTAACGCCGGCTGCGGCGGCATCGATGCGTACCTGGGCTCATTCAGCTTCATTAACAGTGAGCAGCTGCAGCGCTTCGGCAAACAAATCATGTCCAATGCGGCGGGCTACTTCTTCGACCTTGCCCTGCAGACCACGGTACCGGAAATTAAGACTGCAAAGGACTTTCTGCAGAAGATGGCCAGCGACATTAACAGCATGAACCTCAGTTCGTGTCAGGCCGCACAGGGCATTGTGGGCGGACTCTTTCCCCGTACTCAGGTGGCGCAGCAGAAGGTCTGTCAGGATATCGCTGGTGAGAGCAATATCTTTGCCGACTGGGCCGCATCGCGTCAGGGCTGTTCGGTGGGCGGGCAGATGGGCAAGGTGCAGGATAAAGCCAGCGATAAGGACAAGGAGCGGGTGATGAAGAACATCAACATCATGTGGAACGCCCTGTCCAAAAACCGGCTTTTTGACGGCAATAAGGAGCTGAAAGAGTTTGTGATGACGCTGACCGGGACGCTGATTTTTGGTGAGAACAGTGAGATTACGCCGCTGCCGGCACGCACCACAGACCAGGACCTGATTAAAGCTATGATGGAAGGGGGGACGGCTAAAATCTACCACTGCAACGATTCAGAGAAGTGCCTGAAGGTGGTGGCAGATGCGACGGTCACCATTGCCGCCGACAAGGCGCTCAAGAGCCAGATTTCGACACTTCTGAGCAGTATTCAGAGCAAGGCGGTAATGGACCAGGCCCTGACGGAGCAGGAGAAGGGCTTTATCTCCAGCACGACCATCCCGGTGTTCAAATACATTGTCGACCCGCAGATGCTGGGTATTTCAAACACGCTGATTTATCAGCTCACGGACTATATCGGCTACGACATTCTCCTGCAGTACATCCAGGAGCTTATTCAGCAGGCCCGGGCGATGATCTCAACCGGGAACTACCCGCAGTCGACGATGGAGTTAATCATGGAAAACCTGAATCAGGCGAGTGTGCAGATTGCCGCTTTTCAGGCGCGCGTTCAGGTCCAGCAGGATGCGATGCTGGTTGTTGACAGGCAGATGAGTTACATGCGCCAGCAGGTATCCGCCCGCATGATGACCCGCTACCAGAATAACTACCATTTCGGAGGAAGCCTCTGATGACGCCACTTGAAATCTACACCATCGCCGGGGGCGACTGGCTGCGGGGTAATCTCAATGCTATTACGGCCTTTATGGGGACCGGCACCTGGTCGTCCATAGAGAAGATGTGCATCGCGTTTTCGGTATTAATTGTGGCCGTCAGCTGGGTGAAAAAACACAACATCATGGACCTTGTCGGTTGGGTATTTTCCCTGACCCTGGTCTCCATGCTGGTCGTCATCCGCACGCCCGTGCAGATAATCGACTACAGCAACGTGGCGCAGGTCTACAAAGTGGATAATGTGCCGATTGGTCTGGCCATCCCGGCGTCGCTGAGTACGCGCGTCGGCAATGCCCTGGTGCAGAGCTATGAGATGATTTTCGCCCTGCCTGACAGTGTGACCTACAGTAAGACCGGGATGCTGTTTGGCGGAAACCTGGTGGCGAAAAGTACCGATTTTGTTTCGCAGAACCCCGAAATCACCACCCTGTTCTCCGACTATGTCCAGAACTGCGTGATGGGCGATATCTTTCTCAACGGTAAATACACCCTTGAGGAACTGATGAACTCGCCGGACCCGTACACGCTGATATTTTCAAAGCCCAGTCCGCTGCGTCAGGTACCCAATCACGACTATAAGTTTCTTGACAAGCCGGAACTGGGCTCGGCCTTTATCAGCTGTCAGGTGGCCGCGACACAGCTTAAACAACGGCTGGCGCTCGACACCCAGACTGGCGGTAAGACCTGGAGCTACTATGCGCGCCAGCTGTTCGGTGGCAAACCCAATCCGGACCTGCTGTTCAGTCAGATGATTGGAGACAGTTACAGCTACTTCTATAACGCCAGCCAGAGTGCCGGGCAGATTATCCGCCAGAACGTCACCATGAATGCGCTGCGTAACGGTCTCCAGAGCTACGCGTCCCGCAGCGGCGACACGGCAAGCCTCGTGAACATCGCCAACACCACGTCGCTGGAGAAACAACGTCTGGCACAGGCCACGATGGGGCATCAGGCCCTGCGCTCTCTGCCGATGATGCAGACGGTCATTATGGGTATTATGATCGGGATGTTCCCGATTATGATTATGGCTGCAATGTTCAACATGATGACGCTGCAGGTCCTGAAAGGATACATGTTTGCCCTGATATGGCTGCAGTCCTGGCCGCTGCTGTATGCCATTCTGAACAGTGCGATGGCCTACTATGCGAAACAGAACGGTGTGCCGGTGGTCCTGTCTGAACTCTCTCAGGTGCAGCTGAAAAACTCTGATATCGCGACCACTGCCGGGTATATCTCGATGATGATCCCGCCGCTGAGCTGGGCGATGGTGAAAAGCATGGGGGCCGGGTTCTCCAGCGCCTACAGCCACTTTGCCTCCTCGGGACTCAGTTCGACGTCCCAGGCCTCATCCGGTGTCGTGGATGGCAACTATTCCTTTGCCAACATGCAGATGGAAAACGTCAGCGGCTACAGCTGGGGCACCAACAGTTCAACCAGCTTCGGTCAGATGTCGCGGCAGCTGGGGAACGGTGGCACGGAGACGCAGACCGGGGACGGGACGACTATCTGGGATGCGCGTTCCTCTAAGATCCCGGTGGATATCAACGTCACGCGACAGATTGCCAGCGCCCAGCAGCAGCAGGCCCGCGAGACAGATGTGCAGGCACAGAGTCACCTGCATGGCTATAACAACAGCGTGACGAGCGCCTGGAACCAGCTGCAACAGTTCTCAACGAACAGGGGCAACAGTGCCTCCACAACAGTCGGAGCTGATAACACTGAGTCGTCGCAGGATTCAATGGCCAGAAGTAAAATGTGGAATGCGGTTGTTTCTAATGCGAAAGCCAATAACATCAGCAATGAGCAATCCTTCCAGAATCTTATGGATGAAAATACGAGAGGTTCGATCGCCGGTGAAGTTTACGGTAGCGCTAAAGTAAGTGGTGGATTTGAAGTTTTCGGTATCGGAGGAAAAGCAGAAGCTGGCGGTAAGGCATCAATTACTGGTAGTGCTAGCACTGGCTCAACAGACACTGTAGGCCAATCAGGACGTAATTCAGAAGACAAACGTCATGATACCAGCAGTCAGGCAGCGAAAGACTTCAAGGAAGCATCCGATTACTTTACCAGCCGTAAGACCAGCACATCGGGTAATACGACAGATAACAATGCCAGCTCACGCGTTGATCAGTTTGCGGCATCGCTGTCGAGCGCTAAAAACAGCTATGACCAGTACACGAGCAGCCGGACCCGCAGCCATGAGTACAGTGAAATGGCATCGCGTACAGAAAGTCTGAGCGGGCAGATGAGCGAAAATCTGACGCAGCAGTTTGCTCACTTTGTCCAGCAACGTTCTCCGCAGAATGCAGAGGCCATTCTGACCAACACAAGTTCGCCAGAAGTCGCTGCGCAACGTGAGGCGCTGGCGCGTGAATTCGTCAAAGCGCAGGTTGAACCAAAAGTTGATGGTGCTTATCAACAGGGCCGCGAAAGCATCGGTCAGAACATGTCCGGTGTATCAGGTGGTGGTGACCGTGGTTCGGTAATGGGCGACTACGGACATAATGCTGGTAGTATTGAGGCCATGACACGAGATGCGGGGATTAAGGATAATGTGGGTCAGAAAGTAGATGGGATGATAGCGCAGAATAACCAACAGCATCAGGAATCCCGTAAGACCATAGAACATCAAGGTGTTAACGTGAAAAAACAGAACGCCGATTTGGAAAATGCTCATAAAACAGAGCAAAATAAATTTTCAGATCAATATAATAAAGAAATTGATAGTCAAAGGACTACTGTAATAAGCGATACAACACAGAAGCTTAGAGAGAATGCATCGAAAAGGTCTAAGGATTTAGACCACAAGCTTCCATAGATTGCTAGAGGGACAGATGATAACAAATGAAGTTATAGAATGTGAGTTAAATATTTTAAAAAAAGTGTTGAACTATAATGGTTTGACAAGAACCCCAAAATGGGGCTGTTTATGGCCAGGAGTAGGGGTTTTTCTCTGGATTGTACTTTGGCCTCTTGTTAGTTTTGGTGCTAAATTGTCTTTCAATGAATTAGTAAGTGAGGAACGGCTTGGTTTATTCATTTCAATTGTTGCTGTATTCGTTCTTGGCTTCACTTCATTGGTTTTTTCATTTAGCTCTAAGGTATTATATCTTTCTATCCCTTCCGGATTCAGATTATACTCAACGATGTACTCTTTACTTGTAGCAAGAGCAAAGGTATTTCTGTGTGCTTTCTTGATGTTGTATCTGGTTAGTGTTGCTATTTGCACCTTCATCCCATTTGGTTTTGTTTTTTTTCCATTGATCCTTGTAAGTTCTATAATTGTTTTGAGTATGGCTATAAACAGGGGTTTTTACGTTTCCAGGCTTCATATGATTTCGTCAACTGTTCTAGCTTTTAAACATGCCGGAAGATTTAGAGAGATGCAAAGTGATGAAGGGTGTGAAAGTATTAATATTAATGAACATAACCCTGCCACAGGTCTCCCTATGGTTGGGGGAGTCGATGTTGGAGGTGATCCTTATGGATATAGCAGGCCTGACTGCGAAAATTAAATTATCTATGAAGAGTTCACATTCAACTCCTTAATATCCTTTTCCTTCATACTAATTGATGCAAAGACTCTTGCTCAGGTCAAAGCTTACTATATGTTTCATGATGTTGTTATTTTCAAAAGGTTGGTTTGTGTAAACGGTGAGCAGGTGCGCAATTTATTGTGTGCCTGTGAGGTGTTGCCGCCATCGGCGGAATGATTTCATGATGTAATTACCTTCTGCCGGATATTTTCCTGGTATCCGGCATTCCTTCCTCAATGGTTTTTTTGACGGATTATTGCCATGAGCTTCAATGCCAAAGATATGACGCAGGGCGGTCAGATTGCCAATATGCGCTTTCGCATGTTTGGCCAGATTGCCAATATTATATTTTACGTGCTGTTTATTTTATTCTGGGTATTGTGTGGGCTGATGCTGATGTACCGGCTCAGCTGGCAGACCTTTGTGAACGGCTGCGTGTACTGGTGGTGTACAACGCTCGGTCCCATGCGCGATATTATTCGCTCCCAGCCCGTATACACCATTCAGTATTACGGCCAGTCGCTGGAATATACCTCAGAACAAATCCTGGCTGATAAATACACTATCTGGTGCGGTGAGCAGCTGTGGACCAGTTTTGTGTTTGCGGCCATCGTTTCCCTCCTTATCTGTCTCGTGACGTTCTTTGTTGCCAGCTGGGTGCTGGGCCGTCAGGGTAAACAGCAGAGTGAGGATGAGAATACCGGCGGGCGCCAGCTGTCCGACAAGCCCAAAGAAGTGGCCCGCCAGATGAAGCGTGATGGTATGGCCTCGGACATTAAAATTGGTGACCTGCCGATACTGCTGAACTCTGAAATCCAGAACTTCTGTCTCCACGGGACCGTAGGCTCCGGTAAATCCGAAGTGATACGCCGTCTCCTGAACTACGTCCGCGCCCGGGGCGATATGGCCATCATCTACGACCGCTCCTGTGAGTTCGTCAAAAGCTATTACGACCCGTCGCTCGATAAAATCCTCAACCCTCTGGATTCGCGCTGTGCGGCATGGGACTTATGGAAAGAGTGCCTGTCGCTGCCAGATTTTGACAACATCTCCAACACCCTTATTCCTATGGGGACCAAAGAGGACCCGTTCTGGCAGGGCTCAGGGCGCACCATCTTTGCCGAAGGTGCCTACCTAATGCGTGAAGACAATGACCGTAGCTACGAGAAGCTGGTCGACACGATGCTCTCCATTAAAATCGACAAGTTGCGCGCCTATCTGCAGAACACCCCGGCGGCGAACCTGGTGGAAGAGAAGATTGAGAAAACGGCCATCAGTATCCGTGCGGTGCTGACCAACTACGTTAAGGCCATCCGCTATCTGCAGGGCATCGAGAAGAACGGCGAGGCGTTCACTATTCGGGACTGGATGCGCGGTGTCCGTGAGGACCGACCCAACGGCTGGCTGTTTATCTCCTCCAATGCAGACACGCATGCTTCCCTGAAGCCGGTTATCTCGATGTGGCTCTCGATTGCCATCCGCGGCCTGCTGGCAATGGGGGAGAACCGCAACCGGCGCGTGTGGATTTTCGCTGACGAACTGCCCACGCTGCACAAGCTGCCGGACCTGGTCGAAATCCTGCCGGAGGCGCGTAAGTTCGGCGGATGTTATGTGTTTGGTATTCAGTCCTACGCCCAGCTGGAAGACATCTATGGCGTGAAACCCGCCGCCACGCTCTTTGACGTGATGAACACCCGGGCCTTCTTCCGTTCTCCCAGCAGGGAAATAGCGGAGTTTGCCGCCGGTGAGATTGGCGAGAAAGAAATCCTCAAGGCCAGCGAGCAGTACTCCTACGGTGCAGACCCGGTTCGTGATGGTGTGTCGACCGGGAAAGAAAAAGAGCGTGAAACGCTGGTCAGCTATTCCGATATTCAGACACTCCCGGACCTGTCCTGTTACGTCACGCTGCCCGGGCCGTATCCGGCTGTGAAGCTGGCCCTGAAGTACAAGCCGCGTCCGAAAATTGCTGAGGGGTTTATTCAGCGCACTCTCGATACGCGTGTGGACACCAGACTCAGTGCGCTCCTGGAGGCGCGGGAAGCCGAAGGCAGTCTGGCGAGGGCGCTGTTCACCCCGGATGCGCCGGAGCCTGAACAGCGTGATGCAGACAGCAGGACATCGCCCGGACAGCCAGAGCCGGAAAACGCCCCGGTCTCACCTGCACCCGTTAAGTCCGCGTCGACAGCTGAAACGCTGGCCGCACCGCCATCCGTTAAGGCACAAGAAGCGCCGCAGGCTAAAGTCATGACCGCGCCGTTAACCCGCCCGACACCGGCATCGGTAGCAACTACTGCTGCAACCAGCACGACAGCGTCTTCTGCCGCTGCGACGGCGGCCACGACCGGCGGCACCGAACAGGAGCTGGCTCAGCAGCCTGCAGAGCAGGGACAGGAGGTGATGCCGGCTGGTATGAATGAGGATGGTGAAATCGAAGACATGCAGGCGTATGAAGCCAGGCTGGCTGATGAGCAGACGCAGCGGGGCATGCAGCGGCGTGAAGAGGTCAACATTAACCACAGCCACCGCCGCGATGAGCAGGATGATATTGAGATTGGAGGGAACTTCTGATGATGTCGATTGGCGCTGTTAAATCGGCCGGGAGCGCCGGTAATTACTATACGGACAAAGACAATTACTACGTCATCGGCAGCATGGAGGAGCGCTGGCAGGGCAAGGGTGTGGAAGCGCTGGGTCTGGACGGAAAAGCGGTCGACAAGGCCGTGTTCACCGAACTACTGAAAGGGAAACTGCCGGATGGCAGTGACCTGACCCGGATGCAGGACGGCGCCAATAAGCACCGGCCGGGTTATGACCTGACCTTTTCGGCGCCCAAAAGCGTGTCGGTGATGGCGATGCTGGGCGGTGATAAACGTCTTATTGATGCCCACAACCAGGCGGTGACGGTAGCCGTGAAGCAGCTGGAGACTCTGGCGGCAACCCGTGTCATGACGGACGGAAAAAGCGAAACGGTACTGACCGGCAATCTGATTGTGGCGAAATTCAACCACGATACGAACCGTAATCAGGAGCCGCAGCTGCACACCCATGCCGTCGTTATCAATGCCACGCAGAACGGGGACAAGTGGCAGTCTCTCGGCACCGATACGGTTGGTAAAGCGGGGTTTATCGAGAATGTGTACGCTAACCAGACAGCCTTCGGGAAACTCTACCGGGAGGCGCTGAAACCCCTGGTGGAAAAGCTCGGGTATGAGACAGAGGTGGTGGGCAAGCACAGCCTGTGGGAGATGAAGGACGTGCCGGTCGAGCCGTTTTCCACGCGCAGTCAGGAGCTCAGGGAGGCGGCAGGACCCGATGCGTCGCTCAAATCCCGCGATGTGGCTGCGCTCGATACCCGCAAGTCAAAGGAAGCCATCGACCCGGCAGAGAAAATGGTCGAGTGGATGAACACGCTGAAGGAGACCGGCTTCGACATCCGTGGCTACCGTGAGGCGGCTGATGCACATGCAGCAGAGCTGGCCCGTGCACCCGCAGCGCCGGTGAAAACCGACGGGCCGGATATCGCAGACGTGGTGACCCGGGCCATTGCGGGCCTCAGCGACCGTAAGGTGCAGTTTACCTATGCCGATGTGCTGGCGCGCACGGTTGGCCAGCTGGAGGCAAAACCCGGCGTCTTTGAACTGGCGAGAGCGGGTATCGATGCGGCGATTGAACGGGAGCAGCTTATCCCGCTCGACCGCGAGAAAGGCCTCTTCACCTCAAACATTCACGTCCTCGATGAGCTCTCCGTGAAAGCGCTCAGCCAGGAAATCCAGCGGCAGAACCACGTCTCCGTCACGCCGGATGCGGGGGTGGTGCGTGAAAAACCCTTCAGCGATGCGGTCAGCGTCCTGGCGCAGGACCGTCCGGCGATGGGGATTGTCGCCGGTCAGGGCGGCGCGGCAGGCCAGCGGGAGCGGGTGGCTGAACTCACGCTGATGGCCCGGGAGCAGGGGCGCGACGTGCATATCCTCGCTGCCGATAATCGCTCCCGGGAGTTTCTTGCCGGGGATGCGCGACTGGCCGGAGAAACCGTAACCGGCAAATCTGCCCTGCAGGACGGGACGGCGTTTATCCCGGGCGGGACCTTAATTGTCGACCAGGCGGAGAAACTGAGCCTGAAGGAGACGATTTCCCTGCTCGATGGCGCTATGCGCCATAACGTTCAGGTCCTGCTGTCCGACAGCGGCAAACGCAGCGGGACCGGCAGTGCGCTGACCGCTCTGAAAGAGAGTGGCGTCAATACCTACCGGTGGCAGGGCGGAAAGCAGGCCACGGCAGACATCATCACTGAACCGGACAAAAATGCACGCTATGCACTGCTGGCACAGGAGTTCGCCGCCAGCGTGCGCGAGGGGCAGGAGAGCGTGGCGCAGATCAGCGGCACGCGTGAGCAGAATGTCCTGAACAACGTTATCCGCGACACCCTCAAAAATGAGGGGGCGCTCGGCAACCGGGACATGACGGTGACCGCGCTGACGCCGGTGTGGCTTGACAGTAAAAGCCGGGGCGTGCGGGACTATTACCGTGAGGGCATGGTCATGGAGCGGTGGGACCCTGAGGCCCGGAAGCATGACCGCTTTGTCATTGACCGTGTGACGGCCAGCAGCAACATGCTGACCCTGAGAGACCGTGAGGGGGAGCGTCTGGACCTGAAAGTCTCCGCCGTCGACAGCCAGTGGACGCTGTTTCGCACGGATAAGCTGCCGGTGGCAGAGGGCGAACGTCTGGCGGTGCTCGGGAAAATCCCCGACACGCGCCTGAAGGGCGGGGAAAGTGTCACGGTGCTGAAAGCGGAAGCCGGGCAGCTGACGGTTCAGCGTCCCGGGCAGAAAATCACCCAGACGCTTTCTGTCGGCAGCAGGCCGTTCGACGGGATTAAGGTCGGCCACGGCTGGGTGGAAAGCCCCGGCCGGTCGGTCAGCGAAACGGCGACCGTCTTTGCCTCGGTGACGCAACGTGAGCTGGATAACGCCACGCTGAACCAGCTGGCGCAGAGCGGGAGCCATATCCGGCTGTACTCCGCGCAGGACTCGGCCCGCACCACAGAGAAACTGGCGCGTCACACCGCATTCAGCGTGGTCTCAGAGCAGCTGAAGGTCCGCTCGGGAGAAACAGACCTGGAGGCGGCCATCGCACAGCAGAAAGCCGGACTGCACACCCCCGCAGAGCAGGCCATTCACCTTTCCGTGCCGCTGCTGGAGAGCAACAGCCTGACCTTTACCCGCCCGCAGTTACTGGCCACGGCGCTGGAAACCGGCGGCGGCAAAGTCCCGATGAAGGACATAGAGGCAACCATTCAGGCGCAGATTAAGGCCGGCAGTCTGCTGAATGTCCCGGTGGCGTCCGGCCACGGCAACGACCTGCTGATTTCCCGCCAGACCTGGGATGCGGAGAAAAGCATCCTGACCCGGGTGCTGGAAGGTAAGGATGCGGTGGCACCTTTAATGGACCGGGTGCCGGGCAGCCTGATGACAGACCTGACCGCCGGACAGCGGGCGGCAACCCGGATGATACTCGAGACCCCGGACCGGTTCACCGTGGTCCAGGGCTATGCCGGGGTGGGGAAAACCACGCAGTTCAAAGCTGTGATGAGCGCCATCAGCCTGCTGCCGGAAGAGACGCGCCCGCGCGTCATTGGTCTGGGACCGACACACCGCGCCGTGGGTGAGATGCAGAGCGCCGGCGTCGACGCGCAGACGACCGCCTCATTCCTGCATGACACGCAGCTGCAGCAGCGCAACGGCCAGACGCCGGATTTCAGCAACACGCTGTTCCTGCTCGATGAGAGCTCGATGGTCGGCCTGGCAGACACCGCAAAAGCGCTCTCCCTGATTGCGGCCGGGGGAGGCCGTGCCGTACTCAGCGGCGATACCGACCAGCTGCAGTCCATCGCGCCGGGCCAGCCGTTCAGGCTGATGCAGCAGCGCAGCGCGGCTGATGTGGCCATCATGAAAGAAATCGTGCGCCAGGTGCCTGAGCTGAGACCGGCGGTCTACAGCCTGATTGACCGGGATGTCAGCCGTGCGCTGACCACCATCGAGCAGGTCACGCCGGAGCAGGTGCCGCGAAAAGACGGCGCCTGGGTGCCTGAAAACTCGGTCACAGAATTCACCCCGGCACAGGAGAAAGCGATACAGGAGGCGCTGAAGGAGGGGAAGGAAATACCGCCTGGCACGCCAGTGTCCCTCCACGATGCAATTGTAAAGGACTACACCGGGCGCACCCCGGCGGCGCAGGCGAATACGCTCATTATCACGCATCTGAACGCAGACCGCCGGGCGCTCAACGGGCTCATCCATGATGCGCGGGTACAGAATGGCGAGGTCAGCAAAGATGAGGTGACCCTGCCGGTACTCGTCACGAGCAACATCCGTGACGGTGAGCTGCGTAAGTTGTCCACCTGGTCAGAGCATCAGGGCGCCGTGGCCCTTCTCGATAATACCTACCAGCGAATCGACAGCATCGATAAAGAAAACCAGCTGATTACCCTGAAGGACAGCGAAGGGAATACCCGGTTTCTCTCTCCCCGGGAGGCGTCAGCAGAGGGTGTCACACTCTATCGCGAGGAGACCATCACCGTGTCACAGGGTGACCGGATGCGCTTCAGTAAAAGTGACCCGGAGCGGGGTTATGTCGCGAACAGTGTGTGGGAGGTGAAAGCGGTCTCGGGTGACAGTGTCACGCTGTCTGACGGTAAAGCCACCCGCACACTGAACCCGAAGGCCGATGAAGCGCAGCGCCACATCGACCTTGCCTACGCCATCACCGCCCACGGCGCGCAGGGGGCCAGCGAACCTTTCGCCATCGCACTCGAAGGCGTGGAAGGGCGCCGGAAAGCAATGGTCAGCTTTGAATCGGCCTACGTGGCGCTGTCGCGCATGAAACAGCACGCGCAGGTGTACACCGACAACCGGGAGGGGTGGACCACGGCGGTCAGCCGTTCTCAGGAGAAGGCCAGCGCACATGACGTGCTTGAACCCCTGAACGCCCGGGCGGTAAAGAGCGCCGGTCAGCTCTACGGTCGTGCACAGCCGCTGGATGAAACCGCCGCAGGCCGGGCTGCCCTGCAACAGTCAGGTCTGGCCAGAGGCCGCTCTCCGGGTAAATTCATCTCACCCGGTAAAAAATACCCGCAGCCACATGTGGCCCTGCCGGCCTTCGATAAAAACGGCAAGGAGGCCGGTATCTGGCTCAGTCCGCTGACCGACAGGGACGGGCGGCTGGAGGCCATCGGTGGCGAAGGGCGGATTATGGGGGACGAAACGGCCCGGTTCGTCGCCCTGCAGAACAGCCGTAACGGGGAGAGTCTGCTGGCCGGAGATATGGCAGAGGGCGTGAGAGCAGCGCGTGACCATCCCGACAGCGGCGTGATAGTACGCCTTGCCGGCGACGACCGCCCCTGGAACCCGGAGGCCATCACCGGCGGGCGCATCTGGGCTGACCCCCTGCCGAATCCTCCGCTCCCTGATACCGGTACTGACATCCCGCTCCCGCCGGAAGTGCTGGCACAGCGTGCTGCAGAAGAGGCACAGCGCCAGGAGATGGAAAAGCAGGCGGAACAGGCCACCCGGGAAGTCGCCGGGGAGGAGAAGAAAGCGGGCGAGCCAGGCGAGCGGATAAAAGAGGTTATCGGGGACGTCATTCGCGGTCTGGAGCGTGACCGCCCGGGTGAAGAGAAAACACGGCTGCCGGATGACCCACAGACCCGGCGCCAGGAGGCTGTGATACAGCAGGTGACCTCAGAGAGTCTGCAGCGTGAACGTCTGCAGCAGATGGAGCGGGACATGGTGCGCGACCTGAACCGGGAGAAAACCCTCGGGGGCGACTGACGCGCCTGCAGCTTTTGTCAGGCACAGCAATATCAGGGATAAAAAGGAAATCACGATGACAACACACGCAATACGCCTCAGCGCCGCCGACCGCTGGCTGCAGACTCTCCTGACCTGGACGCCCGGGCAGACGGATATCATCAAGACTGTAGCCCTGCTTCTGATGGTCACCGACCATGCCGGCCTGTTGCTGGCAGATAACAACGAGCTTATGCGTCTCCTGGGGCGGGGCTGTTTTCCGCTGTTCGGTCTGGTCTGGGGGATGAATCTGGCCCGGCACGGAGAAATACGCCAGTCACAGCTGAACAGCCTGTGGGGCTGGGCGCTGGTTGCGCAGGTATCGTTTATGCTCATCGGGTATCCGTGGTACACGGGTAATATCCTGTTTGCCTTTGCCGTCACCGGCCAGATGCTGCGGTGGTTCAGCCTGCCATCCTGGTATTGCACCCTCCCGGCAGTCGGACTTCTGATAACCTGGATGCCGTTGTCAGCCGGCAGTTACGGCATGGCGGGTGTGGGGATGCTTACAGCG
>CWHF01000011.1_pt1 | contig 21623 bp, 23 predicted proteins | sample 674701 | NCBI WGS metagenome assembly CWHF01 (sample SAMEA3735881, study PRJEB9488) | human gut metagenome | biome: ENVO:mammalia-associated habitat; material: ENVO:feces | place: Malawi | collected 2009-02-27 | reverse complement strand
TTTAAAACGATGATTCAGTTTCCTAACCATCAAGGATGAGGCCCGGCAGCTAATTAATGATTATATTACAATAACGACAGGCCTCACCATTATAAGGGTGGGTTAACGCCGGCATAGCCAGAGAACAGATAACATATTTACTGTAAAACCGTGGCCAATATTAATTGGCCGCTACAGCTGGGACAAACAAGATTGAATCCAAAGAGAAGGGAGAAGATAACGCGAGGATGCACTATGTGAGAACGGGGAGTACAGATATTATGATCACTCTGTTGATTTTCATTTTTTATGATTTTTGCGATACTGATAAGGCGTCTCGCCTATCCCTTTTTTGAATGCGGTAATGAAATAGGTTGCATCCGAATAACCAACCATAGTTGCAATCTCATTGATGCTTTTCTGGCTTTGTAACAGATAATCGGAAGCCTTTCTTAATCTATAGGTGGTAATATATTCAGTTAATTTCTCTCCTGTTTCAGCATGAAATCGTCGTGAGATATAACTTTTTGACTTTTTCAAATCTGAAGTCATATTTTCAAGACTAATTTTACTCATATAGTTTTCCTCTACCCATAACATCACCTGAGCAGAGAGTCGGTATTCATCCATCTGAAGGCATCGTTCTGGTGCCGGAAGCATACTGAATAAGGAAAGAAGTAAAGTGGCAACATTTTCGCTGTCCAGTTTATGTTCATCTGCCAGCATACTGTAATGTGTGAACAGTGTATTATGCCAGACGTGCAGATTGGTCAGATCCGCAACAAATGCCTCACTCCCTCGAGCGGATAACTGGCAGAACTTCTGTTGATGATGTGGAAAAGAGTCAAAATAATGAAACACTGTACTCTGGTCAACATGGATAATTGTCCGGCGGTAAATACTTGCTGCGCTTTCCTCCACCATAATTTTATGCAATGTGAATGGCGGGAATATAAAAAGCCTTCCCGGACGTAAAGTATAATGCCGGTTATCAGCAATGACGACCCCATACCCTTTCTCCACATATAGGATTTCAAGGCACTGATGCCAGTGATGGTATCGGACCGGATTTGCATTCAGCCGGCTGAAAGAAATGATACTGTCCCTGAGTGGGATATGTTCAAGCCTGTCGGGAATGGGAGTCGTATGCATAGTGCAATATTTTTAAGTTTTTGGGCGGACACGTCCATTAATAAAACATTTTTTTAAGTTTTCAATAACTACGTGTCATAATTGTGCCAGATATGTGACTTTGATAACATTTTGAGTAATAAGGCCTCTCTATCCTCTGTGCATTCACCGAATCTGCGTTCAGAACAGATAATTCCTGACTGGCGCAGGCGGAAAAAGAGAAGATATACCAGAGGTAACACAATGCGCTGCGGGAAAATAAAATCAAATCCTTTGTCTAGCATGTTGAAGGTCATTCAGTTCCCTTCCACACTTCTGGGGCTGCTGAGTAACGATTTTTCTCCTGACAATTCCGGGCTTTCTCTTTGGGATGCATGTGCACACTACGGACCGGAAGTTGCCCGCATGGAAGGACTTTCATGGGACCTGTGGGGAGTATTTACCCTCTTGGAATCCGGGGAGGGAGAGCATTTCAGCAAGCACTACATTGAGGAGATAAAAGCCGGAACAGATCCGCAGTCGCGCGCGTACTGGGGAGATACCTGTCCGTACGACCAGCGTCTTGTTGAAATGGCTGTCTATGGTCTGGGACTGGCGCTTTTACAGGACGGACTGACGGAGAAATTCTCTGAAAAAGAACTGTCGAATTTATATCACTGTCTGAACCAGATCTCTGCATCCTTTATGCCGGACAGTAACTGGGATTATTTTGCCATTTTGGTTCAGCTGGGATTTAAACGGGCTGGGTTACCCAGAGATAATGACGTCATTAATCAGCGTTTCGAAATTATGTCTATGGGAAAGGTTGTGGTATCGGCTCCTGCTGGTCAGCTCTATGACAAAATTGGCTTTAAAAAGCCTTACATCATCATGGGATGTATTGCACTTACCTTCACGCTGATTTTGTCCCTGACACTTTCTACTCGCCTGAGCAACAGAGATCATACGTCCTGTGCCAGTAACCCTAATACACCGGAAATAATCCATCAATAAACAGGTAAAATGCGACCAGATCGTTAAGGAATCGAAATATGTTAAATAATATCGTGAAAGAGCCGTTACGTGACATGACGGATGAATCGCCAGAAGTCCGTCAGTTTTATGATGAGTTAATTCAGGCACGTCTGCGGGTTCTTGAGCTGATCAGCCGTAATTTAACGGATTTCGGTGAGCACTTTCCCGCAGAGACCTGCGTTGGTGGCTATTATCCGCTGACAGATAACGTGGAATGGACAACGAGTTTCTGGACCGGCCAGTTATGGCTTGCCTGGGAGATGAGCGGGGATGAGAAATACCGCTCAATTGCTGAAAAAAATGTCCGCTCATTCGGGCTGCGTATTGCCGGTCGACACGACACCAATACACATGATCTCGGCTTTCTCTACACACTCTCATGTGTGGCGGCCTGGCGGCTGACAGGGAACAGGGATGCCCGCAGTTTTTCACTGATGGCCGCAGAGGCCCTGCTGGAGCGCTTCCATGAGAAAGCCCGTATTATTCAGGCCTGGGGAGACCTCTCTGATCCTGAACAGGCAGGCAGGATGATTATTGACTGTAATATGAACCTCCCGCTGTTGTTCTGGGCCAGTGAGCAGACTGGTGATCTGCGGTTTGCGCATGCCGCGTACAAGCATGTCTGCCAGGCTGCACGTTATCTTATTCGTGAGGATGCATCGACATTCCACACCTACTATATGGACATCGTGACCGGAGAACCCCGGTATGGTAATACCCAGCAGGGTTATGCGGATGATTCCTGCTGGTCGCGGGGACAGGCGTGGGGTATTTACGGTTTCACACTCAGTTATCTCTATACCGGCAACAGTGAATTGCTTGAGCTGGCTAAACGACTGGCGAATTATTTTCTTAATCGCCTGCCGGAAGACTATGTCTGTCACTGGGACCTCGCCCTTGTGGGGACTAACGCACTTCGCGACTCGTCATCTGCAGCCATTGCGGTCTGCGGACTGCTGGAGCTGTGCAAACATTTACCGGTGACCGACCCGGAACGGAACCATTATCTGAATGTATCCAGAAAGATTATGTCTTCGCTGACCCGAAATTATCTGGCCGATATAAATGATCCCTGTAACGGGCTGCTTAAACATTCTGTCTATCACCTTGACAGTAATAAAGGGGTGGATGAGTGTTCAAGCTGGGGGGATTATTTTTATGTCGAGGCACTGGTACGTATGACCCAGTCATGGAAAACATATTGGTGATACAAGATGATAGAACCAGCATGATACATGAAATATGTCTTTTACTAGCCATGAAGAAATCCTGTAGCAAGGATACTCTTTTTTCTGGATAAATGGAACTATACTCCTTTGTTAATCTGGAATGTTAAACCTTATACGGGAGGATATGAATTCATGAGGTGTGAGGGAATGCAAAAAAATCGTTGGCTGATTCTGATAATCAATACCCATGTATAATGGGTATATAAGCATAACCTTTACAAGGAAATTCACTGTTCCGGACGGTATTTCTCTTCTGGAAAGCAATAGTGCAGGATGATTGTGATTGTGTTATTTTTTTACTGTACATCTGGAGAATGTTATACATAATACGCTTATGAAAAAATAATGATGTGTCTGAAATTTGAAACTGTGTTGGTTAAATATAAATATAAGTATATTACCATGCAGTTCCTTTTTTGCTAAAACGTGAATCTAGAAGGTATAAAAATGAAAGCCATAAAAACAGTGGTTTTATCTCTTAGTACCCTTTATTCTGTTCATTCTTTTTCGGCAGGTCCCTGGATTGAAGTCAGGGAGGCCTATAATACTGCATCTAAAAAACATGAGTTTGTCTTACGCGGCGCATATAACTTTGCCAATGGTTCCGGGATTATGTTGACCAATGCGTATAATACAAACAAGTATAATGAGCTAAAGCACAGTTATAATGAAGTCGAAGGGTGGTATCCGTTTTTTAAACCCTCGCAGGAATTTACTATTTCCCCGGCGCTGATTATCACTGATAACACTGACGGCTCCACGGTATCACCTTACGTTGATATGAATTACAAATTTACACCGGATTTTAATGTCACATTTCGCTATCGTTACAATAATAAGAACTATGAAACGCCAGATCTTAATGGTAACAATGACAAAAACAGTACGCATCAGCTTGTCATGTACTGGAACTATAAAATCAATGATACCTGGGCATATACCTTTGAGCCCGACTATTTTATGAGTATTAATGATTATCATAGAGCAAACGGAAAAGATCATAGTTGGGAACTCAATAATAAATTAGTCTATACATATAACCAACACTGGAAGCCTTATGTTGAGGCTTCATGGTTGGATCGTTCGGTTCAATATGATAAAGAGCAGTATCGCTTCCGCGTGGGGATCCGCTATTATTTTTGATTTGATATTTTATAAATAATCTTATGGGCTGTATCTCCAGGTATTGGCCACAAATAAATGATTAGCTGAGATTTATTATACAGCTGCAACGTCTGCTGCGGAGGATGCATGAAAGCTGCTTTACTGATTGACACTGGTTTTGAAGAGGCCGAAGCTGTCATTGTTTATGATATTTTACGAAGGCTGGGTATTGATGTGGATATCGTATCCTGTTCCGGGGGGATAACAACCAGTGCGTATTTTTCTCTGTCAGTAAATGCGAATAATCGTATTGAAGAAATTTCGGAGTTTGTTTATGACGCTGTTATTATACCTGGTGGACCTGACTCCACGGTATCGTTATCAGGGAACCCGCATGTGATCCGTTTTATCCGGCAACATGACGTATTCGGACGATGGATATGTGCATTGTGTTCTGCACCGGTAGGGGTACTGGGTACGAATCATCTCCTGAAAGGGCGAAAATATACTTGCTCAGGTAACTTGTGGGATAGCTGTGCTGACGGAATATATACCGGAGAGAATGTTGTGATTGACGGTAATCTTATCACAGGGAAAGGGCTGGGAGTGTCCTTTGAATTCTCTTTTGCCATTGCAGAGATGATGACAGGGAACTCTGATAGGACCAGGGAGCAGGCTCAGCATATTTATTTCATTCCGACGGCGGTCAACTGACGGAGTAAGCCATATTTACACGGAAAACCGGCGTACCTGACAGAAACCTTATTAAGGCTGTCGGCTATATTTGTGAAGAAGACGTTCTTTACATAACGTTCATCGACAGTGGGCTCATGCACTATTTTCATGTCCTGATAGCAGTGTATATGAGCTTGATGGTTGCCGTTTCAAAGGATATGTGTTTCGTAAAAAATATGAAAAATAAATATCGCTATAGGTTTTTAAAGTATCAGCAATGATAAACTTCATTATAAAATGATTTGAAAATTTAAATTCAGGAGTCCTATACGTGAATAGCAAAAATGAGTATATAACACATTCAGAGATAGGTCTGTGTTGTTCAGATTTTACAGTGGAGTACGCACTTCTGGTTAAAGATAAAATTTATGTCGCTTACTATGATCCTGAACATTTTATCACGGTTGCAAGCCGGGAGCTGGAAGGTGGTGAATGGACGTACAGTAAACCTCAGGGAGAATGGCTCCCGGATAAAAACCGGTTTATGCACCAGACAGAATTTGACAGCCATAATTATCTGACACTGGCGATGGACAAAGAAGGATATCTTCATCTGTCGGGTAACATGCACAAGGACAAACTGGTATGGTTCCGTTCAGAAAAAAGTCATGACATTCATACACTCGTTCAAGGAACGATGACAGGTTTTCGGGAAGAAAGCACCACTTATCCGCTGTTTTTTAACGGGCGTAATGGCGAATTACTGTTTCGCTATCGCGACGGGGAAAGCGGTAATGGTGATGATATTTATAACCGCTGGAATGAGTCAGGCCATTTCTGGGAACGACTCCTTGAACAACCGCTGTTAAGTGGACAGGGGGTGATGAATGCTTATTCCCGTCTACCTGTATTTGGTCCGGATAATCTGTGGCATATGGTCTGGATGTGGCGTGACACACCACACTGTGAGACATGCCATGACCTGTCCTATGCGCGTAGCCCGGATTTGTTGCATTGGTTCACACATGATGGAAAATCCATAGCACTGCCAATTACACGGGACCTGGGTGATATTATTGACCCCACACCAGTGGAAAATGGATTAATCAATATGAGCCAGAATATTGGCTTCGACAAGGCAAGTAATGTGTTGATAACTTGGCATCGCTATGATCAACATGGCAATTCGCAGGCCTGGATAGCGCGTCCTGAGAACGGCAGATGGTTGATAAAACAACTGAGTGACTGGAATTTTCGGTGGGATTTTAAAGGTACGGGATCTATTCCACCCGATGTAATTATTTCTGCACCACGATATGACGGCCGCAATATTGTCGTGACATTTTCACTGCATAATGGAATCAGCGGTGAGTGGTGGGTTGATGAAAACGATCTTACCGTCATTGACACCTTTTATTGTGATGTAACACCACTTCCCGGGAAATATTACGTGGCAGAGCAATGTCTTCATCCTTCTGCAGAAGTCCAGATTCTGCCGGAGTTATATCAGGCTCAACCCACTCATTTTCTCCGATGGGAGGCTCTGCCCATTCAGCGTGATATTGCATCAGGGGAAAATATTCCGGCTTCTACCCTTTGCCTTATCAGCATTAAGGAGTAAATTATGAAGATGGCCGTGTCTAACAGAAATGCATATTTACGCATAAGCCTGTGCTTATTTTTGTTTTATTTTTCCTGGTCTGCCACCTGGTCATTTCTGGCTATCTGGTTAGGTGACAGCATAGGGCTTAGCAGCGTCAAAATAGGATATGTCCTCTCCGTCAATGCTCTTTTCGCCCTGATTATAAAACCAGTTTTTGGTTATATTATGGATAAGCTGGGGCTTAAGAAAAATTTACTTATCTGTGTGGCTATATCTTCCATATTTGCTGCTCCATTTTTTATTTTTATTTATCAGGCGCTTTTAAAGACAAATCTTATCGCTGGCATGCTTATCGGCGGACTTTATCTGGGTACAGCTTATCTGGCGGGTGTGTTAGTTTTTGAATCCTATGCTGACCGCTATAGCAGGGCTTGGGGATTTGAGTTTGGCCGGGTGCGTATGTGGGGATCTGCAGGCTGGGCGGTGGCCTCTATCTTTGCTGGTCAGTTGTTTAATATTAATCCTCACATCAACTTTATCGTTACGTCTGCGGGAACGGTCCTGGTCTTTCTGGTTTTGCTTTCGCTCAAGACCCACGGTGAAGGAATTGACTGGCAAGCCGTCAATGCGGCCAAAAAAGAAAAGGTTAATAAACAGGATCTCGGCTTACTTTTTCGTGATGCTGGTTTCTGGGTACTGATGCTTTTCTATGGTGGAATTATCTGGATGATGCAGAGTGCAGAACAACAGTTTCCACGCTATTTTGTCACTTTTTTTGTCGACCACCAGACAGGTAATGCCGCCTTAGGGTATATGGGGTTCGCGCAGTCTGCCTGTGAGTTTGCTTTAATGTGTATGGTCCCTCTTCTTATTAATCGTATCGGAGCGCGTAATGGTTTGCTGCTTGCAGGCTTTATCATCGGCTTACGTCTTGTATTATCCGCATTTGCGACGCAACCCTGGATGATTATTGTGATAAAACCGATTTATGGCCTGGAAATGTCGCTGTTGCTGGTCTCAATTTTCAAATATTTGGCCTCATATTTCGATAAAAGGCTGACAGGCACCATTTATATGGTATTGGGATGCTTTAACTATTTAGGTATCACGGCGATCAATCCAGTTGCCGGATATTTTTATGATAAGCATGGTTTTGCTGATACCTATCTGGTCATGGGGGTTATTGCATGGATTATTACGCTGGTTGGTGTAAAAGTACTTGGCAAACAACGTAAACTTATACATTCAGTATCCCGACACAGCGATCAGAGTCTTGTATAGATTTTCGATACTGTTGCGGAATTTTAAAATTATTCGGAAATTCTGCACCTTACATCAGGAAATTTTATGGAAATCAGAAAAATATTTTTCATTAAAGAATGTACGATGGTATAATGAACGTTCATACTTGATGGTATGTGACATACTTTACTGACTGTTTTTTCGATTGTAACTATTTTTGTTCGAATTAAATCACGGAACAACGGTAAATAGAAATGTTCCGAAATACACGTCAATTGATAGTTGGTCAGCGAACGGTACTGACCAACTTTTTTCGTTATCTGCTAGCGGAATATCGAGTTGTTATACCTGTTGTGATCCCGCGCCTCCGATGATGCCAAGGTATCAAGGTCTAACGCCGCCTCCTCCAGCATATCAGTCAGGATAATGCGCTCAGTCGACAGCAGCCCGGAGCGATAAAGGACCAGCTGATCGTGACGGGCAATCCACAGGCTGAGCGGAGAGTTCGGCAGGGTATGCCACTCCCCGCGCAGAAGACTGACAGCCTGAAGGTAGCCCTTCAGCGCATCGTCCAGCCTCCTCGCGTCCAGCGCGGCGTAGTCTGTTGACAGAAGACCGTTATCCCAAAAAATACTTTCAGTTAGTGCAGGCAGATTATTGTACATAAGGTTCTCCTCACAGATCCCCCGTATAGGCAACGCAGCCCGGTCAGGGCCTCCGCCAGCGTGCCTTACTGACATGTCGTGGTGAGCTCTCGGACCAAGGTCTCAAAGGCCTTTGGCGACATAAAAATCCGCAGCCCGTCGATGCCGAAGAATCCTTCCGGCGTGATATTTCCCGGCGGGGAGAACATCACGCGCTCACCCTGGTGGCCGTGCGCCATGGCTTCAGGATGGCGGGCGTACAGCGTGAACAGCCCCAGCAATTCGGAGAACGCTTCCCATCCGTAAGGTACCACGAAGTCTTGGCCGGTGATGAGCACGTGCAGACGCGGCGTAGTGTACCAGGGCCCCGGGCGCTCGCCGGGGACATAGCCCTCAGTGCGGATATCAAGGCGCAGGGTGCCGGCTTCAATGGTTTGCGTGACTGCCGGGATCACCGGGCGCAGATCCTGCGCCAGCGCTGTCGCTTTTGGTCCGGTCCAGTCCAGCCCGCGCAGAACCAACGGGAAAACGGCTTTCAGCCGCGGCAGGGTAAAGATTTCCGCCAGCACGGCGTCCGGCACGTCTGCCAGTCTTTCCAGCGGGCGCAGCAGATGTTCTGCATACATCTGATCCACCACGGGGCGCAGCGCCACTAGGAAAGCGTCGAATTCTACCGTCCAGTTCTCCCCCGCCAGGCGAAAGATCCCCTTCAGGTAGTGTCCGTCCACCGGACGGTCGTTCTCAGCCTGCCAGGTCAGCAGATCCTAGGTGATGTCCATCAGGGTGCGCAGGGCCGGGAGCGTGGCCACCCTGTTCCGGCCGCACAGAAAGGCTTCCCGGGCATGAACCAGGATGAAGCGCAGTTCATCCCGGGAGACGGCCGCGGTGCCTAAGGTCTGGCCGAGAATGATATGCCGGTACAGTTGTCGGACTGCGGCCTCCGGATCGGCGGTCAACTGAAAATACCCGTCGTCGGGCGCAACCGTTTTCAGACCGTCATCGAGGAAGCGTTCGGCCAGGCGTTGACCGAAGTATTTTCGCGACCGGCGCGCACTTTCAGCGCCTCGATCAATTTTTTGTGAAAACGCAGGTTAAGCTGACTGAGCATCATCATTCCTTTAGTATTTGTTTTGCTCAAGATGCTAACTTAGCATTCAATGTTTTTGTCATTAATTTACTGAGTTTGTATCTTTAATTTGTGATACACCCTTTATTACTGAAAGTGATGTAGGTATTGCTAAACCTGCACCGTTCTCTTCTTATTTCTCATCAGATCCGAAAAAAAACCAAAATCGGAAATGCCGTACCTGAACCGTCAGGTTGGCCGGATGATATAGTGGATTCTCGAACCGGAAGGAAGAGTTAAATGGAAAAAAATTATTCAGATTTTGAGACCGAATTTGCTCAGCGAACACTGGTGCTTATCGATCAATATAACGAAATGATTGAGGTGCAGGGCAAGCCATTCAGGGAGCAGTACAACTACACGTTGAACCTGAATTGCCTTCTGGAACTATCGTATTAACGAAAGAAAGAGGGCTCTCTTTCCGGCCCGCCGACCTTTTAACGCGGCAACTTAAAGCTGAAATGGGATTACATGAGTCACAGTTGCCCGGACCGGAAATTACCATGCGGAAGTTGAACCATAAGATGCGGAATTCAGTGGCTCATTTCTCTGTCAAACAAAGAAACACATAAATGGTTCAATTCATAACTGAGTGAGATGTTTGTTGTACCAAGGTATAAATATCCTTAGCGTGCCACCCCAGAAGACACCATCAAACACTCCGGTGAGCCCACCCATCAGCATGCAAAAACTCGCTGACGCCGCAAGACCGGGTTGCAGGAAGATGGCTGAAGTAAGAATGAATTTTGTACAAAAAGTAATGACAATCATTCCCAGCGTCAGCAGCGTCCCGGCCCTGATAACCGTACCTGGGTTGCCTGAATCCTGCAGGGGAGGCTGTGACCGCCATATCCAGTAGCCGAGTGTTCCTCCCGCGAGTAATCCGGCAATCATCATGGTGAGACTTATCCCTGCCCTTTGTGTTTCAGTCATAATTCCGTAGCCTCCCCAGACAAGAAACACTACCGGGAGCAAAAAAAGCCGTCCTGTTTTCATTTCCCTGTCATTAAGTGCGGCAAAACCACGACGAAGTAAAAAAGCCAGCAGGAGCCAGACCCAGATCGGTACATGACTGAAAAATTCAGACAGGTTCATGGTTTTTTCCTTTCCGTTTATTGATGATAAATTTAGCTCTTCAGGTTAACTCCAGAGTTTTCCTCAATTGTCCTCAGCTTATTTTTCTTGTTTGGTGCCCGGACGGAGGAGTTTATGCAACCTGCGCTGTTGCCAGGAATTAAGCCGATCATGAATAACAAATACCCTGAACCCCCTGAACATAACCAGACTGCCCCCTATGGCTGTCACAACGAGTGACCAGTAGCTTTCCGGAGTCAGCAGATAGTTAATTACCATCATTGCGGTGCATGTAAGGAGAGCCGTTGCGAGTATCCGCCAGAACAGCATTTCCCGGGCAACCTGCGCTCTGGCATCACTGATACGTTCATCCAGCGCGTTGACGGCATCCCCGGCTTCTTCCGAGAGCTCAGATACGCTGACGTCAAAGGCAGAGGCAAGCGCACTTAGCGTTTCCAGCCCGGGTTTCTGCCCTTTTTCAGTGCGCTGAACCGTTCTGACAGAAAGCGAGGCGATTTCTGTCAGCTGCTCCTGAGACCAGGCCTTCTTCAGGCGAAGGGCTTTCACGTTCTCTGCGACGGTCATCGATAACCTCATGTATGTTGGTAGCGGCTAAGATATTCGCATTTCCTGCCGGCACCGTACACGACACGGGCCTGACAGTAAGACGGCACAAGGGCGACAGGCTCGGGCTAAATGACGGGATAAGCCTGTATCACAGACTTACTCTTCAAAAATAACGGTATCTCCGCACGCTACAGGCTGCGTATTCCTGAGCCACAGTTTTCCCCATCTTCCGGTGCAGTGGCAGCCCAGAACATGCTCAGGTGCGAGCTCACGCAAAAATGCTTTCAGCCTTATCAGCCTGAGCGGTGACGCTGCCCGCAGATGAAATCCCCCGATAAGGGCGTAGACGCGGTTTTCCCCCGTAATGTTCATGCAGTGGCGAACGGTGTTCTACAGCCCACGGTGGCCACACCCGGTCATAATGACCAGCCCGCGTGATGAGCACCAGATAAGCACACCTTCATCAGACACATAATCAGGCGTGGCGTTCCTGTAATCGGTATAACCCCAGGGCTCCGGGCTTTCCACGGGGATTTCACCACTCCAGAAAAACGTCCCGCCACGACGCGCGGGGTTTTACTGTACTCCACGTCAAGACCGCGAAAACGCTCCACGACCGAAAGTTTCTAAAGAGGAATGACCTTTCCCGGTAGCCTGACAGTGGCATACCTTTCCCGTAATACCCCGGGATGACAGATAATCCTCGTCCCGGGATCAAGAGACGTTATTCCGCCGCTGTGATCGTAATGCCCGTGTGATAATACAACCGCGTCCAGATCTGTCAGCGGCTCGTTGATCTGCCTGGCGTTGTGAACAACGGTTTCATCAGGACCGGAGTCAAACAGTATCCGGCTCTCTCCGTCGTCCAGGAGGATGGAGAGGCCTGCACGAGACTGCATTCCTGCAGCCGCGTGAGGGGACAGATGGTTTTCGACCAGAATGGTCATTTTGAGTGCCACAGGTCAGTTCTCCCTTAGTGTTTAATTACCTAATTTTCCCGACAGCAGAGCTGTTAAGCGGTCCAGGGCGGCATTCTTCTCACTGCAGCAGATAAAGACTTATCAGCATGCCAGCCCGCCACATCCTGCTCCCCGAAAGCAGCCAGATTTCAGCAGTGACAACACAAATGAGTGAGGCTGTCAGAACGATATCAATCCGGTTCAAAAAATAATTACCCTCTTTAAAACCTGCGATTATATTCATTACAGAGTACATCCCGCTGCGTGCACCTGTTTAAATAACCATGAAACATAAAGGGATTAATGATTGTCACGTCACTCAACAGTGATAGTGTATTCATGGAGAGCCCCCAAAGGACGAATAATGAAGTTACGAAAAAGTGCGCTGGCTGCCGGAATTCTCTTACCCGCAACCCTGGTTACACTGCTGTCGTCTGGCATGGCCTGGCGTCAGCTGAACAGGGACACGGCCGTGACGGCGGACATTCTGATGAGCCACGTCGATCACGTCACGTCCATTGCCCGCCACGCGAGCCTGGTAACCGCCAGGCTTGCCGCTCTGCCCTGTGAAGGCGTTCTGCAGCAGATGACGGAGAACGGAGCCCTGACGCCCTACATTCGCAGCACCGGGGTTATACGGGATGGCATATTAATCTGTTCATCCGTGACCGGCGCCAGACAGCAAAAGGCTGAAGACGTTTACGGTGTTGCCGTTTCCGCCCCCACAGGCAGTCTGAACGTCATTGCAACGCAGGGGACGAGCAGCGTGCCCGGGAGTACTGCTGTTATCTTCGCATACGGTGCCGGCAACCGGACGACGGCGTTCAGCGTGGTGGACGCTCGGTATTTTGTGGACCTGATGGATTCCCTGGATGATGAGAATCATTCGGTTCAGCAGCTCCGGTTCAGTGGCGGCCCCGTCATTTCCGGCCGGGAGAAAATCTCCCCCCGAGTGAAAGTGTTCACAGCTGAGTTCCGCTCTGCCGCGAGTCAGGCGCAGCTTCAGGTTCTTACACCGGCGCTGTCGCTCCGCCATTACATCCTACGTAATCTACTTTTCCTCGGTCCCCTGTCACTGTTACTGACCCTGGCCATGCTGTACATGTGTCATCGCTGGGATTCCAGAAAGATGTCTCTGGCAGACGAAATCAGGAAAGGGATGGCAGACGGCGAATTCAGCGTGCATTACCAGCCGGTCTGTGACGCCGCAACTGGTGCCTGCTCCGGCGCCGAAGCCCTGATGCGCTGGCAGCGTCCCGACGGCAGAAGCATTTCACCGGTGGTGTTTATCCGGGCCGCTGAAAAGGAAGGTCTGATTGTCAGCCTGACGCAGCATCTCTTCAGCCTGATAGAAGACGATGTCAGGGTATGGCAGGTGACTGACCCCTTCCATCTGGGCGTGAATATCGCTGCCCCTCACCTGACGGACCGGTCGTTTACCGCTGACGTACTGAGACTGTGGGTTTCTCTCGATCCCGCTTTTCGACTGGTGCTGGAAATTACCGAGCGCAGCCTGGTTGAGGACACTGAGGCGGCATCAGCGAAACTTCATGAGTTACGCCAGAAAGGCTGTCAGGTGGCTGTGGATGATTTTGGTACGGGCTACTGCTCGCTGAGCCTGCTTCAGAGCCTGCCGGTGGATTACCTGAAAATTGACAAAATATTCATCGACAGTCTGACGTCGGCCGGTGCGGACACGCCGGTACTGGACACCATTTTGGGCCTCAGCAGACGGTTGGGGCTGACCACCATTGCCGAGGGCGTAACGGCCGCACATCAGGCTGAATGGCTGATAAAAAATCAGGTACCTTACGTTCAGGGTTATTATTATGCCAGACCCATGCCGGCTGCCGCGTTTTATCAGTGGTACCGGGAGCAGGGCGTGAGACTGAAAGACGAAGTTATTACGCAAGATCAATATTAACCGGATTTTCCTCACTATAGATAATTCTTTGTATTTATCTTGGTGCAGTGGCGTTTATATTTATGAGATAACGATATGCCGTATTGTATTTTTTAACAGGGCCGGGAGGTGCAGGAAAAAGTACTGCCGGTAGAATTATTTCTGACATACTCGGATGTGCTGTCATAGATCTTGATGATGAGTTTTGTGAAAGGATACAAAATATCAGGGAGCTTATACACTGTAAAGGCTACGAGTCCTATCTTGTGCAGAACTCCGCGCTACTCCGGGAATTACTGGCTGAAAATTGCCAGCATGATTCCTTGTTTATTCTTTCCTCTGTTTTTTTATCTACTGATATCCGGCGGGATATCGTGGAAAGTAACAAAAAACTGGTCAGAGAAAAAGGGGTATCCGTATTGTTAATGACCTCGCGGAACTATGAGGAGGCGCTGGCATGTATAATCCACCGGCAACTCAACCGGGGATTTTCTCTGGTCAGAGAAAAAGAAGAAAAGAAATTCTTCCGGCGCTTCCATGAGTATCTGGATACAGGTGAACTGAAGATTTTTTCGATGGCAGAACCTGAAAACATAGCTAAAAAAATAGTGAGTGAACTGAGTAAAACAGGCTTTTACAAAGGGGATGAAGCAGAAGCGTTCTTCTGACTCAGGCCATGACGGCGGGAGGAGTCTGCAGGCCTGTTGACAGCTTCATCTGGAGAGATGAAAGTGCGATCTGGATCGCCAATCGATTCTTTACCCATCCGAAACGGCACAACCGGTGACGGGCTTAAGGATTGCAAATGTCACAAACAAAAGACAGGCATCTTTCAGGATGAATATTGAAAATGTTGAAAATCTTCCGCATCACCTTTATTGCTCTATACGACTTATTCAGCCATTTCTTTTGCAAAAAATGCAATAATATGCTAATCGCAACAATAAGCCATTTTTTGTGAGTATCATGCAATAATGCGTCTTCTTCTCTTGTAAGATCCGAAAACCCTAGGTCCCGGATCTGCTTCAGCCCCACCGGCGCGCAGCGGCCCGGTAACACAAGATGTAGCGGTGTTTTCATCTAGCGATGACGCTAGATGTTGTGTCCATCCCCTGCCCCATCACCCGGCGCGGCACCGGAAAACAGCACTATGATTATTCCTTGTGCATGGTATACTTCCGGAAAATCGTCAATAAAAGAAAAATCGGATCTGAGCGGAACGGGCATCCGGTAATTTAGTTTCGTTTTTATAAGCTGAGTTGTAATTGAATAAAGTGAATATCACCTAATGTAAAAGATGAATGTAATACTATTGGCTGGTTAATAATATGCGTATTGCGGAATGTAACCTAGCATCATTAAAATGCACATCAGAATACATATAATAAGTATGCACATTACAGCAGCTTACAGTTAACACCCTCACTGTAAGCTCATTAACAGTATTCACAATTCAGGGCAGATTTTTGCGGCCAGGGAATGTATACTTTAACTCATACCTGAAGTATGTAAAAAAGAGGTGCATCATGAAGCAACGCATTACCGTAACAGTGGACAGCGACAGCTATCAGCTTCTCAAGGCATACGACGTGAATATCTCCGGTCTGGTCAGTACGACCATGCAGAACGAAGCCCGACGTCTGCGCGCCGAACGCTGGCAGGAAGAAAACCGGGAAGGGATGGCTGAGGTGGCCAGCTTTATCGAGGCTAACGGATCGTTTGCTGACGAAAACAGGAACTGGTGATATGCAGTTTAAGGTCTACGCCTATAAAAGAGAGAGCCGCTACCGTCTGTTCGTCGACGTGCAGAGTGACATGATTGACACCCCGGGACGCCGGATGGTGATCCCACTGATCAGTGCCCACTTGCTGTCCGATAAAGTCTCACGTGAGCTTTACCCGGTGGTGCATGCTGGCGACGAAAGTTACCGCATGATGACCACCGATATGGCCAGTGTGCCGGTTTCGGTTATCGGCGAGGAAATGGCCGACCTCAGTCACCGGGAGAATGATATTAAAAATGCCATCAACCTGATGTTCTGGGGGGTCTGAGGTACCTATCATTGTGTGGATGCACAGGCTTTCTCCGTGTTATCCCTTTGCTCAGGAACAGCAATGCAATTGCTGATGATGGCAACGGAAACCTGGAATGGTGACTGATTCTGTCAGTTTTCCGGTTCTGAAATAACTGACCCTATGAAAGGAATAGAGTCTATGCCTGTAAATATCGTGTCTACTGTCATCGACGGAATTGTTTTGTTTGTGACTTCGCCAGCTTTCTGGCTGGGTTGTGTCGGACTTCTGCTTATTATGTTAGTAGTGGTACCGAGCAGCCCATTCCGTACAATGAAAAAAGATACCAAAGAAAATGAATAACCTGGTTTCAGCAGGCTCTTCGATGTCTCCCGGAACAGTGCTCCCGGTAGCCATTGATTATCCCGCAGCGCTGGCATTGCGTCAGATGGCCATCGTTCACGACAAACTGCCGAGATATCTTCTGGCGCCGGAAGTGAGCGCCCTGCTCCACTATGTGCCCGATCTGCACCGTAAGATGCTGTTGGCCACCCTCTGGAACACGGGCGCCCGCATTAACGAGGCGCTGGCGCTAACCAGGGGGGATTTTTCGCTGGCACCGCCGTATCCGTTTGTGCAGCTGGCCACGCTGAAACAGCGTACCGAGAAAGCGGCCAGAACGGCCGGTCGTGCCCCTGCAGGCAGTCAGGCCCACCGTCTGGTGCCCCTCTCCGATCACCAGTACGTCAGCCAGCTGCAGATGATGGTGGCCACCCTGAAAATACCGCTGGAAAGACGCAACAAGCGGACCGGCCGAACCGAGAAGGCCCGCATCTGGGAGATTACCGACCGTACCGTCCGCACCTGGCTGAATGAAGCCGTTGATGCAGCAGCTGCTGATGGCGTGAGGTTCTCAGTACCTGTGACACTGCACACGTTCCGCCATTCCTATGCCATGCACATGCTGTATGCCGGCATTCCGCTGAAGGTGCTGCAGAGCCTGATGGGCCACAAGTCGATAAGCTCGACGGAAGTCTACACGAAGGTGTTCGCGCTCGATGTCGCGGCACGACACCGCGTGCAGTTTGCGATGCCGGAAGCTGAAGCCGTCGCGCTGATAAAAAAGCTTATCCCAGGTCAATCTGCATAGGTAACTATGGGACCACCCCCAGTTTAAGAGGCTGCTATTTCCGGGAGGATGCAAAATTCCTGCCGTGGATATGATTGAGCCAGCAGTGCTCGCCGCAGTTGAACGACAGGGCGAAGCCCGCGAGTGAGCGAGGAAGCACCAGGGAACAGTACTCATATATTCTGCTTACGCTCGATGTCTTAAGGGAGCCCCCGAATTTATCCACTTATCCACTGGTATATTTTTATAAACATTTTTAAAACAGTTGTTAGGTTTACTTTTTTAGAAGGGCTTACAGCCCTTTATCCATGCGGCTTTCAGAGGTGTAGCTGTGACAAACTGCCCTTTCAGTGTGACAAATCACCCTCAAATGACCACTTTATCTGTGACAAATTGCCCTCAACTCTGTGACAAATTGCCCTCGGGCGATGCGGCTTTTCACAAAGTTATCCCTGCCTGTTGACTCTTTTATATTTAATGTGACAATCTAAAAACCTGTCACACTTCACATGGATCTGTCATGGTGGAAATACCGGTTATAAATCACAAAAAACGTAAAAATAGCCCGCGTATTGTCCAGTCAAACGAGCTGACTGAGGCGGCATACAGTCTCTCCCGGGATCAAAAACGTATGTTGTATCTGTTCGTTGACCAGATCAGAAAATCCGACGGTACTCTGCAGGAACATGATGGTATCTGCGAAATTCATGTTGCTAAATATGCTGAAACTTTCGGACTGACCTCCGCTGAGGCAAGTAAGGATATACGGCAGGCATTGAAGGGGTTTGCTGGTAAGGAAGTGGTTTTCTATCGGCCTGAAGAAGACGCCGGCGATGAAAAGGGATATGAATCCTTTCCCTGGTTTATCAAACGTGCGCACAGCCCATCCAGAGGGCTTTACAGCGTACATATCAACCCATACCTCATTCCGTTTTTCATTGGACTACAGAACCGTTTTACGCAGTTCAGACTCAGTGAAACAAAAGAGATCACCAATCCGTATGCCATGCGTTTATACGAATCCCTTTGCCAGTACCGTAAGCCGGATGGTTCAGGCGTCGTGTCCCTGAAAATCGACTGGATCATGGAGCGCTACCAACTACCTCAAAGTTACCAGCGTATGCCGGACTTCCGCCGTCGTTTCCTGCAGGCCAGCGTTGATGAAATCAACAGCAGGACCCCAATGCGCCTGTCGTACATAGAGAAAAAGAGGGGCCGTCAGACTACTCATATCGTATTTACCTTCCGGGATGTCACCTCCATGACGGGCGAATAACTCGAGGGTAATCTGTCACAGATTTGAGGGTGGTTAGTCACATTCTACCCGGCAGTCTGAGGGGGATTTGTCACAGTTTTGCTGTTCACCTCTGCCATTATTCGTCTTACTCGCTTTATTTTTTGCCGTAATTATTCGTTAAGCAGAATTTGAGGGCAATTTGTCACAGCTCCTGAGGGCTGTTTGTCACAGTTTAAAGAGTGCAAATTGTCACGTATGTCTGTGAACGCTGAGTGTTATTTGTCACAGTTGCACCCTTGCCCCCTACTTACGAAGCGGATTAACCGTATACCAGGTACTGCAGTTTGTTCGACTCATTAATGAGGGCAGATTGTCACAGTTAATTGCCCATTAATTGGCTGATATAGTAGGTGCGTCTGCTCGGATTGTTTCCCATAGCGGACACATCTTCCCACACTGAGCGTAAGTGCCACCTGCCTGAACGGTTCCTCTATGCTTCCTCGCCAGTTCGCTCGCTACGCTCGGTTACATGGCTGCGGCGAGCATTAGTCATTTTTATTGACTGCAGTATGCTTTTGCAGATTCACCTGCTTGAATTTAGCTACTGGATTGTTTGCTTTGTGAGCAACTTTGCATGTTTTTAATGGCTTTGCGTTTTTAGTGTTGCTTTGCATTAATTTCCAAGATTTAATAAAATAATGCAAAGTTATGATTAAAGGATGTTCAGTATGGGATTAATGGATACCTTGAACCAGTGCATTAGTGCTGGTCATGAAATGACTAAGGCAATAGCGATTGCTCAGTTTAATGATGACAGTCCGGAGGCACGCAAGATTACTCGCCGCTGGCGAATCGGTGAAGCAGCTGATTTGGTTGGTGTTTCATCGCAGGCCATCAGAGATGCAGAGAAAGCGGGCCGTCTCCCCCACCCTGATATGGAAACCCGTGGCAGAGTTGAGCAACGTGTTGGCTATACTATCGAACAGATCAACCACATGCGGGATGTGTTTGGAACTCGGCTGCGGCGTTCAGAAGACGCGTTCCCTCCGGTTATCGGTGTAGCGGCTCATAAAGGTGGCGTCTATAAAACCTCTGTCTCTGTTCATCTTGCTCAGGATCTTGCTCTTAAAGGTTTACGGGTTTTACTTGTTGAAGGCAATGATCCGCAGGGAACGGCATCGATGTATCACGGATGGGTTCCCGATCTCCATATTCATGCCGAAGATACATTACTCCCCTTCTATCTTGGGGAAACAGATGATGCCAGCTATGCGATACAACCAACCTGCTGGCCAGGCCTTGATATCATTCCTTCCTGTCTGGCTCTACATCGAATTGAAACCGAACTGATGGGAAAATTTGACGAAGGTAAATTACCTGCCGATCCACACCTGATGCTTCGTCTGGCAATTGAAACGGTGGCGCATGACTATGACGTTATAGTTATCGATAGCGCTCCGAACCTGGGTATCGGTACGATTAATGTAGTATGTGCAGCCGATGTTCTCATTGTGCCGACTCCTGCAGAACTTTTCGATTACACTTCCGCCCTTCAGTTTTTCGATATGTTACGCGACCTGCTTAAGAACGTTGATCTTAAGGGGTTTGAACCGGATGTCCGCATTCTTTTGACAAAATACAGCAATAACAATGGATCACAATCTCCCTGGATGGAAGAGCAAATCAGAGATGCCTGGGGAAGTATGGTCCTGAAAAATGTTGTTCGGGAAACTGATGAAGTAGGCAAAGGCCAGATTCGTATGAGAACAGTTTTCGAACAGGCAATTGATCAGCGTTCTTCTACCGGTGCATGGCGAAATGCTTTATCTATCTGGGAGCCAGTCTGCAATGAGATCTTTGATCGCCTGATTAAACCTCGGTGGGAGATTCGATAATGAAACGTGCTCCGATCATTCCGAAACATACAGTAAATTCCCAGGCGGTAGAAAACGCTTCATCGCCGGCCCCTGCCCCAGCTGCTCCAATGGTTGATTCATTAATTGCGCGTGTTGGAGCTATGGCGCGTGAAAATTCTATCGCCCTGCCTGTATGCGGTCGGGAAGTTAAATTCACGCTGGAAGTAATCCCAGGAAACTCGGTAGAAAATACCTCCAGGGTCTGGTCAGGTAATGAGCGCGATCAGGAACTTCTCACGGAGGATGCACTTGATGATCTGATCCCCTCCATTTTATTGGCTGGCCAGCAGACACCTGCATTTGGCCGCCGGATTTCTGACATCATAGAAATTGCAGACGGGAGTCGACGTCGAAAAGCAGCCATTCTTACATCTTGCGATTATCGTGTTCTTGTCGGTGACCTTGATGATGAACAAATGGCTGCGTTATCCCGGCTGGGAAACGATTATCGTCCAACGAGTGCTTATGAAAGAGGTCATCGTTACGCAAAACGTCTGGAGAATGAATTCGCGGGTAACATTTCAGCTCTTGCTGATGCGGAACATATTTCACGTAAAATCATTAGTCGTTGCATCAACACTGCCAGATTACCAAAATCTGTAGTTGCCCTCTTTTCTCATCCCGGTGAACTATCCGCACGGGCTGGTGAAGCTCTTTTAAAAGCCTTTACTGATAAAGAAGAACAGCTAAAAAATCGGGCGGAGGAACTGCACGAGCAAAAGAAAGCAGGTGTAATTTTTGAATCTGATGAGGTCATTACATTGTTGATGGCGGTTCTGAAAGAATATTCTTTAAGCAGAGCTAATCTCAGTTCAAGACATCAGTTCGCGCCCGGTGCATCGGCTTTGTATAAAGGGGATAAAATCATACTGAATCTGGACAGAACTCGTTTACCTGCTGAGTATATTCAGAAAATTGAAGCGATACTCAAGGAGCTGGAAGCTCAGGAATCTTGATAAATCTGCCAGGACTTTGGGCTGGTAAATATTTTATGTAGCGGCCAGCTTTATCCAATTTCTCCTTCGATATTTCGATTTCCGGTGGGACCACGGTCCCACATACTCCTGTTATCGTCTGA
>CWHF01000017.1_pt1 | contig 22286 bp, 20 predicted proteins | sample 674701 | NCBI WGS metagenome assembly CWHF01 (sample SAMEA3735881, study PRJEB9488) | human gut metagenome | biome: ENVO:mammalia-associated habitat; material: ENVO:feces | place: Malawi | collected 2009-02-27 | reverse complement strand
GCTGTTCAAAGCACAAGTGCTTTGTCCTGCAACTCCAATTATTTTGGGTGTACGCTATTCGCCAAAGGCGTTTTTTAGCCATTGGATGTCGTTTCCGGTGAAGGCTACCACATCGAAACGGCAATCCACAGTCTCAAAGCTCCCATTCTGTCGGCAGAGCCACAGACGCGCGGCTTTGAGCAGTCTTTGTTGCTTTTGCGGCGTGACGCTGGAAGCGGCATCGCCGTAGCTTGCGCTGCGACGATAGCGTACTTCGACAAATACGGTGACGCTACCGTCGCGCATGATGAGGTCAATCTCGCCGCCGCGCTCGCGGACGTTGGCGGCGATAAAGCGCAAACCCTGGCGCTCCAGCCAGCGGCGCGCCTGCATTTCCCAGGCATCGCCGGTCTGTTTACTTAGTTGGCTGCGACGATTTGCCCACCCTGGTATTTGAGCCATGACAGTTTCCTGTTGATCACGCAATCCTGCGTGGCCGTAAGATCGCCGGTATTGCCGTTCAGCTCAAAGCCTGGCACCTGGCGCATCTGCGAGAAGTGGTTGGCCAGAGACCAGGCGTCGGCGCCCATGGCGTACAGGCGCGCCAGCGAGTAGTCGTTACGAACGGCGGCCAGCGCCTGCTGCTGCAGCGCCGGGTTGCTTCCCGCCAGCATCGGGATTTCGCTGTATTGCAGGCCTTCCATCTCCAGACGGAAGTCCGGGCCGGAGGTTCCCTGGGCGCTGCGGGAGCTGGCGTACAACGTCACGCCGCTCTGGCTACCGTTACGCAGGGCAATCATCGGCTTGACGTAAGCAATTTGTTCCGGCGTCGCCAGGATGTACGCGGCGTCGACGCCGCCGGTGCTGCTGACCGGCACATCGCTCGGGCTTCCCAGAGCGCTGTCCTGCGCTGACGGCAGGGTAGAAACCGGCGTACCGCTTAATGAAATACCGCTGTTAACGCTGCCGCGCAGCTCGGCCGTGGAACCTAAACGCTGTTGCAGTACCGTGCCGCCCCCCAGCTTCAGCCACTCATTGGCAAAGGCATTAACCACGCGATCGCCCAGCGCGCCGCGCGGCACCAGCAGCAGCGGAGTCTGTTTACCCTGATCGTGTATGTGGTGCGCCGCGTCGCGAGCTTCGTCTTCCGGAGAGAGGGCGAAATAGCAGATATTAACCCGGTTTTCGATTTTCTCCGGCTGGTTGAGCGCCAGCACGTTCAGCGAGGTATTGCTCTTGATGACCTGTTCGACGTTATCTTTCAGCAGCGGGCCGACGACGATGGTCGCGCCGTCCTGCTGTACCTGAGCCAGTAGCTGGCTCATCGGTTGCGTGGTGGTGTCATAAATTTTCAGCTCGGCGGCCGGGTTAGCCGGGGTGGCGGACACAGCCTGAGTCTGCGGTGCCTGTACCGGCTGGCTGGTGGTCTCCGGCGCCGGGGCGGATGTCGCCTCCGGTGCGGTGACCGGCGCCTGAGCTTGCGCCTGGTCGGCAGCTGGCGTTTGTACCGGCGCTTGAGCGCTGTTCGTCGCCGTCAGATCGGTTACTTCCGCCTGCGACGGGCTTACCACTGCGCTATCGGCAACATTCGCCGCCTGGGCGACCTGGGCGGGCACCGCGCTTCCGGAAACGGCAGGCGCGCCGTTTTTCGCCGCTTCAAAGCCCTGCTGGATAGTCCGGCCAAAAATGGCCGCCTGGCCGTTAAGCGGCAGCAGCAGCGCGATTTTATTGGTCGATGCGGCCTGGTAGTTTTGCATATTGACGAGCTGCGTCGGCAGCATTTTCGCGCCCGGGTTTTGCGGATAGCGGGTCTGCCAGTCTTTGATGCCTGCTTTGAGCATCGTCGGATCGCTGCGGTTATCAAACCACATGCGCTGCAGGTCCAGCCAGCCCTGCAGAACGTTCTCGTCGGCGTTAATCACCAGCGCGTAGGCCTGATCTTTGGTCATCGCGGTGAGCGCTTTCCAGGTCGCGTCGATGTTCTTCTGCTTTTGCGCGGCCAGGCTCAGCAGCGGCTGCTGGGCGACCAGGGCCCGCAGCAGGTTCAGCGAAGGCTGCCCCTGGCTGGCGTCAATTTGCGCCTGCCAGTAGCGCGGCAGCTGGTTCTGCTCAAAGCTTGCCGGATCGAGTTTGCTCAGCAGCGCCTGCGCGCTCTGGAAGTCGTTCTGCGCCAGCTTCACTTCTACCGCCAGCAACGACCGTTCGCGACTTTGCGCAGCGTTAAGACCGGACGGCAGCTGGTTGAACAGCTCAACGGCCTGCGGTTTCTTACCTTCTTTCAGCAGTGCACGAATGGCGAGTAATTGCCAGTTGGTCTTGCTATCATTCGAGCTTTGCTGCATCTGTTGCAGATAGTAACTGGAGTCTGCCTGTGCCGTACCCTGCAAATACGCCGTGCTTTGGTCCGGGGTGTGGGTGCCGCAGCCGGCAAAGATCAGAGCGGCCAGCAGTACGGGCAGACAACGCACGGGTTTAGAACGAAGAAATGTTGACGGTACCATATGTGTCCAGTGATATTTTTTTGGCTCAATGCTCAATATTAATTCGGCAATACGGACGAGACAATGAAACAACACGAATCAGCAGATAATTCTCAGGGACAGCTCTATATTGTGCCCACTCCGATAGGGAATCTGTCTGATATCACGCAACGCGCGCTGGAAGTGTTGCAAGCCGTTGATTTAGTTGCGGCCGAGGATACCCGCCATACCGGTTTGTTGCTGCAGCATTTTGCGATTAACGCCCGGTTATTTGCGCTTCATGACCATAACGAGCAGCAAAAAGCGGAAACGCTGGTGGCGAAGCTAAAAGAGGGGCAAAACATCGCCCTGGTCTCCGATGCCGGAACCCCGCTGATTAACGATCCCGGCTATCATCTGGTGCGTACCTGCCGCGAGGCCAATATTCGCGTGGTGCCGCTGCCCGGCCCCTGCGCGGCGATTGCGGCGCTGAGCGCGGCGGGGCTGCCGTCGGATCGTTTCTGCTACGAAGGTTTTCTGCCTGCGAAGTCTAAAGGGCGTCGCGATACGCTGAAGGCGCTGGAAGAAGAGCCGCGCACCATTATCTTCTATGAATCGACCCACCGCCTGCTGGAAAGCCTGGAAGATATCTGCACGGTACTGGGCAAGTCCCGCTACGTGGTGCTGGCGCGAGAGCTAACCAAAACCTGGGAATCGATTCACGGCGCGCCCATCGGCGAGCTGCTGGCATGGGTGAAAGAAGATGAAAACCGCCGTAAAGGCGAGATGGTGCTGATCGTCGAGGGTTTTAAAGCGCAGGAAGAGGCGCTGCCGGCGGTGGCGCTGCGCACGCTGGCCCTGCTGCAGGCCGAGCTACCGTTGAAAAAAGCCGCTGCCCTGGCCGCAGAAATTCACGGCGTGAAGAAAAACGCGCTGTATAAGTATGCTCTGGAGCAGCAGGGAGCGTAGGGCTTAATATGTATTTCTACATCCCTGATTTCGTTCAGGCAGGCCATCGGGGATGTAGAATTTAGAAAAATATAAATGTAACTCATCTTACGACAACGGTAATCGTAGCCGTACCTTTAAATGGGCCGGGTTGCAACTGTCCACCGATCAGGTTAACAGGATAGGCTTGCATCCGTGAATGACCAATTCCTGATGAGTCTAATGTGATTAACCCGTTATGGAAAGGGATTAAATTATTACTCACAGTTATGTTAGCCATTTGAATACCTACGTCTGGCACGTTATCGGATTCTCTACGGCGGGCAACCAGACTGTAATCATCGACCACATCCTCCCCTTCTATTTGCATGAATAAGGTGTTTTTAATGGTGGATGTATCACCACAATCGTAATTTATATCAAATTGTATTGGCGTATAGCCTTCCGGCCTTTGACCTTTGGTGATAAATCGTGAAGCGTTAATATTACCGAGATTGACCTGAATAATATCGCCTTCGTTTATCTTGCAGCTTTGCGGTACGGTAATACTGCCCTGGAGATAGATATCGGCAAGATCTTTAAATACGCCTTTAGCATAAGCAGTCGAGCTGCTCCATGCCGACTGGAGGGTGGCGATATGCGTACTGGGGATCTCCATCCGGCCTAAAAAAGGCCTGGAGACGCGAAAGGTAATGCTGATGTTACTGCCCACGGTAAATGCCCCGGCGCGCTGATCGTCAGGATCCCCATTACATACGCCATTATCGTTTGCAGCCTTAAAATAACCTTCGCCTCTAGCCGGTGAGTTTATGTTAGTAGGAACCGTAAGCGCCGATACGCCAGGTACATCGGTAATCACCGTTTTAATATCCAGACTGTCATTTAATTTTTGAAATCCGGAATAGCCGGAGTTAGCTAACGGCGTGGTTGTTGAATAGTAGAGATTAACCCCGGTGTTGGCAGGACAGTCGCAAACCATTTTATAGCTACCGCCAGAGGTGGTGCCGGAGGTCAGGTCTATTAAAGTCCCGGCGACGTTTTGCTCTTTTGTCCACTCGTTGGCAAAGCTGGTGGTAAAATTAACAGGCCCGCCTACGGCTTCGCAGCCGCCCATCGCCGCGCGTGCCGGTGCTGCGGCAAACAGGGCGAGAGCAATGCCGCCGGTTAAAAGATAAATCGCGTTTTTCATGGTGTTTTGTTCCTTAGCGGCATGTTGTCGTGGCCCGAATAACGGAGGCTGTGCGCTGGCCGTTAGCGGGCAGGCTAAACGTAAATCGGCACTGCTGATGCTCTTCATTCCCCCAGCGCACGTTCCAGGCCTGCGGCCGTTCGTTGACGCCGGTGAGATAGAGCACGCCGCCTTCATCAACAATGCTCTGCTGCTGGCTTTCGCTGCTGGCCATCGCGCCAAACGGCAGCGGTTTACCGTTTCTGTCGGTCAGCGTCAGCAGCACGCGCTGGCCAATTTTGGCGCTAAACTGCGCGGTCACAGCCGCTCCCTGACTCGGAACCACCAGCTTCATGGTCTGGGTGACGTCGACGTCATCCGGCATCATGGTGGTATCCAGATAGATACGGTTCTCCTGATAAGAGGTCAGGTAGGGGATCACGGCATAGCCGAAGTAGTCGGTAGCGATTCCGGGATAGTTTTTGACGCGTATACCAGAGGCGCCATCGGCATCAATCAGCGCAAAGGCGTTACCCAGCGGCTGCGACAAGGTGACGCCGTGGCTGTGCGCCACGATGCCGCCGGCCAGGCCATAGCTCATCTGGCGGTTATCGGAACTGTAATCGTAACCGGCGTTGACGGTGCCGTAGGCGGAACGATAGCTGCCGTAGAGGTTGCTGCCGTTGCTGTCGTTATTCTCGCTCTGCCGCTGTTTCAGGCTGTAGCTCAGACGGCTATCTTCCAGTAGAGTGCCGTTGATCCCGACTTCATGCTGGGTCGCTTGCTCCTTCTGGCTGGTGATCCGCCAGTTGGCGTTAGCGTGCGGTAGCCAGCGGTCCAGCGGTACGCTGAGGCTAATGGACAGCGAACGATCGCTGTCGCGATCGGCATAGTCGGTAAACTGCCCGCTGACGTTATAGCTGACTCCCCACAGGTTGCCGCTGAGGCCAATCGACAGGTTTTTGTCCTTCTGCCCTTTATCCCAGTACTCCTGCTGCGAACCGGAAGCGTAAAAACTGACGCCGGTAAACAGATTCTGATTAATGCTGAACTGGATTTCGCTGCTCTGCCGATCGTCAGCGTCGATATCCCGCTGGTTGGCATCTGAGAACGTGAAGTAGCCAGTGCTGGTATAGCGGTAATAGCCCAGCGATAGATTGGTGCCGGTCTCTGGAATATCTTTAATGTACTGGGTGCGCCAGCTGTAGCCGGAATCGCTGTCGCCGTTATCAAAGCGGGTATCCGCCCGGCCAATATCCATCGACAGGGCACCAAACTCTCCCAGCGTACCGCCGATACCCAGAGTTAACGCCTGGTAATCCTCGGAGCCCGTCAGGCCGCCGTACAGCGTAAAGGTGTTACTCAGGCCGTAAATCCCCGTAGTTTCAATGAACTCCGGTTCTTTACTGTCCTCCGAGTCTGCCGCCCGAAAGCGCCCGGCGGTGACGCTATATTTGAGATGCCCCGGCCGCTGCATCATCGGCAGGGAGGAGAACGGCTGTACAAAATGGCGCGTGGTGCCGTCAGCCTCTTCAATCGTCACGTCTAAATCGCCGCTGAATGAGGAGGGGTACAGATCGTTGATCTCGAAAGCGCCGGCAGGCACGGTGCTCTGGTAAATGGTGTAACCGTTCTGACGAACCGTCACGATAGCGCTGGAGTTAGCGATCCCGCGGATCGTCGGCGCAAAGCCGCGCTGGCTGTTAGGCAGCATGCTGTCATCGGAATAGAGCCGCGCGCCGGTAAACTGATAGCTGGAGAACACGCTACCGTCAGTCGCGCTTTCGCCCATCACCAGCTGCGATTTGAGGCTTTTGATATCCCGCTGCAGCCAGGTATTAATGCTGTCCCACTGCGAAGTGTCGCTGTTGTGCGTCCAGGTCGAGTAGTTGCGCAGCCGCCACGGGCCGAGGTTGGCGCCGTTCTGCATGTTCAGATACTGGCGCCTGCTGCGCTCGCCGCCGTCGTAGCGGCTCTCTGAACCGGTAAAGTTATAGTTGGTGAACAGCACCGGGATGCCATTGTCCCAGCGGGAGGGGTCAACATAGCCTCTGGCATCGCGGTAGAGCATAATTTGCGGTACGCTCATGTTCAGCTTACCGTGGTTGAGATCCAGCTCGCTGCTGCTGTTCGGCACGGTTTGCGCGAGATTGGTGACTTTTGCTGCATCGTCCAGCTTCGCCAGCGCCGGGATCTCATCAACTTTAAAGCCCAGCTCGCGCAGCTGGCCGACGGTAAACTGGGGGATAAGCTGGTGGTTATCCCCGGCGGCAAACGGGATTTTACGCTGCGTCAGCTTCTTATTATTAATATAAATATCAACGATATACTCGCCGGGTAGCTGGGCGCTGTCCTGAGAGAAGGCTGATAGATCTACCGTTTGCAGGCCGCTTTTGTTGGTTTCCAGCAGCGAAGGATCGAAATAAAAGTCATCGGCCTGCGCGACATGGCATATCAGGCCGCTGCCGGCCAGCATCATCGGCAAAGCGTGCCTGACCCTGTAAGCAAGGCTTTTAAGCGCCAGCACGTTTTTTTTCCCTGTGGTGTTGCTTTGCATTCCCTGATTGCCCGTATCCGTTATTTATTGTTATTTACGTCTTGCCTGCGTAAGCGTTATTGCAGTACCCGAGTTTCTTTTGCCGTGGTACCGCCATAGTCATTGATGGCGGCCCACTGCACGGTATTACCCGATGCGGCAGGTAGCGGAATTTGTTTGTGCTCGCCGGGAGCGATATAGTCAACCTGATTGGTTAAATCTGTTTTACCCAATGCGATGCCGGCAAATACCACGTAATAGGCGGATGGGTTATAGATATCTAAGGTATTATTCGTTCGCTTATATTGTATAGATTTCCACGCATCCTGCGGGGCGCCTTTAAGATGCGCCGGGCGATAGAAAAGCTTTATTCTGGTTTTAAATACCAGGGTCAGCGCGTTGGTTTTTTCCGCTTCACTTTTCGATTGGGCCGGAATAGCCCGCACGTTAACGTAAAACAGCGACTCTTTATCTTCCGGCAAATTGCCTTCGGTTTTAATAATGCGCAATGAGGAGTCGTCGCCGGCATTCAGGCGAAACAGCGGCGGGGTCATAATAAACGGCCCGCGGATTGTTCCTTGCGGATTATCAATCCATGATTGCAATAAATAGGGCATTTTGCTGCTGTGATTGGCAACGGGCAGGGCGGCCTCTTTTTTACTGGCGTCGTAAATCACCCGCGTGGTTTGCAGAACGATCCCGCCGGCCAGGCTTTGGCTGACCCATCCTCCAAGCAACAAGGCCAATGCTACCAGGGTTTTCCCTTTCATCCTGCGGCTCCAATAAAAAGTTTTACCCACCATATGGTGGGTAAAAGCACAACGTGAGAATTAACGATAATCGATGGTAACGTCGACGGAAGCGTTCGCTTCCCCGGCGGTGATGGCCGAAGATTCAACGGTAGAGACGTAGTAAGCCTGCAGATTGACGTCCGTTTGTTCACCCGTGATATCAAAAGTGACCGGGGTGTCGTTCAGTTTATTGAGCGCCAGCTGGGCTCCGTCGGAAGCGCGGTCGATGCGAATACCGACGCCGGTCGCAGGCGTGGCCGAACCCGTTACTGCAACCAGATCGTTATTTGCGCCCGTAGTACCGCCATTACGCGTTTCCAGCCAGAGCTGGAACGACTTGCTTTCGCTGCCATCAACATGTTTCCAGGCTTCAGTTGGGCAATTGGTCAGCGGAATGGTGAACGGGGTAGTCGGTGATTTGTCGCCTACGGTTTTAAACTGGGTATTAGAGTAATGGCCCAGTTCAACATTTACCGTATCGCCATTAGCGAATTCACAGGTAGAGGTGGTGATTTCACCCGTGAATTCAATAGTACCATCGCTTGCCCAGGCGCTGCCTGCAGCCATTGCCAGTAATCCAACTGCAACGGACTTTGCAATTACATTCATTTTTTACCTCATCCATGTATTTTTTTTGGAAAACATCTTTTATGGTGATTAAGCTTTTTTCATAAATCATCACGACGAAGATTATATTGAACTTTTTATGAATTCATATTGGCTGAGGCGGGTTTTAGGATTGTATTTATGGTAATTCGCTGTAAAGTTAAATGTGCTTAATTTACGTTTAAATAAAAGTTTTCAGGAATGGGTTTATGAACTGATTTTATTAAAAATGAATTCATGAACATACTGGTTGGCAAGCTATTTTATAGGTTTTGTTTTTTATAATATTAATCAAGTGACAAAAGGCAGATTTTTAATATCTGCCGGGTTGTCTAGACGATTTGTAACTCAATGGGTATGTTTTTTAACTCAGCGAGATATTCCCCGCTAATCCCGTCATCGGTAATCACGCAGTTTATTTTCTCCATCGGCAGAACCTGGTTGAAGCCGCGACGATTAAATTTGCTGGCATCCAGCACGGCAACGACCTTATGCGCAGCGGCGGCCATGACGCCGCTGATGGAGTAGCCTTCGTTGAAGGTCGTGATGCCGTTGGTGGTGTCGATACCGTCCGCGCCGACGAACATGAGATCGGCGCTGATGCCCTGAAGCGAGCGTTCAGCGATGGTGCCGTGCATCGAGTGCGTTTTGTGGCGCACGGTGCCACCGCACACCACCAGGGTGATATCTTTATTTTCTGAAAGCGTAAACGCTGCGGGTAAGCTATTGGTAATCACCGTAATATTGGTCATACGTACCAGCGCCTCGGCAATCAGCAGGGTGGTGCTGCCGCTATCCAGGATCACCGTCATGCCTTCGCTAATCATTGCCGCCGCGGCCTGGGCTATTCGCTTTTTCGGGTCGCTGGCCAGTTGATAACGCTCTTCCAGCACCACTTCCTGGCTATCTCCTTCGGTTAAATTGCTGCCGGGCCTCGCGGCGCCGCCGTGAAAGCGGGTGAGTAATCCCTTTTCCTCCAGCAGGCGGAGATCGGCCCGGATAGTCACTTCGGAGATGCCAAAGAGATTCGAAAGGTCCAGCACCAATACGCTACCCTGCGTATTGACCATTTCGACAATTTTGTTCCTTCGCTCGAATGAGTTCATATTAATTTGCCTGATAATTAACTGATCTTAGTGTAATCGAAGGGTAATGAAAGTTGAACGATAATTTTCGAAAGGTTATGTGAGCCAGCGCAGATTGCTGGCTCAGGCGGTCAGGAGAGTTTAAGCAGGATTTTCCCCTGCATTGGCGCGCCGTTGAGCGCCTGGACTTCGCGGGCAAAGCTTTCGGCATCGCCGATGTGGGCGATAAGCGGGGCAAGCTGAATGCGTTTTTCCGTCAGCAGCCGAGCCGCCGTTTGCCACTCTTCTCCCGGCCACGGACCGGAGTAATTCATCCAGCTACCAACGATAGTCAGCTCTTTACGGAGAATCTGGCCAAAGGTGGCGGAAGGCAGCGTCAAATCATGGTGCAACGTGCCCACCAGCGCCAGCTGCGCACGCGGTCCGGCGACCTCAATGCCCAGCGCCACGGTTTGCGGCGTGCCGGCGGTTTCCAGCACCAGTTGGTCGAACTGAATCTCTTCCAGCGCCGTTTGAATCTGTTTGCCGCTCATCTCCTTACTGTTAAAGACGTGCGTTGCGCCGAGCGTTTTTGCCAGCTCCAGCTTCTGCGGGTTGATATCAATAGCCGTAATACTTTTGGCGCCCAGTTCGCGGGCGCACTGCAGCGCCAGCAGGCCAATCGTGCCTGCGCCAATAATAATCACGTTTTTCCCTTCGCAGCCCTGCGCCAGATGAAAGGCGTGCAGACCGACGGTAATCGGTTCAATAAACGCGCCGTCATCAATCGGCATCTGCTCCGGCAGACGGAACAGGTTGGCGCGTTTAACTACCACGTACTGCGCATTTCCGCCTTCGCTGCGCGAACCGACAAACTGATACTGCTTGCAGAGAGAGAAATATTCGCGCTGACATTGGGGACAACTAAAGCAGGGGAGCAGAGGCACGCAGGCTACCGCGTCGCCCGGTTGCAGGTCGGTCACCGCTGAGCCGTAAGATTCAACATAACCGCTGAACTCGTGACCCAGGGTGATGGGATAGTAGTGGGCGCCTTTGGCGAAGATGCGCGGAATATCAGAACCGCACAATCCAGAGCTGACGACTTTGACCAGGACATCGTTTTCCGTTTGTAGGGCCGGTATCGGGCGTTCTTCAACGCACACTGTCCCCTCAGCATGGATAACCACTGATTGCATAATATTCTCCAGAAATGTCCGGGGGAGCGAATGCTCCCCCTTGAGATTAAGAAACGCTCGGGCTTTGCTGCGCGGCGGTGGCTTTCTCTGCGGCGGCGAAGCTGCGCGCCCGACGCCACGTCAACAGCACGCCGGCGACATAGATGACGCCGATAACCACAAAGCCCACCACGTTTTGCCAGGTGAAGAGCTGAATGAGCAGCCAGGTAACCGGTGAACCGCCCTGGTCCATAGAGGCTACAAGACCGCCTGTCTTCAGAGCCCCGGCGTTAGCCGCCAGCTGGGTATGCAGGCCGATGGTCTGCGTCGCAATCCATAGCGTGATCCCCATCAGGATGATCCCGGAAATCAGCGTGCGGAACAGGTTCCCCTGGTGTACCGCCACCGCCATGGCGACGAAGAATCCAATGGTCGCGAGATCGCCGAACGGCAGGACCTGGTTGCCCGGCACCACAACCGCGATCAGAATAGTGAGCGGAATAAAGATCAGGCTGGCCGATACGACCGAGGTATGCCCAAGCAGTAGCGCCGGATCGAGACCAATCAGGAAATCCTGGCCGCCAAACTTCGCCTGCAGACGTTTACGCGCCTGTTTGGCAATCGGGTTCAGGCCATCCATGATAGGTTTGATAACGCGCGGCATCAGCAGCATGACGGCCGCGGTTTTGACCGCCAGCTGGAGAATTCCCTTCAGGTCGTAGCCCGCCAGCGCGCCGATGACCAGACCCATCACAAAACCGACGGTGACCGGTTCGCCAAACGGACCGAAGCGTTTCTGAATGTCGTCAGCGCTGAAGTGAATGCGGTTCAGGCCGGGGATTTTTTCGATAATCGTATCGACCAGCACCGCTATCGGCCCTAAATAAGCCGAGCTACCGTGCGGTATGGCGATGCCATCAAGGCCGAAAAAGTCGCGGGTATCCTTCGCAAACCAGTCGCCGAGCTTGTAAACGAAAGCTGCATGCACCACTACGCCAAGAATACCAATCCAGTAAGAACCGGTCGCGATATGCAGCATGGCGCCGGTAAAGGTCATATGCCAGATGTTCCAGATATCGACGTTCACGACGCGAGTCATCCGGGTGACCAGCATGAAAATGTTGACTGCGATGGCGATAGGAATCGCCACCAGCGCGATTTGCGACGCCCAGGTCATCGGTGACGACCCCGGCCAGCCAATATCAATCACGTGCAGGTTAATCTGGAAATGCTCAGCCATCGCTTTTGCCGCCGGGCCGATAGAGTCGAGCATCAGGCCGATAACCAAGCCGATACCGACAAAGCCAATGCCGATATGCAGGCCAGATTTAAAACAATCCCCGAGCTTCATCCCCAGTATTTTGGAGAAGATAATGATCACGATAGGCAGCATCACCGTCGGACCAAGATCGAGGATATAACGCATGATTTCGCTAAACATGGGCGTTACTCCGTCAGGATGTTCAGGATTTTTTGCTGCAGCTCTTCAATGCCTACGCCGGATATGAAAGGCATACCGTGAACCACCGGAATGTCGCCAAAGGTTCTGTCAACCCGGGCGGTGGTGCAAATGAGGTGTGCGCCGTCCATATAGGTTTCGATTTCATTCACCCGGCACTGCACCAGGTCCAGCTCGATGCTGTGGTCCGCGCACAAATCTTTGATCTCTTCTGCGGCCATGGTCGAGGTGGCGACAGCGCCGCCACAGGCGACGATTACTTTGCGTTTCATAGGGTACCCCTTTTATTATCAGTGTCTTATAAAGCCTGAGCGCTCGGCTCTGACTCAAGGATAGAGCGCCGAAACAGCTCGGGCAGCTGCTCCTGCGGGGCAGCGAGCAATGCTTCAAGCGTGGTCGGGTTCTGTAGCTCACTAAATAACCGGCGCAGCAGCTGTAGCTGTGCAGTCGGATTTTCTACAATCAGCGCGATGATTAACGAAACGTCGATTTCGCCGTCGTCGTCAGCACGCTGAAAAGGGACCGGATTGTCCGGGCGAATCAGGTAGATAGCCGGAGACTTCGCATGTACCGCCTCGCAGTGGGGAATCGCGACCGCATGCTGCTCCAGCGCAATACCGGTTGGGAAAGTCGCTTCTCGTTCGAGCAGCGCCAGCGGATAGCTATCGTGCACGACGCCGCGCGCCAGCATCTCTTCGCCAATGTGTTCCAGCGCCTGCTGGCTGGAACGAAAATGAATGCCGGTACGAACAAACAATTGACTCATAAATCCTCTTTAACTTCAGGCGATTTCAGATGAACAGCCGTAACGGTAGGCACGCAGCACATCCTGAATTTTGTCGAGGATGAGGTCGTGCGGTACGGCGGCGAGTTCGTTTAACGACAGTCGTTCAAACTGCACGGGCATATACTGGCTGATAAGGCCCAAAGGCAGCTTAGTTTCGGTCAGGTTTGCCATTAACTTTTCCACGCTCTGGCGAATACGCGGATGCGGCCAGTAGTAGCGAATGCGATCGGACAGGCTGAAGTGAATATCCACCATTGCCTGGCTCCAGGTCGGACGATAGTACTTCTGCCAGTAGCCCGGTTCGTTAAGCATCACTTCATCAATCACTTCCATTACGCGGCTGCGAGACTCCGGAGCGACCAGTTCATTCTCCATTTGCGCGAGAGCAAAGATGGCTTCACGCAGCGCGAAGGTTAGCGCCGGACCCACTTTCAGGATGGCGTAATGGTCGCGTACCAGCGCCCGGTAGGCCTGACGGGACTGGTAGTCAGTCGAGTGCGCTTCGTAGACCATGGGCGTGCTTTCGATCCACGCGGAGAGTGCTTTGGCTGCCTCCGGTTGGTAATGAATAATTTGCGTATGGTCGAACTCAACGCCGGGCTGCACCACGATAGCGATGACGCGATCCAGCGCGGCGTTCAGCCCCAGATTACGAAAGGCGGCTTCATGGGTTTCCAGCGTTGCCGCCGCATCCTGGGCGCGGGTCACGTGGACGCTGCCGATGGTGCTGGCTTCGCCGCCGGGAACCGGAACTTCGGTGCCGATGACGTAGGTCAGATGGCGTTTCTGCTCGTCGGTTGCGGTCTCTTCCGCAGCCTGGCACAGGCGAGCGGCGCGTTCGGCGACGACGGCCGGGTTCAGCGGCACCGGATCGTCTGCACAGGACATTGAAGCATCGAGATGGATTTTGCTGAATCCTGCGGCGACGTAGGCTTTAATCAGATCGACTGATTTTTCCATCGCTTCAGCGGCGGGTTCGCCCTGCCAGCAGTTGGGGCCGAGATGGTCGCCGCCGAGGATGATGCGTTCTGACGGGAAACCGACTTCGCGGGCGATTTTATTTACGAAATCACGGAAGTCCGCAGGCTGCATTCCGGTGTAGCCGCCAAACTGGTTAACCTGGTTAGAGGTGGCCTCGATGAGGACCTTATTGTTGGTATGCAGATCGAAACGTAGCGCGGCTTCGATGACCAACGGGTGTGCGGAACAAACTGAGCAGATGCCGATGTGTTCGCCAGCTTTGTGGCGGGAAATAATATCTTTCATTTCAAACCTCCGTTTTCTTTCGAATATATTCGTTATGTTTTGTTTTGCTCGCAAACTCCTTTGTTTTGATTTGTGATCAATCTCGAAAAAAAGAAAGGTAAAACGTAATGTTGCGAAAGTTAGAGATAAAAAAACGCTCTGGCGATGACGGCAGAGCGTTTTTAATTGTTTGAAATTTAACTAAATAATCGAGACAGCCAGCTCCGTTTAGGTTTTTCTACGGGCGGAACGGCACGCTGCGGCTGAGCGGCGATTTCGCCTAATCCGGCATTAAAGGCCGCGCCAATAGCCTCCAGCGCCTGATGAGCATCCTCTCCGCTGGCCATAAAGTGCAGCCGATGGCCCTGTTTTGCACCGAGAGAGACAACCCGCATCAGATTTTTGGCGTCAACAATGGCGGAACGCGTGTCGAGATTTTCCACCCGGATTTGCGACTGCCACTGCTTCACCGCTTTCACCAGTACCGCGCTTGGTCTCGCGTGCAGTCCGTGGGGATTGCGCAGGGTAAAGGTCGCCTCTTCGTCGAACATCGGGGGCGGTTCCGTCTCTTCTCCTCCGGCCGGGAAGATATTGCCGGCCAGTATCTCCAGCACCGCCTGTGGGCTCTCAGCACGCGAAAGCGCTGCCGGCACGCGCTCATCGCTCAGGGCGTGGGTAAGCTGGCGGAGAATATCAAGGTGTTCGTTATCCTGGGCGGCGATGCCCACAATCAGATATGCCGTTTGTTCTTCTCCCCAATCCACACCCTGCGGGCAGGCCAGTACTTTGACACCGGTTTTCAGTACCGCATCGCGGCTCTGCGGCGTGCCGTGAGGGATCGCGATACCGTTGCCGAGGTAAGTGCTGATTTGTCCTTCACGGTCGCGCATGCCGCTCAGATAAGCGGGCGTGGTATGCCCGGCTTCGGTTAATTTGCCAACGACGCGTTGCAGCGCTTCATCTTTCGTTTTGATCGCGCGATCGAAATGGATATCTGCGCAAGTCAGTTGCATACATAGCTCCTTATTTAATAGCGCCGGCCAGCGATGTTGCTTCCAGGGCCCGCTTTTGCCACAGCCTCCAGCATCCCAGCATGACCGCGCCGCAGGCGGAACCGGCGAGAATGCACAGCACCCACATCAGTGGTTTGCTCACCAGCGGCAGGATCAGGAAGCCGCCGTGCGGAGCGGGAACCTGAATATGCAGGCTGTAGCTAAGAACCGCAGAGATGGAAGAGGCGATCATCATCATGGGGATAACGCGTAAAGGATCTTTCGCGGCGAACGGAATAGCGCCTTCAGTAATATGGGTGCAGCCGAGAATATAGTTGACCATCCCGGCGGCGCGCTCTTCTTCGCTGAACCCTTTCGGGAAGAAGGTCGTTGCCAGAGCGATAACCAGCGGCGGTGTGATGCAGGCGGCGGAAACCCCGGCCATAAAGAAGTAGTTGCCCTGGCCAAGCAGCAGCGTACCGGTGACGTAGGCGGCTTTATTCACCGGGCCGCCGAAGTCGAAGGAGCACATCGCGCCGACCACAATACCTAACAGAATCGGGTTTGCTTCCTGTAATGAACTTAGCCAGTTCATCATCGCGTTATTGATGGCGGCGACGGGTTGACCGAGGAGGACCATCATTACACCAATCACCAGCACGCCGATGAGCGGCATAATGAATATCGATTTGAGCCCTTCATACTGTCGCGGCAGGCCGTTGAGCATATTGCGGATCAGCAGCATAAAATAACCGGCGGCAAAACCGGCGATAATTCCGCCGAGAAAGCCTGCGCCGGTCGCATTGGCCAGTAAGCCACCGACGAAGCCCGCGACCATACCGGGACGCCCGGAAATAGACCAGGCGATATAGGCGGTGAAAATCGGTACCATGATTGAGAAGGCTTGTTGGCCCACTTTCATTAGCGTTGCGGCGATCGCGTTATATTGCGGCGAGTTTGGATCGGCGGAGTAGATGCCCCACAGGAAGGAGATGGCAATCAAAATCCCTCCCGCTACGACAAACGGCAGCATGTTGGACACGCCGCTCATCAGGTGCTTATAAACCTGACGGCCGAAAGACTCTTGCTCGTATTTCTCCGTTGACTCGGCGGAAACAGAAATTCCCTGGCGACGCGCCGCCTGACCGCCGATCACTTTATTAATTAAATCGGCCGGATGGTGAATGGCTTCTTTAACCGGAACCTCAATGACCGGCAGGCCATTAAACCGCTCGGCGTTCACGTCTTTATCGGCGGCGATAATCACGCCATAAATATCTTTTAAATCCGCGGGGGTAATCGCGTTTTCAACGCCGGAAGCGCCGTTGGTTTCCACTTTAATATCGACATTTAATTTCTTTGCTGCGGTTTTTAAGGCCTCTTCAGCCATAAAAGTATGTGCAATACCCGTAGGGCAGCCGGTAACTGCAATGATTTTTTTCATAATCGGACCTTTATAATTGGACGACCTGAATTTGTTGTAATAATTCTTCTGTGCGTTGTAATTTGCCTAACCCGGCGGAAGCGGCGACATCGGCACCGGTCGCGCTGGCTAATGCCAGAGCGTGATTGACATCTTCTTTGTTAAGCCATTTACTGAGAAAAGCACCCAGTGCGGCGTCACCAGCGCAGGCGGAGCTGACCAGTTCAATTTTCGGTGCGGAGCAAAACCACACGCCTTCGCCGTTGGAAAAGTAGAGACCCTCGGCTCCCATCGTCAGCAGCACGTTGCGAGCGCCCAGTTGATGCAGCGTGCGCATGGCCTCACGCACCTGCTGGCGGCTACTGACGTCAAGACCGAAGATTTCCCGCAGCTCGTCATCGTTGGGTTTAATCAACAATGGCCGTAATTCCAGCAGCTGGCGCAGTACCGGATGGCTGATATCGAGAATAACTTCACAGCCTTTCTGCTGGCATAATTCAATGATTTCAGCATAAAATCGGCTTTCAATTCCCGGCGGCAGGCTGCCGCTGATCGCTAAATAATCCCCGGAAGTGACGCATTGCAGATGATGAATAACCTGTTGTTTGCACTCATCATCAATTTTTGCTCCGGGATTAACGAGCTTATATTCCTCAGCTCCGTCATTAATAAAAATATTAATTCGGGTTGGCTCAGAGACCCATGCCGGCGTCACTTTAATGTTTTTCTGACGTAACTCTTCCACAATATAACGGCCAGTGAAACCACCGAAAATGCCCATAATGTGAGTGGGCTGCTGATAGTGATTTAATATCAGCGAAACGTTCACTCCTTTGCCATTCGGGCAATATTCCGTGTGCCGGGTTCGGTTCACTGCCGACGGCTTCAGCGGATCGCAAAAGATATTCATATCGATTGCAGTATTGAGTGTCAGGGTATGGATCACGACGTTGCTCCTTCGATCCGAAAATTACAGTTGTCCTTCACAGCCGCAAACGTGAATGACTTTGCGTACGATATCCTTCATCGCCGCTTTGGCCGGTTTCATATAATGACGCGGATCGTTAGCGTCTGGATTTTCCTCGAAATAGTGCTTCAGGGCATCGGAGAAGGCGATTTTCAGCTCGGTGGCGACGTTGACCTTGCACACGCCCAACGAGATTGCCCGGCGGATATCGCTATCGGCCAGACCCGATGCGCCATGAAGAACCAGAGGAACCTCAACGCGATCGCGAATGGCGGCGAGGCGGTCAAAATCGAGCTTGGGTTCTGCAGCGTACATGCCGTGGGCAGTACCGATAGCGACCGCCAGCGAGTCGATACCGGTGCGGGCGACAAATTCACGCGCCTGTTCCGGGTTGGTATACAGCGCATCTTTTGCATCGACCACGAGATCATCTTCCACACCGCCCAGGCGACCAAGCTCGGCTTCGACGCTGGCATCATAACGGTGGCTCAGTTCAACCACGCTCTTGACTAACGCGACGTTTTCTTCAAAAGGTGCGTGTGAACCGTCGATCATGACCGAGCGGATACCGGCCTGTACTTTACGTGTGATATCGGCCAGATCTTCATGGTGATCGAGGTGGACCGCTAAAGGGAGATCCCAGATCTTGGCCAGATCGCGAGCGATCGCCACCACGTTACCGGTTCCTGCATAGCTATAAGTTCCCGGGGTGCCGGCAAGGATCAGCGGAGAACGCAGCTCGGCCGCCGTCTCTACCACCACCTGCATCGTTTCCAGGTTGTGGATATTAAAGGCCGGAACAGCGTATCCAAGCCGCTGAGCTTTCAACAGCATGTTTTTACTCGAGATAATGTACATTCTTGCTCCTTAACTTTCATTTTGTAAATTTATTTGTTACTTACACCTTCGTTTTGAAAGTAATGTAGCGATCGCTACGTTTTGTTGTTGTGATCAATCGCACACTACTGTGATGTTATTTTAAAAATGAAAGTTATATGCTCTTGTTTGTTTTCTTTTTTAAAAGTATCTTAAAAAGCGTGATTAAACATAACCTACTGAATTAAATAAGTTTAATTCGCTATTGAATGCTTAAAGAAGGCCTGGCGTTTGACAATGCAGCGGGGAAATTTAAAAATGAAAGTTATTCTGGGAGAAAATAAGAAGGCACAACACTGTGGCAAAACCGTCTACAAGTCTGCTGAAAAGGCGCCTGGACATCGCGGAGATCGTGCGCAAAAACGGAGAGATCAAAGTCGACGATCTGGCTGAAATGCTGGCTGTATCTGGGGTAACGATCCGTAATGACCTGAACTACCTTGAACAGCAGGGCTACCTTAAGCGCTCGTTTGGCGGCGCAATTTACACTTCCCAGGCCGGGACCCCGATCGCCCTGGCTCAGGAGGCTCCGGTAGTAACGGATAAAGCCCTGGAGACCGAAATGGCTCGCCAGATCGCCGCGCAGATCGAAGATAGCGAAACGCTCTTTCTGGGGCAGGGGTCGATCTTACGCAAAGTGATCCCGTTCCTTGCTGGCTATGACGAGCTTTGTCTGCTGTTAAACGACCTGGCGCATGTGCCGCTGGCGCAGGAGTTTCTGAATGGGGAAACCGTGCTGCTCGGCGGCGTACTCGGGAGCAGCGGCAAAATAGTCGAAGGCGATCTGGCGCTGAACGCGCTGGGTCAATATCGCCCCTCGCGAGCGCTGATCGCTGTCGACCACATTGCTGAAGATGGCACCTTGAGCGTCAGACAGGAAGCCAGCGCTCGCCTGCTGAGCGAAGCGGTGGCGCAAAGTGAGAGGGTGATTGCGGTCGTTGCGCATCGTCCGGTGTACGGCGATAAGCGCTACGCGATTGGCGACTTGCAGCAAATTAGCGGCATCGTGACGCCGCAGGTGGTCGCCGCGGAGTATCACGCCCGCCTTCTCGCCGCTGGCATGACTAACAGCTATACCAACAACGAGTGCCTGACATGGCTCAACCCTGCTTTGCAGAAGGCAAAGTAAAGGAGCGATGATGAATGTGACCATTTGCACCATCGGCGAACTACTGGTGGAGTTTCTGGCAAAAGAAGAGAACCAGGGTTTTTCTCGCCCGGGTGAATTTTGGGGGCCATATCCCAGCGGCGCCCCGGCAATTTTCGCCGATCAGGTGGCAAAGCTGGGGCTGGGCTCGGTGCTTTTCAGCTGTGTCGGCAACGATGCGTTTGGTGAAATGAATATCGCGCGGCTGGAAAGTGACGGCGTAAACGTTAATGGGATCGCCATACTGCAAAAGGCGACCACCGGTAGCGCTTTCGTGAGCTACCGTAGCCAGGCGCAGCGCGATTTTATTTTTAATATGCCGAACAGCGCCTGTGGTTTGCTAACCGCTGACCATATTGACGACCGTCTGCTTAACCAGTGCAATCATTTTCACATTATGGGCTCTTCGCTGTTTTCGTTTCGCATGATCGACGCGATGCGTAAAGCGATTGAAAATATTAAAGCGCGCAACGGCACGGTTTCGTTCGATCCGAATATCCGCAAAGAGATGCTCAATATCCCTGAAATGTCGCAGGCTTTTGAATATATCCTTGATTACACAGATATCTTTTTGCCCAGCGATGGCGAACTGGATTACTTTGGCCTCAACCCTGGGCGCAATGAGCAGGTGCTGGTGGATAAGCTTTTAAAGCGCGGCGTTAAGCACGTGGTAATTAAACGCGGCCCGCGCGGAGCGAGCTATTACAGCGCCAGAGAAACGCATCATGCTGCCGGTTTTCATGTCCCGGTTGTCGATCCGACGGGGGCCGGCGACTGCTTTGGCGCCACCTTTGTCAGCCTTTTCCTGTCCGGCGCATCGCCGCAGGAGGCGCTGAGATGGGCCAACGCCAGCGGCTCTCTGGCGATTGCCCGGCGTGGGCCGATGGAAGGGACTTCCACGAAAGCGCAGATAGAGGGGTTTCTCAACGCGCATCAATAGCAGAGGTATCCCGCCCGAAGCATCACGAGCGGGATAAGTTGCTGAGTCGATCAGGTCACCGGCGCCGGGTTAAACACCGCCAGCTGATTGTGCAGGCCCCACTGATCTGAGAAAGTCTTCTTGCGGCCGCTGGCGACATCAAGAATAAATTCAAACAGCTTCAGCCCTACCTCTTCGATGGTTTCTTCGCCGGTGGCGATGGTTCCCGCATTGATATCCATTAGGTCATACCAGCGGTTTGCCAGCTCGGTACGCGTCGCCATTTTAATCACCGGTACGGCGACCAGGCCATACGGCGTACCGCGACCGGTAGTAAAGACCTGCACCGTGATCCCGGAGGCCACTTGCTGAGTACCGCAGACGAAGTCGCTCGCCGGCGTCGCGGCGTAAATCAAACCGCGTTTGGTCGGGCGCTGCCCCGGAGAGAGCACTTCGGCAATCGCGCTCTTTCCGGATTTAGCGATAGAACCCAGCGCCTTTTCTACAACGTTGGCCAGACCGCCTTTTTTATTGCCCGGGGATGGGTTGGCGCTGCGGTCGGTTTTACCCATATCAAGATAGTTATCGTACCAGGCCATCTCCTCCAGCAGGCGTCTGCCGACTTCTTCGTTGATGGCGCGCGGCGTCAGCAGATGAATCGCATCGCGTACTTCGGTGACTTCGGAAAACATGACGGTCGCCCCGCAGCGCACCAGCAGATCGGAGGCATAGCCCACCGCCGGGTTGGCGGTCACGCCAGAAAACGCATCGCTGCCGCCGCACTGCATACCGACCACCAGTTCGGAGGCCGGGCAGGTTTCGCGCTGGCGCTGGTTCAGCTTCTCCAGATGGCGCTCGGCGACCTGCAGAATGTCATCCACCATTGATTTAAAACCGACGTGCTTCTCATCCTGCAGGCTGACGATGCTGGCGCTATCTACGGGAATGCTTTTTACATCGTCGGTGCCTTCCAGCAGGCGCTCCGGCTGCAGTTTCTCGCAGCCAAGGCCAATCACCATCACTTCGCCGCCGAAGTTTGGATTGAGGGCCAGGTTATGAATGGTGCGGATCGGAACGACCGCTGCCGGAGCGTTAATCGCCACGCCGCAGCCATAAAGATGGTTCAGACCCACGACGCCATCGACGTTGGGATACTTCGACAGCAGATCGCGTTCGATAATTTTCACTACGTAATCGACGACTCCCGCCACGCAGTGCACGCTGGTGCTAATACCGAGCAGATTTTTGGTGCCAACGCTGCCGTCGGCGTTGCGATAGCCTTCGAAGGTATAGCCTTCCAGCGGCGGCAGCGGCGCCGGAACTTTGGTCGCCAGAGGTAAGGTGTGCAGAGGCGGCGCCTTCGGCAGTTCCACCAGCGATTCGTCAATCCAGCTGCCCTGCGGAATATCGCGTACCGCGTAGCCAATCACCTCGCCATAGCGGATGATTTCACCGTGTACAGGAATATCGACCAGCGCGACCTTGTGGCCTTGCGGGATATGCTCAACCAGCGTGAGCCCGTCAGGGAAACGCGTTCCGGCTTTTAAACCTCGATCGTTAACAATAATCGCCACGTTATCCGTTTCGTGCACTTTTATATAAAACGCCGTTGGCGATTCTTGTCTAATTTCAATGTCAGCCATTGTCCAGTATTCTCCAGCAAGGTGCGAATAATAAAATAAAACGTTTATACCCGTCATATTTCAAGCTGCATTTGCGTTGGCTTTCCTCGCTCACCCCAGTCA
>CWHF01000177.1_pt1 | contig 22465 bp, 23 predicted proteins | sample 674701 | NCBI WGS metagenome assembly CWHF01 (sample SAMEA3735881, study PRJEB9488) | human gut metagenome | biome: ENVO:mammalia-associated habitat; material: ENVO:feces | place: Malawi | collected 2009-02-27 | reverse complement strand
GAACGACACGGTCGTGCTGATCAAAGCCCCGGGCGCCGACAATGTGAGGGTAGAAAACCAGACCGGGGTACAAACCGACTGGCGCGGCTACGCCGTTCTGCCCTACGCCACCGAATACCGGGAAAACCGGGTGGCGCTGGACACCAATAGCCTGGCCGATAACGTCGATTTGGACGATGCGGTAGCCAGCGTAGTACCGACCCACGGCGCAATTGTCCGCGCGGAATTTAAGGCGCACGTCGGGCTCAAGCTGCTGATGTCGCTCATCTATAACGGGAAGCCGGTTCCCTTCGGCGCGCTGGTGACCTCTGACGACAGCCAGGGCAGCAGCATCGTCGCCGATAACGGCCAGGTCTACCTGAGCGGGATGCCGCTGGCGGGCAAGGTGCGGGCGAAATGGGGCGAGGGTCCGAACGCCAGCTGTGAGGCCAGCTACAGCCTGCCGCCGGAAAATCAGAACCAGACGCTGAGCCAGCTCTCCACGGAGTGCCGCTAAGGAAACCATGATGATGAGAAAAACCCTGTATCTGTTGAGCGCCCTCGTCTCGCTGGCGGCCAGCAACGCCGGCGCGGCGGACAGTACCATTACTATCAGCGGCTACGTTCGCGATAACGCCTGCGCCGTGGCGGGTGAATCAAAAGATTTTACCGTCGATCTGATGGATAACGCCGCAAAGCAATTCCATGCGGTTGGGGCAACCACGCCGCTGGTCCCCTTTCGTATTGTGCTGTCGCCCTGCGGTAGCTCGGTTACCGCGGTGAAGGTCGGCTTTGTTGGCGTTGCCGACAGCATCAATAGCGATCTATTAAAGCTCGACGGCGGGGCTTCGGCGGCGGCGGGGATGGGCGTGCAGATCCTTGACGCGCAGCAGACGATGCTGCCGCTCAACGCAGCCTCATCGGCCATAGCCTGGACCACGCTGACGCCCAGCCAGCCCAACACCCTGAACTTTTATGCCCGGCTAATGGCCACCCAGCTACCGGTCACCGCCGGGCACGTTAATGCAACCGCGACCTTCACGCTTGAATTTCAGTAACCGGAGGCTGAAATGAAATGGACTCATGCACCCTGGCTGCTGGCGGTAACGATGGCCTTCGCCAGCGCCCCCCGCGCCGCCGACGTGACCATTACCGTTAACGGTAAAGTGGTGGCTAAACCCTGCACGGTCTCCACCGCTAACGCCACCGTCGATCTCGGCGATCTTTATACCTTTAGCCTGGTCTCCGCCGGTTCTTCCTCACCCTGGCACAGCGTGGCGCTTAACCTGAGCAACTGTCCGATCGGCACCTCGCGGGTCACCGCCAGCTTTAGCGGCACGGCGGACGCCACCGGCTACTACAAAAACCAGGGTACCGCCGGCAACATCCAGCTTGAGCTGCAGGACAATGGCGGCACCACGCTGAACACCGGCGCGAGAAAAGAGGTCCAGGTGGATGACGCCACCCAGTCCGCCAGCTTCCCGCTACAGGTCAGAGCGCTAACGGTCAACGGCGGCGCTACCCAGGGAACGATTCAGGCGGTGATTAACGTCACCTATACCTACGCCTGAGCCAGGAGAACAGAGTAATGAAAAAGATAATCCCCCTTCTGATGACGCTGCTGCTGGCAGGCTGGTCGTTTAACGCCTGGTCTTTCGCCTGTAAAACCGCGGCGGGCGTGACCATTCCCATCGGCGGCGGCTCGGCGAACGTGTACGTAAACCTTGCGCCGGCGGTCAGCGTCGGGCAGAACCTGGTCGTGGATCTTTCGACACAGATTTTTTGTCATAACGATTTTCCGGAAACCATGACCGATTACGTGACCCTCCAGCGCGGATCGGCCTATGGCGGCGTGCTGTCGAGCTTTTCCGGTACCGTCAGGTATAACGGCACCAGCTACCCGTTCCCCACCACCAGCGAAACGGCGCGGATGACCTACAACTCGATAGTCGATAGACCCTGGCCTACCGTTCTCTATCTGACGCCCGTCAGCAGCGCAGGTGGGGTCGCCATTTCCGCCGGTTCGCTAATCGCTGTCCTGATCCTGCGCCAGACCAATAACAAGGATAACGACGACTTCCAGTTCGTGTGGAACATATACGCCAACAACGATGTCGTGGTGCCAACCGGCGGCTGCGACGTTTCTGCTCGCGATGTGACGGTGACGCTGCCGGAATATCCCGCTTCGGCCGCCATTCCGCTAACGGTTTACTGCGCGCAAAACCAGAACCTGGGCTACTACCTCTCCGGTACTACGGAGAACGCGGCCAATTCGATATTTACCAATACCGCATCGGCCTCTCCGGCCCTGGGGGTTGGCGTTCAGCTGACGCGCAACGGCAGCGTCGTTCCCGCGAATACCACGGTGTCGTTAGGCAACGTGGGAACCTCGGCGGTCAGCCTTGGCTTAACCGCCAACTATGCGCGCACCAGCGGACAGGTGACCGCGGGTAACGTGCAGTCAATTATCGGGGTGACTTTTGTTTACGAATAACCTCCCGGAGAGTGACGGCATCCTGTCGCCCTGTTCGCTGGTCACAGAGGGCCTGGTGCGGTTGATGGAAGACGGGGGCGCCCGGCCCGTGGTGTTAACCTCAGCGTCACCGACGCTGCCCCCTGACGTACGCCGTCTGGTGGTGTTTCTCCCTGAATCCCCTGTTCGGCTACTCTCAACCCTGAAGCGTGCCGCTATGCTGCTGGAACAGTCCGCAACGCCGCTACCGATGCTGTTTCTCAGCCGCAGCCCGGCCAGTTGGCTATGGTCCACCCTGCTACACCAGGTCGCAGAGCGGCGTCAGCTTTCCGCGGTGCGGGCGGCCGCCTCCGACCTCCCGGTCCCCTGTCTGGCGGCGCTACTGCGCGACGTCATACCCGAGGGATATCCTTCCCTTGAACAGCTGGCAGATGAAGAAGCGCGGGCATTGGGTAAGCGCCCTGCCGGGCTAACCCGGCCGGAGCTGAACGCCATCCTCGGTTTGCTCTGCGGATACCGCGCCAGCGATCAGGCCAAACGCCGCGGCATCAGCCACAAGACGCTCTACAATCAAAGAACCGCAGGATTGAAAAAAATGGTGGAACACCACCCGCAGATGGCCGCCCGCTTTCCCGGCAGTCAGATAAGAGAACAGAAAAGCGAGCCCATCGCCGCCCTTTGCGCTTTCGAGCGTGAATTTGTCCATGCAATCCATAGCCGACAAATTTTCCCGGTTTTCCAGCCCATAACCGATGAACATCGTCAGCTAAGGGGGATGGAGATCCTTGTCCGCTGGCGCCGGAACGGCAGCGTTTTGTTTCCCGCTGATTTTTTACCGCAGCTACGCTCGGAATATGCGTGGCTGGTGCTCACCGCGTTTGTGCTGCAGGAAGCCGTGCAGAATATCAATCTGTACAGTGGTGAATTTTATTTCGCGGTGAATATTCCCGCGGCTGTCGCCAGCAATGAAAACCTGATTCGCATGATGGAAACCGCGCGCCAGCAGCTGCGTCAGCCGCAAATATCGCCGCGGCTGGTGCTGGAGCTTGCCGAAAATGCCGACCTCAGCCGCCACGGGAAAATAGCCGGAAATATGGCCCGGCTACAGCAGCGCGGCTTCCGAATTATGCTTGATGACTGCTTCTCGCAAAGCAGCGTGCTGTTCCCGGTGCGGGCGTTGACGTTCAACGCCTACAAGCTGGATATGGGCATCATCAATGATATGCAGCGCGATGCGCACGCCCTGGCGCTGATTAAAAGCCTCATCTACTACTGCCGGCTGATCGGCAGCCGCTGTATTGCCGAAGGCGTAGATAGCCTGGAGAAATTCAACAAACTGAAAGCGCTGGGAGTCGACCATTTTCAGGGAAACGCCATCTCGGCGCCGGTTGAAAGAGAAAACGTGGCGGAGGTCATACAGCAACTCTCCGGCGAAGCGGAGTATCCGTCCGGCATCGCAGTGTAGGTAACGCCCGATGAAATACATCGGGCGTTAGCAGCACTTTAGCTCAGCTCCGGCCAGTAACCACGATTGGCCTCGATCAGTTCATCGAGAATAGCTTTCGCAACCGACGCGCTCGGAACCGTTTTGGACAAGGTCAACGCCTGCCAGAGCTTTTGGTAGCTTCCTTCAACCCAGGCGTCGACAACCAGTTTTTCCACCGCCACCTGCTGCTCCATCAGCCCCTTTTGAAACAGCGGTATTTTCCCCATCGCCAGCGGTTCGGGACCGTTAACGCCGACCAGGCAAGGCACTTCAACCATCGCGGTCTCGTCAAAATTCGCGATAGCGCCGTTGTTCTCTACAATCAACAGCATTCTTTCCTGGGTATTAAAGGCGATGGCGCAGGCGAGATCGACAATAAAGGTGGCATGCGCCCCGGCATGGAAATGCGCCGCTTTGGCGCTCCGCCGGGCGACAATGTCTTTCGCCATATCGAATACCTCTTTCTCTCTCCCGGCCATCACCTCATTCGCGCGCGTAAAGTTCGGGTCCGAGTGGGCTACCTCGTAGTCGGCATAAAAATAGTATTTTAGGTAGGTATTGGGCAACGTGTCCGTATCCAGCGCAAAGACGTCCTTCACCTTTTTGAAGGTCTCAATCCAGCTTGGCGCTTTGTGCTGAAAATCCTCTTTCGGACTGCAATACCCCAGCTCAGACACATGCTTTTTTAACGTCGGCATTAAATCATTACCGGCCTTATCGGTAATGCTGGTCCACCAGCCGAAATGGTTGAGGCCGAAATAACGCACGTTCATCTCTTTACGTGATTTCAGACCAAGGATATCGGCGAATAATCCTTCAATTGCCACCGGCATATCGCAGATATTAATAATTTTAGCCGCTGGCCGTAATCGACGAGTGGCCTCGGCAACGATCGCCGCCGGATTGGAATAGTTGAGCATCCACGCGCCGGGGGAGTACGTTTCCATATAGTCAACCAGTTCAAGTACCCCGGCAATGGAACGCATACCATAAGCGATACCGCCAGGGCCACAGGTTTCCTGGCCAATCACGCCATGCTTAAGCGGTATTTTCTCGTCCTTTTCGCGCATCTCATAGAGGCCGACGCGAATATGGGCCATCACAAAATCAACGCCGGTAAAAGCTTCCTGCGGATCGGTGGTGTAGCTAAAAGCCACTTGCGGATAACGTTCAGCCACCAGAATCGCGCAGGCTTCACCGATCACGCGCTGGCGATCGTGATGATTATCATAGAGACGAATTTCGCTCAGCGGAAATCTGTCCATATTTTCCAGCAGCATCATAATAATCCCTGGAGTATAGGTACTGCCGCCGCCAGCTATCGTAACAACAAATTTATTTTGCATCTTCCACCTCATTATTCATGTACATCTAAATAGCGATCCACAGCATTACGGATTTTATTCACCCCTAAACCATAAATAACCTGAACGTGATTACCTTTGATAATGACGCTGGTACCGCCGCTGGTTTTCAGAATATGTTCCTGAATTAATGCCGGATCCCGCACGTCAACCCGAAGTCGGGTAAAACAATTGCCGACAGAACACACATTGTCTTTCCCGCCAAGCCCCTGAATGACCTGTTCACCGGAAGTCTTGGCTGGGGCACTTGCGCTCGCCGCTCGGCTTAGCGCCTCATCCTGTTGTTCCTGGCCTGGCGTGCGCATCCTGAAACGCAGAATCAGGAATTTACCGATAAAATACATCGCCGCTGTTTCCGCTAACCCCAGGGCGACAAAAACAGGCCAGCGCGTCAGATGGGCTCCCGCCGGTATGTTATAAACAATAAAATCGATAATGCCGTTGGTTGCGCAGACCCGAACATCGAGCAGCCACGCCAGCATCTGGAAAAAGCCATCCACTAACGAATAAACCAGCCATAACACCGGTGCGGTGAAGATAAATAAAAACTCAAAAGGTTCGGTTATCCCGACGAGGAAGGAGGTCACAATCAGCGGGATAAGCGTGACTTTCAACTTTTGTTTATTTTCAGGTTTCGCCGTCTTATAAAAGGCCAGGGCCATTCCGGCCGTGCCAAAAATTTTGACCATTCCATAGGTCAGGAATCGCGCCGAGTCGCTTAACGCTCCCCCGGTGTTACCGGCAATTTCAGCGAGGAAAATGGGCTTTGCTCCGACTATCGTCTGCCCATCAATTAACAGCTGTCCGCCAATAGAGGTAAAAACGAAGGGTGACCAAATGAGATGATGTAAACCGGTCGGGATAAGAAAACGATTGAGAAAACCATACAGAAAAACGCCGGCGGCGCCGAAAGTTTTCATGACGCCGGTCAGCGCCGATATACCGTGTTCAACAATTGGCCAGAAATAGACCGTGGCGATGGCAAACACGCCGACCAGCGGGATCATTACGATCAGAACCAGCTTACTGTTGCCATAAATTGAGAATGCGCCGCGAAACTCGATATCGACAAAGCGGTTATGAATGAAAGCCACCGCGCAGCCCAGAATGATGCCAAGAAACACGCCCATATCGATGACCTGGAAACCGAAAATAAAGGTTTGCCCGCTGCCGTAAAGCTGCGCGTTGCTGCTCCCCTCAACAAGCCGCCCGGTCAGAGTAAGCCAGCTATTGTTGGCCGCCAGGTACATAAACCAGGTCATTGCGGCGACAAACGCGGCTTCCGCTTTGCGAGTTTTTGCCAGCCCGCTCGCCAGACCGAGGCAAAAGAAGAAGCCAAGATTGTTCATGATTGCCCAGAGCATACTGGAAACATATTTCCCCAGCAGGAAAAGCGAGCTGTCTTCTGCCACCCATAATTTATTGGTGGTCATACTGAGCAACGCAATCAACAGACCCACAACCGGCAGATATAAAACCGGCCCAATCATCGCCCTGGAAAAATCTTGTAATTTTTTTACCCCGATCATCCTCTTCCCCTCTCCTGCTTATCGACTGCCAGCGCTCAGAACTTGCGAATCAGCCTATGCGCCAGAGAGGATTAATCAGAGGAGATAAAGCGTCATCTGTGATGAAAGTCATATATCTTCGGAAGTAATAGATATATAAATAAAAACAAATAACTAGATGACCAGTTTATGAACACCTTGCGAATAAAAATATTAAATATAAAAATCATATAGTTACATTTATTCCCCAACAATTCACTTCGCTATGAGACATCTATAAGTGATATACAAATCCATTGCCGAACGGCTGAAAAATCGCATCAACAGCGATGAGTTTGAAGTCGGAGATGCGTTACCGAGCGAGAAAGCGTTAGCCAGCGAGCTACAGGTATCAGTGATGACCATCCGCAAAGCGCTAACGCTGCTGGAAAGGGAAAAATTGATCGTCAAACGCCACGGCAGTGGTTCATACGTTGCGCGAAAGAGCAATTATCACGGCGGGGAGCTTGATGGGTTCAACTATCAGATGCATATCGTTGGCGAGACCAACTATCGCAACAAGGTCATCGAGTTCACTATGCTCGATGCGCCTCTGGCCATCGCACAACAGTTAAAAATTGAGCCCGGAGAAAAAGTCTATTATGTCAGGCGCATTCGGATGATTGATGACGTGCCCATTCTGATAGAAAACAGCTATATACCGGTAGCGATTTTCCCATGGCTTAGCATCGGAAATCTGGAAAGGTCAAAATTTAACTACTTCAAGAAGGAGTGCAACATCACCATTCTGGAAAGCCACCGTAGCTATTCCCCGATTCTGGCCACCCGCGAACAAGCGGAACTCCTGCAGGTTGCGCAAAACAGCCTGCTGCTACGCGTGCAATCGATCAGCTTTGCGCAGAATAATCTCATCGTCGATTTATCCGATATTTACCAAAATACCAATAAATACAATGTAAAACATATCACTCGCCGTTGAAGGATAGTTAAGACCGGGGTTTCGGCTTCTCCAGCGGCGCGTCTCTCAGCCGTGATGCCCGCCAGCAGGTCTGCGGCAAGGTTGCGAAGCGGCAGCTGGCGGTTCGGCTCCGTTACGCTTACCAGCCGCAGACGTTAGTCTCTTCGTCGGACTCGTAGCCGCGCACGATATTAATCAGATCTTTTACCGCATCGGCAGCCGTCTGCGGATCCTGCAATTCAGCCAAAGTTGCAAATTCACTGTCGACCGACACGCCATTATTATTGTTGGTTACCGTTACGATAAATCCCTTATCCCCGGCGTTATCGACTGAGAGATCAGAAATAAGCTCAGCGATGGCCTGCGCTGCGATATCAGGCACGTACAGGGCCATGGGCTTAAGATACACTTTTTCTTTTTTATCTTTATTATTGCCGTTGATTACCGCTAACGCATAACCTTTATTTTCACTGTTCATATTATCCCTCGATAAGAATTTTAGGATCAACGTAAAAGTCGACGTTAAATACGGTGTCTTCCGTTAACGCCTCAATGCAGTGCCATTTTTCGGGTGGGAAAACGCCAAACTCCCCTTCAGCAATGGTCAGGGTTTCGACCGGATCCGGGCTGGTCTCATCAGCGTAGCCCAGATAGCGTATCGCGCCGCGCATCACCGACAGTCGTGGGTAGACGCCCTGCCGGGTGCCCGCGTCCAGATGCCGCTTCCAGATCGACGCTGGCGCCGTCTCTTTTGTCCACAGCGGGGTGCTACGGGTATGCACATAGTGGGTCGGGATGATGATTCGCTGCATGATTCTGCCTCTCTTTACGCCCGCTGCACGGGGCCGAAAACAGGAAAATATGTTGCATATCATATACCCCTTTTAATCACTGAGGGTATTATTTTTTATCAAAATCGGTTCCCCCTCTATTTCTACCCATTAGGGATTAGACCACTTACTAAAATAAATACGGGCGAATTCAGCTACGCTAAAGTCGCCCGCAAATAAATACAAATTACTTATTTCCCTGCTGAAGTAAGCGGCCCCGGTTTACCGATCAAATAGCCCTGAACCAGATCACAACCTAATTTTCGTAACGACTTCAGCTGTTCTTCCGTTTCGACGCCTTCTGCCACAATTCGCATATGCAGGCTTTTACCCATGCTGATGATCAGGCGCACGATATCCAGATCGTCTTGCTGATGGGGGATATTAATAACAAATGATCGATCGATTTTTATCTTATCAAACGGGAAATAGCTTAAACGCGAGAGCGACGAATAGCCGGTACCAAAGTCGTCAATAGAGATCTGCACGCCAAGCTCACGCAGCTGGCTCAGGATCTCTAACGAGCGGGTATTTTCATTAAATACGTCAGACTCGGTAATTTCCAAATCCAGCCGATACGGATCCAGCCCGGTTGTTCTTAAGATAGTTACCACGGTATCGGTCAGTGAACTGTTCATTAACTGAACCGGCGACACGTTAACCGACACCTTGAGCGGCGACGACCAGCTGGCGGCCGCTTCACAGGCGGTTTTTAATACCCACTCGCCCAACGCATTAATCAGGCCGATTTTCTCCGCCACCGGGATAAATTCCGTCGGCGGAACGCTGCCGCGTAGCGGATGAAACCATCGAACCAGCGCTTCATAGCCGTAGATTTCACCATTCATGGCATCGGCAATCGGCTGATAGTAAACCCTGAACTCCCCTCTCTCGAGCGCTTGCATCAGGTCATCTTCGAAAGATTTATTCTCCTGCTGGCGCTGAAGCATACCGGGGCGGAATATCTGGACGTAACCGGAGCCCTCTTTTTTCGCTTCATACAGCGCCAGGTCGGCGCATTTGTATAAATAGTCGGTGCGGCTTTCTCCGTCAGAGATGACAATCCCGATACAGGCACCGATCTGAATCTGCGAGTCGTAAATCTGATACGGCTGGCTAATCTTTTCCCGGATCACCGTTGCCCGCTCCAGCGCCATCTCTTCGCTAAGATCGTGGGTCACCAGAGCAAATTCGTCTCCCCCCAGCCGGTACAGCGTTTCTGACGTTTTACGAAAAAATGAGAGACGGCTGGCCAAATCCTGCAATAGCTTATCTCCGGCGTCATGACCCTGCGTGTCGTTGACGTCCTTGAAATTATCCAGATCGAACAACATAACCACCGCCGAGCCGTGATAGGGCCGCACCTGGTTAACCACCTCCTGCAGGCGTTGCCAGAAAGAGAGCCGGTTGGGCATCCCGGTCAGCGAATCATGATAGGCATCGTACTGCAGCCGACGGTTTTGCACCTGTAGCTTTTCTTTGGAAGCCTGCAGATCGGTAGCCAGTAATTTCATCCGCACGTGAGCGCGACGCAGGGTGTTATTCTGCTTCAGCATCAACATCCCGAGCGTGATACAGAGAATAATCAGCAGAATAGAAATGGCCGAATAGATGTAATAGAGGTTCTGTATTTTATCGTGGGTGAGATTAACCAGATTAAAATCCTGGGCGAGAGAGGTGGACGCGAGCGAGGTCAACGGCCCGTCCAGGGTGCTCATCTCTTGTAACATCAGCTTCAGCTGTGCTGTCGTCATGGTATCCAGCTGCTTATCCAGCCGGTCCAGAAGAGTAATCAGGCTGTCAACTATCGCCTTACGATGAGGATCTTTGCCGATAAACTTTCCCAAATCACCCTGCTGCAGCAGCGCAATCTGGCTCATCATGATTTCCAGACGCAGGCGCACCTCATCGTGGTCGCTTCCCTTTACCTCCAGTCCCATCGCACTCAGTCGCGCCTCAAGACGCATGTACTCGGAGACTATCTGGGAAACGGACCACGAATCAGTATAACGGGTTAATTTTTGCAGCTCACTTTGCCGCTCATGGACCAGATAAGTAATGTAACCGGTCACAATGAAGAGCGACAAAATAATGGCAGTGAGTATTCGATTCAAGATCAAACCCTTACTCAATTATAATCTTCGAAACCTGCCATGCCGAACGGGAATAATAAATCTGATTCTGCAATTCCGGGCTACTGTCGTAGGGATAAACAATAAATAAAGGCCCTTTATCACGAATGCGCATATATTCGCCGTTCATTTTTAAAGCCAAAATTACGGGAAATTTATGAAAGTCATCGATAGGAACAATGGTGGTGTAATCATTCAGCGCCAGCACCCGCGCCGACTTGCCTTTGGCACCGACTAAATCCATGAGTTTACTGAGGGAAACGCCGTCAAAGCGAACCTTTCCCGAATACCACGGGGTGGTTGTTACGATCGTTTCCATGCCCAGTTTTTCCAGTGCCGCCACATCAAAAACGGCGGTATCGCCCTCATTCGTATTAGTAATCAGGCCGGAAATAGTTAAAACGGGTTTACCCACGGGCGCCGGCAGTTTTTCTGCAAAAGCGGAAGGCAAAACCATGACACAAAATAAAGCTGCAAAAATTAAACGCATTTAACTCACCCTTCCGAAATTGGAGACTTGTTAATTGTAAACCATTTAAGTCATTTCTTAAAAGGTGTCCTCAGCGGGTACAAAAATTTAAATTAAACACAATAAGCCAAGTCCTAAGCTCGCATTCCTGTTGGCCCAGCCGGGCTGCACCCGGCCGGTCAGGCAAACGCTTAATGCCTTTAAACACGCAGAGCAGGTAAAAATCTTTTCACTTGCCCTTCTGCGCGGTAGTCTCAGGACAGGCGCGAATTCGGAAAGCGTCTCATTCCAATAATTAGAAACTCAGCAACAGACAGGACAGGTATGGAATCAACGTTAATTTCTCAGGGCCCCGGCAAGGAGGCATGTTCACTCAACCGCGCCCGCAGAGCGGCCTGGGGCAGCTTCGCCGGGGCCGTGGTCGACTGGTACGACTTTCTGCTCTATGGCATCACCGCCGCGCTGGTATTTAACCGGGAGTTTTTCCCGCAAATCAGCCCGGCAATGGGTACCCTCGCCGCGTTTGCCACCTTCGGCGTCGGTTTCCTCTTTCGACCGCTGGGCGGCATTATCTTCGGTCATTTTGGCGATCGCCTCGGGCGCAAACGCATGCTGATGATGACGGTGTGGATGATGGGGATCGCTACCGCCTGCATCGGTCTCCTGCCCTCGTTCAACCAGATAGGCTGGTGGGCGCCAGTTCTGCTGGTTCTGCTGCGCGCCGTACAGGGTTTTGCGGTGGGCGGAGAGTGGGGCGGCGCGGCGCTGCTGGCGGTTGAGAGCGCGCCGAAAAATAAGAAAGCGTTCTACAGCAGTGGCGTGCAGGTGGGTTATGGCGTCGGATTGCTGCTCTCAACGGGGCTGGTGTCGCTGATAAGCGCCTGTACCACCGATGCGCAGTTCCTTAGCTGGGGCTGGCGTCTGCCGTTCTTGTTTAGCGTCATGCTGGTGCTGGCGGCGCTCTGGATCCGCAACGGCATGGCGGAATCTGCCGAATTTGAACAGCAGCAGCGCGAACAGCAGCAACAGCCGCAGAAAAAGCGTCTGCCGGTAGTAGAAGCGCTGTTCCGCCATCCGGGCGCGTTCTTAATGATTATCGGTCTGCGCCTGTGCGAACTGCTGACAATGTATATCGTTACCGCCTTCGCGCTTAACTACTCCACGCAGAATCTCGGTCTGCCGCGCGAGCTGTTTCTTAACATTGGCCTGCTTGTCGGGGCTATCAGCTGTCTGACGATCCCCTGCTTCGCCTGGCTGGCGGATCGCTTTGGCCGACGCCGCGTCTATATCACCGGAGCGCTGATCGGCACCCTCAGCGGTTTCCCGTTCTTTATGGCGCTCGAAAGCCAGTCATACTTCTGGATCCTGTTTTTCGCGCTCATGCTGGCGAATATTGCGCACGATATGGTGGTTTGCGTCCAGCAGCCGATGTTTACCGAAATGTTCGGCGCCAGCTATCGCTACAGCGGGGCCGGAGTGGGATATCAGGTCGCCAGCGTCGTCGGCGGCGGTTTTACGCCGTTTATTGCCGCCGCTCTGGTCACCCTATCCGGAGGCTCCTGGCATAGCGTTGCGATCTATTTGACCGTAGGTTGCCTGCTATCTGCCCTTACGGCGATGCTGATCAAACCTTGTCGCCACGGCGATGAACCGCTTTAAGGAGTTACCATGATTCAGGAGCCCTGCTGGCCGCAGCGCTTTCATCACCAGCAGCTGCCGCTTCACTACTGCGCCGATCCGACGCTTGCCGAGCAGCCGCTGTTTGACCGGGCACGCGACGGGGAAGCGGTGGCCCAGCTCTGGCAGGCCCCGCAGGGATTTGTGGTGCCGGGAAGCTATCGCAAATTTGCCGAACTCCCGGCGGTAAGCGATCAGTTTGCCAGCCGGGGATGGCCGGTCTGGCAGCGCCGCTCCGGCGGCGGCCTGGTCCCGCAGGGGCCGGGAATTGTCAATCTCAGCCTGGCCTGGCCGGTTTATCACTCGCTGGGCGAAGCCGCAGAGCCGATTTATCTTTTCCTCTGCGGCCTGTTGCAGCGTACGCTTTCAACCTTTGGCGTAGCCAGCCACTTTCAGGCGGTCAGCGGTTCATTTTGCGATGGTCGCTATAATCTGGCCTGCGGCGAAGGCGGGCAGGTGCGAAAAATAGCCGGCACGGCCCAGTACTGGCGCCCCATGCCGGCAGGACGGGGCCATGTGGTCCTCGCGCACGCGGTGATCCTGCTGGACGTCGAGCTGCAGGCTGCCCATCGGGCGGCCAATGATTTCGAAGCCCGGCTCGGCAGCGGACGGGTATACCGCGCCGAGAAAACCGTGACGCTTGCCGAACTTGTGACACAACCAGCCGATTTGCTCCCCCGCTTTCGCGAGGCGCTGGTGCAGGAGTTACAGAATATTAGCTGAAGGTCGTCTTCAGATAGCGGCTAAAGGTCTCTACTGCCCGCGATACGCGCGGCGCGTAGGGGCGAATAACGTAGAGACTTTCCGCAAATACATCCACCGGCCGCCATTCCGGCAGGAGCTCCTGTACCAGCCCGCGGCCAATCGCCTCCCTGGCGCTAAAATCCGGCAGTAAGGCAATTCCCAGCCCCGCCAGCACCGCATCGCGCAGGGATTCGCTGTTATTGGTGGCAAACGGCCCCTGCACCTTCACGCTCACCCGCTCATCGTTGCGCTCGAAGGTCCAGTGCGGGCTTTGCGGCCCGCGCGGGTAGGTCAGGCATTGATGCTGACGCAACGCGTCAGGCGAATCGGGGCGACCAAAGCGGCGAATATAGTCCGCCGAGGCGACCACCAGGGTTGCCGTACGGCACAGCGGCCAGGCTACGTGGGTCTCCGGCAGCAGCTCGCGACGACAGTGGCGAATGGCAATATCAAACCCTTCGCTGGCGAGCGACACCAGCCGATCGGTCACCTCCAGCTGCAGATGAAGCTGCGGGTGCTGATGCAGAAAAGGCGTGATGGCCGGAACCAGCTGCTGTCGAGAGAACGCCACCGGCGCGGTAAGGCGCAGCGTTCCGCGCAGCGGGCCGCCCTCATCGTCGCAGGTGCCGGTAAAAATCTCGCGGATCTGCCCAAACGGTTCGTTTAGTTCCGCCACCAGCCGCTGGCCATCTTCGCTTAGGGTCACGCTGCGGGTGGTGCGGTGCACCAGCGTCTTGCCGGTGACTCGTTCCAGTTCGCTTATTTTCTGGCTAATGGCGGACTTGCTGACCGCCAGCTTTTCCGCGGCGCGAGTATAGCTTTTTTGCTCCTCCAGTACCGTCAGCCAGTACAGGTGGGTCCAGTAAATGTCCGGGCGGATTTCGCTCATCATGATTGTTCACAGAGAAAAACAATGAGTTCAAATATAGCGGTTTTTACCGACTTCAGCACGAGGTAGCATCTCTTTCACCGAGGTAAATCCGACAATAAGGACCATCTGCTATGCCATTACTGACGTTTGATATCATTGAAGGACGCAGCGAAAACGAGATCAAAACCCTGCTGGATGCGGCACATCGCGCCGTTGTGCAGGCGTTCAAGGTGCCAGAGCGTGACCGCTACCAGATTGTTCACGAAAACAAAGCTCACCATATGATTATTGAGGATACCGGGCTGGGGCTGACGCGAAGCCGGGACATAGTGGTGGTGAGGGTTTATACCAGCCCGCGCAGCGAAGCGCAGAAGCAGCTTTTTTATGCCACTCTGCAGGCTGAGCTTGAAGAGCACTGCGGTCTGAGCGGCGAGGATCTCATGATCTCGGTAATCAGCAACCACAAAGGGGACTGGAGTTTTGCTCACGGCGTAGCGCAGTATATTACCGGCGACCTTTAGCTCTGCCGACGATGCGACTGGCGCACGATGGGTTCCCCGGTGCGCCACGTCGCCGTCGGCCCTTCAGCAGCATCAATGAGCCGATTCAACGCCTCTTCCACCAGCCGCTCCCGTCGCTGATCGTAGGTCGTTAGCTGCCATTCCGGCGCCGCCGCCTCATCGATATTATCGAAACCGACAATACCCATCGTTAAATCGCGCTCGCGCAGCGCCTGAAGCGCGCCTATCGCCAGAATATCGTTTTCACAAAACAGGGCATCTACTCTTTCGCCTGCGGGCGTCGCGTCCAGATAGTCACTCATCGCCGCATATCCCCGGGTACGTAAATACTGGCCGGCAACCAGCAGAGTATCAAGCCGGCAGCCTGCCTGCTCCAGCGCCGCTTCGTATCCTTCCATCCTCATTAAATGGTGGGAAGCGGTATCCGGACCCTTCATATAGCCAAAAGTGCGATGCCCCTGCGCCAGTAGCAGTTCAGCAAGCTGCTTTCCGGCAAGCCGACCATCGATATTGACCACCTGGATTTCCGGATGATCGGTATTACGGCCAATCTGCACCAGCGGAACGCGATGAATTTCAGTGGCAATCGCGATAAGTTCCGGTGTCAGCACCGTGGCCATAAACAAGATACCGTCAACCTGGAGCTGGTAAGCCAGCGCCATCGCTGTGCGGGTATTTTCTTCATCGGTGACGTTAATCACCAGCGCCATGTAGCCACGATTCTGCAGCTGGCGAGTCACTTCGTTAAGCAGCAGCACCATGTTAGGATTGCGTAACTCGTCGACCGCCACGCCAATAATATGCGTTTGCTTTTGCGTCAGGCTACGCGCTAGTAAATTTGGTCGATATCCCAGAATATTAGCGGCTTTCATCACCTCTTCCCGGGTTTTGGGCTGGATGGAGGCCCCGGGGGTAAATGCCCGGGAAACCGTCCATTTGGAGACGCCAGCGAGTAATGCAACGTCGCTGGCGGTCGCTTTTTGTCGTTTTGGGGCGCTCATACTCGGTTTTAACGTTCCTGATAAAAAACATCCAATAGAACGTAAAATACAGCAAGATAGAATCCGCTCAACAAAAAACGCGCCGCGTTCTCCCGGCCCCCGGAGGGAAAACGCGGCCCGTTGTCACTGACTTAATGTGGCGTTGAGGGCATCAATCGACGTCCGTAGCCCTGCTTCAACGCTCATCGTCAGGTCCTCCATCTCCAGCGACACATAACCGTTATATCCGGTCATGCGCAGCACCGAGAAGAACTCTTTCCACCACTTCAAATCCTGTCCACAGCCAACCGCCACGTAGTTCCAGGTGCGGGTTTTGGTCTGCGTGACCGGCTGGTATTCCAGTAAGCCGTCGACATCCGCCAGCCCGCGTTCAATACGCGCGTCTTTACCGTGGACGTGATAAATCACCCCTTCAAGCTTACGGGCTGCGGCAATCGGGTCTGCACCCATGGCGATCAGATGCGACGGATCGAGATTCATGCCAATTATGTCGCCAACCGCCTCACGCAGGCGCAGCAGCGTGCTCGGGTTGTAAACCAGCTGGCTGGGGAATTCCTCGAGAGCAATCTGTTCGATACCGTGTTCAGCCGCATGGCGGGTAAAAGCCTGCCACCAGGGAATAGCAACCTCGTTCCACTGGTAATCGATCACGCCTGGCATATAGTCCGGCCAGGAAACCGTCGAGGTGATCCAGTTAGGGATTTTATCGTCCGGCCCGCCGCCCGGCAGGCCGCTCATCATGACAATCTTTTTCACCCCCAACTTTGCCGCCAGCTCGACGGTACGATAGCTGCTGGCGGTATGCTTCTCGCCCAGCGCGCCGGGGGCCAGCGGGTTACCCGAACAGTTCAGCGCAACGATCTCCATTCCGCGCTTTTCCAGTTCTCCGCGAAACGCCGCCAGCGCTGCCGAAGAAGCCAGCAATTCTTCAGTTTTAACATGTGGACAAGGCGACCAACCGCCTGCGGTCATTTCCACGCCCGTAATGCCGTACTGCTTGACGCGATCGAGCATTTCCGGGAACGCCAGGCCGGCGAGAACATCGGTACAGAGTGCCAGTTTCATATTCTATCCTTCTTAAATGAGTGTCCTTCGAGGATCTGCATAAACGCGTCTTTGCTGTCGGCGCTGGCCAGCAGCGTGGTTTTCACTTCGTCATCAAGCAGGTCTGCCAGATCCGCTATAACATCAATGTGTTCATTATTTTTTGCCGCCACGGCGACCACAAGGAAAGCCACTTTCCCCTCCCCCCAGCCCACGCCATCCGGGAACTGAAACAGCTGGAAACCGGTTTGCCGCACCAGGTCGATCCCCTCTTTGCTACAGTGGGGCATCGCCACTCCCGCCCCGAGCCAGGTAGAGAGCGCCTTTTCGCGATCCACCATCGATTCAAAAAAACCCTCGCTGACGTAGCCGCTGGCCTGCAGGGAATCCGCGGCAATATGCAGCGCCTTTTTCTTTGAATTCGCCCGACAGCCAATAAAAATATCTTCTGGTTTCAGCGTTAACATGCGCCTCTCCCTTCGTTAATGGGTCAGCGGTAGAGCGCCGGACACTCCGGCAGAGAGACCGCGTGCTTTTCGCCATCCTTCAGCGATGCCAGGCCAGCATCGCATACCATCGCCACGACAAATCCGTCCCACGATGATGGCCCGCTCATCTCCGCCCCCAGGTTTACCCGGTCAACGAAATTCTGCACCTCGCGATCGTAGGCGGTGGCGAAACGTTCCATACAGGTTTTGGGGATAGCACGGCTATAACCCTGTGCCGAACGGACGGTGGTGAGAGCCTGTTCGGTCAATGCGCTAATGGCATTTTCGCCAATCACTTCACAGCGAATGTCGTAACCATAATCGCAGTTAACAAACAGCTCATCATCAATACGTACGCCGGATTCGGTTTCAAAAATCACAATCAACGGATCCTGCAGATGCGCGCAGGCTCTGCGCGTTTTCTTCTGTGGTTTATCGACGCGTACCGAAACGATATTTTCGTTAAGCAGATAGCGGATAATATCGATCTCGTGGGTCGCCGAATCGTTAATCGCCATCTCCAGGGTGTAGCTTTCTGGCACGGAGGCGTTGCGATGTGCGCAATGGATGAGCAATATTTCCCCCAGTTCACCGCTATCCAGAGTCGCTTTAAGCTGGTTGTACCCTGGGTCGAAACGGCGCATAAAACCCAGCTGCAGCATACGTTTGCCGTAGGCCACTTCAGCATCAATAATCGCTTTGGCTTCATCCGCGGTTGGGGTCAGCGGCTTTTCGCAAAACACCGGTTTACCTGCCTTGATGGCCGCCAGAATTTGTTCTTTATGGACCGGACCAATAGAGCAAATAAAGATCGCATCCACGTCGTCCGATTGAATCATTTCGACTGCATCGTAATAGGGGTGAGCGCCATATTCGCGGGCAATAGTGTCGGTAACATTACGATTGATATCGCAGACGGCGCTGACCCTGGCGTTCTGAATCACCGTCTGAAAACGCTGGAGATGATCGCGCCCAATCATACCTAAACCAATTAAACCGATATTAACTGTCATATATTCCTCCATGTCGCTAAATCAGAATCTGAATTTTTGTTCAATTTGTTCAAGGGTTAAGCCACGGGTTTCCGGCAGGAACTTCACCAGCAGAATCAGCATTATGACGTTGGTTACCGCGAAGAAACCGAAGGTCATTCCGCCGCCGTAGCTGTTGAGTAAAATCGGGAAAATAGACTGAATGATGAAGTCAAATATCCATAAACCGAATACCGCAAAACCCATACCCAGACCGCGCATCCGCAGCGGGTAAATTTCCGCGAGCATCAGCCAGAACACCGGTGCGATCCAACCCTGCATAAAGGTCAGAAACATCAGCATCAGGGCAAGGATGATGTAGCTGGCGCCGGTAAAGTTGGCGTGCAAGCCACTGACGCCATCAACGGTTTCCATATGGAAGAAGAGCTTGAACGAGAGACCAATCAACACCAGGCTAAGGGTGACGCCGATCTGTCCGGTAAAGAACATTTTCCGTCGGGAATGCCTGCCAATTAACAGCATCCCTAGTAGCGTGGCCAGAATAGACACGACGCCATTAGCCACGGCGCCGGTCACCGCCGCCGCATCGCCAAGTCCGGTGGCTTTCAGCACCGTCGGCGCGTAGTACATAATGGTATTCACGCCGGTTACGCGCGTTGCCAGCACAATCATCAGCCCGATCAAAATCAGCTGCAGCACCCATTTTTTCTTCAGCTCGTCAACAAATCGGCCATGGTTGATGCCAATCTGACTCACCTGCTGGATATCGCGGATCTCCTGCTCCACCTCTTCAGGCCGACGAATCGTTTTCAGCACCGCAACCGCTTTGTCTATTTGCCCCTTACGCACGAAGAAGCGCGGAGACTCCGGCATTACCAGCATTCCAATCCACAGCAGCGCGCCGGGCAGCGCCGGAATAGCCAGCATCAGCCGCCAGTTGTGCGACATGTCGGGATAGAAATTGACGATGGAAGCGTTGACGGAGTAAGCGAGAAACTGCCCGGTGACGATCATCAGTTCGTTGACCGTCACCAGCCGTTCACGCTGCGCGGGCCGCGCCAGCTCTGAAATATAAATCGGCACCGTCACTGACGCACAACCAACCGCCAGGCCGAGGATAAAGCGGGCGATTATCATCGACGACATATCCCACGCGACGGCGGTACCGAGGGCGCCAAAGATAAAAATCACCGCTACCCACAGAATATTTTTCCGCCGCCCCTGGCGGTCGGACAGCCAGCCGCCGCCAACGGAGCCGATTGCCGCGCCGAATAATAAAAACGATGTCACCAGCCCTTCCTGCAGAGGAGTGAGGCCAAGATCGTTCTTCATGAAAATCAGCGCGCCGGAAATAACCCCGGTGTCATAGCCAAAACACAGCCCACCAATGGTTGAGACGAGGGTTATTAATCTGATTTTCTTATCATTATCTGTTTTACGACTTTCAGTTATCACATGATCGGTCATTTTGTTGTCCTGTCAGGGATGAGCGTTCTATCGTTTTGTTTTTATGAATAAAAAGATCACATTGCCGATCCAGATACGGCAGGTTCTGGCATCAGGAATACATTTGCACCTTTTTGCACCCGGGTGCATTATTTAACAACTTGTTATACTCTCACGGATTAAAAAATCCATAACAAGTTATTTTGAAATATTCATTTCGTTAAGGGCGTCAACTTTTTGCTCATTGAATGGCCAATTTTGTCGATCGCAGTCACGATCCGCAGAGCTTGCCGCTTTCGGGGGGAGCAAAATGCGTGGTTCAGGCTAATGGCTGGGGAGGAAGGCTATACGAAGGGGAACCCGTGGATTAATCCGCGTTCCCCAGAGAGCCAGGGACGTCAGGATCGCTGGGCGCTGGCGATACGCTGTCTGGCTTTTTGTTCAATATTTTCCAGCAGCTCCTGCACGTCGTCTTCATCAATGTCGAGAAACTGACCGTCCAGCAGGGCCGCATGAATATCTTCGCGCGTCACGGATATGCCCAGCGGCACCGCCTCCGCTTTCGCCTTCACTTCCTCCGCCGCCAGCGGATGCGGGTAGCGCCGTCCGACCAGGTTATTAAAAACAATGGCCAGCATCGCCAGCATCAATGAGTTGAGTAACACCGGGGTCAGAACAAAGTGATAGCCTTCGCTCTGTATCCCCGCCCCGCCGAGGATCGCCGTTAACGCCACCGCTCCGCCCGGCGGATGCAGGCAGCGCAGGAAATACATGCCGGCGATCGCCAACCCTGCCGCCACGCCGCAGGCCAGCGCCAGGTTCGGGATGGCGATTCCCACGGTCACGCCAATCAGCGCTGAAAGGACATTACCGCCGACTATCGACCACGGCTGGGCCAGTGGACTGCTCGGCACGCCAAACAGCAGCACCGCCGACGCGCCCATCGGGGCGATAAACCAGATATTGACCTCGCCTAATAGCCAATGGCTAAACATACTGGTGACCGCCAGCCCCGTCCCGGCGCCTATTGACGCCAGAACGATATGTTTTCTGGCGACCGGTAACGCGTGCGGCTTAAGGCGGCCAAGGAAAATGCGGATCCGTGAAAAGAGCGATCCGGGTAAAACGCTTAACATCGTGCAGCTCGCTTACATCATAATAAGAACTTATGTTTCATTTTCTTTTTTTAACCTTGTTTTAACAACCACGCCTTTATCGTGGCTTTTCGTTATTCATTTTGTGAATGTAAAAAAGGCGCGCGCTACGCTAGAATCGCCCTCACGTTTGGGTATCAGTACTCTATGGATTGAAGGTCAAATACGTTGAATAACAAGATAAAATTAGAGAAAGAAATCGCATGGGCCAGCCAGAATATGCCGCGTACGCTGCGCCAGGTCGCCGCCCTGCCCGACCTCAGCCAGGTTCGTCTGGCCTGCTGTATGCACCTGGATATGAAAATGATCCCACTGGTGCAGGGAATTCTGGAAAAAGGGGCGAAGGTTTTCCTGACCACCTGTAACCCAACCACGGTGCAGGATGATGTGGTCGCCTGGCTGGTTGAGCGCGGCGCTGAGGCTTGCGCATGGCGTGATATGAGCGATGCCGACTGGCAGCAATCGTGGGAAAAAGCGATTGCCTGGCAGCCGACGCATCTGTGCGAAATGGGCGCGGATATAACAACCCTACTGCATCAGCGCGGGGAGTTCGGCAATGTTGTCGCCGGGCTTGAAGCGACAGGCTCTGGCGTTAGCCGCCTCGGCGATATTCGGCCCGGCTATCCGATTTTTTAACTGGGATGATTTGCCGGTTAAGGAAGGTCTGCATAACCGTCATATGGTCGGCCTGACCGCGTGGCATACCTTCTTCCAGACGACCCACCTGACCCTGCATGAGAAAAAAGTAATGGTCATCGGCTATGGTCTGGTCGGCCAGGGGGTTGCGGCGGCGGCGAAGGCCTTCGGCGGCCAGGTCATGGTGGCGGAAATCGACCCGGCACGGAGATTACAGGCTGCCTACGACGGCTGGCACGTTGTTGAATTACAAGAGGCGATAGCTTCGGCGGACGTGGTGGCCACGGCTACCGGCGGCAAAAAAGTCGTTAACAGCCAGGCGCTTGATAAATGCAAAGATGGAGTGTTTATCCTCAACGTGGGTCACGTGGCGGAAGAGATTGATTGCGAGTACCTGCACCAGTTCAGCCATGAAGAGGTCATGCCCTATATCAACGCTTACCGGATGGGCCAGAAAACGATCTATCTGATGGCGAACGGTTCAATGCTCAACCTGACCGCGGGTTTTGGCGATAGCCTGAACGCCTTTGACGTCACCCTGGCGGTGATGGCCAGCGGCATCCAGCATATTGTGACCGACGGCATGACGGCGCCGGCAGACGTTTATCTGCTGCCGCAAAGCGTATGGCAAAAAGCGCTCTAAGCACATGCGCTGAGTAATTTTCCCGGAGGCGGCGCGCTGCGCCTGTCCG
>CWHF01000072.1_pt1 | contig 22995 bp, 23 predicted proteins | sample 674701 | NCBI WGS metagenome assembly CWHF01 (sample SAMEA3735881, study PRJEB9488) | human gut metagenome | biome: ENVO:mammalia-associated habitat; material: ENVO:feces | place: Malawi | collected 2009-02-27 | reverse complement strand
GCGGCGCTTGACGCGCCTTGCCCGGGCTACCGCCTCTCAGACGGCTGCGAACTCGCCGCGCCGTCGCCGGAAAGATCTTACGACACCGGTACTTTCTGCGCCCGATAGGCACTCGGCGAGCAGCCGACTAAGCGGTTAAAAAAGCGGGCAAAATAGGCCGGATCTTTAAAGCCCAGCTGCCAGGCTATTTCGCTAACCGCGTTGTCGGAAAATAGCAGCAGCCGTTTGGCCTCGCGCAGCTGCCTGTCGAAAATCAGCCGCTTGGGCGGCCGGTTGGCGAAGCGGCGGCAGATATCGGTTAGCCTTGATTCGGTCAGATGCAGCTCGCTGGCGTAATCCGGCACCGTCCAGTGCTGGTGATAGTGGCTATCGATCAACTGGTTAAACCGCTGGAACAGCTTGAGCTCGCCGCGTATTCCGCTGGCCGCATGATCGTCAAGTTTCGCGTTGCGCAGCAGCAGGGTGAACACCGCCTGCGCCAGCAGCGTCAGGGTATGTTCCCGCCCCGGCAGCTGCGACGTCGATTCCCGTTCAATCAGCCGCCAGTAATGCGCCAGCGCCACCAACTCCTCGGGCTTATCGGCCAGCGACAGGCAGATGCCCGGCAGACCGAAAGCCTCCCGCGTGCCGGGATAGAGCACCTCCAGCAGCGGCCAGACCAGATCCTCGCGCACCGTCAGCACATGACCGTCGCTATCGGACTCGGTGATAAAAGCGTGCGGCACCGAGGGCGGCGTCAGGACAAACAGCGGCGCCTGCACCGAATAGCGATGATCGTCGAGCTGCAGCTCAATCTGCCCGGTATCGAGAAAGTGCATCTGAAAATACTGGTCGTGACGGTGCGCCTGCATATCGCGGCCAAAAAACTCCGCCATCCGGGCAAAGGATTGGTAATGTACCTCCTCCGTTCCCAGACTCTCATCGTACTCTTTATTAATATCGATATTGGCAACAGGACTCTGGCACATAGCGGCTCCTTACGGCGTCGCGCGCGGACGCGATCCTTTCATCGGAATCGCCCAGATAATGACTGCGCCAATGATCAGCAGGGCGGCGACGAACCAAAGACCGCTGCTGAAGCTGCCGGTAATATCCTTCAGCCAGCCGATCATAAAGGGGCTGAGCGCCGATCCGATATTGCCGGTCGCGTTGATCACCGCGATACCAATCGCTCTGGCGCGCAGGCTGATCGACTGATCCGGCGTGGTCCAGAAAATGGCCATCGCGCTAAACGATCCGGTCGAAGCCATCACGATCCCGAGCAACTGGATCAGGTTATGATCGGTCGCCGACGCCAGCAGCCAGCCTGCGGCGGCGAACAGGAACGGCAGGGCGGTGTGGTGCTTACGCTCCTGGTGCTTATCGGAGTGCCGGCTCCAGTAGATCATTCCCAGAATGGTGCAAATCTGCGGGATCGCCGCCAGCAGGCCGATGGTGATATTGCTGCTGCTTTCGTTAAAGCTTTTGAGGATCTGCGGCGTCCAGATGCTGATCGCGCTGAGCGTATTGGTCAGGCAGAAGTAGGCCAGGGTGTACATCAGCACGATCGGCGTGAACACTTCCCGCCACAGGCTGCGCTGCTGCATGGCGTGATGGCTGATCGCCCCTTCCGGCTGGACCAGCGTCAGGCGGTCGTTGTCCATCATCTCTTGCAGGCATTTTTTATCTTCTGCGGTCAGCCATTTGGCCTTCGACGGCGAATCATCCAGCCAGAACCAGACCATAATACCGAGCAGCACCGACGGGAAGCCTTCCAGCAGGAACAGCCACTGCCAGCCGTGCAGATTCAACAGGCCGTCCATCGATAAGATATAGCCTGAAACAATTGACCCCAGCGCGGTGGTCACCGGCATCGCGATCATAAACAGCGCGTTGGCGCGGGCGCGGAAAAAGGCCGGGAACCAGTAGGTCAGATAGAGCAGAATGCCGGGCAGAAAACCGGCCTCGGTGATCCCCACCAGCATGCGCAGGATATAGAGGCTATTCGGCCCGGTCGCGAACATGGTGGCGGTGGAGGCGATGCCCCACAGCACCATGATGGTGGCGATCCAGCGGCGGGCGCCGACGATGCTGAGCATCACGTTGCTCGGAATGCCGAAAATGACGTAGGTCGCGTAAAACAGGGTGGTGGCAAGGCCGAACATGGTAGCGTTAAGGCCCAGATCCTGCCCCATGGTCAGCCCGGCAAAGCCGATATTGATGCGATCTAAAAACGAAAAGATAAACAGCACGAACAAAAATACGATCAGGCGACGAAAGAGCTTGTTGATAACCGACTGCTGCTGCGCCGTCAGCTGCTTGTGCTGATTAGCCGGATCGAACTTTTCCGGGATGGCAGATGATGTATCGCTCATTATCATTTTCCTCTAATGGGAATTTTGTAGGGTACTGCGGGTTGCCGGGTGGCGCTGCGCCACCTGGCGTTAATAGACGCCTGACGAACCCTCGGCGGTTTTTTCTGCGCCAAATCGTGCCGCCAGCGCTTCCGCACCGCGGGCCAGCAGGGTGGTATCGACCCCGACGGCGACAAACAGCGCGCCGAGCTGCAGGTAACGCTTCGCCAGCTGTTCGTTGGCCATCAGGATCCCTGGCGCTTTGCCCGCTGCGCGAATTTGCCCGATGGCGTGCTCAATGGCGGCCTGTACTTCCGGGTGCTGCGGGTTGCCGCTGAAGCCCATGTCGGCGCTCAGATCCGCCGGGCCGATAAACACGCCGTCCACGCCCTCGACATCGAGGATCTGCGGCAGATTGTTGAGCGCTTCGCGAGTTTCGATTTGCACCAGCACGCACATCGCGTCGTTAGCCTGATGGAGATAATCCGGGACGCGGTTCCAGCGCGAGGCCCGGGCGAGGGCGCTGCCGACGCCGCGAATACCCGCGGGCGGATAGCGGGTGGCTTTCACCGCCAGCCGCGCTTCGTCGGCGTTCTGCACCATGGGTACCAGCAGGGTTTGCGCGCCGATATCCAGCAGCTGTTTAATCTGCACCGGGTCGTTCCACGAGGGGCGCACCACCGGCTGGCTGGGATAAGGGGCGATCGCCTGCAGCTGGGTCAGTATCGTCTGCACGCTGTTTGGCGCGTGCTCGCCGTCGATCAGCAGCCAGTCGAACCCGGCCCCGGCCAGCAGCTCAGCGCTGTAGCTGCTGGTCAGTCCCAGCCACAGGCCAATCTGCGGTCGACCCGCTTTTATGGCGTCTTTAAAGGCGTTATTCATCATATTCCTCCTAGACGAACCGGCAGCTAATCGCGCCCATGGTGCCGTAATCAACGTGGAAGGTGTCGCCTTTGCGCGCCGGTACCGGACGCGTAAAGGAGCCGCCGAGAATAATCTGCCCGGCTTCCAGCTGGACGTCGTAAGGCGCCAGCTTGTTCGCCAGCCAGGCCACGCCGTTGGCCGGGTGATTCAGCACCCCTGCGGCGACGCCGGTCTCTTCAATCACGCCGTTGCGATAGAGCAGGGCGGAGATCCAGCGCAGATCCAGCTCGTCGGGTTTAATCGGACGGCCGCCGAGGATCACCCCGGCGTTGGCGGCGTTATCGGAAATGGTGTCGAAGACTTTGCGCGGGCGCTGGGTTTCCGGGTCGATGTTGTGGCAGCGGGCGTCAATCAGCTCCAGCGCCGGGATCACGTAGTCGGTGGCGTTGTAGACGTCGAACAGGGTGCAGTTGGGGCCGCGCAGCGGTTTGGCCAGCACGAAAGCCAGCTCTACTTCGATACGCGGGACGATAAAGCGGTCGGTAGGAATATCGCCGCCGTCGTGGAAAAACATATCGTCCAGCAGCGCGCCATAATCCGGTTCGCTGATTTGCGAACTGGCCTGCATCGCTTTCGAGGTCAGGCCGATTTTATGCCCTTTCAGCACGCGGCCTTCGGCGATCTTCATATTTACCCATTCGCGCTGTACCGCGTAGGCGTCTTCGATGGTGATCGTCGGGTGATCCAGCGAAATAGCGCGGATCTGTTCACGCTGTTTTTCCGCCTGGTTCAGCCGCTGGGCGATCAGGCTATGGGTATGTTTATCGAGCATAGTTGCTTCCTGTTACGTCATTCGGTGCTGCTGCGCCGGGTGGCGACGCGTAGGCGTCTTAGCCGGCCTGGGGTTTGTGGCAGTACTTGTTTTCACCCTCTCCCACCGGGAGAGGGGTGGGCCGCACCTATTTAAACAACGCGTGTACGTTGTTCTGCTTGTAGTTCAGCGTCGGGTGCAGTTCATCGATCTCAAACGACAGCGCCAGATAGCGGCTCTCCATCAGCGCGGCGAAATGGGCTTTGATCAGCGTGAACAGCATATCGCCCACGTCCTGACGGCTCTCCAGGCTGCGTCCGGTACCAATCTTTAGCGTCATATGCACGAAGGCGTAGTCATGCTGGCCATCGGCCATCTGCCAGGTATCCAGCCAGATGGCGCGACTGCGAATGCCGCCAATAGGAAAGATGCCGGTTGCCGCCAGCGCGGCGTTCACTTTGCTGAACAGACCCGGTAAATCAGCCTGCTCACGGATGTTGTTGGTACATTCAGCGATAAAATGCGGCATTCTGCGTGCTCCTTACGCCGTTTCCGGCAGCGGGAAGACGGCGTTGACCTGACCGGTGCCGGAGCTGGCAAAGAGTTCGGTAATAAACTCTACTTTGCCGTCATATTTGTCCCAGCCCAGCAGGCCCAGCAGCATCACCGTGTCGTGCATATTGCCTTCACCGAAGCAGTAGTCGGCGTACTCTGGCAGCATGGTGCAGAACTCTTTGAATTTGCCTTCGCGCCACAGCTTCACGACCCGTTCGTCCATCTGGTGATCGAACTCGCGGGTATAGCTGTTCATTCCCTCTTCGGCGCGCTGGTCGTCGATAAAACGGTGCGACAGCGAGCCGCTGGCAAAGACCGCCACGGTGCCGTCATATTTCTCAATCGCTTTAAGAATGGCTTCGCCCAGCTTGCGGCTGTCGGCAAAGTCATGGACGGTACAGAACGCCGAGATAGAGACCACTTTGAAATGCTTATCGCTGTTCATGTAGCGCATCGGCACCAGGGTGCCGTACTCCAGCTTCAGGCTTGGAATGTTGTGCGCTTTGGCGCGGACCCCGAGTTTGACCGCTTCGTCGGCGATCAGGTGGCCGAGCTCCGGATTACCGTCATAGTCATAGGTCATGTCGCGAATAAAATGCGGCAGCTCGTTGCTGGTGTAGACGCCCTGGAAATGGTCGGCACAGTTGATGTGGTAGGCGCTGTTGACCAGCCAGTGGGTATCAAAGACGATGATGGTATCCACACCCAGCTCGCGGCACCGCTTGCCGATTTCTTTATGCCCATCGATGGCTCCCTGGCGGCAGCCGTGGTTTTTACCCGGCAGTTCAGAGAGATACATCGACGGTACGTGAGTAATTTTTGCTGCTAACGCTAACTTTCCCATATCAGACTCCCCATTTTGGGATCGGATGGTCGCCCATCGAGATGCAGACGTTTTTCATTTCAGCGAACACTTCAAAGCTGTATTCGCCGCCTTCACGGCCGGTACCGGAGGCCTTCACGCCGCCGAACGGCTGACGCAGGTCGCGGACGTTCTGGGTGTTGACGAACACCATTCCGGCTTCGATGCCGCGCGCCAGGCGCAGCACTTTGCTGACGTCCTGGGTCCAGATATAAGAGGCGAGGCCGTACTCCACATCGTTGGCCAGGCGCAGACCTTCCGCCTCGTCTTTAAACGGCAGCAGACAGGCTACCGGGCCAAAAATCTCTTCCTGCGCCACGCGCATGCGGTTATCGACGTCCGCCAGCACCGTTGGCCGCAGGAAGTTGCCGTTTCTCAGATGGGCAGGCAGATCGGCGGGCTTATCCGCGCCGCCGGCCAGCAGGGTCGCTCCTTCTTCAATGCCGAGGCGGATATAGCCGGAGACTTTCTCCCAGTGCTGCTGGCTAATCAGCGCGCCCACCTGAGTGTTCGGGTCGGTAGGGTCGCCGACGCGCAGGCGATTCGCGCGTTCGGCAAAGCGTTTAACGAACTCGGGGTAGATGCTCTGCTGAATGAAGATGCGCGAGCCGGCGGTGCAGCGTTCGCCGTTGATCGAGAAAATGGTGAACAGCGCGGCGTCGAGAGCGCGCTCAATATCGGCGTCTTCGAAAATCAACACCGGCGATTTGCCGCCCAGCTCCATGGAGTACTTTTTCAGCCCGGCGTTTTTCATGATGTTGCGCCCGGTGGCGGTACCGCCGGTAAACGATACCGCGCGTACGTCATGGTGGCGTACCAGCGCATCGCCCGCCGTCCCGCCATAGCCCTGAACCACGTTCAGCACCCCCGCTGGAATGCCCGCTTCCAGCGCCAGTTCGCCAAGACGGTCAGCGGTTAGCGGCGACAGTTCGGACATTTTCAGCACCGCGGTATTCCCCAAGGCCAGGCACGGCGCCACCTTCCAGGTCGCGGTCATAAACGGCACGTTCCACGGCGACACCAGCGCGCAGACGCCGACCGGCTGCACGAGGGTGTAGTTGAGCATCTTGTCATCAACCGGATAGGTCTTACCGTTCATTTGCTGGCACACCTCGGCAAAGAACTCGAAGTTGTGCGAAGCGCGCGGGATCAGCACGTTTTTGGTCTGGTGGATCGGCAGGCCGGTGTCGGCGGTCTCCATGGCGGCGATCTCCGGGACGTTCTGGTCGATCAGATCGCCCAGCCGGCGCATCAGACGCGCGCGCTCTTTCATCGACAGATTGGCCCATTTCGGAAATGCCTCTTTTGCCGCCGCCACCGCCTGATTCACCTCGTCAGCCCCGCCGGAGGCGACCTCCGCCAGCACTTCGCCGGTGGCCGGGTTAGTGGTATGGAAATACTCCGCGGCGGCGACGTTTTTGCCGTTGATCCAGTGGTTAATTTTTTTCATGACAGCTTCTCCTCATATGCCTGCTGGCTAATGATGTGGTTGACCAGACGGCCGACGCCTTCCACTTCGACGATCACTTCATCGCCCGGCACCACGTCCGACAGCCCCTTCGGCGTACCGGTGGCGATCATGTCGCCCGGCTGCAGGGTCATAAATTCGCTGAGGTAAGCGATCAGGAACGGAATGCTGAAGATCAGATCGGCGGTAGTGCCCTGCTGGCGCAGCTCGCCGTTGACCCAGGTGCACAGCGCCAGGTTGTGCGGATCGGGGATCGCCTCTTTGCTGACGATCCACGGGCCTATCGGCGTCAGGGTGTCGCGGCTTTTGACCCGCAGGTTGGGGCGATAGTAGTTTTCCAGGTAGTCGCGGATGGCGTAGTCGTTGCAGACGGTGTACCCGGCTACGTACTCCATGGCGTCGGCTTCGGCGACCTTACGCGCGGTTTTGCCGATCACCACCACCAGTTCAGCCTCGTAGTGCATGTACTCGACGTTATCCGGGCGCACCGACTCTTGCCTATGGCCGATAAAGGTGTTGGGCGCTTTGATAAACACCAGCGGTTCGGTTGGCGGCGTAAACGCCAGCTCGCTGGCGTGATCGGCGTAGTTCAGGCCCAGCGCGAATAGGGTGCCGTCGGCGGGCGGCAGCCAACGAAACTCGCCTTCCTTAAGCAGACTGCCGTTGGCGAGCTGGACCTGACCACGTTCATTCACCTGGACATCGTGCCGCTGTCCCTGCCACTCAATACGTGCTTGCCTCATACCAGCTCTCCTTCATCAATCACCGGGTTTTCCAGCGCCGGGAAGCCCTCGGCGAGAATACGTACGCGATCGCCGGGGCGCAGCGTAACGCGGGAGTGGGGCGTACCGATCAGAATCGCATCGCCGGGATTGAGGGTGGCGAATTCGCTCAGGGCGCTCAGCAGCTCGGCGGCGGAGCGCTGGAGATCGGCGGTAGTCCAGCTGTCCGCCTCGCGACCGTTGATTTCGGTGATGATGGTCAGGTTATCGACATCGCTGAGCGGCGCGAGTGCGCCAAGCGGACAGAAGCCGTCGCGGCATTTGGCTTTTATGGCCGGACGATAGAAGCTCTCTTCCGGCAGGCTGATGTCGTTCGCCAGCGCGTACCCGGCGATATAAGCCGCGGCGTCTTCTGCAGCGACTTTGCGCGCGGTTTTACCGACGATCAGCGCCACGGTGGCGCCACTCTGCACGGTTTCGCCTTGCGGGTAGGGAATGCTCTCGCCATCGCCGATAACGGTGTTGCGCGGTTTGATAAACCAGACCGCGGTCTTCGGCGGCGTTTTATAGGGGGCCTGTTGAAACGCTTCGCGCCAGGCGTCGAGCTGGCTGCGGTGGTTAAGCGCCACGGCGAAGATGGTACCTTTCATTTACCACTCCTCTGCTACGGATTTGGGAAGTCAGTTAATTCATTAATATGTTAATGATCATCTTTTATGCTTTGCGGGAATGTTTGGCAAACAGAAGTGAATGTTTTGTGATCGGATTAACAATAAATTTACAGATTTGTATTTTAATTATTATTAATCAATTAGATAACAAAAGCAGTTGTACCATCTGGTACTTTTCAGAGGCAGAAACCGGTTGCCTTCGGAGGGAATTAGCGCTAATTATTAACTTATTAACAGATTGGGGATTTACTTCAGAGGTATGTGATGCATGATTCGTTAACTATCGCGCTGCTGCAGGCGCGGGAAGCGGCGATGGCCCACTTTCGGCCCATCGTTAAACGCCACAATCTGACCGAGCAGCAGTGGCGTATCGTGCGTATCCTCGCCGAACATCCGTCGATGGATTTTCACGATCTGGCCTTTCGCGCCTGTATTTTACGTCCGAGCCTGACCGGCATCCTGACCCGTATGGAACGCGACGGCCTGGTGCTGCGTTTAAAACCGGTAAATGACCAGCGCAAGCTCTACGTTTCGCTGACGCCGGCGGGTTCGACGCTTTATGAAAGCGCCCAGGCCCAGGTAGAAGAAGCCTATCGCCAGATCGAAGCCCAATTTACCGTCGAAAAAATGCGTCAGCTTACCGCGCTGCTGGAGGAGTTTATCGCCCTGGGGAATGGAGCGCAGGGAGAGGGAGAGGAATAATACATTGTCCGCGCGAAAAACATCCCGGAGGCGGTGCTGGCGCACCTGTCCGGGCTACGGGTTCACAGCACGGTAGCCCGGACAGGCGCAGCGCGCCGCCTCCGGGAGAAAGCGTCCTTCAGAACAAGGTATCGAGCTCTTCCAGCACGTTATACTGCTCGTCCACCAGCAGCAGGGTTTTCCATTTATCAAACGTCAGGCACGGATGCGAGGTACCGAATACCAGAATATCGCCGACCTGCACGTCGCTGCCGGGCGCGAGGCGCAGCATACAGTGCTGGTCCATAATCCCCACGCTCTCGATCCCCTCCGCGGATAGCTGCGCGCCGTTGCGATAGCGGGCCACAGGCTGCGGCAGGCCGGCGTCAAAGGCGCAGTCGCGCTTGCCGAAGTTCACCACCGCGCGATCGGCTTCCGGCACCGACTGGACCATCGCCATCAGCTCCAGCGCTGAGGTTAAATCACCGCTCAGATCGCAGGCGATCGGATCGCGGGCCACCAGTGCTTTCTGCGCGATATCGTAGATCCCACGGTCGTGGGTGATATAGCACCCGGGGCGGATAACGATTCGGCAGCGCGCCGGTTTCTTCGCCGCCAGCCAGATATTGCACACCACGTCATACCAGACGGTACCGGCTCCGGTCAGCACAAACTCCCCCTCAACCAGATGTTCCATCCGGCAGGCCAAATCGGCGGCCTGGCGCAGCAGAGCCTCCACCTGCGGCTGCGGATCGTCGCCGTGTAACACCCCTTCATACAGTTCGAGACCGCGCAGCCTGAGGCCCGGAAGTTCCGCCGCGGCCTGCGCCAGCGCCAGCGCATCCTCAACGCTGCGGCAGCCGCAGCGCCCACCGGCCACGCCCAGTTCAATCAGCACGTCCAGCGTTTGCCGCCGTTCGTCGAAGAAAGTCGACAGCGCGCGGGCGTTGGCAAGGCTATCGATGCAGCAGATAAACTCCGCCGTACGGTAATGCGCTTTCAGGCGCGATACCGCCTGCATATTCGCCCTGCCGACCAGCTGATTGACCATCAGGACGCGCTCAACGCCGCTGGCCATCGCCGCGCTGGCCTGCCAGGCGCTGCCCACGCCGATTCCCCATGCGCCCGCCCGCTGCTGCGCCTGAAAAATCCACGGGGTCATCGTTGTTTTACCGTGCGGGGCCAGCGAGACGCCGCGCGCGTCGGCGTAACGCTGCATCCAGGCGATGTTATTTTCCAGCGCCGTTTTTTTCAGCAGCGCGGCCGGAAGGCAAACCTCCTCCGCCAGCAGATTGGCCGGTGCGGACATTATGGCGGCTTTGTGCGGAATAAGCGTATCGGAATGGTATTTCATAACACTATCCTTTTAGGGTTTATGATCGGATTAAAGCTAAGTATCAAGCTTAATATATTGAAATATATGAAATATATAATTTGTTTTTGTTTTTTGTGAATAAAAGTATCACAATTTGATCTGGTTTTTGCGTAGTTTTCCACTGTTTTTCCGCCTTGTAAATGGTTTACTTGTCGGCAGAGTTGAAAGGGAGTAATTGCGATGAAAGTTAACTGGCTTTTCAAAAACGTCACGGTCATTGACGGCAGCGGCGGACCACAGTTTCGCGGCGACGTGGCGGTGAAGGGCGATCGAATTGTGGATATGGCCCCGGCGCTGAACCTGGCGGCGGAGCAGGTGATTGACGGGCAGGGGCGCGTGCTGGCTCCCGGATTTATCGATGTGCATACCCATGACGATATCAACGTCATCCGTATGCCGGAGTATTTACCGAAGCTGAGCCAGGGGGTGACGACGGTGATTGTCGGCAACTGCGGGATCAGCGCGGCGACGGCGACCATGCACGACGGCGTACCGGACCCGATGAATCTTCTGGGTGAGGCGGAGCACTTTGTTTATCCCACCGTTGACGTTTATGCCCACGCGGTGGCGGCTGCGAAGCCGTCATTAAACGTCGGCACGCTGATTGGCCATACCGCGCTGCGTAATAACCATATGGACGATCTGTTCCGCCCGGCGACGGAGATCGAGATTGCCGGAATGCGGGTGCAGCTGCGCGACGCGCTGCGTCAGGGCGCGCTGGGGCTGAGTAGCGGGCTGGCCTACGCCAGCGCGTTTCAGTCCACCACTGAAGAGGTGATGGCGCTGGCCGAGGAGCTGGCGGCAGAAGGGGGAATTTATACCACCCACCTGCGTTCGGAGTTCGAACCGATTCTGGAGGCGCTCGACGAGGCGTTCCGCATTGGCCGCCACGGTAACGTACCGGTGGTGGTATCGCACCATAAGTGCGCCGGCGCGAAAAACTGGGGTCGCACGAAGGAGACGCTGGCTTTCTTCGATGAGATGCGCCAGCGCCAGGAGATCGCCTGCGACTGCTACCCCTATTCTGCCAGCTCGTCGACGCTGGATATGAAGCAGGTCACCGATGAGTTCGATATCGTCATTACCTGGTCGGAGGCGCAGCCCGAGCAGGCCGGAAAAACCCTGCAGCAGATTGCTGACGGCTGGCAGGTTAGCCTGCACGAGGCGGCGGCGCGGCTGATGCCCGCAGGTGCCATCTACTACAACATGGACGAGCAGGACGTGCGGCGGGTACTGCGTTATCCGGTGACCATGATCGGCTCAGACGGTCTGCCGAACGACCCGATGCCGCACCCGCGGCTATGGGGCGCGTTCCCGCGGGTCCTGGGCCACTACTGCCGAGATGAACGGCTGTTTCCGCTGACCACCGCTATCCACAAAATGACCGGTCTGTCGGCGGCGCGTTTCCAGCTGGCAGAGCGTGGGCTGGTGAAAGTGGGCTATTTTGCCGATCTGGTGCTGTTTGATCCGCAGACGGTGCGCGATGTCGCCAGCTTCTCCGACCCGAAACAACCGGCGGACGGTATCGAGGCAGTGATGGTTAACGGCGTGATGAGCTACGGCAGCGATAAAAAGATTACCGGGCGCGCAGGGCGTTTCCTGCGCCGCCGAATGAACTAAGGAGAGAAAAATGAGCATTAAACGTTATGGCGTTGAGGGCGGTACCGGGACCGGTGGGCAGCATCTGCCGTTCGCGCGCGCGGTGGAGGCGGGGGGCTGGCTGTACGTTTCCGGCCAGACGCCGATGAAGGAGGGTGAAGTGGTGGAAGGGGGCATCGTTGACCAGGCGCGTCTGGCGATTCAGAACTGTGTGGATATCATGACCGAAGCGGGCTACACCCTGGCCGACGTGGTGCACGTCAAGGTGATCCTCACCGATGCGCGCTATTTTCAGTCTTTCAATAAAGTATTCCGCGAGTTCTTTGGCGACAATCCGCCTGCCCGTATCTGCTGCGTAGCGGACCTGGTAGTGGATTGTAAAGTTGAAGTGGATGTGACCTGTTATAACGCGGCTCGCGTATAAAAATTTATTAACCAGAAATATAAACAGGATTTTTGAGCGCTGAATTCATTCAGCGCTTCGTAGCCTTTTACCTACTCAACTGGCAGGATGTGAATTATGAATAGTCATATCTTTTTAGTCGGCTTTATTATTTACGCGCTGGCCATGATTTGGCTTGGCTGGTACGTGTCGCGTAATCAAAAAAGCGGAGAAGATTTTTTACTCGGCGGCCGTTCCTTACCGCTGTTTCTGACCCTGGGCTCTACCGTGGCGACCATGGTGGGCACCGGTTCAAGCATGGGCGCGGTTGGCTTCGGCTACAGCAACGGCTGGGCCGGGATGCTGTACGGCGTGGGCGGGGCCATCGGTATTTTGCTGGTCGCCTGGCTGTTCGCCCCGGTGCGCAAGCTGCGCTTTATGACCATGAGCGAAGAGCTCTCTTATTATACTGGCGGTAGTCATTTAATTAAAAATATCGTCGGCATAATGATATTTGTGGCCTCTATTGGCTGGCTGGGGGCGCATATTCTTGGCGGCAGCATGTATTTATCCTGGGCGACGGGAATAAATCTGACGCTAGCGAAAATTATTATCGCTCTGGCCTTTGCGATTTACGTCATCATCGGCGGTTATTCTGCGGTGGTGTGGACGGATACCATTCAGGCATTAATTCTGTTTTTCGGTTTTATCCTGATGGCAATTCTGGCGGTGGTTCACGTCGGGGGATGGGATGCCATCGTCCAGGCGATGGATCCCAAGGCGATGAGCCTGTTTGCGGTCGATAAACTGGGGGCCATTCCGGCGCTATCGCTGGCGATGGTCATCGGCGTCGGCGTGCTGGCGACCCCTTCCTATCGCCAGCGTATTTACTCGGGGAAAGATGTCTCTTCGGTGCGCCGCTCGTTTGTCTATACCGGCGTGCTGTATCTGTTTTTCTCGGTGCTGCCGGCGATTATCGGCATGGCGGCATGGACCATGAACCCCAATCTCGAGAACAGTAATTACGCCTTCCTGTTCGCCACCAGCTTCTTACCGGCGATCCTCGGGCTGGTGGTGCTGATTGCCGGGCTTTCGGCCACCATGTCCTCGGCCAGCTCTGACGCGATAGCCGCCGTGGCCATCATGATGCGTGATGTTTATACCCTCATCACCGGGAAAATGCCCCCTGCGGATAAAGCGATAACGCTCTCCCGCTGGATGCTGGCGTTCGTTATCGGCCTGGCGATGATTTTCGCCCTGACCTCGAACGATATCATCAGCTATATCACCAAAATGATCTCCATGCTGATGTCCGGTCTGTTCGTCTGTTCGATTCTCGGTCGCTTCTGGCTGCGCTTCAACTGGCAGGGCGCGTTTACCGCGCTACTGAGCGGCATGCTGGTTTCTCTTGTGGTTCTGATGAAAGCCGACTGGCTGGCTTACTGGGGGAACCCGTGCATTCCGTCGGTCGTCGGCAGCTTTGTTTTCGCGATTTTTGTCACCCTCTTGACGCCAGCCAGCAAAGTTAGCCGTGAGCAGGCGCTGGAAATGATCACGCAGGAGCGTGAAGGTCAGGCGATGCCGGCGAAGACGACGGTGCAGGTCTCAGGAGAAGCACAATGAAGGACTATATTGCCGTCGACTGGGGCTCTACCCAGCTGCGCGGCTGGCTGATTCGCAATGGCCAGTGCGTCGAAACAAAGCAGCTGCCGCTGGGTATCACCCGCCTGAACGGACGAGCGCCTGCCGACGTATTCGTGGAGCATTTGGCCCCCTGGCGCGGCGCGGAGGCGCTGCCGGTGCTGATGGCCGGGATGATCGGCAGCGATGCGGGCTGGCAAGCGGTACCGTATCTGGACTGTCCGGCAGCGATCGACGCGCCAGGGCAGCAGCTATGCGCCGTTGCTGAAGGCGTGTGGATTATTCCCGGCCTCAAGATTGAACAGGACGGGGATTTCAACGTGATGCGCGGCGAAGAGACACAGCTGCTGGGGGCCTGGCAGCTGGCGCCGGCGGAGTGTTACGTGCTGCCGGGCACCCACTGCAAATGGGTACAGGTGGCGAACGGCGCGGTGCGTCATTTTGCCACGGCGATGACCGGTGAACTGCATCATCTGCTGATGACGCAATCGCTGATCGGCAAAGGGCTGCCGGTCCAGCAGCCGGATGAGACGGCGTTTGAACGGGGGCTGGAAAAAGGACTGGCGCAGCCGTCGCTGATTAGCGAACTGTTTGTCGCCAGGGCCGCCCGGGTGCTGGGAGGTCTGGCCGCGACCTCGGTCAGTGACTATCTCTCCGGGCTGCTGATTGGCGCGGAAGTGGCGACCCTGGGGGAGCGTTACCGTATCTCTGGCGTCACGCTGGTTGGCGACCCGGCGCTGAATACCCGCTACAGTCGGGCGATGAAGGCGCGCGGAATGACGGTTAACAGCTGCAGCGGCGATGAGGCGCTGCTGAGCGGCATGGCGAGGATAATGCATGGACAAGATTAAACTGGTGGCGATTTTACGCGGTATTCGCCCCGCTGAGGCAGCGGAGCATATTGAGACGCTGATAGAGGCAGGATTTCGCTATATCGAAATTCCGCTCAATTCGCCGGACTGGCAGCAGAGTATTCCGCAGATGGTCGCGCGCTTTGGCGAGCAGGCGGTGATTGGCGCGGGAACGGTACTTAAGGTGGAACAGGTCGATTTTCTGGCCGATGCCGGAGCGAAGCTTATCGTGACGCCGAATACTGAGCCGACGACGATCCGCCGGGCGGTGGCGCGCGGAATGCGGGTTTGCGCCGGGTGCGCCACCGCGACCGAGGCGTTTAACGCGCTGGATGCCGGGGCGCAGTGGTTGAAAATTTTCCCGTCTTCCACTTTTGGCCCGGACTACATTCGGGCGCTGAAAGCGGTGCTGCCGTCGGAGGTGCCGGTGCTGGCGGTCGGCGGCGTGACGCCGGAGAATCTGGCAAGCTGGGTAGAGGCCGGGTGCGCCGGCGCTGGCCTGGGAAACGATCTGTATCGCGCCGGGCAGGCCGTGGAACGTACCCGTCAGCAGGCGGAGAGGTTTATCGCCGCCGCCCGCTGCGGTTAATCGCCCAGCGGCTGGCGATCGACGCCGCCGCGGTGGCTGTCGAGCGCCAGCTTAATCCGGCGCAATCTGCCTTTTGCCTGAGTTTTGTTGGCCATCGCCAGTTCGGTGGCCAGCACGTCAACCATCGCCAGCATCGCATAGCGTGAAGTGCTGGGCTTGAAAATGTAGTCGTTTTCGCGCACCAGCAGCGGCAGCACCAGATCCGCCTGCTCCGCCAGCGGCGTTCCGCCGGGGGTGATGGCAATGACCTTTGCGCCGTACTGCCTGGCAATCGCCGCGCTCTCGATGATTTCCTGGGTATAGCCGCCCAACGACAACACGATAACCACATCCTTTGGCGTCACCGCCGAGCTCATCATGCGCACCAGCAGACCGTCGTTCTGGCTGACAACCGGGAGGCCGAGGCGAAACAGGCGATACTGGATCTCCTGAGCGCAGATGGTAGAGCCGCCGCCCATCCCGAGCGCCAGGATCTGCCGCGCGTCGCTCAGCCAGCTCACCGCACGCTTCAGCGCTTCAATGTCCAGCGCCCGGCGGTTGGTTTCCAGCACGCCGATGATCGACTCGTAGATCCCCTGTACGCCCTCAAGGTCCGGGACATCGAGGATAAATCGCTGTCCGACCGCCAGAGATTGCGCGAGCCTCATCTTCAGCTCACGGACGTCTTTACAGCCGAGCGCCCGGGCAAAGCGGGTAACGGAGGCCTGGCTGGTGTGGGTCAGACGCGCCATCTCCGCGATGGGCAGCTCCGCCGCCGCCGCGACATCATCGAGAATGAACTGCGCGATGCGCTTTTCGGTCGCCGTGAGTTCCACAAAGCGATCGGTTATGCAGGAAATGATATCGATTGACCAGGACATACGGGTATCAACAGGTAAGTTATCAATGATACTTTGTACCATATTCCGCCGCTGAAATCAGCGCCGGAGGCTACAGCGTTAGGCGCATGGCGCAGCGCGTCTCCGGCGGCAGACCGTGTTCCGTTTCCAGCTCCCTTTTCGCCGCCAGTCCCGCCAGTAGTCTTCGCTCACTTAACATTGAAAACCCCAGTCGCGTGTAAAACGGCGCGTTCCAGGGCACATCGCGGAAGGTGGTGAGCGTGACCGCCGGATAAGCCGCCTGGCGGGCTGTCTCAATGACCTGCTCCAGCATCATGCGGCCAATGCCTCGCCCCTGCCATGCCTGATGAACGGCGATCTCGACGATAAACAGCGCATCATCCAGCGGTTCGCTCAGCAGGAAGCCTATCGGTTGGTCATCGGCCACGGCCAGCAGGCTGTGGTCAGTTTCAAGGAACAGCCGGTGGCGCTCGGGGCTTATCACTTCGCTTTCCGCCAGCCAGGCCAGCGCCGGAATCTGGCGAAAAGCCTGGGCCGCCGAGCGCTCAATGGCGGGCAGAAGAGGGATGTCTCTCTCCTCAGTCAGGCGTAACGTCGCGGCGGCGGTTATAGTGTTAGTTTTCATCACCTCAGCATAGCAGCCTCCGGGAGAAATGTATGGAGCTTACCGCCGTTTCCGCCACTCAGTTTAGCGTCGCGCAGCTGACGACGATCCTTTGCGACTGTTTCGAAGATTACCTGGTTCCCGTCACGCTGTCGGTAGAGGTTTTTGTCCAGCGTTTTAACGCCGAAGGGCTGAGCCTGCTGGATTCCTGCGTCTGGCTGGATGGTGATGTCCCTGCGGCGATGGCCGTTGTCGCCCGGCGCGGCGATGAAGCCAGGCTGGCGGCATTTGCGATGCGACCCGCGTATCGCGGAAAGGGCGTCGGACGCCGGCTGATGGGGTCGCTGCTGGATGCATTGCGCGAGCAGGGCGTACGGCGGATGTGGCTGGAGGTTATTCGCGATAACCACGCTGCGGTAGCGCTGTATCGATCGCTGGGCTTTGAGATCCGGCGCGGGCTGTGCGGCTATTTCAGCGCGCAGGCTGGGAGCGACGGGCCCTCCGTATTACAGGATGATGATGTACTGGCGCTGGCGCGCAGGGCCGGCGCCGAGATTAATGGCCAGCTGCCCTGGCTCATGGACCCGTTTACCTTCAGCACCCTGCCGTGTCGGGCCATGAGTTTCCATCACCAGGCTTTCGCCGTGCTGGCCACCTTATCCAGCAGGCCGCAGCTGCAGTTTTTATGGGTCGAGCCCGCCGCACGCGGGCGCGGGCTAGGGCGGGAAATGCTGATAGCGCTTGCCCAACGCTTTCCGGGGCTCGGGACCTCGGTGACCATCCCGGAACGCTTTACCCCCCTGTTCCAGGCCGCCGGCTATACGCCTGGGGTATTAAAACAGTATGAAATGAGCGCAACGCTGAGCGCCCTGCCATCAGCAGGGCGTTAAGATTCAGCCGTTACGCGGGTCGCTAATCGGCTGACGGACCAGGAAAATATAGGCCAGCGCGCCGAGGGCGGTGACGCAGCCGCAGATCACCAGCGCCAGCTGGAATGAGTGGGTGGTATCGACAATAAACCCGGTCACTACCGGCGCGAAGGAGGCGCAGATAAAGCTGGCGAAGTTCTGGATGCTGCCGACGGACGCGGTCATTCTTGATGCCACCGCGACGTGAATTAAACCCCAGCAGGAAGTACCGGCAAAGTGGATGCAGAACAGCGCCATGCCGATTAACAGCACCGCAGCGATAGAGGTGGTGGCATGCGGCACGATCAGCGTAAACGCGGCGGAGCAGAACATCCCGGCAATAATACAAATTTTACGGCTTTTGATCGGCGCCATGCCGCCTTTAACCAGCCAGTCGGTAACGTAACCGTTGATGAGCATACCGGCGGCGCCGAACAGAAAAGGAATGGCGGCCATAAACCCGGTACTTTTCAGATCGAGGTTATACGCCGTTTGCAGGTAGCCCGGCAGCCAGGCCAGATACAGCCAGGCGGTATAGTTGATGCCGCTGAAGCCCAGCATCATTCCCCACATGGTTTTGTTTTTAAACAGGCTGCGCCATTCGGCAAAGCTCAGCGGGTCACGGCGAACGTTGACGCTTCCGGCATTAAGGTAGGCCTGCTCATCGGCGGTGAGGGGGATATCCTCCCGGTTGCGATAGAGCATATACCAGCCGATAGCGACGAAGATCCCCAGCACGCCGATGGTAATGAACATCCAGCGCCAGCCCATCATCAGCATCATCGCGGCAAGGATCGGCGGGCTGATCGCGACGCCAATCGTCGAGGCGGCGTTAAAGAAGCCCATCGGGCGGCCGCGCTCTTTAATATTAAACCAGTCGTTGATCACCTTGACGCCGCACGGGTTCATCGGCGCTTCGCCGATCCCCATGCCGATACGCACCAGCACGAACTGGGTAAAGCTATGTACCATCCCGGAGACCGCCTGGAACAGCGACCAGAAAAACATGCCCAGCCCCAGCATGATGCGCGGGCCTTTACGGTCCAGCAGCGGCCCGCAGGGGAGCTGGGCGATGCCGTAGGCCAACGAGAAAACGGACAGCAATGCGCCGATTTCGGTGGCGCTGAGCCCCAGCTCTTCGCGAATCGTTAAGTTCGCGACGGACAATGAACTTCTGTCGAGGTAGTTAATCACCGCCGCCAGAAATAACAGGATCATTGCCGTTGTCTGAATTTTTTTAATGCGCGCGCTGCGCGTTAACGTATTATTTAACGGAACGCTGGCAGTCTCCGCCTTTCCTTTATCAAAGGTTGTCTGCGGGTCGATAGTTATATTTCGTGATTCCACGCCTGACTCCTGGTTATTCTATTTGAACGACAAGTGACATCGAATGGTTTAAACCCACCCACCTATTTCACAGTAAAGTAAGTCGACTTGTTTTCAGCATAAATAACCTTTTTTCTGGCACTGGATTATGTTTTGAGAACTGTGCTGCTGATAATCATTTTCTGTTTTTAATCGGTACTTAATGAGCCAGGGATTCGCTCTGCCTGAGCGAGTTAATCATCGATTGCTTCGCCGAGTTCAGGTGGTTACGCAGCGCCAGATTGGCGTCCAGATCGCTGCGGCAGATAAGCGCGCTCAGGATGGTCATATGTTCATCAATGGCGATGATATTACGCTGTTTAAGGTCACTCTCATCCCACTGATAGTGAAAGTGGAAAATCACGGAAATAATCTCAAGCGATTGATTGAAAAATATATTCTCAGCCGCGGACAGGAGCAGCGAGTGAAAGTCGCGATCGAGCTGGGAAAACATACGAAAGCTGTCGCCGATGCTGTCACGCAGTGCGCGATGGCGCTCAAGCAGGGTTTTCGCCTGCAGCCAACGGGCGTCGTTGTCCGGGAGATTGAGAAAATGCTGAAGCGCGTGGGTTTCCAGCATTTCCCGCAGCTCGAACAGCTGCTCAGCCCAGGATTGCTCAAATTTCTTCATGTTCCACTGGCCGCGCTTTTCGCTTTCAATCAGGTTGTAGCGGCTGAATTTCAACAAAAATTCCCTCACTACGACCGGACTGACGCCGGCAGCACGCGCCAGCTGCAGCTCGGAAAACATCTCTCCGGCGCGCAGCTGACGCTGGTTAATCATGGTGAAAAACGCCTGCTCAAAGAGACGGTTCTGCTCGGCCAGCGAGGCGCTGGAGCCATCGAAGCCGTCCTGCATCTCCGGCTGGCGAAGGATCTGATAATCCCGAGCGTTCTGACGCAATACGCCCCGCTCGCACAGGTGGCTGAGGATATGGCGCACGGTGGTGCGGCTGATGTTGTACATCTCCGCCAGCGCGCTTTGTGAGGGCAGCGGCGACGGAAGAAAGCCGCGCGCCATATCGTTAATGACCTGGTTAATGACGTTGTGACGAAGGTTTTGCGAGCGGCTCATTATACATCTCCATTTTTTAGCTATTAAAGCCGGATTTAAAACAGTTTTGTGCGTGAGATTTCACAATTTTTGCAATGAATTTATTCTCACCTCTGTTTTTCATCGATATCTAAGCCAACAAATACGGAGGCAATTATTATGACGTCGATGAATACATTAGTTTGTCAGGAACCTAAAATATTGCGCTGGGAAAAACGCCAGATTCCCATTCCCGGTGATGATGAAGTGCTCATTAAAATAAAAACGGTGGGGATTTGTGGTACGGATATTCACGCCTGGGGAGGGAATCAACCTTTTTTTAGTTATCCACGCGTGCTCGGACATGAAATATGCGGCGAGATTATCGGTCTCGGTAAAAATATTCTTAACTTGAAAAGCGGACAGCAGGTAGTCGTCATACCTTACGTTGCCTGCCGTCAGTGTCCGGCCTGTTTGAGCGGCAGGACTAATTGCTGCGAGAAAATTTCGGTGATCGGCGTGCATCGGGACGGCGGGTTTAGCGAGTACCTCTGCGTGCCGGTAAAAAATCTGCTGGTGGTGGATGACGTCGAGCCGGAAGCCGCAGCGCTGATTGAGCCTTTCGCCATCAGCGCCCACGCGGTGCGTCGCGCCGCTATCCAGCCGGGAGAGCAGGTGCTGGTGGTCGGCGCGGGACCCATTGGTCTCGGGGCGGCGGCTATCGCTAAAGCCGACGGGGCGCAGGTGGTGGTGGCGGATACCAGCCCGGCGCGGCGCGACCATGTGGCGCAGCACCTTGGTCTGGCCACGCTCGACCCTTCTGACCCGCAATTCACCGAGCAGCTGTGTGACATGTTTGGTGGTTCGCTGGCGCAGAAGGTGATCGACGCCACGGGGAATCAGCAGGCGATGAACAACACGGTAAATTTAATCCGTCACGGCGGCAGCATCATTTTTGTTGGCCTGTTTAAAGGTGAACTGCAGTTCCCGGACCCGGAGTTTCATAAGAAAGAGACAACCATGATGGGCAGCCGTAATGCGACGGAAGAGGATTTCGCCAAAGTCGGACGTCTAATGGCTGAGGGAAAAGTGACCGCCAGAATGATGCTGACCCACCGTTACGATTTCAGGTCGCTGGCCGAGATTTACGAAAGCGAAGTGATTAACAATCGCCAGCTTATTAAAGGCGTCATTCATTTTTAGCAGGAAAGGCTATGAAATCGTTAAACAGACAAGATTTTCCCGGGCCGCACTACCCGACGCGCGTGATTCAGTTCGGCGAGGGCAACTTCCTGCGGGCGTTTATCGACTGGCAGCTGGATCGGCTGAATGAGCAAACCGATCTGGCGGCAGGGGTGACCATTATTCGCCCGATCAACACCGAGTTTCCGCCGTCGCTCAATACCCAGGATGGACTTTACACCACGGTGATCCGCGGGCTGGACGAACGTGGCGAGGCGGTGAGCGAAGCGCGGATTATTCGCTCCGTTAATAACGAGATCAACCCCTGGCATGATTTTGCTGGCTATCTGGCGCTGGCTCGTAATCCGGCGATTGAGTTCGTATTTTCAAATACCACTGAAGCGGGTATTAGCTATCATGCCGGGGACCGGCCTGACGATAAGCCGCCGGTCAGCTTTCCGGCGAAGCTGACCCAGCTGCTGCTCGAACGTTTCCGCCATTTCAACGGCGCAGCGGATAAGGGGTGGACGATTATCCCCTGTGAGCTGATCGACTACAACGGCGAAGCGCTGAAGGCGCTGGTGCTACGCTACGCCGACGAGTGGCAACTGCCCGCGGCTTTTCGCGACTGGGTTGAGACCGCCAATACATTTTGTTCAACGCTGGTTGACCGTATCGTCACCGGTTATCCGCGCGAGGAAGCGGCAAAGCTGGAGGCGGAACTGGGCTACCATGATGCTTTCCTGGATACCGCCGAATACTATTGGTTATTCGTCATCCAGGGATCGCAGGCGCTGGCGGAGACGCTGCGGCTAGATCGCTACCCGCTCAATATCCGTATCGTAGAGGATATCCGGCCCTACAAAGAGCGCAAGGTTGCCATTCTTAACGGCGCGCATACCGCGCTGGTGCCGGTGGCGTGGCTGTGCGGTGTCGATACCGTTGGCGAAGCGATGCATGATCAGGCCATACGCCATTATGTGCAGCAAACTATCGACGAGGAGATTATCCCGGCGCTGGATTTACCCGCCGATGAGCTACGGCAGTTTGCCGATGCCGTGACCGGGCGCTTTCTTAATCCCTGGATTCGCCATCAGCTACTCTCCATCGCCCTGAACGGCATGACTAAGTTTCGTACCCGGATCCTGCCGCAGCTGCTGACGAATATTCGCCGGCACGGCACGATCCCGCCGCGGCTAACGTTTGCCCTGGCGGCGCTCATCGCCTTCTATCGCGGCCAGCGCGACGGACAGACCTATCCGTTGCAGGATGATGACGTCTGGCTAACCCGTTTTGCCGAAGGATGGGCGCAGGTGGCGCGCGGCCGCCCGCTGCATGAACTGGTCACGGAAGTCCTGCAGGATGCAGCGCACTGGGGTGAAGATCTGACGGCAATACCGGGGCTTGCCGATCAGGTCACGCGGTATCTGGAAATGATTTTGAGCGCGGGGATGCGGGAGGCCCTGAGGCGGCTGTAGTCGGTTTGTTGTGCGGCGTCCGCGGATTTGGACGCCGTTTTTTTTGTGCTCTGAACCGCAAAAAATAAATTAAGCGCCAATGGTTGGCGGATTTCCCGCATCATAAGAGCCTATCCCATTAGGGCTATTTTGCTTGCCATTTTGAACCTGGACAGTGCTCAGAATCCTCACGTACTACGTGT
>CWHF01000042.1_pt1 | contig 33033 bp, 23 predicted proteins | sample 674701 | NCBI WGS metagenome assembly CWHF01 (sample SAMEA3735881, study PRJEB9488) | human gut metagenome | biome: ENVO:mammalia-associated habitat; material: ENVO:feces | place: Malawi | collected 2009-02-27 | reverse complement strand
AGGTGTGGCAGGTGTGGCAGGTGTGGCAGGCGGATTTACTGCCGACGCGACCTGATTTTTAGAAGCCGCCGTCGCCTGCTGCTTACGCGCCATTTCATCCACGATCAGCCGATAAGCAATGTAGTACTTATAGATATTGCTGACATAGCTTACGGTCTCGGAGCCGATTTTCTCGGCGGCCAGATACTCAACGTTGCCAAACCACACGTTCGGGTCAAAACCGCGCCTTTTAGTATCCGCCCGTAGCCGGGCAATGCGCCCGGGGCCCGCGTTATAAGAGGCGAACGAGAACAGCGCCTTATCAAGCTGGGTCATAGGTTCATCGCCATAGTAGCGATCTATCATCCAGCGCATGTATTTCACCCCCGCATGAATATTGGGGTCGAGCTGCTTAATATCGCCGACGTTGAGCTCCTTACCGGTGCTCGGCATGACCTGCATAACGCCAATGGCGCCGACGTGGCTACGCACCGACTGATTAAGCCGCGATTCCTGATACCCCTGAGCGGCCATCAGCAGCCAGTCAACATCGTAGCGATCGCCATATTTGCGAAAGATCTCCACCATGGCCAGAAATTTACGCCGTTCTTTTTGCCCCGCCGCGTTTTTAACGTAGCTGGCATCCTTCAGGTAGCGCAGCAGTATCGTATTACCCAGCCTGCTGCCCTGGCGATTCTTATTGATGAACGCATTAAGCAGGGCCAGCAGCTGCGGGCTATTGTTACGTACCGCCCAACCGATATTACCTTCGTCGCGCAGAACAATGTTCTGATGAACCTGAATCCTGGGGAAGACCTGTTTCCAGAACAGGGCCTTGTGGCGGTCGACCACGATCAATGGGATCAGACCCGCGCTGAGCATCTCTATCAGATCCTCATCTTCCAGCGCTTCGGGCGCCGGTTCGATGGTGATGGGGGGCAGCGATTGCTGCGCAAAGCGTGCGTTGAGCGCGACCAGGCTCGCGTAATAGCTGGATGAGGTGCGGACAAAGACCGTTTTACCAGAAAGCTGCTGTAGATCGTCCACTTTGGGAGAGCCGGGACCAGAAAGAAGCAGCTCCTGAACGTGAGAATAGAGCGGCGCAGTAAAGGTCATCTCCTGCTGACGCTCAGGCGTGATCGTCAGGTTGGCGGCAATAATATCCCCTTTACCTGCGTTAAGCGCGCTGACGAGCTGGTCACGGGCCACCGGAACAAAGATGATCCGCACTTTAAGGTGACGATGCTTGAGCTTTTTCTCTTTCGCCAGGCTTTGATTGAGACTGCGTTCAAACTCCATAAATATATCGTGAGTCGCGCCGCGCTGGGTGCCTTTATTGATAAAGAAAAAAGTTTTGCTGAAGGGGGTTAATACGCGAATGGTTCGCCGGTCGAGCATACCCGGTAAATCTCCCCTCCATGGCTGTAGCATATCGTCAACGTTGACTTCCAGGGCGTCGCGTTCCGCTGGTTCTGATCGTTTGTTCTCTGTAGCCGCGTAACCGGATGTGAGGCACAGTAGCGCGGCAAAGCATGCCAGCCAGCCGACAAGGTATCGATAGAACGACGAAGTGTTCATGGCGCGGTGCTCCGCAGGGGGATGGTCTTATTTTAGTCAATTTCTGGCCGTTAGCATGTCCGCGAACAAGTGTGAGAATCGGTTAGCCGGTTATTTTAATTATTTTATTAATTAGCATGCTCGGTATTTTTGGCGAGATTATAAAACTATAAATCTCTAATTAATTGTGGAGGCAATATGATTGAATTATGTTTTTTTAATGTGGATATTATTCATTTTTTTAATTTCGCTTTCCTCTAAATGCACTTTTACCATTCCTATCTTTTTGTTTTTATTGCATTAACAAAAAACATTCATACGATAAATAATTATCGACTTGATAATAAATCTCATTTCTAATAACGTTGAGTGGCACAATAATCCTATTACTGCTGTTCGGCAAAGGCTATCAAAGAATAGCGTGGCGCGTTTATTTCTTCGTTTTTGCCAGAGTAATAAATCTATTTTGGCCACCCATTATGATTGCTATCTCGCTATTTAAGCGGGAGGGCCTGACTACGCCAAAAAGAGATGTTGCTCTATGCAGGGAATGTTTATCTGACGGAAGAAGAAGGCGTGCCCCGACAGCAAAAAAGAAAACAGGGCATATTCCATGAAACACAGTTCACACTACTCGCTGGCCGCGCTGATCCCGATGGCCATCTGGGGAGGGATGCTGCCAGCGCAGGCCGCTGATGGCACGACTCCAGACGATACGAAGAAATCTGAAACGACTGCGGTAAATGACGATGAAACCATGGTGGTCACCGCGGCGGCGCAAACGCTGCAAGCCCCCGGAGTATCCACCATCACCGCCGAAGAAATCCGTAAACATCCGCCCGCGCGCGATGTCTCCGAGCTGATTCGTACCCAGCCCGGCGTCAACCTCACCGGTAACTCTACCAGCGGGCAGCGCGGCAATAACCGCCAGGTCGATATCCGCGGCATGGGGCCGGAGAACACCCTGATTCTGGTGGATGGTAAACCGGTGACCAGCCGTAATTCCGTGCGCTATGGCTGGCGCGGCGACCGCGATACCCGCGGTGATACCAGCTGGGTGCCGGCGGAAATGATCGACCATATCGACGTCATTCGCGGCCCTGCTGCGGCCCGCTACGGTAACGGCGCGATGGGCGGAGTGGTCAATATCGTCACTAAACCGGCCACCAGCGAGTGGCATGGTTCATGGAATACCTATATGAACGCGCCTCAGCACCGTAAAGAGGGCGCGACGAAACGGACAAACTTTAGCCTCAACGGCCCGCTATCGGATGAGGTCAGCTTTAATTTATGGGGAAATCTGAGCAAAACGCAGGCCGATGCCCAGGATATTAATTCCGGTCATGAAGCAGCGCGAACCGGTAGCTATGCGGGATCGTATCCTGCAGGACGCGAAGGGGTAGTGAATAAAGATATTCACGGCAAGCTGCGCTGGGAGTTTGCGCCAATGCAGGCGCTGGAGTTTGAAACCGGCTACAGCCGCCAGGGCAACCTGTATGCAGGGGATACCCAGAATACTAACACCAGCACGTTGGTGAAAAGTATGTACGGTAAAGAGACTAACCGTCTCTATCGTCAGACTTACGGCGTGACGTGGACCGGCGGCTGGGATAACGGCGTGACCAGCAATACCTGGGCGCAGTATGAGCACACCCGTAACTCGCGCATGAACGAGGGGCTGGCGGGCGGAACGGAAGGGATCTTCTCCAGCAGCGAATTCTCCGATATCGACCTGTCGGATGTGCTGCTGCACAGCGAGGTCAATATTCCGTTTACCCTGGGATTTGAGCAGAATCTGACGCTGGGTACCGAGTGGAACCAGCAGCGGATGAAGGATGGCGTGTCGACTACCCAGTCACTCTCTTATGGCTCCGTTGACGGCGTTTCGGCAACCGGCCGTAGTCCTTATTCCAGCGCCGAGATCTTCTCGCTGTTTACCGAAGACAATATCGCGCTGACCGATAGCACCATGCTGACGCCCGCTCTGCGCTTCGATCATCACAGCATCGTCGGTAATAACTGGAGCCCATCGCTGAATCTCTCGCAGGGGCTGGCGGATGACTGGACGCTGAAGCTGGGGATCGCCCGCGCCTATAAAGCGCCGAACCTTTATCAGCTTAACCCGAACTATATCCTCTACAGCAACGGCCAGGGCTGCTATGCCAGCAGCTCAGCCTGTTACCTGATGGGGAATAGCGATCTGAAGGCGGAAACCAGCGTCAATAAAGAGATTGGCCTTGAGTATAAGCACAATGGCTATCAGGCCGGGCTGACTTACTTCCGTAACGATTACCATAACAAGATTGAATCGGGCTACTCGGCGGTGGGGACGGCCAGCAACGGCACCACCAATATTTACCAATGGGAAAACGTACCGAAGGCGCTGGTTGAAGGGCTGGAGGGCTCGCTGAATCTCCCGGTAAGCGAAACGGTCAACTGGAGCAACAACCTGACGTGGATGCTGCAGAGTAAGAATAAGACCACCGGCGATCGCCTGTCGGTGATCCCGCAGTTTACGCTGAACTCTACCCTGAGCTGGCAGGCACGCGACGATCTTTCGCTGCAGAGCACGTTCACCTGGTATGGCCGCCAGAAACCTAAACGCTTCAATTATAAAGGCGAGTCTGTTTCCGGCAGCGAGTTGAACGAAGTGAGCCCGTACAGCATTGTCGGTCTTAGCGCGACCTGGGATGTGAATAAAAACCTGAGCCTGACCAGCGGAGTGGACAACCTGTTCGATATTCGCCACTACCGTGCTGGTAACGCGCAGACGACGGGAAATTCGACGACCGGCGCTTATCTGTATGGTGCAGGTGCGGAAACTTATAATGAATCGGGGCGGACGTTTTATGTCAGCGTGAATACGCATTTCTGATTAACGATTCAAACACCCGCCGGAATAATGAACTATTCCGGCTTGTTATTTTTTATGCTGGGAAAAACCAGTGATATAAATTATGACAAAATCTCCACGGCCTCTACACAATTAATTCAACTTAGCAGCCTACAATGAATCCTGTTAATCGGATCTGCTTGATCCCGGAAACGGTTAACGGTGGCATCCTGCCATTTCCATTCTAAAGTAGTTCCTCTTCCCCCTTCCATTCCCAACCGCAGCAATGCGGAGGAGGGGGAGCCTCTATCAGGTCAGGTTCAGGCTTCTGCGAAACTGTGTTGGTGTCATCGTATAATACCTTTTAAAGGTTCGGTTAAAGGCGCTGATATCTTCATAACCAGCCATCAGACAAATATCAACGATGCGGAAAGGCGGGTTGATCTGCAATAAATTAAGGGATAGTTGCATTCGCTGCTGGCGGATATACGCCATCGGCGACATGTTAAAATAGTGGCGAAACAGGCGAAAGAGATGCCACTCGGAGTAGCCGGAAAAGCGGCTTAGCGCCTGCATCGTGAGCTTCTTTGCAAGATTGTTTTTTATCCATTGCACCAGTTCGTTAAGCACTGAACGCTGAATTTCATTTCGCGGCATAATGTCTACCCATTTCATTACTATAGAAATCTGACTGCATAATTTATTCAATATCTCTTCATTTTATCTACGGGATTATGCGTTAATTTCTCCCTGTTCCTGGTTTATTCCAGAGAGCATCATTCCTAACAAGATCTTTTCCCCCTTTCAACCAATGAGAAAGGGGGCTTTTTGTTTTTTAGTTAAAAAAACAAAAACTATAGAGTTTCCATGTTATGAGGAAATGCTTATCTGACCAGGCTCAAGAGGGAAGGTTCCGTAGAAAAATATTTTTTTCAATATTCTCTCGTATCCATATTTTCTCCATTTTCTCGTCATAATTGCGTGCAATTCTGCGCCTCGTTCAGGTTATTTAAGATTGCGTCAGCAACTGTCTGGTGCAATGAACAGCATTATTCCCGGCAGGTATCTGCTATTGCTAAATATCTTCTAGACGACACCTTCATGCTAAAAAAAACGAGTATCATCGCCGGTCTATTGATTTCCCCTTTGACGCTCTATGCATCAACTTCATATACGGTTGATGACATTCGTTTCGAGGGTCTACAGCGCGTTACCGTCGGCGCCGCGCTACTGAGCATGCCTGTTCATACAGGAGAAGAGGTTTCTAATGAGGATATCAGCGACTCGGTCCGCGCCCTGTATGCCAGCGGCAATTTTGACAACGTACAGATCCTGCGCGATGGCAGCACGCTGGTAGTACAGGTAAAAGAGCGGCCTACCATCGCTAAAATCAGTTTTTCCGGCAATAAATCCGTTAAGGATGATGCCCTGAAAGAGAACCTGGCCGCCAGCGGCATTGAAGAAGGCAGCGCGCTGGATCGCAATACCCTTACGGAAATAGAAAAAGGATTACAGGATTTCTATTACAGTACAGGAAAATACAGCGCTCAGGTTCATGCCGTCGTCACCCCGCTGCCGCGTAACCGCGTTGATTTAAAGTTTGTCTTTCAGGAGGGGGTCTCGGCGAAAATTGCGCAAATAAATATTATTGGCAACAAGGCTTTTAGTGAAGAAACATTATTGGATCAGCTGCAGCTACGTGACAGCGTTCCGTGGTGGAACGTGATTGGCGATAAGAAATATCAAAAGCAAAAGATGGCGGCGGATCTTGAAACCCTTCGTAGCTATTATCTCGATCGCGGCTATGCGCGTTTTAGCATAAATTCAAGCCAGGTGAGTATTACGCCGGATAAAAAATCGCTATATATCACCATTAATATTGCCGAAGGTGCTCGTTATAAAGTCGCCAGTACGATGGTGACCGGCGATATGGCGCAGCATACTCAGGAAATTGAGGCGCTGGTGAATCCTTTAGCGGGGAAATGGTATAGCGGTGCGGAAATCACGGCGGTCGAGAACAGTATTAAGACGCTGCTGGGAAAATATGGCTATGCCTGGCCGCAGGTGAACACCCTATCGGATATTAATGATGCGGAAAAAAGCGTCATTTTGCATATCAGCGTCGATGCCGGACGCCGTTATTCGGTACGCCAGATTCGCTTTCAGGGTAACGATACTTCCCGTGATGCGGTGCTGCGTCGCGAAATGCGGCAGATGGAAGGTGCGTGGCTGAATGATGAGAAGGTCGAGCAGGGAAAAACGCGGCTGGATCGTACAGGATTTTTCGAAACTGTCGACAAGCAGATTGTTCCGGTAAGCGGTAGCCAGGATCAGGTGGACGTGGTCTATAAGGTGAAGGAGCGCAATACCGGCTCCTTTAACGTGGGTCTGGGCTTCGGCACCGATAGCGGCGTGAGCTACCAGCTCGGCGTCACCCAGGATAACTGGCTGGGAACCGGTAATAGCGTCAGCTTCAACGGCACGCGCAACAGTTACCAGTCCTATCTTGAGCTGGGAGCGACAAACCCTTACTTCACCGTGGATGGCGTTAGCCTCGGCGGTAAAATCTTCTACAACAGCTACGACGCCTCGGATGCCGATTCCGGGAGTTACAACCAGCAAAGCTACGGCGTTGGCAGTACGCTGGGATTCCCGATTAGCGAGAATAACGCTCTTAACCTGGGCCTGGACTATGTCCATAACCGCCTGACCAATATGGACCCGGAGCTCACCACCTGGAGCTATCTTAACTCGCGGGGCATCTATCCTGACGTTGTCACCAAAGATGGCGATAGCGGTGCGACCTATAGCGCCAATGACTATTTTGCCAGCGTTGGCTGGAGCTATAACAACCTGGATCGCGGTTTCTTCCCCCGGGCGGGGAATAAAAGCAGCCTGACCGCCAAGGTTACCGTACCCGGTTCGGATAACAGCTATTACAAAGTGACTTTCGATACCACCCAGTATATGCCGCTGACCGAGAACAAAAGCTGGGTGTGGATGGAGCACCTGCGTGCGGGCTATGCCGATGGGCTGAACGGCAAATCGGTGCCGTTTTACGATAACTTTTATGCCGGTGGATCGTCGTCGGTTCGCGGATTTTCGTCCAATACAATTGGCCCAAAAGCAGCGTATTATCGTTGTAATGGTTCTGAAAGCAGCTACAGCACCTGTCCGCTGGATTCTTCATCCGATGCGGTTGGCGGTAACGCGATGGCGGTCCTGAACAGCGAATTTATTGTGCCGACGCCGTTTGTGAATGACAAATATGCCGACAGCCTGCGAACGTCGCTATTCCTCGATGCCGGTACGGTATGGAGTACCACCTGGCAAAATACCGGTCAGACGCTGGCGGCAGGGATCCCGGACTATGGCGACCCTTCGCATATCCGTATGTCTGCCGGGATTGCGGTGCAGTGGATGTCGCCGTTAGGCCCGCTGGTGTTTTCCTGGGCTGAGCCATTTAAAAAATACGATGGAGATAAAGCTGAGCAGTTCCAGTTTAATATTGGTAAAACCTGGTGATGCCCGCGTTTAATATGCGCACAATCGCTTAGATATTTTTGACTCACTCCCGGTGTAATATTACAGGCTACCGCTTTTGGTAGCCTGTAATTTATTGTCAATATATACTTATTTATGTATGTTCATTGCTGGCGCTATCGTTGATTATTATGGCTAACCATTCATTGTTATAATGCAATAATCACGCTACATCTTAGTGAGTATAAAGCTCTTTGAGTATTGTCTGATATCACATTATTAATCGATCGCCTTGCGGTTATCTATGATGAATGCTATCAATATATAGAGTCATTAATCAGCAATGCACGCAAGGATAGAAAATGAAATGGACTATTCATAATACTCTTGTCTGCCCGCATTCCGGGGTAGCTTTTTCCTCAATTTCCAGCCTGCGGTTTTTAAAGTTTATTCTGTGGTATGAGGCCGACATTTTATTACTGCCGGGAGAGTCGATAAAACTCTACTCATCGAGCGTGTTAATCAACGAGCAATATCATGCGGTAAAAGTTTATAACATCACGCGATACGATGAAGCGCAGTGGGAGAAGCTGCGGGAGCGGCCTTCCTGTCCTTATCATTCTACCGCCACGACGGCAGACTCCTGCCGTTACCAGGCGCTCTGCGCCATAAAACGCTGCCCAAACGACTTTCCACGTGCAGTACCGGGGCTGCCGTCGGGGCAGCACGATCTGGGCCAGCAGATACGGTAAAACCTGACCCGTATCTGGCCATTGTTGTTGTTCATGCAGGTGATGTATTGTCACAAAGGGGGGAGAGTGCAGCAGATTCCCGGTGATTAAGGTCTTACTCTTCTCTGGTGGCCAGAAGAGACGCATCATCCCGGAGGCGGCACGTAGTCCCTGTCCTCCGGGCTACCCTTTTGTTGGCCCTGTCGCCCGGCTATGCACAGTGCGGACCGGGGATTTTCGCTAACGGCGCTTCGCCAGTGCGGGCATTCACGATGGTGTGGGCGTGGCCGCCCGGATAAGGCGGCCCGAAATCAGGTCATCATCATCGGCCATTCAGGCGGAGTCTGGCTCATGACTTCAATCATCACGTCCTTGATATTGCCCCAGATTTTCGCCACGTCCAGCAGCGTAATGCCCAACAGACCGGTGGCAAACCAGCAGGCCGCGGCCAGGCCAATACAGCTACAGATTACCGCTAAACCGGCATAATCACTTTTACGCAGCTGAATGTTCAACGAGCTGGCCAGAAACATCAGCACTGCGCTCACGAGCGGCCAGCGCAAAAGTACGACACTGGTAGTAATGGAAGCCATCAACCTATCCTCAACGAAATTTGGAAGCCTTTGACAACCTGGCGAGACTGACGGTGATGCGATGCTCTGGCTATCTTCAGGCAAACAAGAACGTAATGAAACAACGTTTTTGTTTCATCAGCTAATGTGAACTATATCACATTTGTTCTTTTATTCACCAGTCCAAAATGGGAGTTTTCTTGCGCTCATTGACCCTGCAAAGTTCGTGGTTAATAAGGGGGGAGGGAGAGCTTTCATTGCGAAGGTCGATTATAAGCGATAGTCGAGCGCATTTCTTTTTTTAATAAGGTTTAGGTTCTGCGGATTTTATTACATATTCCGGCGAATTATACGGATAAACCGAATTAGATAGTGGGGCTAATCTCATTATGTTGAGAATGTTTCTCACGTCTTGCATTAGCAAGTATTATTCATCATTCATAGTCATGAGGTTTTTACGTCAAAGCGTGGGTTGCTGAGATACCCTGATTCATATCACAGTAAGAGGAATCATCGGGGCCTTTCACCTTGATTAAGGCGTATCGCATGGATAAAAAGCGTAAATGAGTCGTAGCGCGCCACACAAGGCGTTGAGAATTGTTGGCATCGTGCTGGTCATTCTGCTACCGGTGGTGCTGGCATTGTGGTTTGCGCAAATCCGCGCCAAAGCGGAAACCGCCGATCAGCTGCGGCTGTTTTCTCGGCTGGCGCTACAAAAAACGGAGTTGGTTATTCGAGAAGCTGACGAAGCGCGCGATAAGGCCCGTTTGTATCAGGGAGAAGTGTGTTCGCCGTATCATCAGCAATATCTGCTCGGCATTGTACGCGGTCTGCTCTATATCGACGACTTAATCTACGCCAACGGCAGCCATTTTTTCTGCTCCACTGCGGTACGCCGCGAGATGGGGTGGCAAATTCCGGCCGCAACCTATACCAAAAAGCCGGATATCGCGATTTACTACTACCGCGAAACGCCTTTCTACCCTGGCTATGCGATGAACTATCTGCAGCGCGGCCACTATGTGGTGGTGATTAATCCGCTCTCGTTCAGCGCGCTGATATCCAGTGACAGCAATCTCGCCTGGGGCGTGTTTGATACCAAAACGAACCATTTTTTTTCCGTCAGCAAGAACGCCGACCCTGAGGAATTACGTCATCTGATTCGCGCTGAAGAGGCGCTCTTTCAGCAGGATGGCCGCGTTTATGCCATCGCCCATTCCACCGTTCGCCCGATTGCCGTCATCATGTCCACCTCGCGCGTCAGCTATTACCAGAATTTTTATAATCAGGTGACGCTGACTCTCCCGCTGGGGCTGATTTGCAGCGTGTTGCTGTTACTGGTGTGGTCGCGTACGCGGCAGCAGTACCACTCTCCGCGTAATATGCTGCAGCGCGCGTTAAGCCGTCGCCAGCTGTGCCTGCACTATCAACCGATTATCGATATTAAAAATCACCGCTGCGTTGGTACCGAAGCGTTATTGCGCTGGCCGGGGTTTGATGGCCCGGTGATGAGTCCGGCGGAGTTTATTCCGCTGGCGGAAAACGAAGGGATGATCGCCCAGGTTACTGACTATGTCATCGATGAGGTATTTTCCGATCTCGGCGAATTTCTGGCGCGGCATCCGCACCTGTACGTAGCGATTAATCTCTCGGCTGCTGATTTTCAATCCGCGCGCTTGATTGAGCATATCAATGAGAAGGTCCGGCGCTACGCCATCAAGGCGGAACAAATAAAAATCGAAGTGACCGAACGCGGGTTTATTGACGTCCCGAAAACGACGCCGGTGATTCAGGCTTTTCGCGACGCGGGATATGAAATCGCTATCGATGACTTCGGCACCGGCTACTCCAATCTGAACAATCTCCATGCGCTCAACGTCGATATCCTCAAGATTGATAAATCTTTTGTCGATACGCTGTCAAACAACACCACCAGCCACCTGATTGCCGAACATATCATCCAGATGGCGAACAGCCTGCATTTAAAGATCGTCGCTGAAGGCGTGGAAACGGCAGAGCAGGTCGCCTGGCTACAAAAGCGGGGCGTGCAATATTGCCAGGGCTGGCTTTTTGCGAAAGCGATGCCGCCGCAGGAGTATATGCAGTGGCTGGCTAACGACCGCACCAGCCTCTGCCCCTGGCAACAACGTTATCAGGCGGAAATCTGATGGCGATAGTCGGTAGGCGTACGGTCGAATTCGCGGCGGAATACCCGTGAGAAAGTCTGCTGCGATACGTAGCCGAGATCCATCGCGATATCAAAAATAGGGCGCTGGGTGGTTCTTAGCGCTTCCGCAGCGAGCAGCAGACGGCGCTGGCGAATGTAATCACCTAGCGTTTGATGCATCACGGAGCGGAACATCCGCTGGAGATACCATTTTGAGTATCCCGATTTTCTGGCGACTACATCAATGTTAAGTGGTTGATCGATATGTTCATCAATCCATTCAATAAGCGTTTGGATAATATCCTGATGGGACATAAAGCGGCCTCTCTCAATTCTCGATTCGTCGTTTTGTCTGCGGGCGAGTATAATTCCTCAAGTTAACTTGAGGTAAAGCGCTTTATGGAAAAGAAATCTCCCCGCATCAAAATGCTGCTGACTCCCGGCGAAGTGGCAAAACGAACCGGCGTGGCCGTCTCCGCGCTGCACTTTTATGAAAGCAAAGGGCTGATCCACAGCCAGCGCAACGCGGGCAATCAGCGGCGCTACCGGCGCGACGTCCTGCGTGCGGTGGCGATCATTAAGATTGCGCAACGCATTGGTATTCCGCTGGCCACTATCGGTGATGCATTTGGCGTACTGCCGGAAGGGCATAACCTCAGCGCCAAAGAGTGGAAGATGCTGTCGTCCCAGTGGCGGGAGGAGCTGGACCGACGGATTCACACCCTGACCGCGCTGCGCGATCAGCTTGATGGCTGCATCGGCTGCGGCTGCCTGTCGCGCCGCGACTGTCCGTTACGCAACCCGGGCGATAAGCTGGGAGAAGAGGGGACCGGCGCACGGCTGCTGGAAGAGGATTAAAAAACTAAAGCGCCACAACAGGGCGCTTTAGTTGTTTTCCGGTCTTGGTCTTTCGCACTATCCCGCTGGTACGCAGGAGGGTTTCCCCCGACGTCGGCTCACCTCAGTATTGCGCAATATGTTGATGGAGGTTCCGGTTTGCGCCGACAACTTAAGTGTGGCTCTTTTCTCTGATTTTGCCGCCTCAGGTTGCCGAAAAATTCCCGTCATTCGCTGCCTGTTCCTATAGTTAATTTGAACAAACAGCGGGAGAGGCCCATGTTAACGGTACATCATCTCAATCAGTCACGATCGCAGCGCGTATTATGGGCGCTGGAAGAGTTGCAGCTGCCTTATCAGGTTGTCTCTTATCAGCGGGGAAAGGATATGCTCGCGCCAGCGGAGTTAAAAAGCGTTCATCCGTTGGGGAAATCGCCGGTCGTTGAAGATAACGGCCATATTCTGGCGGAGTCCGGCGCCATTCTGGAGTATTTACAGGAAACCTATGATAGCGCCAGGCGCTTAAAGCCTGAGTCGGTGGAAGATAAACTGCAATACCGCTTTTGGCTGCACTATGCCGAGGGTTCGCTGATGCCCCTGCTGCTGATGAAGCTGGTGTTTTCCAGCCTGGGCAAGCCCCCGGTGCCGTTTGGCATACGCACGCTGGGCAATGCATTAGGCAAAGGGGTGCAAAAGGCCTGGCTTAACCGACAGGTTGAGACCCATGCCCGCTTTATTGAATCGCACCTTTCTCGCCAGCGCTGGTTTGCCGGCGCTGAGCTGAGTATGGCTGATATTCAGATGAGCTTTCCGGCAATGGCGCTGCTGGCGCGCGGCGGGGTGGGGGATTTACCGCATCTGACGCAGTGGGTTCAGCGGGTAGAGCAGCGTCCGGCCTGGCAGAAGGCGATTGAGCGTGGGGGCCCATTTACCTTACCCGGCGAATGAACCATTACTAAAGCCGATGACAGGGGAAAATTGCTATCAGCGCAATACAAAAATGTTACCGGATTGCGCATGGACGATAACGTTTGCGCATCGGCTGGTTATTTCATGAACGTCATAAGCGAAATTTAGCTAAATCCGACAAACTTCTGTTGAAAAGGCCCGTCTAAAGGCTGGATAATCGTTTGCCTTTTTATTTTGCTCATCATTTCCTCTGCTGACAGGGGGGAGCAAAGTCATTCTTCACACCGTATTGTATGCGCGGAGTTAAACGTTTGCTTTTCACAGCCCCTGGCGCTGCGATGTAGCACAAGGAGATCGCGTTTAACTGGCAGTGGATGGTCCACCTCGCATCCAGACGAACGATAAAAATTCTCAGGGGAAGTTTTCTATGTCTACGCCTTCAGTGCGTACCGGCGGTTCATTGGACGCCTGGTTTAAAATTTCTGCTCGCGGCAGTACCGTGCGTCAGGAAATCGTTGCCGGTCTTACCACCTTCCTGGCGATGGTCTACTCCGTCATCGTGGTGCCGGGGATGCTCGGCAAAGCGGGTTTTCCGCCAGCTGCGGTATTTGTTTCCACCTGTCTGGTTGCCGGCGTCGGCTCGCTGGTGATGGGGCTGTGGGCGAACCTGCCGCTGGCGATTGGCTGCGCCATCTCGCTGACCGCTTTTACCGCTTTTAGCCTGGTGCTGGGCCAACAGATCAGCATTCCGGTCGCGCTGGGCGCGGTCTTCCTGATGGGCGTACTGTTTACCGTCATCTCCGCAACCGGCATTCGTAGCTGGATCCTGCGTAACTTGCCGCAGGGCGTTGCGCACGGCACGGGGATTGGTATCGGTCTGTTCCTGTTGCTGATTGCCGCCAACGGCGTTGGTCTGGTGATCAAAAACCCGCTGGACGGTCTGCCGGTGGCGCTGGGTAATTTTGACAGTTTCCCGGTGATTATGTCGCTGGTCGGGCTGGCGGTGATTATTGGCCTCGAAAAACTGAAAGTGCCGGGCGGTATCCTGCTGACGATTATCGGCGTTTCGATTATCGGCCTGATCTTCGATCCTAACGTTCACTTCTCCGGCATCTTCGCCATGCCGTCGCTGAGCGATGATAAAGGCAACTCGCTGATCGGCAGCCTGGATATCGTGGGCGCGCTCAACCCGGTCGTGCTGCCAAGCGTGCTTGCGCTGGTGATGACCGCGGTGTTTGACGCCACCGGCACGATCCGCGCGGTGGCCGGTCAGGCGAACCTGCTGGATAAAGACGGGCAGATTATCAACGGCGGCAAAGCGCTGACCACCGACTCCCTGAGCAGCGTCTTCTCCGGCCTGGTCGGGGCGGCGCCGGCGGCAGTGTATATCGAGTCTGCTGCCGGTACGGCGGCGGGCGGTAAAACCGGCCTGACCGCAGTGACCGTCGGCGTGCTGTTCCTGCTGATCCTGTTCCTCTCTCCGCTCTCCTATCTGGTTCCGGCTTATGCTACCGCGCCGGCGCTGATGTACGTCGGCCTGCTGATGCTGAGCAACGTGGCGAAAATCGATTTCAACGACTTTGTTGATGCGATGGCGGGGCTCATCACCGCGGTCTTTATCGTGCTGACCTGTAACATCGTTACCGGCATCATGATTGGTTTTGCGGCGCTGGTGATTGGCCGTCTGGTATCCGGCGAATGGCGTAAGCTGAACCTGGGGACGGTGATTATCGCCGCGGCGCTGGTCATCTTCTATGCTGGCGGTTGGGCGATTTAACTTTTCCTGCTAACGGCGGGCGGCTTTGGCCGCCCGTTTAATTTTTAAGCCACATCCTGTTTCCTTTTGCGTTAATCTGAGTAGCGTATTATGCCGAGACATGACGCCTCAGATGTAAAAAAGAAAACGCAGCAAACAGGGAACACATGGAAATATTCTTTACCATACTCATCATGACCCTCGTGGTCTCTCTCTCCGGGGTGGTTACACGCGTACTGCCCTTTCAGGTTCCACTACCTTTAATCCAAATCGCCATCGGCGCGCTGTTGGCCTGGCCTACCTTCGGATTGCATGTTGAATTCGATCCTGAACTCTTTCTGGTTCTGTTCATCCCGCCGCTGCTATTTGCCGATGGCTGGAAGACGCCGACCCGCGAGTTTATTGAGCATGGGCGAGAAATCTTCGGTCTGGCGCTGGCGTTAGTGGTGGTGACGGTGGTCGGTATTGGCTATCTCATCTACTGGATCGTTCCCGGTATCCCGCTGATTCCGGCTTTTGCCCTCGCGGCCGTCCTGTCGCCAACGGATGCCGTCGCGCTGTCCGGCATCGTCGGCGAAGGGCGTATTCCGAAAAAAATTATGGGAATTTTGCAGGGCGAAGCGCTGATGAACGATGCGTCTGGCCTGGTCTCCCTGAAGTTTGCCGTTGCGGTGGCGATGGGCACGATGGTCTTTACCGTCGGCGGCGCGACGGTGGAGTTCTTCAAGGTGGCGGTCGGCGGTATTCTCGCGGGCTTCGTGGTCAGCTGGCTCTACGGGCGCTCAATGCGCTTCCTTAGCCGCTGGGGCGGCGATGAACCGGCAACGCAAATTGTGCTGCTGTTCCTGCTGCCGTTCGCCTCTTACTTGATCGCTGAACACATCGGCTTTTCCGGCATCCTGGCGGCAGTCGCGGCGGGGATGACCATCACCCGTTCCGGCGTGATGCGCAGCGCGCCGCTGGCGATGCGCCTGCGCGCCAACAGCACCTGGGCGATGCTGGAGTTCGTGTTTAACGGCATGGTGTTCCTGCTGTTGGGCCTGCAGCTGCCGGATATTCTCTCCAGCTCGCTGGTGGCCGCAGAGGCGGATCCCAACGTCGAAACCTGGATGTTGTTTACCGATATCATCCTGATTTATGCCGCCCTGATGCTGGTGCGTTTTGGCTGGCTGTGGACGATGCGCAAGCTGAGCCAGCGTTTCCTGAAAAAGAAACCGATGGAGTTCGGCTCCTGGACCACGCGCGAGCTGCTGATCTCCTCCGTCGCCGGCGTTCGCGGGGCCATTACCCTTGCTGGTGTGCTGTCGATTCCTCTGCTGCTGCCGGACGGCAACGTCTTCCCGGCGCGCTATGAGCTGGTATTTCTTGCCGCCGGGGTGATTCTGTTCTCTCTGTTCGTCGGCGTGATTGTGCTGCCGATTCTGCTGCGCCATATCGAGTCGACCGACCATGTACAGCAGCGCAAAGAGGAGCGCCTGGCGCGGGCGGCAACGGCGGATGTGGCGATTGTCGCGATTCAGAAAATGGAAGAGCGTCTGGCGGCGGATACCAAAGAAAACATCGATAATCAGCTGCTGACTGAGGTCAGCTCGCGGGTAATTGGTAACCTGCGCCGTCGCGTTGATGGGCGTAACGATGTGGAAACCTCGATGCTGGAAGAGAGCCTCGAGCGTCGGTTCCGTCTGGCGGCGCTGCGTTCTGAACGCGGGGAGCTGTACCATCTGCGCGCCACCCGGCAGATCAGTAACGAGACGCTGCAGAAGCTGCTGCACGATCTCGACCTGCTGGAAGCGCTGCTTATCGAGGATCAGTAACACCGTACTCGTCCGCGACGGCGCCTGAGGCGCCTTGTCCGGGCTACCGCCCCTCAGACGATGGGGAATCTGTAGCCCGGGTAAGGCGTTGACGCCGCGGTTAAGCGTGCCGCTTTCGGCATCTTACTTCAGCCAGAACGCCTTACTGCACTCCAGCCACGCCCGCGCGCTGTGCGACATGTACACGCCTTCCCGCCAAATCATTCCCAGTTCCCAGCGTAGATCGCTTTGTAACAGTATCCAGCAAAAGCTCTGCGGGTCGAGGCGCTGGCAAATCGGCTCCGGTAAAATCGCGACGCCAATTCCGGCCTGTACCATCGCGGCCAGAAAATCCCACTGTCCGCTGCGCACGGCGATACGCGGCTTAACTTCATGCTGAGTAAATAGCCGCATCAGCTGCTGGCTGAGGGCGAAATCCTCGTTGTAGATCACCAGCGGATGTGCGGCGAGCGCTTCCGGCGACAACGAACTGATGCCTTCCCACTGCGCCGTTCTCGGCGTCAGCACGCAGAGCGGATGGCTGAACAGCGAGAGCGTGGTTAAGCCGCTGGCCTCATCAACGGGAAGCGCGGTCATGGCTAAATCCAGTTCACCGTTGCTTACCGCCTGCTGCACGGTCAGCCCGCCGAATTCGGAGATTTTCAATTCCACACCCGCATAGCGCTGGCGAAAGCGGCTAATCGGTTCGGCCATCAACATCCCGACCATCGGCGGAATGCCGAGACGCAGTACGCCCTTATGCAGATGATTAATATCGCTTAGCTCCGACTCCAGCTGATGAAATTCACCAAGGATGGCCTGTCCGCGCTCGAAAACTACCCGACCGGTATCGGTCAGCAGCAGCCGACGACCGTCGCGGATCAGCAGCGTGCAGTTCAGCTCATCTTCCAGATTCTTGAGCATCTTACTGATGGTCGGCTGCGTGACGAACAACTTCTCCGCTGCGCGGGTAAAGCTTTGCTGGCGCACCACTTCGACAAAATAGCGCAGCGTTCGGATATCCATAATTATTCCCTGAGACTATACCTGTGATGATTTTAATTCATTTCTGCCGGGCCCGGCGGCTCTCTATACTGCTCGCCTGTCTTCTTTTTCAGGAATACCGCTCATGGCCTTTGCGCCAGCTCGCGTGACGCCCTTCGTTATGCAACGTCTTCAGGTACCTGTTCAGGTACTGATCTACGCCGGACTGTTCGTCTGCGCTGACTATTTTGTTAACTGGCTGCACCTGCCGCTTCCGGCGAACCTTGTCGGCATGCTGATGATGTTGACGCTGATTGTCTGCCGGGTGATCCCTTTAAACTGGGTACGCGCCGGCGCCCGCTGGCTGCTGGCCGAGATGCTGCTGTTCTTCGTGCCGGCGGTGGTGGCGGTCGTCAACTACGCGCAACTGTTGATGGTGGAGGGCTGGCGCATCTTTCTGGTGATTGGCATAAGTACCATGATGGTGCTGGGCGCGACGGCATGGGTGGTTGATAAAGTGTATCGCTATGAAGTCAGCAGGATGAAGCATGAGTGATTTCCAGCTGAGCGTCCTGTGTCTTCTTGTCACGCTGGGGCTCTATTTTGCCAATAAACGGCTTTATCGCCGCTTCCATAAACTGCCCCTGATGCCGCTGGTTTTCACCCCGATCCTGCTGGTGATGATGCTGGTATTCGGCCATATCTCTTATCAAAGCTATATGGGGGAGGCCCACTGGCTGCTATGGCTGCTGGGCCCGGCGACTATCGCTTTCGCCGTGCCGGTGTATGACAATCTGGCGATTATTAAACGCCACTGGATGTCGCTGACGGCCGGAGTGACGACCGCGTCGGTTGTTGCGGTGACCAGTTCGGTGTGGCTGGCGCGGCTGTTTACCTTGCCCGATGAGATCCAGCGTAGCCTGGCGGTACGTTCGGTGACCACGCCCTTTGCCCTGGCGGCAGCTAAACCGCTGGGCGGTCAGCCTGATTTAGTCGCCCTGTTTGTCGTGGTCACCGGGGTATTCGGCATGGCGGTGGGTGATGTGCTGTTTCTGCGTCTTTCTATTCGCGAAGGGATGGCTAAAGGAGCGGGTTTCGGCGCGGCATCCCACGGCGCCGGTACCGCGCGATCTTATGAACTGGGGCCGCAGGAGGGCGTCGTCGCCAGCCTGGTGATGATGCTTTCCGGCGTTGTGATGGTATTGGCCGCGCCGCTGGTGCGCTGGGCAATGTTCTGACTATTATTTTCTGTGGTTCATCCTCTGCAAGGAAATAAACCACATAAAAAATATATATCATCAATATTTATTTCAGTTGTCATTTCATATTTGATATACCTCAACCAATATAATCAGCACTTGAATCGTTGAAAACATGAAGTCATGTAAAAGTAGATGAAGTTTATCCACCGATGTTAATCTCACTTATTTTACGTTTAAGTGTAACTACATGTTTCAAAATTGCTTCATTTTAACTTGATTCACAAATATAAATCACTATATATATTTGCAAGATGAATGAGTGGTTTTTGCAATCTGTTGTTTTTATTTGTTTATTTTTAAATCATGTCTTTATCTTATAGGTTAATCTCATTTATGATTTTAGGATTATTCTTCATTAGTTATTGAGGGTAATCTTGTTTTTGGATATCTTATTGAGGTGAGCTTTTATTATTGAATGGATTCATGTGGAGCTTGAGCTTTTGCTTCAATATTTAAAATAATATTGTAAGCAGGCAGTTTATTTCCCTAAGCGCTGATATAACTTATAGATTGAGTTGATGCCTGTTTCCCTTCTCTAATAGAGTGCCATAAACAATTGATGGACTGATTGTTAATCTTAATAAACAGGAGAATACCAATGAAAATGAATGCAATAACTCTGGCTAAAATAATCGCCTTCTCGGCGGGCTGCTCACTGGTGACAATGGCGCAGGCGGATAACACCATTACTTTTACCGGCACGGTCTCTGATACTACCTGTACAGCTACTATCGATAACGGCGTCTCATCTATTGAGATGGGGACCTCCTCCGTCGCGGATCTGAAGGCGAATACCTATGGCGCGGCTAAGAGTTTTTCTTTCACCCTGACCGGTTGCCCGAAAGTGGCTGATGGCGGTAACGCTAAGGCCAGAGTCACCTTTGGCGGTGAAGCCGATGAAACTAACAGCGATTACTTTAAGAACCAGGCTTCCGCATCGCCTGCGACGGGCGTTGCCGTGGCTATTTTTGATAACCAGGGTGCGCTGCTTAAAAATAATACTGAAGGCGCCGATGTGGATATTTCCTCCGGCGCTGCGACCATTCCTTTCACCGTAAAAATGGCGAAAGCAGGCAGTGCTGAACCGACTAAAGGCGCCGTTCAGACAACGGTAACCTACAACGTTACGTACTATTAATTCAGACGCTAATAAATACCAAGGGAAAGGGTAACTCTTTCCCTTACTGGACTCCATTATGAACAGATTATTCTACTTTATTTGTTTTTATTTGTGTGCGTCTGCGGCGCAGGCAAGCGTAGTCGTGGGCGGCACGCGGGTGATATTCGATGGCACACAAAAGTCGACGACGGTATCTGTTCAAAATAAGGATAATGTGACCAATATCGTTCAGTCCTGGATCTCCGTTGTCGATGCGGCCTCGCCAGCGAAAGATACATTCATCACAACGCCTCCGCTATTTCGCCTGAAGTCCGGAGAGCAAGGATTTGTACGCATTCTACGTTCGGGTAAACCTTTAGCGGAGGATCGGGAATCCATGTTCTGGTTGAATATTAAAGGGATTCCCGCCATGGAGAACGCGCCGGACAAAAATATGGTTCAGTTTGCGATTAATTCCAGGATAAAGCTTATTTTTCGACCCGCCGCATTGAAAAGCGCCATACCAGAAAATTTTGCCGAAAAGCTGCAGTGGTCTGCTGAAGGGCGAGATATAAAAGTGAAAAATATTTCTCCTCTATATATGAATTTCTCTGAAGTTTTGGTTAACGGCAAAGCAGTACCTGAAGCGTGGTTTGTTGCCCCCTTTTCAACAATAAAAATACCGGTAGCAAATGCCTCTTCTGCGGGCAAAAAGAAAATCACATGGAGCGTGATCAATGATTATGGAATGCCTGGACCGAAATATACCGCCATCATTCAATAACGTTGGAAAGCGTTATACCTTTTTATTGACCAGCGGCTATGCCGCCCTCATTTTCAGCTTTGCCACAATACCTCTCCCGGCGATGGCAGGTGAGTACTTCAATCCCCACCTGCTGGAGGTAAACGAAACCGGTACCTCCGCCGTTGACTTAACCTATATTTCTGAAGAGACGATTCCGCCAGGTGACTACAACCTGGATGTCTATATTAACCATACGTTTGTGGCTTCTGAGTCCGTCATTTTTACGCGACAGGATCAAAATAACGCCGCTTCATCCCGGCCATGTCTTTCCGTCGCGCGCCTGAAAGAGTGGTCGATTAAAACCGAAGATTATCCTGAGCTTACCGTGGCGGGTTCGGAGTGCGCAAAACTGTCTGCGATCCCCGGATGGGAGACGGCGGTACAGCTCTCGCAACAGCGAATCGACTTTACCTTACCCCAGGTGGCTTTAGTGCACCGTCCGCGGGGGTATGTCCCGGAAAGCCGATGGCAGCAGGGCATTACCGCCGGGCTATTGAATTACAACATTTCCGGGCAAAAAACCGATCCGCGAGATGGAGGCGTTTCCACTTCCAGCCAGTTTGTCAGCCTGCAGCCGGGGTTGAACGTTGGGCCGTGGCGTTTACGTAATTACAGCACCCTCAATCATAATGACGATGGCAGTCAGTGGGACTCCGTCTATAGCTATATTTCACGCGATATCCACGCCCTGAAAGGTCAGCTGATAGTGGGGCAAACCTATACTTCTTCGGCGGTGTTTGACAGCATCAGCTTCACCGGCCTGCAGCTGAACTCTGATAAAGAGATGCTCCCGGACAGCCTGAACGGCTTCGCACCGGTCATAAAAGGCATCGCGCGCTCGACCGCAGACGTGACGGTTTATCAAAACGGATACAGCATTTATAAAACAACGGTCTCTCCCGGCGCCTTTGAGATAAACGATCTTTATCCCACGGGAAGCGCGGGCGATCTCTACGTGACGGTGAAAGAATCAGACGGTAGTGAGCAGAGCTTTGTGGTGCCGTTTGCTTCACTGGCAATATTACAACGTGAAGGGCAGGTTGATTACGCTTTCAGCGGCGGCAAGACGCGCTCGGGAAGCGCGGGCGGAAAGGAGTATCAGTTTCTACAATCCAACATTGCCTGGGGAGCGTTGAGCAACGTCACGCTGTACGGCGGCTTTCAGCAATTAGAGGATAAATACAGTAATCTCCTGCTGGGGGCCGGGTTTAATTTGGGTTCAGTCGGGGCGCTCTCTTTTGATGCTTCTCAGTCCTGGGCTGACATAAAAGAAAATTCCTCATCGGATAACGCCTCATCCAGCGAAGGGCAGTCATACCGCGTGCGCTTTAGTAAAGATTTTCCACAGACGGGGACAAACTTTTCCGTTGCCGGGTACCGTTACTCAACGCATGGCTATTATTCTCTGCAGAACTTTATCGATCGGGCGGACTCTCATCGCGCCTGCTGTTCGTCATCCGGTCGGACTAAAGACCGCTTTGACGCTTCAGCGTCGCAGATTTTCTCCGGATTCGGTTCACTCTCCCTTTCGCTGGTCAGTGAGTCTTACTGGGATAACTCGCGGATGGAGTCGCTGGGCGTGAGTTATAGCAATACGTTTGGCCGGATGTCCTACTTCATTAACTACGCCTATAACCGCAATGTGCAGAGCAGCGGCCAGAATGAAAATAGCTCGCCTTCCAGCGACAGCATTATTTCGCTAACCGTGAGTATTCCTTTCGGCGCCGATATATCAGCCAGCTACAACATGAACAGCAGCCGGGTGGGAGACACCACTCACAGTCTTGGTTTAAATGGCTCCGCTTTCGCCGATCGTTCTCTGAACTGGAACGTGCAGGAGGGATATAACGCCAGCGATAAAAGCACCTCAGGGAACATCAACCTCAACTACCAGGGCTCAAAAGGTGAAGTCACCGCCGGATACGGTTATGACAGCAACAGCGCCCACTATAATTATTCGCTACGCGGTGGGATGCTCGCCCATTCCGGCGGGATAACGCTGTCACGCTATCTGGGCGAGAGCGTTGCGCTGATTGAAGCGCCTGGCGTCAGGGATATCGCGGTACGCGGGCAGACTAACGTCATGACCGATTCTGCCGGGTATGCCGTAGTGCCTTTCGTTCGCCCTTATCATGAAAACAATCTCTCCCTTGATGAACAGCAGGTCTCGGGAGCGGAAATAGATAATATCGTCAGAACGGTGGTCCCGACGCGCAATGCGATCGTAAAAGTTAAATATGATACCTGGATTGGCTATAAGGCCATGATGACCTTGCAATTTCATCATAAAGATGTGCCGTTTGGCGCGGTGATTACGCTAGAGGATGAAAGTCAGGAGTATAAACAAAAACGCAGCGCTATTGTTGGCGATTCCGGGCAGGCCTATTTGACCGGGCTGCCAGAAAAAGGCCGTTTATATGTGAAGTGGGGCGATAGCCAAAATACCCAGTGCTCTGTTAACTACGATTTATCCGCCAATAAATCGGTTGATGATATCGTTTTTTATGCAGCGGATTGCCGATGATGGAACTTAATATATTCGGATTAGGCCAAAAAATCAGGATGACCGGGATGAGCATCAATAATATCAGGCGATTAGCAAAATATGCAGGATGGTTGAGCCTCACCAGCACCTTTATTTTATTGTACAGTATGATGCCGGCACGGGCCTACGAAGCGAATAGTACCGTCAATTTAAATATTACCGGTAATATTGAAGAGCCCGTCTGCGAGGTGTCGGTTAAGCCTTCCAGTGCAATCGATCTGGGAACCGTCTCTTACCAACGTCTGACCGGGAAGCCGGGCTCGAGCAGCGATAGCACTGCGCTTTCCCTTATGTTTGATAACTGTTCAACTGGCACTTCTTCCGTAACGATTACTTTCAGCGGTTTATCTTTTGATAATACTTTTAAATCGATTTATGTGAATGAAATTATCTACGGTGCCAAAGAGGTTGGGCTACAGCTTTTGAGCGCCCAGGATCAGCAATCGTTGGGGCCGAACGATCGGTACACCTATGTATTCAACGATAGTGCTGATGGGAATGTTTTTAATATGCTCGCCAGAATGTATACACCTACTGGAAGGGTGGCAGCCGGTAAAGTCGCCTTTACCGTCACCTTTAACGTGTCATATAAGTGATTCACAGCGACAGGGATAGATATGAAAAAATATATTTTATTATTGCTGGCCTGTCTCGCTCCGATCTATAGCTGGGCGTGTGAGACAGGAACGAATTATGGCGATGTTTCAATGGCTAATTTGCCCGCGAAAATATTGATTAATGCCGGCAGTTATTCGACCGGGACCGTACTTTATGATTCCGGGAAGCTCACGCATCCTACAACTTATTTTATCAACTGTCAGGGATCAATATATTCAAATTTAGCATGGAGTTCGGGTAATGCCGGCTCGTTGATTGGCGATAATATATATACAACCTCTGTACCGGGTATCGGTATCAGAGTTAAGGTCTGGCTGAATATTACCGGCGAATATAATGGTGATAACAACGATTTTACTCCGGATTATAACGAGCATCATATCGGTGATGCGGATTTTTATCTTGGAAAGCCAACCGGGCTTTTAGATTTTTGGGCAGGCACATATTATGCGCCAACATATCAGGTGCAGCTCGTGGCAACTGGCGGAGCCATTGCCAGCAACAGCACGCTGACGCTGGGGGAGCCGATATCCACTGTGTCGGTTAGAGACGATCACGGAACGATGGTCATTTCCCAACTGCACGTCACCGGAAGCACCAAAATCCAGCTGACGCCGATGGGCTGCAACGTGAGTTCGACCACGCTGAATTTCCCTATGGGCTCCGTGAAAACGAGTGAGTTTACTCTCTCCAGCAAAGTCGGTTCCGCCCAGCAGGCGCTCACGCTGACCTGTGAGCCAGGGACTAACGTGATGATGCGAGTCAATGCGACTGAAGCTGAAGGCGATAACCCGGAGCGTAGCGTGATGGCGCTAACGGCAGGGGAGAACGTCGCGACTGGCGTAGGCGTACAGCTAAATATCAACGGCGCGCCGCTCTCCTTGAATACTAACTACTCCGTTTTTAAATCAAACAGAACAACGATAACTAACAGCGGGGCGGAAGCCAGCTATTCAATATTTACTACTCCCGATAGCCCCGGCGGGGCATCCGGGTCGGACACGCTCAATTTCTCAACTAACTATTACAAAACCGGGGCTGAAGTGACGCCTGGAACGGCCAACGCCAGCGGAACGATAACATTTATCTATAACTAGAATCACACGTACCCCAGCCGCCAGGCCGGGGTAGGGATAATCATTAATGCGCCTGACCTTTCTCAATACCGATCCCGGTCTGAGAACGAATAAACTGGGCGCGGAACAGTTCACGCTCGCGCGCGCCTTCCGCGGAGCTATCGGTAGCCGAGAAGAACCAGATACCGATAAAGGCCACGGCGATAGAGAACAGCGCCGGATATTCATACGGGAATATCGCCTTTTCGTGACCGAGGATCTGCACCCAGATAGTCGGGCCGAGGATCATCAAAATCACCGCGGTCAGCAGACCCAGCCAGCCGCCAATCATCGCCCCGCGCGTGGTCAGCTTCGACCAGTACATCGACAACAGGATAATCGGGAAGTTACAGCTGGCGGCGATGGAGAACGCCAGGCCGACCATAAAGGCGATGTTCTGATTCTCGAACAGGATACCCAGCAGAATCGCCACCACGCCGAGGATCAGTACGGTAATTTTCGACACCTTGAGTTCCTGACGCTCGGTCGCGCCTTTGCGGAAAACGTTAGCGTACAGGTCGTGAGACACCGCCGATGCGCCCGCCAGCGTCAGGCCAGCAACCACCGCCAGAATCGTGGCGAAGGCGACCGCTGAGATAAAGCCAAGGAACAGGTTGCCGCCGACCGCATCCGCCAGATGCACTGCCGCCATATTGTTGCCGCCGATAAGCTGCCCGGCCGCGTCTTTGAACGCCGGATTCGCCCCCACCAGCATGATGGCGCCGAAGCCGATGATAAAGGTCAGAATATAGAAGTAACCCATAAAGCCGGTGGCATAGAACACGCTCTTACGCGCTTCTTTGGCATCGCTCACGGTGAAGAAACGCATCAGAATATGCGGCAGACCCGCGGTGCCGAACATCAGCCCGAGGCCGAGCGAGAGCGCCGATATCGGATCTTTTACCAGTCCGCCGGGGCTCATAATCGCCGAGCCTTTCGGGTGCACCGCCATTGCTTCGGTGAACAGATTATTGAAGCTGAAGCCGACGTGCTTCATCACCATAAAGGCCATAAAGCTGGCGCCGAACAGCAGCAGGACCGCTTTAATAATCTGCACCCAGGTGGTGGCGAGCATGCCGCCAAACAGGACGTAGAGCACCATCAGCACGCCGACAAGCACTACCGCGACGTGGTAGTTGAGGCCGAACAGCAGTTGAATCAGCTTACCCGCGCCGACCATCTGGGCGATGAGGTAGAGCGCCACTACCACCAGCGAACCGCAGGCGGAAAGGGTGCGAATCGGCCCCTGTTTGAGACGATAAGAGGCTACGTCGGCAAACGTGTAGCGGCCGAGGTTACGCAGGCGTTCGGCGATCAGGAACAGAATAATCGGCCAGCCGACGAGGAAACCGAGCGAGTAGATCAGCCCGTCGTAGCCGGAGGTGTAAACCAGTGCGGAAATACCGAGAAACGAGGCCGCCGACATAAAGTCGCCGGCAATCGCCAGACCGTTCTGGAAACCGGTAATGTTGCCGCCAGCGGTGTAGTAGTCGCTGCGTGACCGTACGCGTTTTGACGCCCAGTAAGTGATATACAGCGTCAGGGCGACAAAAATCAGGAACATGATGATCGCCTGCCAGTTGGTGGGCTGGCGCTGTACCGCGCCGGTGAGGGCATCTGCGGCATTGACGGTCAAAGGGAGCGTGGCGGCGAGCGCCGTCAGGACTTTCTTCATGATGCTTTAACCTCGCTGAGAATGCTTTTTGTCAGCCGATCAAATTCACCATTTGCCCGCCAGACGTATATTCCGGTTAATACGAAAGAGATAACGATCACGCCGATACCAATCGGAATACCCCGGGTGACGCTGGTTCCCGCATGCAGCGGTGTGCCCAGCCAGCCGGGGGCAAAGGCGATAAGCAGAATAAAGCCCACATAAATCACTAGCATAATCAGTGACAGGATGGCGGCAAACCTTTGCCGGGCTGCAACAAGCTCCTTAAAATGCGCACTATTTTCTATCCGCTGACAAATCTGATCGTTCATCATAGCGTCTCCAGAGGTTCCCTTTTGTCATCCACGCGCCGGTCGTCGGCAACACTTATCCCCCCGGCAGTTAACTGTCGGGAGTCAGCCTGTTTACCGCTTTCCTGCTACCTGAAATCCTTGGGGAGTGGGTATTTATATCCTCTCCCCTGGTGGGGAGAGGGTGTAGGGGATCGGTTAGTTTATGATGGCATAGCGATGGCCTGCTTCTCTTCGAGCAGTTTTTCCACCACGCCAGGATCGGCAAGCGTTGAGGTATCGCCGAGATTACTGGTATCGCCCGCGGCAATTTTGCGCAGTATACGGCGCATGATTTTGCCCGAACGGGTTTTCGGTAACGAATCGGTCCAGTGCAGCACGTCCGGCGTCGCCAGCGGGCCAATCTCCTTACGGACCCAGTTGCGCACCTCGGCGTAGAGCTCCGGCGTCGGTTCTTCGCCATGGTTGAGAGTGACGTAAGCGTAAATGGCCTGGCCTTTGATGTTATGCGGAATGCCGACCACCGCCGCTTCGGCGATTTTCGGATGCGACACCAGCGCCGATTCAATTTCGGCGGTACCCAGACGGTGGCCGGAAACGTTCAGCACGTCATCGACGCGACCGGTGATCCAGTAGTAGCCATCTTCGTCACGGCGCGCGCCGTCGCCGCTGAAGTACATATTTTTAAAGGTCGAAAAGTAGGTCTGTTCGAAGCGTTCGTGGTCGCCAAACAGCGTACGCGCCTGGCCCGGCCAGGAGTCGGCGATCGCCAGGTTACCTTCGGTGGCGCCTTCCAGCGGCGTGCCTTCGTTATCCACCAGCACCGGCTGAACGCCGAAGAAGGGACGCGTCGCGGAACCGGCCTTCAGCTCAATGGCGCCGGGCAGCGGGGTGATCATAAAGCCGCCGGTTTCGGTTTGCCACCAGGTGTCCATCACCGGGCACTTCTCGTTGCCGATCTTCTTCCAGTACCACTCCCAGGCTTCCGGGTTAATTGGTTCGCCGACGGAGCCGAGAATGCGCAGGGAAGAGCGGTCGGTGCCTTCAATAGCCTTATCGCCTTCCGCCATCAGCGCGCGGATCGCCGTGGGGGCGGTATAAAGAATGTTGACCTGATGCTTGTCGACCACCTGGCACATGCGCGCCGGGGTTGGCCAGTTCGGTACGCCCTCGAACATCAGCGTCGTCGCGCCGCAGGCCAGCGGACCGTACAGGAGGTAGCTGTGGCCGGTGACCCAGCCGACGTCGGCGGTGCACCAGTAGATGTCGCCCGGATGGTAGTCAAAAACGTATTTAAACGTTGAGGCCGCATAGACCAGGTAACCGCCGGTAGTATGCAGTACGCCCTTTGGCTTACCGGTCGAGCCGGAGGTATAAAGGATAAATAGCGGATCTTCAGCGTTCATCTCTTCAGGCTGGTGTTCCGCGCTGGCTTTCTCAATCAGATCGCTCCACCACAGGTCGCGGCCTTCCTGCCAGTCGATTTTTCCGCCGGTACGTTTAAACACCACCACGTTTTTGATGCTCTTCACGTGCGGGTTTTTCAGCGCGTCGTCGACGTTCTTCTTCAGCGGGATCGCGCGACCGGCGCGCAGGCCTTCATCAGAGGTGATCACCAGGCGGGAGTTGGAATCGATGATACGTCCGGCGACCGCTTCCGGTGAGAAGCCGCCGAAAATCACCGAATGGATAGCGCCGATGCGGGCGCAGGCCAGCATGGCCACCGCGGCTTCCGGCACCATCGGCATATAGATAGCCACGACATCGCCCTTTTTAATGCCGAGGTCGAGCAGGACGTTGGCAAAGCGGCAGACATCGCGGTGGAGTTCGCGATAAGTGATATTTTTGCTCTGGCTGGCGTCGTCGCCTTCCCAGATGATGGCCGTCTGGTCGCCTTGCTCTGCCAGATGGCGATCGAGACAGTTAGCGGCCAGGTTAAGGGTGCCGTCTTCGTACCATTTGATGGAGATATTACCCGGCGCGAACGAGGTGTTTTTCACGCGCGTGTAGGGCTTGATCCAGTCGAGAATTTTGCCCTGCTCGCCCCAGAAGGCATCAGGGTCAGTGACGGACTGCTGATACTGCGCCTCGTACTGTTCCGGGTTAATCAGGCAGCGTTCCGCAATATTAGCGGGAATAGAGTGTTTATGTATCTGGCTCATGGCTTTTTTTCTCCTGTAGGTTGTTAAATATATGTCAAATAAACGTTAATAGTAGGGGCTTTGGCGGCTTTGTTTGCTATTTGGGGGACAGATCACGCATTGATTGAACTGAATGAAAATCAATCAAATGAAACTTTGAGGTGAAATAATTTCTGAAATGGATTTATAGAAAATGAATTTATTAAATATTTTTTATAACAAATACTTATGCAAGATAAGTTGGGGATATTAGCGAGTTTATGCATAAAACCAGAGTAAACCGCTGTTCTTAAAGACTTGCGCAGCATGCCGTGCAAATGATACTGATATTGCGCGTTAAATAACCCCATAAAGCAACGCAACACAATTCATACCCCTTTCAGTGGGTGCCATTACCTCCTGGAATGGCGCCTTTCATCGAGGAAGTCTGTAGTGAAGAAAAAAACAAAAGTCAGCCTGGCCTGGCAAATTTTGCTGGCCCTGGTGCTGGGCATACTTCTGGGCAGTTACCTGCATTACCACGCCGAAAGCCGTGACTGGTTAATCTCGAACCTGCTGACCCCGGCGGGCGATATCTTTATCCATCTGATTAAAATGATCGTCGTACCGATCGTCATCTCGACCCTGGTGGTCGGCATTGCCGGCGTAGGCGATGCGAAGCAGCTGGGCCGTATCGGCGCGAAAACCATTATCTATTTTGAAGTGATCACCACGGTGGCCATCGTGCTGGGGATTACCCTGGCTAACGTCTTTCAGCCAGGAAGTGGCATTGATATGTCGCAGCTGGCGGCGGTGGATATTTCGAAATATCAAAACACCACGGCAGAAGTACAGAGCCACGCGCATGGCCTGATGGGCACCATCCTCTCGCTGGTACCGACTAATATCGTGGCTTCGATGGCGAAGGGCGACATGCTGCCGATCATCTTCTTCTCGGTGCTATTTGGTCTCGGTCTTTCCTCGCTGCCCGCTACCCATCGTGAACCGCTGGTCACGGTGTTCCGCTCTATCTCTGAAACCATGTTTAAAGTGACGCACATGGTGATGCGCTACGCGCCGGTGGGCGTGTTCGCGCTGATCTCGGTGACCGTGGCGACCTTCGGCTTCGCTTCACTGTGGCCGCTGGCGAAGCTGGTGATTCTGGTGTATTTCGCCATTCTGTTCTTCGCGCTGGTGGTGCTTGGCATCGTGGCGCGGGTATGCGGACTGAGCATCTGGACCCTGATCCGCATTCTGAAGGATGAGCTGATTCTGGCCTACTCTACCGCCAGCTCCGAGAGCGTGCTGCCGCGTATTATTGAGAAGATGGAAGCCTACGGCGCGCCAGCGTCGATCACCAGCTTCGTGGTGCCGACCGGCTACTCCTTTAACCTCGATGGCTCGACGCTGTATCAGAGTATTGCGGCTATCTTCATCGCCCAGCTGTACGGTATTGATCTGTCCATCTGGCAGGAAATTACCCTCGTGCTGACGCTGATGGTGACGTCGAAAGGGATTGCCGGCGTACCGGGCGTCTCCTTCGTGGTGCTGCTGGCGACGCTGGGCAGCGTGGGCATTCCGCTGGAAGGTCTGGCGTTTATCGCCGGCGTTGACCGTATCCTCGATATGGCGCGTACCGCGCTGAACGTGGTGGGCAACGCGCTGGCGGTGCTGGTTATCGCCAAGTGGGAACACAAATTTGACCGCAAAAAAGCGCTGGCGTATGAACGTGAAGTGCTGGGCAAATTTGATAAAACGGCGCAATAAAACAGAAAGCCCGGTGACATCGCACCGGGCCTGAGAGAAAAGCGTCGCGTTTCTGTCGGGTAGCGGCTAACGCCTGACCCGGCCGAAACACTCCAGCCAGATCGGCTGGTGAACATCTCCAACAAGCCCGGCGTATGGGCTGCGCCGGGCTTTTTCTTATCTTTTACTTATCCTGTCGAACTCTTCACAGCCGGTATCAAACCCCTCCTGACAGCTGACGTTGAGCCAGTGCAGCGCTTTCTGCCGGTTCGGTTCGATAAAGCCTTTTTCCCCTTGCAGGAAAAGCATCCCGGCCCAGTATTCGGCGTAGCCGGTACGGGAGAGGGCAGAGCTCTCTTTAAAGTACTGCGTCGCTTTCACATCATCTTCCGGAAGATGAACCCCGCTGGCGTAAATCAGCCCCAGCAGCATCTGAGCGTCAACGGCTGAATCGCTTTCCGGATCCTGCGCGGCGTGCTGTAACAGAGTGATGGCGTGGGGGTAGTTCGGCGTACCGGCCTGCTGGTTCACCAGCACCCGGGCGAGAACAATTTCCCCCGCCTTGCTGCCTGTTTGTACGGACTTTTCCGCCAGTACTTTAGCCTGGTGGTAGTCCGCCTGCTGGGGATTGCGGATTTTGAGCTGGGCCAGCAGCGCCAGCGCGTCGCCATCGCCGTTGTCTGCGGCTTTCTGCGCCCAGTATTCGGCCTGGGGAAAATCGCCGAAGCTGACGTAAGTATCCGCCAGGTAATATTGTGCACGTGGATCGCCGGCTTCGGCCTGCTGTCTATACTGGCTACCTGGTTCCATGGCGCCTGAGGTGAAGCTTGCTATCACCAGCAGTAAATAGAGGTATTTCATTTTTTATTATCGGTAGAGGACATAACGAGCAGTATAAAGGCAGGGGAAGAAGAAGAAAACGCCGGGAACTCGTGGGGGATACTCATGGTTTATCCGAATAATCGTGCCGTCTGTTTCCCCGGGGGCGGCGCTGACGCGCCTTGCCCGGGCTACAGATTCACAGTCGTCTGCGGTCCGCTAGCCCGGATAAGGTGTTAGCCGCCATCCGGGGGGATTGATTCACAGCCTTCTGCGGTCCGTTAGCCCGGCCAGGTGCGAAGCACCGCCTCCGGGGAGGCGGTCCGATTAACCCAGCGCGCTTTCGCGCAGGCGGGCTTTCAGCTTGTTGTACTCATCAATGACGTACTGCTCAGCGGCACGCTGGTCGGCAATCGGCTCAACGTTGACGGCGCAGTACTTGTACTCCGGCGTTTTGGTTATCGGGCTCAGGTTCTCGGAAACCAGCTCGTTACAGGCGCCAATCCACCACTGGTAGGTCATATAGACCGCCCCTTTATTCGGACGATCGCTGACCTGCGCGCGGGTGATAATACGGCCCTTACGCGAGTTCACCCACACCAGCGCCTCATCCTCAATGCCCAAACGTTCGGCATCGGCGGTGTTGATTTGCGCATAGCCAGGTTCATCCGCCAGCGCGGCCAGCGCCGCACAGTTACCGGTCATCGAACGGCACGAGTAGTGGCCGACTTCGCGCACCGTCGACAGCACCATCGGGTACTCTTCGGTGAGTTTGTCAATCGGCGCGACCCAGTCGCAGGTGAAGAACTGCGCCAGACCGTTCGGGGTATCGAACTTCTCTTTAAACAAATAAGAGGTCCCCTGATCGGCGTCGGACTCATCGCGGCACGGCCACATGACGTAGCCTAGCTCGCCCATTTTCTCGTAGGTGGCGCCGTAGAAATCCGGACACAGATGCCGCAACTCGTCCCAGATCTCCTGGGTGTTGTTGTAGTGCATCTTGTAGCCCATCCGGGTAGCGATTTCGCTGATAATCTGCCAGTCGGTTTTCAGGTCCCACTTCGGCTCTACCGCTTTAAAGAAGCGCTGGAAGCCGCGGTCCGCTGCGGTATAGACGCCTTCGTGCTCGCCCCACGAGGTGGACGGCAGGATAACGTCGGCCGCTGAGGCGGTTTTGGTCATGAAAATATCCTGGACGATAACCAGTTCCAGATCGTCGAATGCCTTACGCACTGCGGACAGCTCGGCGTCGGTCTGGAGCGGATCTTCTCCCATAATATACGCCGCCCGCACTTCGCCATGCGCCGCGCGGTGCGGCAGCTCGCTGATGCGGTAGCC
>CWHF01000008.1_pt1 | contig 50229 bp, 53 predicted proteins | sample 674701 | NCBI WGS metagenome assembly CWHF01 (sample SAMEA3735881, study PRJEB9488) | human gut metagenome | biome: ENVO:mammalia-associated habitat; material: ENVO:feces | place: Malawi | collected 2009-02-27 | reverse complement strand
GTTCCGTGTCAGTGGAGGCGCATTATAGGGCGTAAATTCAAAGTGACAAGCGGTATTTTCAAAAAAAAACTCACCCGCTTAATTTTCAGCCAAATCGCCAGCAGGAAAGAGATTATTGCCTGGTTTTTAAACAAAAACGAGCCCCAGGGGCCCGTTTTTGCTGTTTTGTGATTTACTGCACTGCCACTATCCGGTCATCTTTCACAACCAATTGCACTGCTTTACCCGGAATCAATTCACCGGAGAGGATCTGCTGCGCCAGCGGGTTTTCGATCTGTTGCTGGATAGCACGTTTCAGAGGACGTGCGCCATAAACAGGATCGTATCCATTTTCGCTCAGCAATTTCAGCGCTTCATCAGACATGTGGACTTCGTAGCCGCGTTCCTCAAGTCGTTTATACAACCGCTGCAGCTGAATCTGCGCGATAGAAGCAATATGTTTTTCACCCAGCGGATGGAAGACAACCACTTCGTCAATACGGTTGATAAACTCTGGACGGAAGCTTTGACTAACCACGCCCAGCACCATCTCCTTCATATGGCCATAATCCAGTGCCCCAAAGCGTTCCTGAATAAGGTCGGAGCCAAGGTTAGAAGTCATGATGACCACCGTATTACGGAAGTCGACCGTTCTCCCCTGCCCATCGGTCAAACGTCCATCATCCAGCACCTGCAGCAGAATGTTAAAGACATCCGGGTGCGCTTTTTCCACTTCATCCAGCAGGATGACAGAATAAGGACGACGACGGACCGCCTCGGTCAGATAGCCGCCTTCTTCATAGCCCACGTATCCCGGAGGCGCCCCAACCAGACGTGAAACGGAATGTTTCTCCATAAACTCTGACATGTCGATACGTACCATTGCATCGTCGCTATCGAACATAAAGTTGGCCAGAGCTTTACAGAGTTCTGTTTTACCCACCCCGGTAGGCCCAAGGAACAGGAACGAGCCAATCGGCCTGTTAGGATCGGATAAACCAGCACGGCTACGGCGAATCGCATTAGATACTGCTTCCACCGCTTCGTTCTGACCAATAACGCGGCTATGCAAATCCTGCTCCATACGCAGCAGTTTCTCACGTTCACCTTCAAGCATTCTGGCCACCGGAATACCCGTCCAGCGAGCCAGCACTTCCGCGATTTCGGCATCCGTTACTTTGTTACGCAGCAGGCGCATCGTTTTGCCTTCAGACTGCGTTGCCGCCGCCAGCTGTTTTTCCAGCTCAGGGATCTTGCCATACTGAAGCTCGGACATTCGCGCCAGATCGCCGACACGACGCGCCTGCTCAATGGCGATTTTAGCCTGTTCCAGTTCAGCCTTAATGGTCTGAGTGCCGGAAAGCGAGGCTTTTTCAGCCTTCCACTCTTCCTCTAATTCTGAGTACTGACGTTCTTTATCCGCCAGTTCCTCATTTAGCATATCCAGTCGCTTAATGCTGGCGTCATCAGACTCTTTCTTCAGCGCCTGCTGCTCCAGCTTGAGCTGGATGATACGGCGGTCGAGCCGGTCCAGCTCTTCCGGTTTTGAGTCAATCTGCATCCGAATGCTGGAAGCGGCTTCATCGATCAGGTCGATGGCTTTATCCGGCAGCTGTCGATCGGCAATATAACGATGGGACAGCGTGGCTGCCGCCACAATCGCCGGGTCGGTGATCTGCACGTGATGGTGCAGTTCGTACCGTTCTTTCAGACCACGCAAAATCGCAATGGTATCCTCAACAGTCGGCTCCGCCACGAATACTTTCTGGAAACGACGTTCCAGAGCGGCATCTTTCTCAATATACTGCCGGTATTCATCCAGCGTTGTGGCACCCACGCAGTGCAGTTCACCGCGCGCCAGCGCCGGTTTCAGCATGTTGCCGGCATCCATTGCACCGTCTGCTTTACCTGCCCCCACCATCGTGTGCAGCTCATCGATAAACAGGATAACGTTACCTTCCTGCTTAGCGAGATCGTTCAGTACGCCTTTTAAGCGTTCTTCAAACTCACCGCGGTATTTGGCACCCGCCACCAGCGCGCCCATATCCAGCGCCAGAACTCGACGGCCCTTCAGCCCTTCCGGCACCTCGCCGTTAACGATCCGCTGCGCCAGCCCCTCAACAATGGCCGTTTTACCTACGCCAGGCTCACCGATGAGCACCGGGTTATTTTTGGTACGACGCTGCAGAACCTGAATCGTACGACGAATTTCTTCATCACGACCGATGACCGGGTCAAGCTTGCCCTGCTCGGCACGCTCGGTCAGATCGACGGTAAATTTTTTCAATGCCTGACGTTGATCTTCGGCACCCTGATCGTTCACGCTTTCACCTCCGCGCATTTGTTCAATCGCCTGACTCACGTTGGCGGTTGTTGCTCCGGCAGATTTTAAAAGGTCGGTCAGCGTACCGCGTGATTCAAGCGCAGCCAGAACGAATAGTTCTGACGAAATAAAGTTGTCCTTTCTCTTTTGCGCCAGCTTGTCGCAAAGGTTCAGAATACGCACTAAGTCCTGGGACGGTTGAACATCACCACCGGTACCTTCCACCTGCGGCAAACGGCTTAGCGCCTGTTCAATATTCGTGCGTAGCTCGCCGGCGTTGATGCCAGCCGAAGTTAATAAAGGACGTACCGATCCCCCTTCCTGATTCAGCAAGGCGCTCATAAGATGAAGAGGTTCGATGAATTGGTTGTCGTGCCCAAGCGCAAGGGACTGGGCATCGGCAAGAGCAAGCTGGAATTTATTGGTAAGACGATCCAGACGCATAACTCCTCCCATAACAGGTCAAATTTGCTACTGGAGATTAAATGAGGTCATCCCTCAATTATTCAAGGTTAAAGACCTGAACTATGCAAAAATAAGTTTGCCTTCTGGATCGTCTTAGTTCGGCAGGTTATATCAGCCAGATGAAACTTGCCATACGACCCGTCATCTTGTCGCGGCGATAAGAGAAAAAATCATCCTTTTCGCTGAGGGTACAGCGGTCACCGCCGTAAATCTGCTCAACGCCAACGCCCGCCAGACGCTGACGAGCCAGTTGATAAATATCAGCAAAATATTTTTCACCCGCGGGACGAAATGCACGTTCCGCCAGGGCATCTTTTGCCATAAAAGCTTCCCGCACTTCCGGGCCGACCTCAAACGCATCCGGCCCAATGGCGGGCCCAAGCCAGGCCATGATATTTTCCGGTTTATCGGCGAAACAGGCGATGGTTTCTTCCAGTACGCCTTCGCACAGCCCTCGCCAACCGGCATGCGCAGCCGCAACTTCAGTACCCGCGCGGTTACAAAAAAGCACCGGCAGGCAGTCAGCGGTCATCACCGCGCAGACCGTCCCCGGCACATTGCAGTACGAAGCATCCGCTCGCTTTGACTCGTACGGTCCGCCATCGAGTCGCAAAACTGCCGTACCGTGAACCTGCTCCAGCCATACCGGATATGACGGCAGGCCGCCAGCGGCGAACATACGCCGACGGTTCTCTTCTACGTGCTGTAGATTGTCTCCACAATGGGCGCCGAGATTAAGTGAATCGTATGGCGATAAACTTACCCCGCCAACGCGCGTGGAACTACAGGCAGCCACGCCTTCCGGCATCGGCCATTGCGGTACAATCAGTTTAGTCATAGCCAGTCGATATCGTCTTTATGGGCTTCAAAATCCGCGCGCATGGCATCAATCAAATCCACCATGTCCTGTGGAATTGGCGCATGCCATTCCATCTCAATTCCGCTGATCGGATGGTATAAGCGTAGCATGGTGGCATGCAGCGCCTGACGATCGAACTTCCGCAGGGCAGCGATGAACTCTTCGGATGCCCCTTTGGGCGGACGCGGGCGACCGCCGTAGACCTGATCGCCCACCAGCGGGTGAGTAATGTGCGCCATATGTACGCGAATCTGGTGCGTACGGCCGGTTTCCAGGCGCAAACGCAGCCGAGTATGGATGCGAAAATGCTCCATAATCCGGTAGTGTGTTACCGCCGGTTTTCCCATGGGATGTACCGCCATATGCGTACGCTTGGTCGGGTGGCGGCTAATCGGTTCTTCAACCGTTCCGCCAGCCGTCATATGACCAATCGCCACCGCCTCATACTCGCGGGTGATTTCGCGCAGCTGCAGGGACTCCACCAGTCGGGTTTGCGCCGGGATAGTCTTCGCGACCACCATCAAACCGGTGGTGTCTTTATCAAGACGGTGCACAATCCCCGCACGCGGCACGTCAGCAATGGCCGGATAGTAGTGCAACAGCGCATTCAGCACAGTACCGTCAGGGTTGCCCGCGCCAGGATGCACAACTAAATCGCGCGGTTTATTAATTACGAGGATGTCATCATCTTCATAAACGATATTGAGCGGAATATCCTGTGCCTGGAAACGAACTTCTTCTTCGATTTCAACATCGATAGTAATCGTCTCCCCTCCCAGAACTTTCTCTTTCGGCTTGTCGCTGACGCTGCCGTTTACCAGCACTCTCTGGTCAAGGATCCATTCTTTTATGCGCGAACGCGAATAATCCGGGAACAATTCGGCCAAAGCCTGATCTAAGCGTTGTCCGAGTTGATTTTCGGACACCGTTGCGTTGAGTTGTACTCGTTGTGCCATATACAGCTTCTTCGTTTTAACGTTGGGTTTTACGGCTTTGCCGTTTAATATAGTGTGCTATTGTAGCTGGTCTTAATCGGGAGCAGGAACAGAGATTCTCCCGCATAAACATTTTGAGGAAGTCAAAACGTCATGACGCGCATGAAATACCTGGTGGCAGCAGCCACACTGAGCCTGGCTTTGGTGGGTTGCTCTGGCTCAAAGGAGGAGGTGCCCGATAATCCGCCGAATGAGATCTACGCGACCGCTCAGCAAAAGCTGCAGGACGGTAACTGGAAACAGGCAATAACGCAACTGGAAGCGTTGGATAACCGTTATCCCTTTGGACCTTATTCCCAACAGGTGCAGTTGGACCTGATTTATGCGTACTACAAAAACGCAGACCTGCCGCTGGCTCAGGCAGCCATCGATCGCTTTGTACGCCTGAACCCTACGCATCCTAACATTGATTACGTCATTTATATGCGTGGTCTGACAAATATGGCGTTGGATGACAGTGCGCTGCAGGGCTTCTTTGGCGTCGATCGCTCCGATCGCGACCCACAACACGCGCGTGATGCCTTTAACGACTTCTCCAGGCTGGTCCGTGGCTATCCTAACAGTCAGTACTCTACCGATGCTTACAAGCGTATGGTGTTCCTGAAGGATCGCCTGGCGAAGTACGAGCTGTCAGTGGTCGATTACTATACCGATCGTGGCGCATGGGTTGCAGTAGTTAACCGCGTCGATGGCATGCTGCGTAATTACCCGGATACGCAGGCCACCCGTGATGCGCTACCGAAGATGGAAAATGCCTACCGTCAGATGCAAATGAACGCTCAGGCTGACAAGGTTGCGAAGATCATTGCGGCTAATAGCAAGAACACCTGATAGTCGGTCGCTAAAAAAAACGGCAGCCCAAGGGCTGCCGTTTTTTTATTCGTTAAATAGTTTAGCTGAAGCGGTTTAGCCCCGAGTTAACTCATCAAATATGGCTCTCTTTCTGCCATTCGACAAGTAAAATCTCGCCTGTTCCTGTCCTTTCTCACAAAACAGATTCGTTGACAAAAAGTGACAATAAAATGTGATTTAAATCACGCTTTTTGACATTAGGCGAGGTATGCTGAATTCACCAAGACGGGAAAGACAAGAGGTAAAATTTATGACAATGAACATTACCAGTAAACAAATGGAAATTACTCCGGCAATTCGCCAGCACGTCGCAGACCGTCTCGCCAAACTGGATAAATGGCAAACTCACTTAATCAACCCGCATATCATCCTCTCTAAGGAGCCGCAGGGTTTTGTCGCTGACGCAACCATCAATACGCCGAACGGTCACCTGGTTGCCAGCGCACGGCACGAAGACATGTATGCCGCAATCAACGAATTGATCAACAAGCTGGAACGGCAGCTAAATAAAGTGCAGCACAAAGGGGAAGCCCGCCGCGCCGCCACATCGGTGAAAGAGGCAGGCTTTGTGGAAGAAGAAGAGTAATCCTTAACTTAAGCTTGTGTCATGCCACGCGCCTTCGGGCGCGTTTTTTATTGACAGAGTGAAAACAGTACAGGTACTGTAATTCCCACTAACTCAAGGAATTCATCGTGAAACTCATCCCGTTCTTCTTCGCATTCTTTTTTACCTTCCCCTGAATGGGAGGCAATTCGTCGTGTGATAAAGAATGCGAAGACGAACAATAAGGCCTCCCAAAAGGGAGGCCTTTTTTATTGATAATCAATAACAAGAAAGGCAACACATATGACCGAGGAAAACCCATTACTGGCCCTACGCGATAAGATCAGCGCTCTGGATGAAAAACTGCTGGCGCTGCTGGCGGAACGCCGCGGCCTGGCCGTAGAGGTTGGAAAAGCCAAGCTGGCATCGCACCGGCCGGTGCGGGATATCGACCGCGAGCGCGATCTGCTTGAACGCCTGATGACGCTGGGAAAAAAACACCATCTTGATGCCCACTACATCACACGCCTGTTTCAACTCATTATTGAAGACTCGGTCCTTACCCAGCAAACGCTGCTCCAGCAGCATCTGAATAAAATTAATCCGCACTCTGCACGAGTCGCGTTTCTCGGGCCCAAAGGTTCATACTCGCATCTTGCGGCTCGTCAGTATGCCGCCCGCCACTTTGAACAGTTTATCGAAAGCGGCTGCGCTAAATTCGCGGATATCTTTGAGCAAGTGGAAACCGGTCAGGCTGATTACGCCGTCGTCCCTATTGAAAATACCAGTTCTGGCGGCATCAATGATGTTTATGACCTTCTGCAGCACACCAGCCTATCTATCGTTGGCGAGCTGACGCAGCCTATCGATCACTGCGTGCTGGTTTCAACATCCACCGATGCGCAACAGATTACGACGGTCTACAGCCATCCGCAGCCGTTCCAGCAGTGCAGCCAGTATCTAAGCCGCTATCCGCACTGGAACATTGAATATACCGATAGCACGTCTTCGGCGATGGAAAAGGTCGCTCAGGCAAAATCGCCAACCGTTGCCGCTCTGGGCAGCGAAGCAGGCGGAGCGCTGCACGGTTTGCAGGTACTGGAACATTGCCAGGCTAACCAGACGCAAAACATCACCCGCTTCCTCGTTCTGGCGCGTAAAGCGGTGGAGGTCTCCGATCAGGTGCCGGCGAAAACCACTCTGTTGATGGCTACCGGCCAGCAAGCCGGGGCCCTGGTAGAAGCGCTACTGGTGCTGAGAAACCATAACCTGATTATGACCAAGCTGGAATCGCGTCCTATTCATGGCAATCCGTGGGAAGAGATGTTTTATCTGGATATCCAGGCCAACCTGGAGTCAATGCCAATGCGTAAGGCATTAAAAGAGCTGGCCGAGATAACCCGTTCAATGAAAGTACTGGGATGTTATGCCAGCGAAAACGTGGTGCCGGTCGATCCGGTTTAACGTTCTGTAAACGGCAACTTCTTCATCCCTGCCACGGTCACCGGCAGGGTGAAGATCGCGCCGGAAAGCGGATATTTCGCCAGCTCTTCAGCATCCATATTCTCCCGCGTGGTCGTGATATAGAGCGTTTTCATATCCGCTCCGCCAAAGCACACCATCGTCGGGCAACGCACCGGTAGACGGTACTCCTCCAGTTGCTCGCCCGTCGGAGAAAAGCGCGCAATACGCCAACCGTCAAACATCGCGCTCCAGTAGCAACCTTCAGTATCGATGGCCGCGCCATCAGGAATGCCCTCACCGGGCTGAAAGCGACGAAAGACCTCGCGTTTACCCACTTCGCCCTGCTCATCCAGCGCTGTACGATAGATAACGGCATTGGGCGTATCCGAGGTATACATCCACCGCTTGTCTTCGCTAAATGCCAAACCGTTGGCGCCATGAATGTCGCACTGGATAACCTGCGGAGAGAGATCGTTATCAACGCGCATCAAGAGCGCGCCGTTAAAATCTCCCGGCCCCCAGAAAGTCCCGGCATAAAAGCGGCCATCGCGATCGGTTCCGCCATCGTTAAAACGGGCTAATTGCGGATTGCTGGGGTTATCGCAGACTTTTCGCTGCAGTAATCCATGAACATCGGTGAGCCAGATACCGCTACGTAAAGCGACGATAAAACCGCCCTTTTCGCGTAGTGCAAAACAGCCGGGCTCTTCGGGAAACTGCAGTACCTGATGATCGCCCGTCTGCACGTCGTAGCGATGAATCTCGCACTCCATAATATCGGCCCAGTACAATGCCTGTTCGGCTTCGCTCCAGGTCGGACATTCCGGTAAATGCCCGGTGTAATCAAACAGCGGTTGTGGTTCAGCCATCGTTTTCATCCCTATAAAAAAAAGCCAGCGGGTCACCCCTCTGGCTTTATTGTATACGTCTTTTAACACTTACTGCCGATTATCATTTGCCTGACGCAGCAACGTCCGGCTTTCGCTCTGGAAGCGCTGGGCATAATCACCGAACCAGTGCTCGACCTTACGGAAGCTGTCAATGAATGCCTGTTTATCCCCTTGTTCCAGCAGGCCGATAGCTTCACCGAAGCGCTGGTAGTAGCGCTTAATCAGCGCCAGGTTGTTTTCTGAGGACATAATAATATCTGCGTAGAGCTGCGGATCCTGGGCGAACAGCCGGCCAACCATCGCCAGTTCAAGGCGATAAATCGGTGACGACAGCGCCAGAAGTTGCTCAAGTCGCACGTTCTCTTCGGCCAGGTGCAGGCCATAAGCGAAGGTGGCAAAGTGGCGCAACGCCTGAATAAAGGCCATGTTCTGATCGTGTTCGACGGCGCTAATACGATGGAGCCGCGCGCCCCAGACCTGGATTTGTTCCAGGAACCACTGGTACGCCTCAGGCTGGCGGCCATCGCAATACACCACGACCTGCTTCGCCAGGCTGCCGCTGTCAGGCCCAAACATGGGGTGCAATCCCAATACCGGTCCGTTATGCGCGGCCAGCATCGCCTGTAGCGGTTCCGCTTTGACCGAGGCCAAATCGACCAGAATGCAGTCCGCCGGCAGCGGCGGCAGTTGAGCAATCGTTGCCGCTGTTGTGTGAATCGGTACGCTGACGATGACCATTCCGGCATCGGCGACGATCTCCTCGGCCCGAGACCAGTCGTCTTTCTCGAGGATACGCACCTGATATCCGGAAAGCGTCAGCATTTTTTCAAACAGTCGCCCCATTTGCCCGCCGCCGCCGACGATCACCACCGGACGCAGATTCGGATAAAGCGTTTTAAAACCTTTATCGTTCTCGCTGGAGTAAGACTCACGCATGACGCGACGCAAAACATCTTCGATAAGATCCGGCGGAACCCCTAGTGCCTCAGCCTCCTCACGGCGGGAGGCCAGCATCGCCGATTCACGTTCAGGGACGTAAATCGGCAGACCGTATTGGCTTTTAACTTCTCCGACTTCCGCAACCAGCTCCAGGCGCTTAGCCAGCAGTTCCAGCAGCGCTTTATCGACTTCATCAATTTGATCGCGTAACGCGGTCAGTTCAGCAACCATATAATCCTCTTACGCCAGACGAGCCGCCAGATGGCCTCGCAGATCCTTATCAAGTTCGCGGAGCAACGCATCGGTGGTTTCCCAACTAATGCAGGCATCGGTCACGGAGACACCGTATTTCATATCGCAACGCGGCTGCTCAGAGGACTGGTTTCCTTCGTGGATATTGCTCTCAATCATCAGACCAATAATGGAACGATTACCATCTTTAATCTGCGCGACGACGGATTCAGCAACCGCAGGCTGGCGGCGGTAGTCTTTATTAGAATTCCCATGGCTGCAATCTACCATCAGAGAGGGTTTCAGTCCCGCCTGAGTCATCTCTTTTTCACACTTCGCGACATCTTCCGGGCCGTAGTTGGGCGCTTTACCGCCACGCAGAATGACGTGTCCGTTTGGATTGCCCTGCGTTTGCAGCAGACACACCTGACCGGCCTGGTTAATACCGACGAAGCGATGCGGCATTGCGGCAGCGCGCATGGCGTTAATTGCCGTTGCAAGGCTGCCATCGGTGCCGTTTTTAAAACCGACCGGCATCGACAACCCGGAGGCCATCTCGCGGTGAGTCTGAGATTCTGTCGTACGCGCGCCGATGGCGGACCAGCTAAACAGATCGCCGAGGTATTGAGGACTGTTAGGATCCAACGCTTCCGTCGCTAACGGCAGCCCCATATTGACCAGCTCAACCAGCAGACGACGCGCAATCTTCAAGCCGCCTTCTACATCAAACGAACCATCCATATGCGGATCGTTAATCAGCCCTTTCCAGCCAACGGTGGTGCGGGGTTTTTCAAAATAGACGCGCATGACCAGATAGAGGCTATCGCTGACCTCTTCGGCAAGGGCTTTAAAACGACGAGCGTACTCAATGGCGGTTTCAGGATCGTGAATCGAACAAGGACCACATACCACCAACAGGCGCGGATCGCGACCGGCGATGATGTCAGAGATGGTCTGACGAGACTGCGCGATCTGCGCTTCCTGCTCAACGCTCAGAGGGAATTCAGCTTTCAACTGATCCGGCGTGATCAAAACCTGTTCGTCAGTAATATGTACGTTATTCAGCGCGTCTTTTTGCATGATTGCGATCCTGTATAGCTCGTTTGCGATAGTTATTGCCTCAGCGAGGATGACGTAACGATACCATATGAAGTAAAGATTTCAATCCATATTCCGTAAATTTTACTTTACAGCAATAAATTAAATCGCGCCAGATTTACTTCATAATGTACAATTATATTTACAACAAGCATGCAGGTTCAGCACTTCCCCTCTTTTCACTCCATTCTTTTACGAAAAATCCTGGTGAGAATTATCTTAAAGCGGCGGGGCTGGCTAATGACGGTTTTCAGCAATAATGCTATTCTTCGCCCGGGTTTCAGCAATCTGCATCCCCCGCGCTATGACAACCTGACGGATCCGTAATGACAGTTCTTCACCGTCTCTTTTTGACTTTAGTACTATCGCTCGTGGGTATCTCTGCTGTTGCCTCCGAACCGTCTGAAAATGTTCGGACGATCGTTTCGGGAATCGTGACCTATACACGCTGGCCGCAGTTATCCGGCCCGCCAAAGCTTTGTATTTTTTCGACATCACGTTATATCCATAGCCTGACCGAAGAAGCACCGGAATTATTGCCTTATAAACCCGTGATTGTTCGTAATACGGAAGAAGCCTTACAGACGACCTGCGATGGTTTTTATTTTGGTAGTGAATCTCCGACTCAGCAGTCTGAATTTACAGCTAAATATGGAAACCGGCCCCTATTGCTTATTGCGGAACAAAACACCGATTGCTCTATTGGCAGCGCATTTTGCCTGCTTATAAACAATGAGAGAGTCAGATTTTCCGTAAATCTGGATGTACTGACGCACAGCGGCGTTCGGGTTAATCCCGATGTGCTGATGCTTGCCCGGAAAACATCACATGAATAAGGATTTTTCTCAGGCCCCGCGCCCCACATTTAAAAGAGCGCTACGCCGTATCAGCATGATAAGCGTTGTTATCTCTATGACACTGGTCTGGCTATTGCTCTGCGCCGCTTCCATATTCACACTCAAGCAATACGCACAAAAAAATCTGGAGCTCACCGCCGCCACGATGGGCCGTAGTCTGGAAGCCGCGCTGGTCTTTGGCGATAGCGCGGCGGCCGAAGATACCCTGGCCACCCTGGGCAAGCAGGGACAGTTTTCGCAGGCAATCCTGGTCGACGGTCGGCAGAAGCCCTTTGCCTCATGGCATAACGATGGCCTGGCCAGGCAGGATAAAGTCAGCGACGTTATCAGCAAATGGCTATTCCCGGAACCCACGGTACAACCTATCCTGCACCAGGGGAAAGTTATCGGTGAACTTCGTCTGACCGCTCTGGACAGGCTGATAAGCTATTTCCTCGGTATCTCAATTATTGTGCTAACCGGCAGCATTTTTCTCGCCTCATGCATTGCATTGCTGCTTACCCACTCGCTGCATCGTGGCATCGTGGCTGCGCTGCAGAGTATTACCGAGGTAGTTCATGATATCCGCGAAAATCGCCATTTCTCTCGTCGGGTCCCCGAAGAGCGTATTGAAGAGTTTCACCTCTTTGCCCAGGACTTTAATAGTCTGCTGGGCGAGATGGAGGACTGGCAGCGGCAGCTTCAGGCTAAAAATGCCCAGCTTCTGCGTAGCTCCTTGCAGGATCCGTTGACCGGCCTGGCTAACAGAGCCGCTTTCCGCAACGTTATTAATGCGTTGATGAAAGACGAAACCGTCCATGGTAGTTCTGCGCTGCTGTTTCTTGACGGCGATAATTTCAAGCTCATTAACGATAACTGGGGCCATGCTGCCGGCGACAAGGTGTTAATTGAGGTCGCCAGCCGCCTGATGGCCTTTGTCGGCAAACAGCACCAGGCGTGGCGTCTCGGCGGCGATGAATTTGCCGTTCTGCTGCGCAATGTTCATACAGAGGCTGAAGTTCAGGCACTCTGCAGCGCATTGTCGGAACAGTTTATCCCGCCGTTTAATCTCCACAACGGCCACACCGTCAGGCTGTCGCTGAGTATTGGTTACGCATTAACCTGGGAACATGCCTCCGCGGAAAATCTGCAAGAACTTGCCGACCAAAATATGTATCGGATGAAACACCAGCGCTTACAGCGAACGCAAAAATAAAAGGAATCACCATGATCGGGAAATATTTTGCTCCTGCTTTACTGGCCGCACTTTTTCTAAGCGGCTGTCAGGCTCCGCAAGGAAAATTCTCTGCAGAACAAATTGCAGCAATGAAGTCATACGGCTTTACTGAAGCCAATGGCGACTGGTCATTAGGAATATCTGACTCCATATTATTCGACAAAAACGACTATCACCTGCGTGCCGATAGCAAACAGCAAATTCGCACTATGGCTTCGCGTCTGGCCACCACCGGAATTACCCATAGTCGTCTCGAAGGACATACTGATAATTACGGCGAAGACGCTTACAACGAAATGTTATCGCTTAAACGCGCGAACAGCGTTGCGGATGCCTGGGCCGAAGGGGCAAATATTCCGCGCACCAATTTGACCACTCGCGGGCTCGGGAAAAAGTATCCGATAGCCAGCAACGCTACCGCACAAGGACGCGCTGAAAACCGCCGCGTCACGGTGGTTATCAGCACGCCTTAAGCACCTATTCGACTGACTTAGCCTCTGTCATCGCCGTTGCTGCGCGCCAGCGCAGATAATCAACGGCGAGACACAGCGCGAGGCTAATCCCCATTAGCGGCAGCGCCAGCCCCAACATCACTGTGATAACGCCGATCGACAGACGAGCAGGCCATGCTAAGCCCAGCCACGCGTGGAGCAGCGTATTAGCCGGGTTAAAGGCCGAACTCGCGGGACGGCGTATCCACCACAAACGGTACCCCACCACGATCATCACGCAGAGTGCAATCCCGAATACGATAAGCAGTAACTGATTGGCAAGCCCGAACAAAATTCCCATATGGAAATCCACGCCCCAGCGGGTAAGTTTAGCCATCAGCGGAAAGTCGGAAAAATGAGTGCGGTCCACGACCTGCATATTTGAACCATCGATCGCTACCGCATCAACCTGTGTCGGCCAGCTTCTGTCAATTTCATTTACCGTCCACGCGCGTCCGGAGGCCGACGGAGGACGAATCTCCAGCTTGCCTGCTTCCAGCCCGGACTTGCGAGCAGCCTGCAGGACCTCGTCAAAATCCTCTACGCGAAGTGGGACGTTCGTCTTCTCCATCGCCCCGTGTCTCATATGATGTTCCGCATGTGGATCCTGTATTGCCGGAGTGGTTCTTTCCAGCTGCGCGTTCACCTGCGGCGTCAACCAGCCAAAGGCGGTGCGCATCTTGTCGACGTTACTGCCCGCCCATTGTGACCAGGTCAAACCGGTCGCAGAGAATAACAGCATACCGATTAACAGCGCCCAGCCGAGAGAAACATGCAGGCGACGGTTATTCTGCACTCTATTATTTATACGACGACGCGGTCGGGTCATCGACCACAGCGCGATCCCGCCAAGAGCGGCAACCCACATCCAGGAGGCTGCCAGCTCGCTGTACAGTCGGCCGAAGTTACCCAGCAGCAAAGAGCGATGGGCATAATCAATCCACTGCCGCAGCGGCAAAATACCGCTGGTGCCGTAAACCGGCATATCACCTGTCACGCGTAACGTCACCGGATCGACAAAAATTGCCCGCGTTTCAGACTCGCCAAGATTTGGATCAATAAACATCACTCGGGTAGTATCGCCAGCCATAATCCCCGGTCGAACCGCGTGCAAACGGAGGTTTCCCTGGACCGCCTCCATTGCTACGGTAATTTGCGCGCTCAGCGGCTGCTTTTCGCCGCTGAGCGTCCCCTCCAGCGTCTCTTTATAGAGCCAGCTTTCCAGCTGCGGGGTGGCGACATAGAGCGTACCGGTCAGAGCCGCCACAAAGATAAACGGTCCGATAAACAGTCCGATATAGAAATGAAGACGACGCAGCAGGTTCAGCCATGCCGCGCGCGAGGTGCAGGTAGTCATACTTTTCCTTTTTGAGAGCAAAAGAGAACGTTGCGCAGTGCGCACATGATTTTTTAGTTAAGGAAGCAAGCAGACTGTTGCGGCGGAGCGCGGGTATGAGGGTAAAGCCAGGGAAAGTAGTGCCAGTGTTTCCGTTCCGGACGGAAAACCGGTGCGCTATAGCGTCGAAGCACCATGCTGATCAGCAGTACCAGCGCAAAAATCATCCCTGGCACGTGGGCTAATAGTACGCAGTAGCCGCAGGCTTCAGCATGATCGACCGGCATGCTGTGCGCATGTTCCGCAATCGAGGCGTCAGTATGCATTATGGGCATCTGATGTGATGGCATCTCTTCCGGTATTTCCATCGTTAAGTGGTGCATACCGCTCATCGGATCTTTTTGCAGCGCGACAGAGATCAGCGGCGCCACCACGATCAGCAGGATCGCAAACAGCGCCAGCCATGCGGCGTGCCGTTGTGATGCCGGGTGATGAAAAATAGTGCTGACCACGGTCCCTCCGAATGAGGGCCATATTGTAAATGATTCTCAATGAAATAGTTAAAATGAAGATAAAAAAAGGGCTGGCCCATCAGGCCAGCCCTCTCATTCAGGATGTCGCGAAAGCGAATCTTAGTTAAGACGCTCTTTGATACGAGCAGACTTACCGGTACGCTCACGCAGGTAGTACAGTTTAGCTTTACGTACAGCACCACGACGTTTGACAGAAATGCTGTCAACTACCGGAGAGTGAGTCTGGAAGACACGCTCAACGCCTTCGCCGTTGGAAATTTTGCGAACAGTGAATGCAGAGTGCAGACCGCGGTTACGAATAGCGATAACCACGCCCTCGAATGCCTGCAGACGTTTTTTGGAACCTTCAACAACCCATACTTTCACTTCCACGGTATCACCCGGACGGAAGGAAGGTACGTCCTGCTTCATCTGTTCTTGTTCAAGTTGCTTAATAATGTTGCTCATAATTTAATCTCTTATCCTGGGTAAACTGATATTGGGGGCTTACGCCATCCCATCATGTTTATGTTGCTGTTGCGCGAGTTCCTTTTTGAACTCCGCCAGCAACCTTGCTTGCTCTTCAGTCAGAGCCAGGTTTTCCAAAAGTTCAGGTCTTCTAAGCCAGGTTCGGCCCAGCGACTGCTTCAGACGCCAGCGACGTATCTCCGCATGGTTTCCCGACAGCAATACCGGCGGTACTTCCATACCTTCTAACACTTCAGGGCGCGTATAGTGCGGGCAATCCAGCAATCCTTCAGCAAACGAATCTTCGATTGCCGAAGCTTCATGACCCAGAACCCCCGGAATAAACCGGGAAACGGAATCAATCAGCGTCATTGCCGGTAGCTCACCACCGCTGAGAACGTAATCGCCGATTGACCATTCTTCATCAATTTCGGTCTGAATTACGCGCTCATCTACGCCTTCGTAGCGACCGCACACCAAAATCAGCTTCTGATTTGTTGCCAGTTCGCTGACGCCAGCTTGATCAAGCTTGCGTCCCTGAGGTGAAAGATAAATCACCTTTGCGCCTTCACCTGCCGCGGCTTTTGCTGCATGAATCGCATCCCGCAAAGGTTGCACCATCATTAGCATCCCCGGTCCGCCGCCGTAAGGACGATCGTCCACGGTACGGTGCCGGTCATGAGCGAAATCTCGAGGACTCCAGCTCTGGATGCTCAGCAGGCCATTTTTTACTGCCCGGCCAGTTACCCCGTAATCGGTAATTGCGCGGAACATTTCTGGAAACAGGCTAACGATACCTATAAACACAAGCCAATCCCCATAGTGCCGTTTTTTACCGTTTATTCGGAGAATTTAAAAACCAGGATCCCAATCTACTTCGATAGTACGAGTAGCGAGATCGACTTTCTTGATAACCTGCCCATCGAGGAACGGAACCAGCCGCTCCTTGATACCAAATGCATCTTTCAGGTTTGCCTTGATGACGAGAACGTCATTAGACCCGGTTTCCATCATGTCGATGACTTTACCGAGGCTATAGCCTTCAGTGGTCACTACCTGGCAGCCCATCAGGTCTTTCCAGTAATAGTCACCCTCTTCAAGCGCAGGCAGCTGCGATGAATCCACGACAATTTCGCAATTAGTCAATAGATTCGCTGCATCGCGATCGTCAATGCCTTTCAGCTTAATGACGATATCCTGATTGTGGTGGCGCCAGCTTTCCAGCTCAACAACCTGCCACTGACCCGCCTTCTGGATAAACCAGGGCTGATAGTCAAAAATGCTTTCGGCGTCTTCGGTGGAGGAAAACACTCTGAGCCAACCACGGATACCGTAGGAAGAACCCATTTTGCCCAATACAATCGGATCAACAGGTGCTTGTGCGGTGTGTTGCTTGCTCATCATGACCACCGTGACAGATTAAGCTGCTTTGTTAGCGGCTTTGATCAGCGCAGCTACGCGATCGGAAACAGTCGCGCCCTGGCCAACCCAGTGAGCGATACGATCCAGATCCAGACGAGTTCCTTCTTCGGTCGCAGAAGCGATCGGGTTGAAGAAACCAACGCGCTCGATGAAGCGACCGTTGCGTGCATTACGGCTGTCGGTAACAACAACCTGGTAGAACGGACGCTTTTTCGCGCCGTGACGTGCTAAACGAATAGTAACCATAACATCCTCTTGTGTGAATAAAACACCGGGCCCCATCGAGGAACGGAGCCCGGTGTCATATTAAAAGCCCGAAAATTTTACTGATTTCTGGGGAAATTGCAATCAGCAGTTATAAACTCTGCTGTGGAAGGGCACCGCAGATACCCTAAATTGGGTACCTGCGAGTAATTCATAGCCAGAGCGCGCCAACAATGGGACAGGAAAGAAGGGCGCGCCGGCAGCAATAGCCACAATACTATCGGCCTCCGGGGAAACCTGGCGGCATCATACCTTTCATTCCACGCATCATCTTCATCATGCCGCCTTTCGACTTCATCTTCTTCATCATGCGCTGCATATCGTCAAACTGCTTGAGCAGACGGTTCACATCCTGCACCTGCATTCCGCAGCCTGCGGCGATACGGCGCTTACGCGAACCTTTAATAATTTCCGGTTTAGCGCGCTCTTTCAGCGTCATCGAGTTGATGATGGCTTCCATACGCACCAGCACTTTGTCGTCCATTTGCGATTTAACGTTGTCCGGTATCTGCCCCATGCCCGGCAGCTTGCCCATCAGGCTGGCCATACCGCCCATGTTTTTCATCTGACGCAGCTGTTCAAGGAAATCGGTCAAGTCAAAACCATCGCCTTTTTTCAGCTTAGAGGCCAGCTTTTCAGCCTGCGCGCGGTCGACCTTACTTTCGATATCTTCGATCAGGGACAGGACATCGCCCATGCCGAGAATACGGGAAGCGATACGATCCGGATGGAACGGCTCCAGCGCTTCGGTTTTCTCGCCAACCCCGAGGAATTTAATCGGCTTGCCGGTGATATGACGAATCGACAGCGCCGCGCCGCCGCGGGCGTCGCCGTCCACTTTGGTCAATACAACACCGGTTAACGGTAGCGCTTCGTTAAACGCTTTCGCGGTATTCGCCGCATCCTGGCCGGTCATCGCATCGACAACGAACAGGGTTTCTACCGGATTAAGCGTTGCATGGACCTGCTTAATCTCGTCCATCATCGCTTCATCAACGTGCAGACGACCAGCGGTATCCACCAGCAGCACGTCGTAGAATTTGAGCTTCGCTTCTTTCAGCGCGGCATTAACGATATCAACCGGTTTCTGGCCAACGTCAGACGGAAAGAAATCGACGCTAACCTGCTCTGCCAGCGTTTCCAGCTGTTTGATCGCCGCGGGACGATAAACGTCAGCGGAAACCACCAGGACTTTCTTCTTGTGCTTTTCACGCAAGAATTTACCCAGCTTAGCGACGCTGGTCGTTTTACCCGCCCCCTGCAAACCGGCCATCAGAACTACGGCAGGCGGCTGCGCGGCTAAATCGAGCGCCTGGTTCTCTTCGCCCATCGCGGCAACCAGTTCGTTGCGCACGATTTTGACGAACTCCTGCCCCGGGGTCAGGCTTTTATTAACTTCATGACCAACCGCGCTCTCTTTTACACGGTTGATGAAGTCGCGAACCACAGGCAGAGCAACGTCCGCCTCCAGCAGCGCCATGCGCACTTCGCGCAGGGTATCTTTAATATTGTCTTCAGTAAGGCGTCCGCGGCCGCTAATGTTGCGCAGCGTACGCGACAAACGATCGGTTAAATTATCAAACATTGTCTCTCGCCTGAGGTGGAAACGGTCGGTCGCCGCAGCGACACAAAAACGGAATGGGCGCAGTATAACACGACATAAACGCGAATGTGCTGCAACGGTTGGAGCCAGACTCGCGTGACGTTATACTGCTTCTCTCTACTATTTAGTCAACAGTCGACGCGCATATGCCTGTTTTTGCTCTACTCGCCCTTGTCGCCTACTCCATCAGCCTCGCGCTGATCGTCCCTGGTCTGTTACAAAAAAACAGCAGCTGGCGGCGGATGGCGATTCTTTCCGCAACTATTGCGTTGATTTGTCACGCCTTTGCGCTGGAGTCACGCATTTTTCCCGGCGGCGAAAGCGGGCAAAACCTCAGCTTATTAAACGTGGGATCGCTGGTTAGCCTGATGATCTGTACGGTGATGACCATCGTCGCATCGCGCAATCGCGGCTGGCTGCTGCTGCCCATTGTCTACACCTTCGCCCTGATCAACCTCGCGTTCGCCACCTTTATGCCGAACGAGTACATCACGCATCTGGAAACCACGCCGGGGATGTTGGTCCACATCGGCCTGTCGCTCTTTTCTTATGCTACGCTGATTATCGCCGCGCTCTACGCTCTGCAGCTGGCGTGGATTGACTATCAGTTAAAGAACAAACGATTGACCTTCAGTAGCGAAATGCCGCCGCTGATGAGCATCGAACGTAAAATGTTTCATATCACCCAGATAGGCGTGGTGCTGTTAACCCTGACGCTGTGTACCGGGCTGTTTTACATGCATAACCTGTTTAGTGCGGAAAACATTGATAAAGCCGTACTCTCTATCGTGGCGTGGTTCGTTTATATCGTCCTGCTTTGGGGCCACTATCATGAAGGGTGGCGCGGACGCCGGGTCGTCTGGTTTAACGTGACTGGCGCAGGCCTGCTGACGCTGGCCTACTTTGGTAGCCGCGTATTGCAACAGTTCATGAGCTAAGTCTTTAAGGAATCCCTAGTGGAACATATCTCCACCACCACGCTGATCGTAACGCTGATCATCATGGTGGTTATCTCCGCCTATTTCTCCGGTTCTGAAACCGGCATGATGACGCTAAATCGCTATCGCCTGCGTCATATGGCCAAGCAGGGCAATCGTCAGGCAAAACGCGTTGAAAAGCTGCTGCGCAAACCTGACCGTCTGATTAGCCTGGTCCTCATTGGCAATAATCTGGTTAATATTCTCGCTTCGGCGCTCGGCACCATCGTGGGTATGCGCCTGTACGGCGATGCAGGCGTTGCCATTGCCACCGGGGTTCTGACGTTCGTGGTGCTGGTATTTGCGGAAGTGCTGCCCAAAACCATTGCGGCGCTCTACCCGGAAAAGGTCGCCTATCCCAGCAGCCTTCTGCTCGCGCCGCTGCAAATACTGATGATGCCGCTGGTGTGGTTGCTCAACACCATCACCCGCATTCTGATGCGCATCATGGGCATTAAAACCGATATCGTCATTAGCGGGGCGCTCAGCAAAGATGAACTGCGTACTATCGTTAATGAATCACGCTCGCAAATCTCCCGCCGCAATCAGGACATGCTGCTGTCGGTTCTGGATCTCGAGAAAGTTAGCGTGGACGACATCATGGTCCCGCGCAATGATATCGTCGGTATTAATATTAACGACGACTGGAAGTCCATTGTCCGCCAACTGACCCACTCTCCCCACGGCCGCATCGTGCTGTACCGCGACACCCTTGACGATGCCATCAGCATGCTGCGGGTACGCGAAGCTTATCGCCTGATGACGGAGAAAAAAGAGTTCACAAAAGAGGTAATGCTGCGCGCCGCCGACGAAATTTACTTCGTGCCGGAAGGGACGCCGCTCAGCACCCAACTGGTAAAATTCCAGCGCAACAAAAAGAAAGTGGGCCTGGTGGTGGATGAATATGGGGATATTCAGGGCCTGGTCACGGTTGAGGATATCCTCGAAGAGATCGTCGGCGATTTTACGACCTCCATGTCGCCTACGCTTGCTGAAGAGGTAACGCCGCTTAACGATGGTTCAGTGATTATCGACGGTACCGCCAACGTACGTGAAATCAATAAAGCATTTAACTGGCATCTGCCGGAAGATGAAGCGCGAACCATTAACGGTATCATTCTGGAAGCTCTCGAAGAGATCCCTGCCCCCGGCACCCGCGTGCGCATTGAACAGTATGATATCGATATTCTTGATGTTCAGGAGAATATGATTAAACAGGTGAAGGTTATGCCGGTAAAACCCATTCGTGAAAGCGTGGCGGAGTCATAGCATACCTGGCACGGTGCAGGTCTGAATAGAAAAACGGCTACCTCATGGTAGCCGTTTCGCTTATTTACTTCGCTTTCGCTACGGTTACCATCGCCGCGCGAATAGTACGGCCATTCAAGGTGTAGCCCTTTTGCATAATGCCCAGAACGTTACCTGCCGGTACGTCCTCGGACTCAACCATCGCAATGGCCTGATGCACGTTCGGATCCAGCGGCACGTTAGTATCGCCAATGACTTCCACGCCAAACTTACGAACCACGTCCAGCATCGACTTCAGCGTCAGTTCGATACCTTCAACCATCGGCGCCATATCCGGGTTGGCTTTATCAGCCACTTCCAGGGCGCGGTCCAGGCTGTCGATGACCGGCAACAGTTCGTTGACGAACTTCTCAAGCGCAAACTTATGCGCTTTTTCGATATCCTGCTCGGTACGACGGCGCAGGTTATCTTCATCGGCTTTCGCACGCAGCAATACTTCACGTTCGCGCTTCTGGGCTTCAACGAGCTGAGCTTCCAGATTCGCAATTTTTTCATCGCGCGGATCCACCTGCTCAGCCGAAACCTCAGGCTCTACCGCCTCAACGTCATCGTGCTGCTCCGTGATAATTTCTTCCGGGGCTTGCCCCTCAGGCGTTTTCTGTTCTTTACTACTCATGAATTTCTCCGCGTTTTTTTTCGCATTCATCTCGCTAACTTCGCTTATTATGGGGATCAGTTTCCGGGTTTCAAGGGAACGCAGCCAGATTGTCACTATTCATTTAACTCAAGGACATCCAGATCATGAAGAATCACTTCAAGTGTATAGGCATTGTGGGACACCCTCGTCACCCAACCGCGCTGACCACACATGAAATGCTCTGGCGCTGGCTGTCCAGCAAAGGTTATGAAGTTCTGGTTGAGCAGCAAATCGCTCATGAATTACAGCTCAGCAATGTGAAGACCGGGACGCTGGCGGAAATTGGCCAGCAGGCAGACCTGGCCGTCGTGGTTGGCGGCGATGGTAATATGCTCGGCGCGGCGCGGACGCTGGCGCGCTACGATATTAACGTTATTGGCATTAACCGCGGAAATCTCGGCTTTCTGACCGACCTCGATCCGGACAACGCGCTACAGCAGCTCGCTGATGTGCTCGAAGGCCACTATATCGCCGAAAAACGCTTCCTTCTGGAAGCTCAGGTCTGTCAGCAGGATTGCCAGAAGCGTATCAGCACGGCGATTAACGAAGTCGTCCTGCACCCCGGTAAAGTAGCGCATATGATTGAGTTTGAAGTCTATATTGACGAGGTGTTTGCTTTCTCTCAGCGCTCAGATGGGCTCATCATCTCCACACCTACCGGCTCCACGGCCTATTCCCTCTCCGCCGGCGGGCCGATCCTCACCCCTTCGCTGGATGCTATCACCCTGGTGCCTATGTTCCCGCATACGCTTTCGGCCCGGCCGCTGGTGATCAACGGTGACAGTACTATTCGCCTGCGTTTTTCGCAGCGCTGCAGCGACCTCGAAATTAGCTGCGATAGCCAGATAGCGCTGCCCATTCAGGATGGAGAAGATGTGCTGATCCGCCGGTGTGATTATCACCTTAATCTCATCCATCCTAAAGATTACAGCTATTTCAATACATTAAGCACTAAGCTTGGCTGGTCGAAAAAATTGTTCTGATTTTATAGCCAGCCCCTTTACTGGATAAAAAACCCGATTATACTGTACGAAAACACAGTAATGGTTTTTCATACAGGAAGGCAGCTATGTTGGCACAACTCACTATCAGTAATTTTGCTATCGTTCGTGAGCTGGAAATCGATTTTCACAGCGGTATGACCGCCATTACCGGCGAGACCGGCGCCGGTAAATCGATCGCTATCGACGCGCTGGGGCTGTGCCTGGGCGGTCGGGCGGAAGCCGATATGGTGCGCAGAGGCGCCAGCCGGGCTGATTTATGCGCGCGCTTCTCCCTGAAAGACACGCCGGCCGCACAACGCTGGCTGGAACAAAACCAGCTGGAAAGCGGGCGTGAGTGTTTACTTCGCCGCGTTATCAGCGCAGACGGCCGCTCTCGCGGCTTTATTAACGGTACGGCGGTGCCTTTATCCCAGCTCCGCGAACTGGGACAGCTTCTTATCCAGATCCATGGCCAGCATGCGCACCAACTGTTGACTAAGCCTGAACATCAGAAGACCTTACTTGATGGCTATACCGGTGAGTATGCGCTTACTCAGCTAATGGCTGAGCGCTATCGTCAGTGGCACAAAAGCTGCCGCGATCTGGCGCAGCATCAGCAGCAAAGCCAGGAGCGCGCCGCGCGTGCGGATCTGGTGCAGTATCAACTAAAAGAGCTCAACGAGTTTAATCCGCAGCCGGGCGAATTCGAGCAAATTGATGAAGAGTACAAACGTCTGGCCAACAGCGGCCAATTGCTGTCGACCTGTCAGCATGCGCTGTCGGTGATGGCAGACGGCGAAGAATCCAATCTGCAAAGCCAGCTCTATGCCGCAAAGCAGCTGGTGAGCGAGCTGGTTGGTATGGACAGTAAACTCTCCGGAGTGCTGGATATGCTTGAAGAAGCATCTATTCAGCTTAGCGAAGCCACGGACGAGCTGCGTCATTATCACGATCGCCTCAATCTCGATCCGAATCGTCTGTTCGAACTGGAACAACGTATCTCCCGACAGATTGCCCTGGCGCGCAAGCATCAAATTACGCCCGAGGAGCTTCCAGAATTTTACCAGTCACTGCTGGAAGAGCAGCGTCTGCTGGATGATAGCGCCGGTTCCCTGGAATCCCTCAGTCAGATGGTCGTGGAGCATCATCAGTTAGCCCTTGAGACGGCGAAGCAGCTACATACCCTGCGTCAGAATAGCGCTGATGAGCTGACTCAGTTAATTACGGAGAGTATGCACTCACTTTCAATGCCACACGGTGTATTCTCCATTGATGTCGCGTTTGATGAGCGTCATCTCACCGCTGAAGGCGCAGACCATATTGAATTCCGGGTAACCACCAACCCGGGTCAGCCGCTGCAGCCAATCGCTAAAGTTGCTTCCGGAGGCGAACTCTCGCGTATTGCGCTGGCGATTCAGGTGATCACCGCGCGGAAAATGGAAACTCCGGCATTGATTTTTGATGAAGTAGATGTCGGTATCAGTGGCCCTACGGCAGCGGTGGTGGGCAAACTGCTGCGCCAGCTAGGTGAGTCAACCCAGGTGATGTGCGTTACCCACTTACCGCAGGTGGCCGGCTGCGGACATCATCATTTCTTCGTCTGCAAGGAAACAGACGGTGAAATGACCGAGACGCATATGCACCCTCTGGATAAACGCGCTCGCTTGCAGGAACTGGCCCGTCTGCTGGGCGGCAGTGAAGTCACTCGTAACACTCTGGCAAACGCGAAAGAGTTGCTTGCCGCGTAAACTTTTTGATTTTCACAGAGTCATAGTGAACAGCAAATTGCCGATAGACCTGCAGCCGAAGGTTCCCAACCGGGCAAAGGTCTATTATCATCGGCATATTACAGATGAGCCACGTACTGCTCGGGCCCAAAAAGGAATCAAATCACTATGCGCTGTAAAACGCTGACTGCTGCCGCAGCGGTTCTTCTTATGTTGACCGCAGGCTGTTCCACTCTGGAACGAGTGGTTTACCGTCCTGACATCAACCAAGGTAACTATCTGGCACCAACCGATGTAGCAAAAGTTCGTGTCGGCATGACGCAACAACAGGTTGCCTATGCCTTGGGTACGCCAATGATGTCGGATCCGTTTGGCACTAATACCTGGTTCTACGTTTTCCGTCAGCAGCCTGGGCATGAAAAAGTTACCCAGCAGACGCTTACCCTGACCTTTAACAGCAGCGGTGTGCTGACCAACATTGATAACAAACCTGCCCTGACGGCGGAGTAATAAAGCTATCAATACACAAAAAGCGCTCATTGAGCGCTTTTTGTGTATCTGCATCTTTGGTGCGAAACGGTTACTTTCCGGCGTTTTTCTCCGCCCGTTGACGACGTAGCTCTTTCGGGTCAGCAATCAACGGACGATAGATTTCGACCCGATCGCCATCATGGACGCGATCCTGAAGCTTAGCCGGGCGGCTATAAATTCCCACTTTGTTTTTCGTCAGATCGATATCGTCACGTAGCGCCAGAAGACCGCTGGCAACAATCGCCTGCTCGACCGTCGCCCCCTCCTCAAGCTTGACGCTTTGCAGATACTGTTTTTCCGGCAACGCGTAAGCCACTTCAACCACGATTTTAGCCGGCACTGTAGACCTCTTTAGCGCGCGTCGTGAATGCCTGAACCATATTCATGGCCAGTTCTTTGAAGATACGACCAAACGCCATTTCAATCAGCTTATTGGTGAATTCAAAATCGAGATGAAACTCAATTTTGCACGCTTCCGGGCTTAAGGGGATAAATTTCCAGCCGCCAATCAGCTTTTTAAACGGACCATCGACCAGACTCATCAGGATACTCTGGTTACTGGTGAGCGTATTTCGCGTTGTGAAGGTCTTACTGATACCCGCTTTGGATACGTCAACCGCCGCAGTCATTTGCGTCGGCCCAAGCTCCAGAACCCGGCTACCGGTACAGCCCGGCAGAAAATCAGGGTAGGACTTTACATCATTTACCAGTTGATACATCTGTTCAGCACTGAACGGCACCAGCGCGGTACGGCTAATCTGAGGCATAGCAGGTTCCACATATAAACACAGGGCAAATAATATCATTTATCTGCTGCTAAAAAAAACGCTGTACCGCAACTCGTGCTAAGATAGCCCATTACGCCTCGCAGGAAGATTGAGGTACGACTGTTTTAAGACGATGACTTCAGGATACTATGACTAAGAAAAAAGCCCACAAACCTGGATCAGCCACCATTGCGCTGAATAAACGCGCTCGTCATGAATACTTTATCGAAGATGAATACGAGGCGGGTCTTGCCCTGCAGGGATGGGAAGTTAAATCTCTCCGCGCAGGTAAAGCCAATATTGGCGACAGCTATGTCATTTTGAAAGATGGCGAAGCCTATCTGTTTGGCGCCAACTTCACGCCGATGGCGGTAGCGTCCACCCACTACGTATGCGACCCAACGCGTACCCGTAAGCTTCTGCTCAATCAGCGTGAACTGGATACCCTATACGGACGCATCAACCGTGAAGGTTATACCGTGGTCGCTCTTTCCCTGTACTGGAAGAATGCCTGGTGCAAAGTTAAAATCGGCGTAGCGAAAGGTAAGAAACAGCACGACAAGCGCACCGATATAAAAGATCGCGAGTGGGCAGTTGATAAAGCCCGCATTATGAAACACGCAGGTCGTTAATTGCCCTTCTCTTGAGGGTCAGCCAGCTGGCCCTCACGCTATATTGTTGTTGATGCTGATTTTTCATCCACTCTGGCGCCATAATCCTCAAAACGAGGGCTGGTCAGCGCATTCATAAATCTGTTATACTCAACGTACACATTGGGGCTGATTCTGGATTCGACGGGATTTGCGAAACCCAAGGTGCATGCCGAGGGGCGGTTGGCCTCGTAAAAAGCCGCAAAAAATAGTCGCAAACGACGAAAACTACGCTTTAGCAGCTTAATAACCTGCTCTGAGCCCTCTCTCCCTAGCTTCCGCTCTTAAGACGGGGATCAAAGAGAGGTCAAACCCAAAAGAGATCGCGTGGAGGCCCTGCCTGGGGTTGAAGCGTTAAATCTAATCAGGCTAGTCTGGTAGTGGCGTGTCCGTCCGCAGGTGCCAGGCGAATGTAAAGACAGACTAAGCATGTAGTACCGAGGATGTAGGAATTTCGGACGCGGGTTCAACTCCCGCCAGCTCCACCACTTTTTAGTAAAATGACGTCTACTCAAGTCTATCAAGGCCGCATCCCACAAGGGTTTGCGGCCTTTTTCATGTCCAGTGAAGTCTACTGAGAATTGCTAGAAACCACTCCTTATGGCACCCTCCTATTATCCCTCGTTAATGAGGGAGTAAAAACGAGGGAGCAAAAATGCCGAAGGTAGCAACAAAACTCACTGACACAGAGATCAAAAAGGCCAAGCCCGCAGAGAAAGAGTTCACGCTATGGGATGGAGACGGCCTGTTCCTGCGTATCAAACCAAGCGGCAAAAAAATCTGGCATCTTGGCTATACGGTTCCTTTAACTAAGAAACGAGCCAAAATGAGCCTTGGATTCTATCCTTACCTGACTCTTGCGCAGGCAAGAGCGCTCCGGGATGAATACCTCTCTTTGCTTGCACAGGGTATCGATCCCCAATCCCACAATGAGCAAAAAGCCCAAGCGCTCAAAGATGCCACTGAACACACATTCCAAACAGTGGCGAAAAAGTGGCTTGATGAAAAAATTAAAACATCAGGCATATCGCAAGATCATGCTAAGGATATCTGGCGTAGCCTTGAACGAAACATCTTTCCAACTTTGGGGGATATTCCTATTAAAGAGATCCGCCCTAAGATGTTGAAACAACATCTTGACCCTATCGAGCAAAGAGGTGTTCTTGAAACTCTACGCCGTATAATTTCCCGACTGAACGAAATTTTCCGTTATGCGGCCACAGAAGAGCTTATTGAGTTCAACCCTGCTGATAACCTCACACAGCGTTTCAGCAAGCCAAAGAAGCAAAACATGCCAGCCCTCCCTCCCAGCGAGTTACCAAGGTTCATAGCAGCTTTAGCAAACGCATCTATACGCTTAGAAACACGCCAGCTAATTGAATGGCAACTTCTTACATGGGTTCGCCCCGGGGAGGCTGTCCGTGCTCGTTGGACTGACATCGACGAAGAGAACCGATTCTGGAACATCCCCGCTGAGTTCATGAAGATGAAACGGCCCCACAAGGTTCCATTGAGTAAGGAATCTATGCGTATTCTTGAATCCATGAAACCAATCAGCGGTCATCGTGAGTGGGTTTTCCCCAGCATCAAAGCTCCTCTTAGCCATATGCACGAGCAAACAGCTAACGCAGCGATCATCCGCATGGGTTTTGGCGGTGAACTGGTGGCACATGGTATGCGTTCTATTGCCAGAACAGCAGCCGAAGAAGCGGGGAAGTTTAGGATTGAAGTTCTTGAAGCAGCCCTCGCTCACTCTAAAAAAGATGAAATCATTGCGGCTTATAACCGTGCAGAATATTTAGCCGAACGGATAGAGTTAATGCAATGGTGGGGTGATTACGTTCAAATAAAAAAATATAAGTTTATTGCTGCATAATGAAACAAAGCATAAACTATGTTATAAAGAAATTTAATCTGTCAATTTTTTAGGGTTCACCCCCTGTCTAGAAGTCTACTTAAACAATACATACAGTAACTTTCTGTGGAAAAATATCTATGAATATACTTCAGATGACTATACATAAGATAAAAGGAATTCCTAATGGATTGCTTGAACTACCCATCGAAAATGGCGTTTATGCTATAGTAGGCAATAATGGCACTGGCAAAAGTACTATTATGTCATGCCTTGCTCAATTGGTATCAAGACATAACTTAGGATTACTTAAAAAACAGGATTTCAGCGATGAATCATTTGTAGAGTTTACATTTAATGGGCAGACTGATAGGTGGTATTGCGAAGATGGCTTTTGGAAATCAGATACATTCCCTAATTCGATAAGATTTAATGGCACATATGAAGGAAGCCTTTTTTATGGAATGCGTTTTATTGATTCAAAAAATGTTGATGAGCTTGTAGAAGAGGGTAAAATTTTAGAAGATGAGATTGTAGTTTCGGATTCATACGTAGTAGAACATCTTGGGCAAATACTCCATTCAGATAAGAAGCATTATTCAGACCTTAAGCGAGTTAAAAATAAAACCATCAGAGAAAAATTAGGGTTAAAAAACACGCCATACTTTATGAATGGTGGAGATTCTATTATAAGTCAATATAGAATGAGCTCAGGAGAGTGTTTAACCATATCATTATTACATTTTATTTATAACTCATTGGTTCGAAGATCTTTATCAAGAAACAAACCAATATTGATGCTCATTGATGAAATTGAGTTGGCATTACACCCTATAGCAATTACAAATCTTTTAGATTTATTGAAGAAGTTGGTGTCAGAATTTGACAATCTGACAGTTATTATTACTTCTCACTCCCCAGAAGTAATACGCTCAATATCCCCTAATAATATTTTCAAACTTGAATTTGACTCAAACGATCAAAACTGCTTTAACATAGTCAACCCTTGTTATCCCGGTTATGCAATTCGCGATGTATATACGCATGATGGGTTTGATTACTTATTGCTGGTAGAAGATAAATTAGCACAAATAATTATTAAAAGATCGATTGATAAACTAAAGTTGAATAACAGTAGATTAGTGAATGTAATGCCCGTCGGCGGTTGGTTTAATGTTTTGAAATTACACTATGAGTTGTCGGATAAAAATGTGTTAGGGGTCGGAAAAACAATAATAAGCGTACTTGATGGCGACGTCGCTGGATCTATTCCAAAGCAATATAAGAGTCTAAAAAAATTTTTCTTACCAGTAAACAGTGTTGAGAAATATCTAAGAAACATATTAATAACAACCCCCAATAAAGTGATAAAAAAAGAAATAAATGATAGATTTTTTGATGTTGATCCCATAGATAAATTATTAATTGCCTATCAGCGTGAAGAAAACGAGTTCAAAACAAACTCTCCAGAATTTTATAAAGAAGATAATGACGGGAAAAGGCTTTACCGTAAGATACTTGCTTTCATGCAGGACAGAAAGATTAGTGAAGAAGAGTTTGTAATGAAACTCTATGAAATATTAGATGAGCACGTTGATTTCACTAGCTTACATGAAAACCTGACTCGCGGGCTTAATAAATATGATTAATTAAAAATTATAAAAAATCTTGATATTAAATTATAGTTCTTCAATAAGAAAGCCGATCTCTATCTTAAACGATCGGCTTATTTCTATCGTTCACATAATAAGATAATTTATACTCAGAGTTTTTCAACAAGAACAATAGCGCCAGCTTAAAAGAGCCCTCCACTCCATTCTGCTTGACGTCCTAAATACAGGAGTTGTCATTTAGCCTTATTGGAGACATTGCGGCGCTCCATGAATAACTTATAACGCTCATCCGCTTCTTTTTGAAACTTTTCAGCGTCAAATTCATCAGTCTCTATTTTCATATTTTGTTTTAACTCAGCATCTAATCTTTTATTCTCTCTCAATCTTTCCTTTTCGGATAATATAAGTTTATAGTATTTTAATTTAATATTAAAACTTTCTTTTACTAACTCATTAGGATCAAAGTCTATTTTGTACTTTCGTAGAAGTCTCAATATATTATCTATTGTCATTTTTTTAGCTTCCTTTTTTATTCTCTCTCCTTCATGATCTTTTTTCCTTTTCCCTTATTTTAACCAATGCTTAAAATTATAGGCACTATAATGCTGCCATTGATATATTTCAGCGGAATACATCACCGACAACATACAAACAATAAAAAATACAACCATAAAAACCACACATATTAAATAATACATATCAGCCCCCGCCTTTCCTTCTATATTGTTCTTTTATTAATGCTACGTGATATTTTTTTGCGTTGCTTATACTTACATCAGCAGAGTTCCTAGCAGAAGCAAAAGCACTTGAAACAACAGAAGCAATAATAGCAACTAAGAAAGCAGCAACAAAAAACCCCATCGCTGGCCCCATAAAACTAGCCCCACCGTCATCTATTGCTGGTTTTGCTTTTGCTAATAATGATAATAGGCTCATATATTTCTCTCTTCTTCAATATTTTTAATCGCTGTTTCTATTCTTTGTTTTACAAAGTCTCTAAACACATAACCTATTATTCGCGCGTCTTCACATATATCTAACTCATCCTTTTTATGAAAATATAAATCAGCGCTTAAAAGCTCTTCGCTTTGAATATCTAACATTTTACTAGCAAGTGATATTCTAATAATATTTCGCACTTCTAAATCCAAGCTTGCTCTATCGTGCTTATTCAAAAGCTGGAGCGGATGAAAATCTTTTTTTCTTTTCATTTCTTGCATGTCATTATCAAAATCTATCATTAAAAAATGTAAGCAAGTAAAAGACGTATCATAGAAATTTAGGCGGTTCATCATATCCGCCGTTCCCTCTTTTCGAGGGTTCGGGTTAGGTCTTAAGTTATTCATCTGCTTTACTCCTTTTCTTGTTGTTTTTTAGCTTCCATTCATTCAATCTTTTATCGCCTTCAACTTTTAAGAACTCACGCTGATCGTTTATTCTTTTCAGTATTAGATTATTAGTTAACGCTCCTACTAACAAAGAAATATCATTCGCAAAATCTAATGTCTCGATGTTATTTTCTCTAACTATTCTTATTAGTTCAGCGCCGACTTTAATTTTACGTGTCGCATCTTTTTTCCTTTCTTCTGCCTTCATTTCTTGCTCCATTCTATTCAATAAGTTTGCTCTTTGCTCAATTTCTTTTTTTACTTTATTATATTTTTCTATATTAAACGCCATTTTTTGAACCTCTCTTTTCTTTTATCGTAATAAAAAAAGCAATCAACCCACTGATCAATAAAATTGGTAAAGTTAAAATAAACCCTACCAATAACACTAATGTAAATCCGATCACGCCGGACATCTCATATAGATTTCCGAACAATGTGAATTCGTTTTTATACTCAATCATATTCTGTAAAACAGACCTTTTTTCAATATCTTTTTCTTTTAAAGAATCTTCTCTATATTCATAATCTTCACAACTCAAAGAAATTTCCACAGTGTTATCATTCAAATACTCATTATCATAATAGTCGTAATCATCATTCCCAATCATTATAGTTCTCCTCCTAACATGTCATAAACAACAGTAAATTCATTCTCATGAGAAAGAAGATTGTAAGTTATAAATAAGCTTGTCCTATAAACAATATCTGTATTTTCATCCTGTAGTTTTTGAATAATCAACTTAACAAGATCAGACGCTGCCACTTCAATTTTTTTATCAATATCATTCATGTTCCACCTCTTTTATTTTTTGTAATTTCTGTTATATATATTAAGTAATATAATTATTTATTTAAGTAAAGCGCGATATATATTTTTTGTTTTTATAACGCATTTTTCAGATAAAAGGCTCACGTGCGGCGGCTATTTTAGTTTTGCTAAAAACTACAATAGCGCACTTATACATTCTTCGAATGTGTGCGGTCCATTTCATGGACATTTACTAACGCGAAAATATAGAGCGTAATATTCGTTTCATACTCATATTACTTAATCGCTTTTTAAAAAAGCAAATATATTTTGCTTGTTTTAAAAAGTATGTGCTTTCAATATCAGGAGATAAAAACAATGGCAATATTTCATATGAGCGCTCAAACAATAACACGCAGCAAGGGGCATAGTAGCGTAGCTGCGGCAGCTTATCGCCACGGCGAAAAGTTAATGGACGAACACACAGGAGAGATCCACGACTACAGCAAAAAGAAAGGTATTTCAGACAGTATGATATTAATACCTGAAAGCGCAGACCGTAATTTTTTAAAGCCTGCGTATTTATGGAACACGATAGAAAAAAGCGAAAAAAGAAAAGATGCGCAGTTAGCACGCGAGTTTAATATTGCGCTTCCTGTCGAAATGACAGACGAACAAAAAAAGGTGTTAGCAATAGATTTTTGCCAAGAGCATTTTGTAAAAAATGGAATGATTGCTGATATAGCCTTCCACAAACTCGATAGCGACAACCCGCATTTTCACGTAATGCTAACTACTCGCCGCCTTACTCCTGACGGCGCGGGGTTCGGTCAGAAGGAAAGGAAATGGAACGATAAAGAACTGTTAGAGCAATGGCGCAAGAGTTGGGCAGACACAGCAAACGAGCACATGCAAAAGGCTGGCATCGATGCGCATATCGATCACAGATCACTGAAAGAACAAAAAGCAGAGTTTGACGCTATCCTGCCCCCTCTCAGAACGGTTGAGCAAGAGGCGCAGGCAATCAGCTTAGACAGACCGCCGACTATCCATAGAGGCCATAGCCGCAATCCAGAGCGACAAGCAAGATTTGACGTGCTCCAAGAAGTGAAAGTATCACAAGAGGCAAAAGCACTTAACCACATTGAACAGAAAAAGCTTAAGCCCTCGCCGCTGGCTCCAGCTTCCTCCCCTGCCGCATCTTTGCAAGATGCTACACAGGGAGGCAATGAAAACAACCCGCAAAATAGACTCGGCGAAGTTGGCGAATATCTTCAATCTAAACTCAATAAAGAAGATAAAGCAGATCTTAATGCTGATAATGAAATCAAAGTTCACACCACTAAAAATAATAGTAAAAGCAGTTCAGCAGCGGCTATAGGTTCAACATCAAATATTAATTTAACCGATGAGAAAGTAGATAAGAATCTACACTTAACAGAAGCACAAAAAGAAGAGTTAGAGGATTTAGAAAATAAAGAAGCAGCAGCAAAGAAAAAAGCTTATCTGATGGGCGGCGCTGCCGTTCCTGAACTTTCTCAAGATAACAAAACACAGTCAAAAAGTGAGTTTAAAAATAAACTTCATACAGCTAAACAATCAATATCATTAACTGAACAGAGATTTAATGAAGAACGTGAAACATATGAGAACAGAAGAAACCGACCAATACCGCGCTAGATATTTTGCTCATTTTTTATCCCCAATGAATGACGTGGAGTTATATTCACTTTAAACAATTGATAGTATTGGTTTATTTTCACCTGCCATCGTATCGTTTATATCGATCAAAATCGATGTAATGATAGTTAACGCCTATCATAAAGTTACTATCGATCGATTAAAACAATTGATACACCGATCGATAATCACTTTTTAATCGTTAAAAACTATCAATATTAAATAATTGATCTGTAATAACGATTATTTTACTTGAGAGCAGCCCTCTTCATGGTATGCTCGGAGCGTGGAAGACCGGGCGAATCACCTTGGTATCTTCATGATTAAGCTAAAAACTATCGCTCTATGAGGAATGAAATTTTATGAAAACCGAAAACATTATTTTTCTTTTTTGGGCAGTGATTTTTATCCTGATTCTCTGCCAACTGTTTTACTTTGGCCCTAAAAAAAGAAGATATCTCAATACTTACACAGAGGTATTAGATGGTGATGTCCTCTCATATGAATGTCAAAACACCGGTGTAGTAATTGATACTAAAAAACACACAGTACGTATTTTCAATACAGATAAGGACAGCACTTTCAAATACGACAACATCAGGGAAATAAATTATACGCTATCCGAAGCCGGAAAAATTTATAGCACAGGTAATAATCTAAACTCTATGATAAAGTCCGCTGGAGCTAACAGTAATGAACAAATGTTAGCTAATCAGCGTTCTGGTATTTTTATACTGACAGATGATATAAAAAATCCTTCATGGAAAATCAATCTACCAATGAAAAACAAAACATCATCTACCAATCAAGAGATCTGCGATCGCTGGCTTCTCATTTTTAATAAATACGTTTTATAACCTTGTTATGTTTTATAATTTATATTTGGAGTTGATATGAAAAGATTGATTGCGGCAGCATTTATTATTCTTCCTTTGGCGAGTTGTACCGTTTATGGAAACAAATCTATTAAAGACGAGACACAGCAGAATATAGCATCTAAGATTATCAAGGGTAAAACTACTCAACAAGATATCCTTCGTTTTTATGGGGAGCCTCAGACTAAAGAAACTAACGATGGTAAAGAAATGTGGGGGTATTCCGTTATGTCCGGTGAATCCCAGATTTCAAATTACATACCGGGATTAGCATTATTAAAGAACAGCAGCACAGCGCACATGAAAGATCTTGAGATCTGGTTTAAAGGTGATGTTGTTGAACGCTATACCTTTAGACAAACGGCTGGTAAAACTTCTCGCGGTTTGTTAGATTAATCTAAATCGAATACCATTTTATCTATTAAAGAAGTTGGCGTAATCCGACTTCTTTAACTTTTATCCATGATCTGACTTCACTTATATTTCCATTAGCTCTTCATTAAATAGCACTTTACTTTTTATTTGTGGTTTTATATTTATTTTTATTAAAAAACTTTTGTACTAGTAGTACTAATTAATTAATTTAAAAGTTTTGGGTTTTGAGGTTTTTGTTTTTTGGTTTTAGCGGGGCGGCTTTCAGCCGTAGTGTTGTTCTCCGAAGGAGAACATAGTTTTTCTTTAAGCATTCCCCCCCTACCCCCCCACGCCAAAAAGGCTAAAATAGAGAGAGATAGGAGATGCTCATTGCGCCTTGAAAATATTCAGAACGTTTCCATCCTGATACTTCCCCCACGACCCGCGCAAACACAAATCATGAAACTTTCAAACAACTCTCGTTTTACTAAAGAGTTTATACTACCATTTGTAAGTTTTTTAGATTGTGCGATTCAGGTTGGCAGCTACGCGTCATCCGGCACTGCCACAATAACATAAGAATTGCCAAACACTTGAGGAACCTTCATTCTTATACCCGATACACAGGATTAGCGTTATTGCTTTATTAAAGATTAAAATCTTCTGGAAGTGGTATTTAACGTAAGTTAAAAGTCGGCGAAGAGTTTTTAATTTTTCGTATCTTTATATTATATAAATCCATTTATAACATCAGTCAATAGATAAAATCAAAAATATTTAATAAAATGATTAGATGAAAAAATAAAAAAGACCAGATCAAAATCTAGTCTTTTATTTTAAACAAATGATATTTTTCATATGTGGCTCTAAAACGCTCTATACGCGATTTTGAGAGATTTTCACTTTTAATGATGTAATCTGTCAGGAATAAATCAAAAAAGCATTTAATAACATTCAGGCGGCTTTATTTCTTGATAAATAAATCTTTTCATCAATCCACGCATCTATTTCACTTTCTACGAACCCGATTGCACGATCACCGATTTTTATAGGTGAAGGGAATTCGTCACGACTAATCAAACGATAAATCCAAGCTTTACAAAATCCTGTTCTTTCCAGAACTTCAGGTAGACGTATAAAGTTGTTTTTTTCTTTCATTTATCTCTCCCATTGTTTTTCGACAGAGGCTATTATTCGAATATCGCTTATGACGATCAACAACTTTTTTAGCAAAAAGTGCTTTTTTAGTTGACTATTTTAAATCTACAGTCATTCAATCACCTTCGGAAGTTGAACTCATGAGTTCAACTCCTCACTGCTAGTCATGACATTCAAAATGTGCTTATTTTTTAGCCACAATACTTTTTTTATCCCTTTATTGCACCTCAATGTAAAATACAAATCATTAATATATTTAATAATCAAATGATTAAAGAGTAAATTACAGGGACGCCAGCCCCACCAAATCTTGATCCGGATACGTCCGGTGAAGTACGGAAAGCCCGCATGGCATAAGCCTTTGCGGGCTTTTTTGTATCTGTAATCGTCCGAGGACATCCAGCTAAATCCGGTGATTATTGGTATACGTTTAGGTATACGGTAGGATGTATACCTAAAAGCGTATACCAATTCATGAAGGAGCGGCCACAGTGGCACGGACAACACGCCCCCTGACCAACACCGAAGTTCTGCGCGCTAAAGCGTTAGAGAAAGATCTAACGCTGCATGATGGCGATGGCCTTTTCTTGATAGTGAAAACCAGCGGTAAAAAGCTCTGGCGTTTCCGTTATCAACGTCCGACAACAAAGCAACGGACAATGATGGGGCTCGGTGCCTTCCCCGCCCTATCGCTTGCTGATGCCCGAGGGTTACGAGCTGATTACCTTGTCTTGTTAGCCAACGGAATCGACCCGCAAATTCAAGCTGAAGTTGCACAGGAACAGCAGCAAATCGCACTGGATAGTATTTTTTCAACGGTCGCCGCTAACTGGTTCCAGCTCAAAAGCAAAAGCGTTACCCCTGATTACGCAAAAGATATTTGGCGCTCATTGGAGAAAGATGTATTCCCTGCCATCGGCGAGACTCCCGTTCAGCAAATCAAAGCCCGTACATTGGTTGAAGCGCTTGAGCCAATCAAAGCTCGTGGTGCGCTGGAGACTTTACGTCGACTGGTGCAGCGCATTAACGAAATCATGATCTATGCCGTAAACACTGGTTTGATTGATGCCAATCCAACATCCGGGGTGGGAATGGCCTTTGAGAAGCCCAAAAAGCAAAACATGCCGACGTTGCGGCCAGAAGAATTACCGAAGCTAATGCGTTCTTTGGTCATGTCAAATCTGTCTGTTCCGACTCGCTGTTTAATCGAATGGCAACTCCTTACCCTTGTGCGCCCTTCTGAGGCCTCCGGTGCTCGGTGGGCAGAGATCGATCTAGATGCAAAGCTCTGGACGATTCCAGCCGAACGGATGAAAGCGAAGCGTGAACACATTGTACCTCTATCTCCTCAGGCATTAGAGATTCTGGAGGTGATGAGGCCAATCAGTGCTCATCGTGAACATATTTTTCCGAGCAGGAATGATCCAAAGCAAGCGATGAATAGTCAGACAGCTAATGCCGCGTTGAAGAGAATTGGTTACGGTGGGAAACTTGTTGCACATGGTTTGCGTTCGATTGCGAGTACCGCACTCAATGAGGCAGGTTATGACTCAGATGCAATTGAAGCAGCATTAGCCCATGTTGATAAAAATGAAACTAGAAGGGCATATAACCGTTCAACTTATTTAGAAAGAAGAATTGAACTGATGCGAGTTTGGGGATCCTTTGTTCATCCAACAATATAGAGAAAAGCGAATGAAAGATAATGAAATTTTTTATGGCGAATTTTCAATACATGCTGATTGCGACTCCGTCGGCAAGCTAACGCTCGCAAAAGAAAATACGAATATCGAACTCACAGTAAAGTCAAAAAATATAATACAAGAAATCCCAAATATAATTACCGGGAAGTTAGACCAGCTCAAGAAAGCTACTTGCGTAGACTGCATCATCACTAGTTCAGGCACATCAAATAATTCACTTGGTGATAGCGCCAATTATTTAACTATATTTCCACATCATGTCCTTATTGGAGATGATCATTTAGATCCAAATGCTTCCCACATAAAATCATTTAGTTTTCACACACAAGATACGCGAAGCTTATTCCAAGACAATCAAGATTTTGGCAAAATTTATCCACAGGAGAAAATTGTTGATTTTATAAACAAAGAATATCACGATAAAATCAAATTACATGAGTATCCAAATGTATTCTTTCACTCAGGGCGCTTAGATATTATAAATTGTGAAACATCTACTGGTTGCTTTAGAGTTTATAATAAAACAACGATTCATGGACTTGGCACTAATGGTAAATTCCTCACAAACACCGTCAGAATTGAATATATTTTTCAATCACCTACGACATTTAGCAATTGCGTAAGCAGTCTCTTGAGCCATTTAAGACTTTTGACAATTCTTGCCGGAAGAGAGCAATCCGTTGTGGACTTCCAAGTACACGTAGCATCAAACATCTCACCAATTGATAAAACATATTCTGTACACTCTTCTTATTTTAATTGCCATAATGAAAACGCTAATAGTTATTCTCTTAATAATTTTCCAATTGAGCCATCCAGAGATGTAAGTACGTTCATCGAAATTTATAAAGCATGGATGTCAAAAGAATCAGAGCTACTAACATCGAGAATTAGATATAACAATGGAATAATTAAGCATAACTCTTACGATGTAGATCGATTAGTATCAGCTGCAAATATATTTGATATTCTTCCAGATAACTACAAACCCACTAAAAAGATGATTAGCGAAGACCTCAACGCCGCGAAGTCTGAATGCAAAAGAATATTCAAATCCTTACCTGAGTCGGTTGAAAAATCGATCATGCTCGGGGCACTTGGAAGGCTTGGCTCACCAACATTAACGGATATCATCCTCCACCGAGCAAATATAATATTAGAGAGATGCGGGTGGTTATTCCCAGAGCTTGACTTAGTGGTTAAAACGGCTGTAAAAGTAAGGAATTACTTCGTCCACGGAACAGCAAGCTACCCACCGTATAAAATCGAAAGTACAATTCCATTTCTGACTGATGTTCTGGAATTCATTTTCATTTCTTCTGATTTGATAGAGTGCGGATGGAATATTGACGCATGGGCAAACAATTATTATAGCTTAAATCACCCTTTCAACAACCTTAGGCATAAATATAAAAATGAGCTTCGAAATTTAAAACTCGCAATTCAGAAATGATATTTGAATGGCTCTTTTATAATTTAATTGAGCCATTCACATCATGTTTCCTGATTTATTTACTATCCGATTAGCAGATAAACTAAATTTATCCGAAAAGAACTTAATCCCAGCGCGCAATGCTCTCCCCGCCACGCCTGCCCGCTTAAGGGGCCGCTTTTAATGCAGGTGCAAAGGTGGCCTCAGGCCGCGCCGCAACTGGCGCAGGCAGGGAGTGCAGGGGCGGGGAAATGCATGCAAAACCATGCACCTTATGGATGCATGGCTTATTTGGTTAAAAATAGTGGGATTTACGGGGATTTTTTGACAGGCTACTGCGCGGCCAGTCCGGCGCGTCGACGGGCGTAAATCATGTTCTGTGCAGGGGTGAATTTTTCACGATTATCATCCCGCGAAGGCGCGTCAGGCCTGTATCCGATGGCCGTTAAAATATCTTTGTCCTGTGCAGAATAATTAATTTCATTTCCAGCGGTCAGCCAGACGGAAAGAGCTTCTCTTAGGTAAGAGACTGAACGGTCAAGCGCGCGATTTTTTATCATCGCGGGCTGGTTTTTAATCCCCATCAGCTCCGGTGCCAGTGCGGCGGTCAGCTCTGCGCCGTTCTGCTGCATAAAATCATGCAGCCGGTTACGGATGCTGATGCGCTGCACCTCCTCATGCGAGAAGATGTAGCGACCGGCGGCCTGATTGACCTCCCATTTTTTGACGTCAATCAGGTCACGCAGCGTCTGTAATCTGCGGGAGCCTGATGCATTGTCATCCAGCAATAATTCCTGATATTCATGCTCTGCGGCGGTCAGTTCGGCTTTACGGTTCAGCCACGCGGTTTTGTTCGTCTGACAGGCGTCACAGGCCTGCTGTAAGGTCAGAGTGGTCACGGGTTGTCTCTCCTGATTAATGGCGGAACGGCGAGCTGTAGCAGCCTTTTACCCGACGGGGTGCCACGGGGGCTGTCGGCACCGGAGCGGGTTTCTCATCGACGACCGGCGAACGTATCACTTCAAAGATGGACTCATGCGTTTTGAATGTCGCCGAGCAGTGCACATTCTGGCACTGTAGGTAACTTTCTTTGACGCTCTCAGACATATAGCGGCTGGTGCGAACGTGTGACGCCGTGCGGCAGAAAGGGCATCGCATCATGACAGTAGCCCCCGTGCTTTCAGGCTGGCTTCACGTTCCCTCATTTTTTCCTGCCAGACCTTACGCTGAACGGGCGTGGCCGCAACATCATGCTCCATATGCGGCAGCGTGGAGGCCGACAGCCCTGTTTTAAACAGCACCGGCTCATTGGTCACACGGATACTGTAGCCCTTCACGGCCTGTTCAAGCCACACTTTCACCTGCTGCATCACAACCCTTTCCGGTTCGGTATATCCCTGATGGCCGGTGGTATTGGCTAGCGGGTTATTCAGAACCAGTATGTTGAGTTTAATTGCCCTGACCAGCGCGCTACAGGTGTCACGCAGGGCAACATCAAGCTCATGCTCTGCATACTGGCTGAGGACGCTGTGATGTGCCTGACGATACGCTCTGGCCGTCCGGTCACACGCTCCTTTAAGGCTGTCCAGCTCAAAAGACAGAACCTCAGCCATATTGTCACATTCCTGCGCCAGTTCCCGCCGTGCCACGCGCGCCAGATGGCGTTGTTTCAGCTCGTCAGTAATTACAGCACCACCGGCACGAAAGGCGCTACGCCATGCGCCGGAATCATTGCCGTTTTCCTGCTCCAGTTCATTTTTTTGCGTTTGCACCTGGCTGATGGCCATCGTGGTCTCATCCATACGACTGGCATTGGCGAGATGCGCCGAGCGGGCAGTCTCAAGGCGTTCCATTGCAGGTTTAAGGTAGTCGGGAATAACAGCAGCTTGAGTCATGTCAGGTCTCCTCTTCGTTTCAATCTGAGGAGATTCTGCCGCGCCAGACACAACAACACGATTTATTGCCGTTGTGGCAAAAATGGCACAAACAGACCTTAAAACCCGGCTGGCCAGAGAAAGGTCTCAGGAAAACCTTACTCACTTTTTGTTTTTTTACTTATAACTATTCACTACTGTTCACTGAAATGAAAAAGATAAGTAATACAGCAAGATAAAGGGTGAACAGTTGAGGGTATAACTGTTCACCGACTCTTCACTACTGTTCACCTTTTGCTTTTTGCCTGAGTTGCAGGATTTAGTCTTTTTTCCGATTAATTGTTAGGAAATATATAAGTGAAAGTACTTAAAGTTACTGCAATGTAATGCATTGATTTGCATCTGTTTGCCAACGTTTGCCACTGTTCAAAAATCGCTCTGTCATGTGGTGTGCCACTACAAAATGACTTGTTGCCCTGAGGGAAAATATTCACAAAATAGAGAGCTACCCGAAGCCGGACGGACACGACCGGCACTGTATGGACTTTGTGAGGTAGCCCGATGCACACCGCTTTTTCTTCCCCGTTTTCTTCCCCGTTTTCTTCCCCGTTTTCTGCCCCTGCCGCCCCGCTGATGCCGGTTTCTGATACCGTTCACGAACGCTTTATCCGTCTGCCCGAAGTGATGCATCTGTGCGGCCTGTCCCGCTCGACCATTTACGACCTCATCAGCCGGGAAGCCTTCCCGAAACAAATCTCCCTCGGTGGTAAAAACGTGGCGTGGGCGCAGTCTGAAATCACTGCATGGATGGCGGAGCGTATTGCCGAACGCAACCGGGGCTATGACGCATGATGATGAACGTTCAGCAAACAGCCCCTTTTTCTGGCTTGCTTCTTTTCGCCGTTTCCAGGTATAGTTTTCCCGCTGTCGCAAAATCGGCAGCCGGGCGTAGGAACCCGAGTTACTTCAAGGCGACACCAGACGCGCCATGCGTCTTTTTTTATGTCGTTGCTCAGGCACACCCATTTTTCGGGCTGTGGTGCTTATACCTTAGCCCCTGTCAGATAATGGTGGTCCGGGCGGGGCAGCCTTCGGGCTGGCCGGTTTCCTTGAAGGCCGGTATTCCTACCCCCGTTCGGGTCACCACCCATGAGCGTAGGAACTCCGGTGGTGGCATTTACCGCTACTTCAAGGAGGTTGCCCTTATGGCTACGACCCTCACCCCGTCACACCCGCAATTCGTCTTTGTGTTTGCCGCCGTTCGTCGTGCAGACCGTAAACCCCGTATTTGTATGCTCCGCACCGTTGCCGGTGATGAGCACGCCGCACGTCGTTCCCTCGTTCGCGATTACGTCCTCTCATTTGCTGGCCGTCTGCCTGTTGCGGAGGTGCGCGCATGAGACACACCACCATTACCGCCCGTGACCTCGAATGTCTGGAGCATATGCGCAATGTCGGCCAGCTCGTCGGCGACCTGATGCAGGTGCAGGACTGCGCGACCGTTCGTCGTGACCCGGCGCAGCAGTTACAGCTCACCTCCGTGATTTACCTCATGACCGCCCAGCTCGAAGGCGTGGTCGAACGCTGCAATCAGCAGTGGCTGACCGGGGAGGGTAACGTATGAAAAAGCCATTACCGCCCGTATTACGCGCCGCGCTGTATCGTCGCGCCGTGGCCTGTGCATGGCTGACCCTGTGCGAACGCCAGCACCGCTACCCGCACCTCACCCTCGACGCGCTGGAAAGCGCCATTGCCGCCGAGCTGGAGGGCTTCTACCTGCGCCAGCACGGCGAGGAAAAAGGCCGCCAGATTGCCTGTGCACTGCTCGAAGATTTAATGGAAGCCGGACCACTCAAAGCCGCGCCGTCGCTGTCCTTTCTCGGGCTGGCCGTGATGGATGAGCTTTGCGCCCGTCATATCACGTCGCCGGTACTGCACTGAGGGAGAAAATAACGATGAAAATGAACGTAACGGAAACCGTAAAGCAGGCGTGCGGCCACTGGCCGCGCATTCTCCCGGCGCTGGGTGTGAAGGTCATTAAAAACCGCCATCAGGCCTGTCCGGTGTGCGGCGGCTCTGACCGCTTCCGCTTTGACGATAAAGAGGGGCGCGGCACATGGTTCTGTAACCAGTGCGGTGCGGGTGACGGTCTTAAGCTGGTAGAGAAAGTGTTCGGCGTAACCGCATCAGAGGCTGCCGGGAAGGTGAACGCCGTGACCGGCAAGCTGCCGCCGGTTGCCCCGGAAGTGATTGCGGCCGCAGAGGCTGAAACCGAAGCTGACCGTAAAGCGGCCGCCGCGCTGGCCGTCAGACTGATGGAGAAAACCCGCACGGCCAGTGGCAACGCCTATCTGACCCGCAAGGGCTTCCCTGACCGGGAATGTCCGGTACTGTCGGTCACGCATAAAACCGGCGGCTTGACGTTCCGCGCCGGGGATGTGGTTGTCCCGCTGTATGACGATACCGGCGCGCTGGTTAACCTTCAGCTTATCAATTCTGAGGGGCTCAAACGCACCCTGAAAGGCGGGGCGGTAAAAGGAGCGTGCCACACCATCGAAGGGAAAAAACAGGCGGGAAAACGCCTGTGGATTGCGGAGGGCTATGCGACCGCGCTCACCGTGCATCACCTGACCGGGGAAACCGTCATGGTGGCGCTGTCCTCCGTGAACCTCCTTTCTCTGGCTAGCCTTGCCCGACAAAAACACCCGGCCTGTCAGATTGTTCTCGCCGCCGACCGTGACCTTAACGGCGAAGGCCAGAGCAAAGCCGCTGCGGCCGCAGACGCCTGTGAGGGTATTGTTGCCCTGCCGCCGGTGTTCGGTGACTGGAATGATGCGTTCGTTCAGAAAGGCGAGGAGGCGACGCGGAAAGCGATTTATGACGCCATCCGGCCACCGGCTGGCAGTCCTTTCACTACCATGAGCGAGGCGGAATTTACCGCCATGAGCACCAGTGAAAAGGCAATGCGGGTGCATGAGCATTACGGCGAAGCGCTGGCCGTGGATGCGAACGGCCAGCTCCTGTCCCGCTATGAGGCCGGGATATGGAAAATCATTCCACCGTCAGACTTTGCCCGCGACGTGGCCGGGTTATTTCAGCGTCTGCGTGCCCCATTCTCGTCGGGGAAAATTGCCTCAGTGGTGGAGACCCTGAAACTGATTATTCCGCAGCAGGACGCACCAGCGCGCCGTCTGATTGGTTTTCGCAACGGGGTGCTCGATACCAGCTCAGGTATATTCAGCCCGCACAGTAAATCGCACTGGCTGCGCACCCTGTGCGACGTGGATTTCACCCCGCCAGTAGAAGGGGAAACACTGGAAACCCACGCGCCAAACTTCTGGCGCTGGCTCGACCGTGCCGCCGGTAAAAATCCCCAAAAACGCGACGTGATTCTGGCCGCGCTGTTTATGGTGCTGGCGAACCGCTACGACTGGCAGCTCTTTCTTGAGGTGACCGGGCCGGGTGGGAGCGGGAAAAGTATTCTGGCCGAAATCGCGACGATGCTTGCCGGAGAGGATAACGCAACTTCTGCGACCATCGAGACACTGGAATCCCCGCGTGAACGTGCGGCCCTGATTGGCTTCTCGCTGATCCGTCTGCCTGACCAAGAAAAATGGAGCGGTGACGGGGCAGGACTTAAGGCCATCACTGGTGGGGATGCGGTATCGGTCGACCCAAAATACAAGGATGCGTATTCAACCCATATTCCGGCGGTGATTCTGGCCGTGAATAACAGCCCCATGCGCTTCACTGACCGCAGCGGCGGTGTTTCCCGTCGCCGGGTTATCCTGCATTTACCGGAACAAATCGCCCCGGAGGAGCGCGACCCGAAGCTGAAAGACAAGATTGCCCGTGAGCTGGCGGTTATTGTTCGCCAGCTCATGCAGCAGTTCAGCGATCCGATGGCCGCCCGTACGTTGCTCCAGTCACAGCAGAACTCCGACGAGGCTCTCAGCATAAAACGCGATGCTGACCCGACATTTGATTTTTGCGGCTACCTTGAGGCGCTACCGGAGCCTGACGGGATGTTTATGGGTAACGCCAACATTATCCCACGTCAGCCCCGGCTCTACCTGTATCACGCCTATCTGGTTTATATGGAGGCCCACGGCTATAAGAACACGCTCAGCCTGACGATGTTCGGGAAAGGGCTATCAGCCATGCTAAAGGAGTATGGGATGAACTATGACAAGCGCCGAACGAATCAGGGGATGCAGACAAATCTCACGCTCAGAGAGGAAAGCAATGCCGACTGGCTACCGAAATGCGATGAGCTTGCAGCGAAGTAACCTACTCAGACCGGCAATGCCGGTCTTTTCTCATAGTGGCAAATAATTTGAAATCACTAACATTTGAAAAAGCCTTTACTTAAATGGCTTTATCGCATTGAAAAAAATGGCAGTTTGGAGTAAAAATATATTAATTACACAACCTTTCTCAAAGATTTTTCATCATGCAACCAGTAAAATGTTTTTTTCATAGTTTGTGTTTTGTTCCACCCGACCCACTAGTCTCCGGCATTAAAATATTTGGATTTTCTGAGTTCCTGGCGTCACTAGCACTTTTGGTTGTTGTATTCACTGTAACGGATACAAGGTACAAATTTCGTATTTCCATCGCCCCACTACCTCTTTACATTATCACTTTTATTATAATTGCACTCACTGGGTTTATAAGCCTTTTGTCAGACATCTGGAGCGCAACTGGATGGTGGGTGCTTGACACAAGCTTTGGCATAAAAATCGCAACGCAATCAATACTTGGCTTTTGTTTTTTGCTTTGCTTCATGCTATGGATATATTATGCCTTTTTAAGGCCACCTACATTTAGCAAAAGAAATCAAATAAAATATATAAATGCACTTTATAAATACATTACAAAAGGAGTTGAGCAAGAACTAGCCATAATAACAGATGAGTTAGGTCGCTCGGCCAATATGTTAATAAAACACTCTGGCAGAGGAGATGGAGTGACAACTCAAATTGCTAATGATATTTTATTTTTAATCGGAAATAAGAATTTTTGCAAGGTGCTTGCTACGACATCACCACGCACTGCCACATACTTTTTCGTCAGTACCGGCACTTACAGAAATTATGACATCCCGCTGCACCAGTTTTCTGCGAACATATCGCAAGAGGTGATAAAAAACAAAAACTCTATAATTTATCATGAAGATGATAGCTATTACTCTGGTTTAATGGGTGAGATTCAAGAATGGTCAAAAAGTTTTTATGGCAATTACTTGTTAGTAGACTCTCTGCATAGAGGGCACCTTTCCCCTTTTGATTTCAATTACAAATTATTTTTGGATTTTGATAGTGAACAGTGGGATACATACTTCAGAGTTGGTATTATATATTTAAAAGAAAAGCTACAAAAAGAAAAATTTATTGATACTAGTTCCGTCCTGAATTCAATAATAGACAAAATAAAGTACTGCACTCAAAATACTTACATGATAGATAAACTTGAAGATGAATCTAAAAAAAGCGAACTGATGAATAAATTACAATCATCTATCAATTTTATTGATGATATGTTTGATGTCACATCCAAATATCAAGCTAAATCAATTTATCAATATAGCGTCAAGGATCGAGACAAACATGTTTTCGATATGCATTATTATGTATCTGAGACTTTATTAGATTTGTTATTTAACGCATCAAAATGTCAGGCAGATAATTTTTCCACTTGGCACATTCAAAATAACATCGTTTGGGATGGGATATTTTCTCAACGGAAGGAAAATAACGGGGATTTTTATAAGAAATCGAAAAGAAAATTAATACGAAAAATATACAACGAACTCAATGAAATTATCAGAATTGCCAACTTTAAAAACACTCGAATTGCAGGACTTATATTAAATGTCCTTGGATTTAGCCCTGGCCCTTGCTATGCCACCAAGAGTGATAGGCGATTGGTCCTGATCAAGAACCTCACCCAGAACATCATAAAAGAACATTTTTTGACCATATTAGAACAACAACCGGAAGTTGCACAAAACATGTTTCCAAAATGCATATCATACGATCTGGAGAAAAAATGTCTGATCAAAACCTACTCCAGAGGAATCAACAAAGAAGCACCCAAACATTACCTTTACCTCGATTAGCATATCAAAGTGAACAGTGAAGTATTCACTGTTCACCGACCATTCACCACCTATCACAATGAAAAATATTATAAAAAACCCACAGTGAACAGTGTGAACAGTTTTTCTAAAAAAAAGTTTTTTTCTTGATGTGATCTGTCCAAAAACAGTTTCACTTAACCACAGGAAGCGCTGCAACAAATCGCCATTGGTATACGCTTAGGTATACCAATGAAAGTTGAATTAGCTAAAATAACCTAATATCATATGGTTACGTTAATTATTCAGACTCCGCCAGCCCACCAAAATTCTCCATCGGTGATTACCAGAGTCATCCGATGAAGTCCTAAGAGCCCGCACGGCGCAAGCCCTGCGGGCTTTTTTGTGCCTGCAATTTGTCCCGCGAAGTCAGATGCCAACTAATTAAATCCGAACCTTTTAGGCACCTTGTCAGGCACCTCATAAAGCTTTAGTGTTTTTGTGGAACCTAAAACTAAGCCTGTACGTCAGCGAAAAAACACTTTTATTCAATGAGATAAAATCAGCCATTCTCATTAAAGCGCACTACGTTTTCCTGATGGGGATGGCCTTGAGCTAATCATCAAATCCAGCGGGTTTACGCTCTGGCCGTTCGCCACATTCGCTCTTTTATTTCGAAATCCTTACCAGTAACGCTGGTTGCATACTTCCCCGCTGTTCATCCTGCCTGTTTCCGCACCACAAGTGGCCGCGACACTCGTTACTGCAGCGGTTCAGCATGCTCCGGAACCGGAGACCACATTGATCCGCCCCTGATGAGAAGCCTGGTGGCGGCCTGCTTCTCAATCCTGTATTCGTCTACCTTCCGTTTCCAGATGAAAAGGGACGGCTTCACATTGCATTTATTGACGCAAATAAAAGACAATCATGAGTTGAGATTCGATTATGCTCTCTGGCACTCATCGGCATTGCACGGGCTTTATGTCGCAGGATGGCGAAAAAGACGTTACACGCCCCATTTTCACAGGATCAATTTTGAATATTTACTCAAAACGCTGCGTGATACGACCGTTTAACGCCGATGATATCGAGCCTTTTATGGCATATCGCAACGATGCCGAATGGATGCAGTACCAGGGGTTTAAGGGCCTGACAAAGGAAGCTTATGCCGAGGCGTTGCTGGGAAACGCTTCTCTTACACAGGGCATGCAGCTCGCGGCGATCGATACCGCGACCGGGACTTTGATTGGCGATCTCTACTTAAAACAAGAAAACGACATCATCTGGCTTGGCTACACCGTTAGCCCGCGGTATGCAGGTCAGGGTTACGCCCTTGAAACTGCGATGGCGGTCATTGACTGGTGTAAGCAGCAAGGTTTTTTAGCCGTAAAAGCCGGCGTTGTGGCAGATAATCTTCCCTCAATAAATTTACTGAACAAACTCGGATTTTCCTGTTCCTGCACGGAGGATGATGAGCAGATTTTTGTTTTAAACATACAACCCGCTCATTAATTCCCCCTACTTTCAGCTTGTCATACTCACATACCTCTATCCCGACAAAAATTTCTCTGATTAATCTGCTGTTACCTCGTTCACACCGCGGAAGGTCACATTCTACTTTCCGCGTCATTTGTTTTTAAAACAATTAGATAAATGGCTTACCGCCCCTTCATCCTGCTAGTTTTATGCCTGTGACGCACCCTGTGCGCAGTTCTATAAGAGAGATAACCATGAAACGAGCTGTGAACGCCCTACAAAACTTTGGAAAATCCCTCTATGGGCCGGTACTTATCTTGCCGATAGTGGGTCTGTTTATCGCTTTTGGCAACGTGTTGGGCAACGGCAACCTTGCGAAATATCTGCCCTTGCTCGGCCATCCTTTTATTCAGAATATCGGCCAGCTCATTGCTAAATCAGCGGTATCGGTACTGGTGAACCTGGCGCTGATCTTCGCCGTTGGGATCCCCGTAGGCCTGGCCGCCCGCGATAAAGGCTACGCGGCGCTCATTGGCCTGGTGACGTTTATCGTCTTTATCAACGCCATGAATATCACACTGCAGCTGCAGGGCCAGCTCGCGGCGCCGGAACAGATGAAAGCAGCCGGCCAGAGCATGGTGCTGGGCGGCCAGGTGCTTAAGATGGGGGTCTTCGCCGGGATCCTCACCGGCGCGCTTTCGGGCTACAGTCTTATATCGGTTACGGGTATGAATCTTACGTATTCGGCCTGCCACCCTGCGAATGCGCCAATCTGCCGGTGCCCGCTATCGACGATCAGGGAATGAGTTCAAAGGTAATTGAGATTAACGTATCAGCATTTATGTCAGCGGGCGTCGTGCTGTACAGCGAACTAGCCTGACCATATAGCGTGACCGCGCCGCCTTTTAAGCCCGCAGATAAAACTTTGGCCATCAGGGGATCGATTTGTTTGTCGTATATCATCCTGGAATTCATCGTATTGAGTATTGGGGTACCATCAAGCTTTTTCTCCAGTATATTCAGGGATAAGGACTCATTCTGCTTGTAAGGTTGCTTCCCTTGTTTATCAATCACGAAATAGACACCATTAGGCAAAACCTCATATTTTTTATTTTTAATTTTGGCCATGATTCTTTTTTCAATATCAACGTACTTAGATGACATTTGTTCATTAAGGGTGTTAACGATGGTTTCTATTTCACCTTCTTTGATTTTCAGCTTTTTATGGTAAGCATCGTTAAAGCCTGAAACCAGCGCCGAAGGCGACAGCTTCACATCATTGTCAGCCATTTTATTCACATCCGATAGCGCCTGAGTCAGATAGAAAACGCCGAGTGCGTAGGCATTTTTAATGCTTTTATCAGTAAGCTTTAACTCACTTTCCTTTATGGCCTGGCTATCAAGGGCAGACTGTAATTTCTGATTTTGATTGTTCAAAGCAGCAACTGACTCAGCATATCTTTTCTGCGCCGCTTCGGCTGCGGCGCTCAGCTCAGCATTTTTTTTGCTCAGCGCGTCGAGCGCGGATTTGTGCTGACTTTCGCCCTGGGTGTTCTGCTTTTGCAGCGCGGCGATCTGCGCCGACAGCGTGCGGGTGGTCTCA